>Ga0302314_10003945_pt1 | contig 27291 bp, 23 predicted proteins | sample III_Palsa_N2_3_FD_200533 | JGI IMG/M metagenome (GOLD analysis project Ga0302314, IMG submission 200533) | Peat permafrost microbial communities from Stordalen Mire near Abisko, Sweden - III_Palsa_N2_3 | ecosystem: Environmental > Terrestrial > Soil > Palsa > Peat permafrost | place: Sweden...
CGCGATTGACAACTATCGAGGAAGCGCCGGTAGCAAACACTGCCCCGCCGGCCACCTCAGGCCGAAGCCTCGGCTCGAGCATTGCGGCGATCCTGGCGCTCACGGCCGCCGCCTTTGGCGTCCGTGGCTGGCGGCGACGTCGAGCGCTCGAGTCGCAGCTCGCGCCGGTCAAATCCAGACAGCAAGATCTCCCGCCGACGCAAGCGGCGCCGGAGGCCGCCGTGGTGGCGTCCAGTACGCCGGTCCCTGTGGAGCCGCGCGCAGTTCAGGCCGAGCCGCTCGATGTTCCGCATGAAGCACACGATGCCCCGTCCGCGGCGCCGCACGGCAAGGCCGCCGAACGGCGCTGGGTCGCCGAGGCATCGGCCGGCCGGCGTAACGGCGTCGCGAGCGGGTCCAACGAGGCACCTGGTCCGATCGACATCGTCGACGTCGAAGCGTTGGAAGCCTCGTACCTGCTGCAAGGCGACGGCGCCGGCTTCGAGCAGACCGACACGTTCGCCGACACGGCCATCCTGCCGCAGACACAGGCAGACACAGAGGCATCGCCGATTTGCGTAGATGACCTCGACGCGGAGACAACGCCGGTCGAAACGGCGCGCATCCTCGGGATCCCCGAATCGACAACGCGGGCTTTGTCCGCCCCGTCGAATGCCGCGCCTGCGACCAAGGCAGGCGCCGAAGAGACCAAGCTCGATTACAACTTGCTCGATCTTGATGTGGTGCATCACGTTCAGATGCCGAGCGCCCTGCATGAAAGCGTGGGCTTCAAGGAACGCCGCACCAGTCTCGTGGACGCCTTGAAGAGCGCCGTGGAACGCGAGCCGCATCGACGGGACCTGCGAATGAAGCTGGTGGAGACGTACTACGCCGCCGCCGCCGCCAACCGTCAGGGATTTCTCGATGCCGTCCAGAAAATTGCCCGTGAGCGCGCGAGCATGACTGCCGGCGAATGGGAAAAAATCGTCAGGATGGGCCGGCAGATCGCGTCGGACGACGATTTGTTCGCTCCCGATGCCACGCAGCCGGACCTCAAAAATCTCGCAAATTGCGCCTGACGATCTGCGGGTGCGGCCCGATGCGGAAAGAAGAATTGGCCGCCGCCTTTCCTCCCTGATTGTCCGAAATTGACTTGCCGCTCAGAATAGCGATTCTCATCAGACGGTGAGGCAACGAGCACCCGCAGGTCCTCGCGGCCCAGCAAAGACAATTTCCTGATCGAACCAAGGAAGCAGATGCCGAATCTCCGCCTTGCCTTGCTGTCCGCCCTGTCCCTACTATTCGCCGGGTGCGTTGTCAGCATTCCGTCGGAGCCGGGTGCGGAAAAGGTGATCATGACTCACAAGGAGGCCGACGTGGCAACGTGCACTCTGCTCGGCAACGTCGTTGGCTTAACGGACACGAATTACGTCAGAGACGAGCGCCGGGAGATGCAGAATCAAACCTTGGAGCTTGGCGGCGACACGGTCTTGCTCACGCGCGAGGTGGACCCGCCCAAAGGCATGGCCTACCGGTGCAAGCCCTCGGCGGCCGATCAAAACAAGAAAGGGAATACGGAACATGAACAACGCTGACAAAGAAAAAATTTTGAAGCTTGCGCTGCGGCTCTTTGGGGTCATTTTTCTTCTGGTCTATCCGCTAGGATTCATTTGGCCGTCCGGATGGGTTTGGCATGGCGGCATGGGTGGCTACTACCTACAGATGATCGCCGGTATCTACGCCGTACTCGGCATCTTCTTGATTCTTGCTGCCAACAACCCGCGCGCCAATCGCAGCCTGATCTCGTTCACCGCCTGGTCGAGCCTGGTGCACGCGCTGATAATGGCTGTGCAGGCTTTGGGTGATAAGCATGAGAGCGGTCACCTCGTGGGCGACGTGCCCGCATTGCTGCTGGTCGCGGCCGTCCTTTGGTATTTTTCTCCGTCCAAGGAATAGCGCCTCTGCAACAGCGCACGGCCCGGGAGCGGCCGGAAGGATGCGGGCTCAGACGAGCCCGTGGCTGCTCAACGGCAACGACCTCACGCGCTTTCCCGTGGCCGCGTACAGGGCATTGCAGATCGCGGGCGCGACCGGTCCCACCGCGAGCTCGCCGATGCCGCCGGGCGTCCCATCGCCCGGCACCAGCAGCACGTCGACCTCCGGCATCTCGTTCGCACGCAGCAGCCGGTACGTATTGAAGTTGGTCTCGCGCACACGCCCCGCGCCGACCGTGATGCCGCCCCAGAGCGCAGCGGATAACCCGAACACGATGCCGCTTTCGATCTGCGACTCGACGATACGCGGATTCACCATTTGTCCGCAGTCGACTACGCAGGTGATCTTGTGAATCTGGAGCTTCCCCTCGTTGACGGCGATCTCGGCCACCTGCGCAACGACCGAGGTATAGCCCTCCATGAAGGCAAGGCCGAGATGGCGCCCCGGCCGTGCCCGGCCCCAGCCGCTGCGCTCGGCCGCGAGCTTGAGCACGTTGGTGTGACGCGGCTTCGCCGCGAGCATCTCCAACCGAAACGCGAGAGGATCCTTCGATGCCGCTTCCGCGAGCTCATCCAAGGAGCTCTCCACGGCGAAGCAATTGGGTGCATGGCTCACGGAGCGTAAATACCCTACGTTGATGCCGATTTCCCGGCGCGTGTAGCTCAAGCCGAAGTTCGGCACGTCGTAAGGATAGTTCTGCACGTACTCGATGACCGAGTCGAACGGATCTTTGTTGGTGGGGTCGAAGCGCGCGGTGATCGACGGGCTGGTGATGTGCAGCTGCCACGCGACGAGCTTGCCGTGGGCGTCGAGCGCGGCGTGGACCTGCTCGCGTGCCGGCGGCCGGTAGTAGTCCTGGGTCATGTCATCTTCGCGAGTCCAGACGAGCTTCACCGGCACACCGAGCGCCTTGGAGGCGAGCACGGCGGCGGGAATGAAGTCGACCTCGAGCCTGCGCCCGAAGCCGCCGCCGAGCAGCATGGTGACTACATTGACGCGCTCGGGCGGAAGACCCGCAGCCTTGGCCGCTGCAGCCTGCGCCATCTGTTGCACTTGCGTGCCGACGTACAGGTCGCAGCTATCCACGCGAACGTCCGCCGTGCAGTTCAGCGGCTCCATCGCGGCATGGGCGAGCATCGGCAGCTCGTAGACAGCGGCAAAACTCTTCGCGGCGGATTTGATCGCCGCGCCCGCATCGCCTACCTGCTTCGTCGCGAGGCCTGCGTTCGCGGAGGCGCGATCCAACAGGACTTTGATGGATGCGTTATCGAGATTGCCGTTCTTTCCCTCGTCCCAGACGATCTCCAGGGCATCGCGCGCCTTCAGCGCCTGCCAGAAATGCTCGGCCACGACCACGACGCCGTCCGGAACGCTCAATACGCGGCGCACACCGGGCATCGCCTCCGCTTTGCGCGAGTCGACGCTGCGCGGCTGCCCACCCAAGACGGGACATTGCGCAATCGCGGCGTACAGCATACCCGGGAGTTGCACATCCAGTCCGAACTGGGCGCTGCCGTCGACCTTGCCGGGCGTATCGAGCCGGCGCTGCGAAGTTCCGATCAGCGCGTATTCCGCGCGGGGCTTCAGAGTGACGTCCTTCGGCACCGGGAGCTTCGCGGCCGCTTGTGCGAGCTGTCCGTAGGAGAAGCTCTGACCGCGGTCGTTCTCGATGTGCGCGTGGCGCGCCCGGCAGCGGCCGGGCGGGATACGCCATTTGTTCGCGGCTGCCGCAATCAACAGTGTGCGCGCCTGCGCGCCCGCGGTGCGCAGCCTTTCCCACGCATCGGTCACGCTGTTGCTGGTGCCTGTGATCTGGCCGCCGTTGCCGGCGTTGACATACGCGTCGCCGACGGGCGCGGAAACGATTCGGATGGTGGTGAAGTCGACCTCGAGCTCCTCGGCCAGCAGCATGGGCAACGCGGTGTACACGCCTTGTCCCATCTCGGAACGATCGACGAGGACGGTGATCGAGTCATCCGATGCGATCTTGAGCCAGGCATTGAGCTGGGCAGGCGCCGTGGCACCCGGCTCTCCGGCGCCCGCGGCTAGGCGGGTGGAGGCCCGCGCTCCCGGGCGGCCGCCGAGGGCGGGAACGGTCATCGCGAGCAAAAGGCCGCCGCCAAGCCGCGCCGTGCGGCCGCAGAACTCGCGGCGACCGGCATCGGCAGGCCCCCCTGTCCCGCCGGTCGCGCGTTGCGCGGGCCTGCGGTCGCGGCTCGGCACCTTCAGGAATCTCTACCTGGCGTAAGCAGTTGCGCGGCTCGATGAATCGCCTTGCGGATGCGCGGATAGGTACCGCACCGGCACAGGTTCCCCGCCATGGCGGCATCGATCTCCGCATCGCTCGGGGCGGGCTTGACCGCGAGCAGAGCCGCCGCCGACATGATCTGTCCCGATTGGCAGTAGCCGCATTGTGGAACGTCGAGCTCGATCCAGGCGCGCTGCACGGCATGGCTGTGGTCCGCGGACAACCCCTCGATCGTCGTCACTCGCTTGCCGGCGACGGCGCTGAGGGGCAGGACGCAGGACCGCGTCGCGGTGCCCTCGATGTGTACCGTGCAGGCTCCGCAGAGAGCCATGCCACAGCCGTACTTCGTTCCGGTCATGCCGAGATGGTCGCGCAGCACCCACAGGAGCGGGGTATCCGGCGCGGCATCGACATCGATGGTGCGGTCGTTGACGGATAGCAGGGCCATCGGCTAAGTCTCCCTTGAGATCTGATGTTACACAAACCCCCGAGATTGTAGCCGGGAACGCGGCGGCGGGCGGATGATAGGATGGCCTCATGTCCACCTGGTCGACTTTCTATTCGCGCGTGTTCGCGCTGGCCGTCGCGGCTATCCTGAGCTACGCCCTGTTCGAGATCTTCGCACCCATCTTCAATGCCCTGAGCTGGGCGATGTTTCTGGCGTTTCTTCTGTATCCCGTGAATTTGCGGCTGCGGCGGCGCTTGCACGGCTCCGCGCGCGCCGCCGGTCTCCTGACCTTGCTTACTCCGCTGGTCATCCTACTGCCGCTGGCGGCGGTCTCGGTCGAATTCGTGGCGCAGGTATCCGCTCTGATACGAGTGCTCCAAAAGCGAGCGCAGCAGCTCGATATCAAGAGCTTCTCGGACTTGCAGCAATTTCCCTGGATCGCCCGCGCCAACGACTGGCTGGAAGCGCGCACCGGCATCACCGCCGACCATGTCCAGGCCTGGATCGTGTCCGGAAGCCAGGACCTGCTGCAGCGAGCCGCGGGGCTGTCGGGCACCTTCGTGCTCGGGGCCGTGGGATCGGTCGTCGCCTTTACCATCATGCTTTGCCTGCTGTTTTTCTTTCTGCGCGACGGTGACGCGATGTGCGCCCGGGCTATCGCGCTCATACCGCTCGACGACGCACGCAAGGAGCGGCTGTTCCGCCGCCTATCGGGTGTCACGCGCGCCATCGTCTTGGGCGTCACCCTGACCGCGCTCGTGCAAGGGGCGCTCGTCGGAATCGGCTTCGCCATCGCCTCGCTCGCCTCGCCGCTCGTCTTCGGCGTGCTGGCGGCGCTCCTGTCGATGCTGCCGGTGGGCGGTGCCGCCATCGTCTGGGTCCCGGCCATCGGCTGGCTGATTTATCAGGGCCGATGGGGATTTGCGATTTTCATGCTGGCCTGGGGGCTCATGCTCACCGGCGTCGAGAGCGTGCTGCGGCCGTTCCTCATCTCCGGCCGCGCACGGATTTCGGCCCTCGCCATCTTCGTTGGCGTGCTCGGAGGCATTCCGGCATTCGGTGCAATCGGCATCGTCGTCGGTCCGGTGGTGCTCTCGCTGGTGCTGGCGCTGATCGAATTCGCGGAAGAGCCGGCCGATCTGCAGCACCGCGGCGCCGATCTGCAGCGTGGCGGATAGAGGCTCACCAAGCGCGCACTCTGCAGTAGAATCCCCGGCCCGATGGACGTATCTCATTTACTCGATGGTTTGAACGACGCGCAGCGCCAAGCGGTAGCCGCGCCGCTCAGAGCGGCGCTGGTGCTGGCCGGTGCGGGCAGCGGCAAGACGCGCGTGCTCGTGCACCGCGTGGCGTGGCTCATCCAGGTGGAGGGTGTCTCGCCGCACAGCATCCTCGCGGTCACCTTCACCAACAAGGCCGCCGCGGAAATGCGCCGCCGCATCGAAGGGCTGCTCGGACACCCGGGCGGGTCGTTGTGGATAGGCACCTTTCACGGTCTCGCGCACCGGCTGCTGCGCCTGCATTGGCGCGAGGCGGGTCTGCCGCAAAGCTTCACGATTCTCGATGCGGAAGATCAGGCGCGTCTGCTGCGCAAAGTCCTGAAGGCGCTCGAGCTCGACGAGACCCGTTGGGTCCCACGCGAGGTCCTGTGGTTCATCAACGCCCAGAAAGATGAAGGCCTGCGGGCCAAGCATTTGAAGGACGACGGCGATCCGACACGCCGCCAGCTGATCCAGATCTATCAGGCCTATGAGGAGGCTTGCCGGCGCGGCGGGGTCGTGGATTTCGCGGAGCTCCTGCTGCGCGCGTACGAGATCTGGAAAGAGAATCCCTCGCTCCTCGAGCACTATCGCACGCGCTTCCGCCATGTGCTGGTGGATGAGTTTCAAGACACCAACGCCATCCAATATAAATGGCTGACATTGTTGGCCGGTCCGGAGGGCATACCCTTCGTGGTGGGCGACGATGATCAGTGCCTTGCGGCCGGCACCCCGGTGACGATGGGCAACGGTGCGAAGCGTCCCATCGAGTCGATCGTTCCCGGCGATCTCGTGATGTCGAATTACGGCGGCGGCGACCTGCGTCCGGCGCGCGTCACCGAGTGTTTTGCGAAGCGACGCGAGGGAGAGCTGGTCTGCCTGCAACTTCAATCCGGCGCCGTAATCAAGAGCACGCCCGAGCACGTGCACTTTGCCGGCTATGTATTGGGCGAAACACCCCAGACGTATTTCCTATACCTCATGCAGGAAGAGGGCATTGGCTACCGGCTGGGCACCTCGCAGGTGTACATCCAGGGGCAAGCGAAGCCTATGGTGGGATTCAAGCAGCGTGCTTTGCAGGAGCGAGCCGATGCCCTCTGGATCATCCGCACTCACGCGAGCGAGAACGAGGCCCGCATCGATGAAGTGCTGACGTCACTACGCTTCGGGTTGCCGGCGTGTCCATTCGTCCCGCGAAAGGGCACAGGCGTCAACGGTTTCGTCCACGATGCGATTCACTTGCGCAGGATATTCAACTCGCTCGACACCTTGCTTGCGGCCGAACGGCTGCTGGAAGAGGTGCGCTTGGACATCGACCGGCCGCACCATCGGCCGCAGGGCCGTAATTCCAACCGGCGTAACATCGTCATCACGCTGTGCGGCGACCAACGCGGCGACGCGCCGATGCATCGGATCTCCATCGCGGGCGTGTGTGCCAAGGATCGCGCTCTTCTGGAAGCGATGGGACTTAAGCCTCGGGGCGCCAAGTCGCATGGCGGCAGCTGGCGCTATGAAACGGTCCGCGCGGACTTCGGCGAGCTCATGTCGATTGCGCGGTCCCTACGCGAACGCGTGGACGGCCGCTTCATCCTGCAGGGGCACATGCTGGATAGGTCACTGCCGTTCATCACGGCTGCCAGCATTCGGACCGGCATGGTTATGGCGGTCGATTCGGGCCGTTTCGACGTCGTCAAGCGCATCGAGTACGAAACCCATGACGCCGAGGTCTTCGACATCAATGTCGAGCGGACTCATAATTTCATCGCCGGCGGCGTCGTCACGCACAATTCCATCTATCGCTGGCGGGGAGCACGAGTCGAGAATCTGCACCAGTTCCGCCGCGACTATCCGCAGGCAGAGCTGGTCAAGCTCGAACAGAACTACCGCTCCACCGGCACCATACTGAAGGCCGCGAACGCACTCATCTCCAACAACTCGGGGCGCCTCGGCAAGAATCTGTGGACCAGCGGCGCGGACGGCGAGCGGGTCAAGCTGTACGCCGCGTTCAACGAGCGCGACGAGGCGGATTTCGTCGTCAACCGCATTCGCGACTGGGTCGAGCGCGGCGGCGCGCGCAGCGAGGTCGCGGTGCTGTACCGCTCGAACGCGCAATCGCGCGTGTTCGAAGAGGCGTTCTTGAATGCGCGCATGCCTTATCGGGTATACGGGGGCCTCAGGTTCTTCGAACGCGCGGAAATCAAAGATGCACTCGCGTACCTGCGACTGATCTCGAGCCGCGCGGACGACACCTCGTTCGAGCGCGTGGTGAACCTGCCCACGCGCGGTATCGGCGCGCGCACTTTGGATCAGGTGCGCGAGATGGCGCGCGCCAAGGGCACGTCGCTGTGGATGGCGGCCGCGGCTTGCATCCAGGGCGAGCTCGCGCAGCGCGCGGGTCAGGCGCTTTTGGGATTCATGCAGACCATCGACAAGCTGGCGGAAGAGGTTCGCGGGCTCGAGCTGTACGAGCAGGTCGATCACATCGTGCAATCGAGCGGCCTCATCGAGCACTACAAGAAGGAAAAAGGCGAGCGCGGCGAGGCGCGCATCGAGAACCTGCTCGAGCTCGTGAGCGCGGCGCGCGGCTTCTCACCGGAAGGCGAGACGGACATGCAGCCGCTCGAGTCCTTCCTCGCGCACGCGGTGCTCGAGTCGGGTGAGGGCCAGGCCGACCCTTACGCGGATTGCGTGCAGATGATGACGCTGCACTCCGCCAAGGGATTGGAATTCCCCGTGGTGTTCCTCGCGGGCGTGGAAGAGGGCTTGTTCCCGCACCAGCGCTCCGCATCGGACGTCACGGCGCTCGAGGAGGAGCGGCGCCTGTGCTACGTGGGTGCGACGCGCGCCATGCGGCATCTGTACATCACCTACGCCGAGCAGCGCCGCCTGTACGGTGTGGATCAATACGGACAGCCGTCTCGGTTCATCAACGAGTTGCCGGCGGAGCTCGTGGAGGAGATTCGCCCCCGTGTGCAAGTGTCGCGGCCTGCTTTCACACGGCGCGCGAACCTCGAGGAGACGTCCTCGACCTCCATGCGCCTCGGCAGCCGTGTGCGGCACGCGAAGTTCGGCGACGGCGTCGTGTTGAATTTCGAGGGCAACGGACCGCAGGCGCGTATTCAGGTAAATTTCGAGCGGCAGGGGACCAAGTGGCTGATGATTTCCTATGCCAACCTCGAGGTCGTGTAGAGTAAAGCCGCTGTGAGAATCATTATTCTCGGCGCCGGGCAAGTCGGCCGCACCGCGGCGTATCATCTGTCGCGGGAAGAGGCCAACGACGTCACGGTCGTCGACATGAACGAGGATATCCTGCGCGATCTGCAGGATCGGCTCGACATCCGCACCGTGAGCGGCAACGCCGCCAGCCCGCGCATTCTCGAGGCCGCCGGCATCGCCGGCACGGACATCCTGGTGGCGCTCACCAACAGTGACGAGGTCAACATGCTGGCCTGTCACATCGCATGGACGCTTTATCGAACTCCGAAGAAGATCGCGCGCGTGCGCTCCGCGGCGTTCACGGAACGCGAGGGCTTGTTCGGCGAGAGCGCGGTGGCGGTCGATGTGTGGATCAGCCCCGAACAGCTCGTCACCGAATACGTCGCCCGCCTGATCCGCTATCCGGGGGCGCTGCAAGTGCTCGATTTCGCAGATGGACGCGTACGGCTGGTCGGCGTGCGCGCGCTGCAAGGCGGCCCGCTGGTGGGGCAGGCGCTGCGGACGCTGCGCGAGCACATTCCCGGCGCGGACGCTCGCGTCGCCGCGATCTACCGCGCCGGCAAGAGCATCCAGCCCGAGGGCGACACCGTCATCGAGGACGGCGACGAGGTCTTCTTCCTGGCGGCGCGCGAGGACATCCGGCTGGTCATGAGCGAGATGCGCAAGCAAGAGGCGCCCGCGAAGCGCGTGGTGATCGCGGGCGGCGGCAACATCGGCTTCCGGCTCGCGAGCGAGCTCGAGGACAAGAACCAGGTCAAGCTCATCGAGCGCGACAGCAAGCGTGCGCGGCGCGTGTCGGAGCTCTTGAACCGGACCACGGTGCTGTTGGGCGATGCCGCCGACGAGGAGCTGCTCCTCGAGGAGAATATCGACAGCGTCGATGTATTCGCGGCGCTCACCAATTCCGAGGAAGCCAACATACTCTCCGCCATGCTCGCCAAGCGCCTGGGCGCGCACAAGGTGATGGCGCTCATCAACAAACCCTCGTATGCGGAGCTCATCGAGAGCGGTTCCATCGACATCGCGATATCACCGCAAACGGTGACCATCGGCTCGCTGCTCGCGCACGTCCGCCGCGGCGACGTCGTGCGCGTTCATTCGCTGCGGCGCGGCGCCGCGGAGGCCATCGAGGTGGTCATCCACGGCGATACGGACAGCTCGAAGGTGATCGGGCGCCGCGTCGAGGACATCAGACTCCCCCAGGGCACCACCTTGGGTGCAGTGGTGCGCGGCGAAGACGTCATCATCGCCCACCATGACACGACCATTCAGGCGGACGATCACCTGATCCTGTTTCTCACCGACCGCCGGCACATCGAGGCGGTGGAAAAGCTCTTTCAAGGCTCCGCCTCGTTTCTGTGAAAGACACGCTGCTGCCGGTCGCGCATGTGTTCGCCATGGTCATGGTGGTTTTCGGCGTGATCATGCTTGCACCGCTCCTGCTCGCGTTCTGGCAATCCGACGCGGCGATGTGGTCGTTCGTCATCGCGGGATTCACGACGTTCGTGCTGGGCGCGCTGTTGTGGCTCGCGACGCGCGGCTATCGTCGCGAGTTGAAGACGCGCGACGGCCTCATGCTGGTCGCGCTGACTTGGGTGGCGCTGCCCGCCGTCGCGGCCATGCCGCTGCTCATTTATCTGCCGCTCAACTTCACGCAGAGCTATTTCGAGGCGGCCTCCGGACTCAGCACCACGGGAGCGACCGTGCTGTCCGGCATCGAGTATCTGCCGCATTCGATCAACCTGTGGCGGCATTTGCTGAGCTGGTTGGGCGGCATGGGCATCATCGTGCTGGCGGTCGCCATCCTGCCGCTGCTCGGGGTGGGCGGCATGCAAATCTACCGCGCCGAGATGCCGGGGCCGATGAAGGACACCAAGCTCACGCCGCGCATCGGCCAGACGGCGAAACTTCTTTGGGCCGTGTACGGCGGACTCACCTTGGCGTGCATCCTGGCGTTGCGCTGGGCGGGCATGAATTGGTTCGATGCCCTTTGCCACGGCTTCTCGGCGCTGTCGCTCGGCGGATTTTCCACCTACGACGCGAGCATCGGGCACTTCAACTCGCTGTCCATCGAGCTCGTGCTGATTGTGTTTCAGGTGCTCGCCGCGCTGAATTTCGCCACGCATTATCTGGCGTGGAGTCAGCGCGGAGTGCGTGCCTATTTCCGCGATGCGGAGGCGAAGGCGATACTCGCCGTGCTCGCGGCGAGCTGCATCGGCGTCGCCATCTTCCTGTGCGTGAAAGGCACGTACCCGGACTTCCCGACGGCGCTGCGCCACGCGACGTTCAACGTGGTGTCCATTGCGACCGATAGCGGCCTGCACACGCAGGACTACGCGCTGTGGCCGATTTTTGCGCCGATGTGGATGATGTTCTTGAGCTGCATCGTCGCGAGCTCGGGATCCACCGGCGGCGGGATCAAGATGATCCGCACCCTGGTGCTCGCCAAGCAGGCGCATCGCGAGCTCACCCAACTCGTGCACCCGAACATGGTGCGCCCGTTGAAGGTGGGGGGCACCGTGATCGCCAATCGAGTGGTGTTCGCGGTCCTCGCGTTCGTGTTCCTCTATTTCATGAGCATCGTGACGCTCATTTTCGTGCAACTCGCGAGCGGCCTCGATTTCATGACCGCGCTTTCGGCAATCATCGCCTGCATCAATAACGCCGGTCCGGGGCTCGGCGCCGTCGGGCCCGCCAGCAATTACGGCGTGCTCACAGGCTTTCAGACCTGGGTGTGCTCGACCGCGATGCTGCTGGGTAGACTTGAGGTTTTCACGCTATTGGTGCTGTTTACTCCCACTTTATGGAGAAAATAGGTGCCGTGTGGGTTTTTTGTTACGCCTTTAGCCCAGATCCTTGTTATTTTTTCCCACTTTTATAAGAATAACCAGCTTTAGGTATATAAGTGGATATCTCCTTGAGTGAATCGCATCAATCCGGCGATAGTGTGGGAAACGCGTGCGACCTTTCCGTCTCCAGCCGGCGCCGGGCGGGAAACGGTCTCTTATGATCGCGCTGTTGCAGCGCGTGACCCGCGCCAGTGTCGAGATTGGCGGCGAGCGATGCGCCGCCATCGGACCGGGCCTCTTGGTATTGATCGGAGTGAAACCCGAGGATGACGAGCCGGGTACCTCGAAACTCCTCGAGCGTTTGCTCAATTACCGGGTTTTCGCCGACGAAGCCGGCAAGATGAACTTGAGTTTGCGTCAGATCGACGGAGGCTTGTTGCTCGTCCCGCAATTTACCTTGGCAGCTGATACACGGCACGGTTTGCGACCGGGCTTCTCGGGAGCGGCGCCTCCCGAGCAGGGCCGCCGGCTGTTCGATTTCCTGGTGCAATCCGCGGTCTCGCGCCACGCGGCGGTGCAGAGCGGGGTGTTCGGGGCCGATATGCAGGTGTCGCTCATCAACGATGGCCCGGTTACGCTGTGGCTCGAAGGCTAGCTCGAGAGCTGGCTTTGCCGCACACGATGCGCGTTTGGTACCAAATGCGACCGAACACGCATCGAATCCCGGTGTCGAAATGTCATAATCCTTTTCGGCGTATCATCCACGCTGAGGCTGATCCTCTTGGGTCCGGAGTAGCTACATGTTCGACTCGAAAATGTTACTGGTCATTCTGGCGATCGCCCTCGTGATTTTCGGCACCAAGCGATTACGGACGATCGGCTCGGATCTGGGCGCCGCCGTGAAGGGCTTCAAGCAAGCCATGAACGATGGAGAGTCCGAAGAGAAGGTGCGGCAACTCAAGCAGGACGCGGATTTCGAGGCAGGCGCATCCGCTGCGCCGTCGCGTGAAGCCGAGGTCAAGGTTCCCCCGAAGACCAACGCTTGATTTCGCATGCTCGATTTTGGATTTTCTGAAATCCTGCTCACCTCGGCGATTGCCCTGGTGGTGCTCGGGCCGGAGAAACTGCCCAAGGTCGCCCGCCAGGTCGGTAACTGGATGGGCCGCGCACGCCTGATGGCGCGCCAGCTCTCCGAACAGCTCGAGCGCGAAGTCAACGCCGAGGAGTTGCTGAAGCAGCAGACGAGGAGCGCGATTCCGGCGCCGGCACCCGTGCCGCCGCAGGCCACGCTTGCCTCGCCCGCCGCCGCCGCGCTTGCATCGGTCGAGCCGGCAGCGCCACCCGCGGCAGCGCCGGGCACAGTCGCGCCGCCCGCAATCGAATCCCTACCGCCTACCGAGTCCGAAATGGCCCCTGCGCCGTCGCTCGCACCCGAGGCCGTGATAGCCAGACCTCGCCGCGCACCGCATCCGAATTCACCGGAAATGATGCATGCCAAGGAAAGGCTGCAGGCTAACTCACCCGCCGCCGTGCAGCCGACAACGACGCCCGAGCCGACTACGCCCACGCCGCAGCAATCGAGCCAATGAGCGGTCCGGAGAGCGATCCCGCGGGACTCGCCGAAGGAACGCTGATCTCTCATCTCCTGGAGCTGCGCGATCGCCTGCTCAAGGCGCTGCTCGCGGTCGGCATCTGCTTCATTCCGTGCGCAGCCTACATGAACCGGCTGTTCACCTTCGTCGCGGAGCCGCTGAAGAAAAAGCTCCCCGCCGGCGCCACATTGATCGCCACCAGCGTGGTCGCGCCGTTCACCGTGCCGTTCAAGCTCGCGATCGTGCTCGCCATCGGCATGGCGATGCCGTTCGTTCTCTACCAGGCGTGGGCGTTCGTCGCGCCCGGCCTCTACCGGCACGAGAAGAAGCTCGCGGTTCCGCTCCTCATCTCGAGCATTCTCTTGTTCTATCTCGGCGCGGCGTTCGCGTATTACGTCGTGTCCCCGGTCATGCTCAGCTTCTTCGTTTCCACCATGCCGAGCGGCGTGCAGATGATGACCGACATGGGGAGCTATCTCGACTTCGTGATGGTCCTGCTGCTCGCGTTCGGGGCGGCCTTCGAAGTGCCCGTGGCGACGGTGCTTTTGGTCTGGACCGGCTTCGTAAAAATAACTACGCTGAAGAAAAACCGCGGATTGGTACTTCTCGGGATATTCATTTTCGCAGCCTTCGTCACACCGCCCGATGCGGTCTCGCAGAGCGCCATGGCCGTGCCCATGTACCTCTTGTATGAGATCGGGATCATCATGGCGGGACTGTTGCTGAAGGATAAAATCGCCGCGCGCGCCAAGGCAGAAGAAGCTGAGCGCGAGGCCGGAGCTTCGTGAGCGCGAGTTTTTTCGGTCATCCACGGGGCCTCGCGACTTTATTCTTCACCGAGATGTGGGAACGCTTCACCTATTACGGCATGCGCGCCGTGTTGGTGCTGTTCCTGGTCGGCGCCGTGTCCTCGGGCGGATTCGGCATCGACGACAAGACCGCGGCGGCGATCTATGGACTCTATACCGCCGGGGTATACCTCGCCGCGTTGCCGGGAGGCTGGATCGCAGACCGGCTGATCGGCGCGCGGCAAGCAGTGCTCATCGGCGGCTCGTTGATCGCTCTCGGCAATGCGATGCTCGCCGCGTCGAGCACTCCGCGCGGGTTCTATCTCGGTCTCCTCGTGATCGTGCTCGGCGTGGGTCTTTTGAAGCCGAACGTGAGCGCTATGGTCGCCGAGCTCTATCCCGAGGGTGGCGCGCGCCTCGATGCGGGCTTCACCGTGTTCTACATGGGCATCAATCTTGGTGCGACATTGGGTCCGGTGATCACCGGCGAGGCGCAAACGTTGATCGGGCCCCGCGCCGGATTCGGTGTTGCGGCAGTGTTCATGGCGGCCGGCGTGCTGCAGTATTACCTCACGCAACATCATCTCGGCGCGGCAGGAAGATTCATCGCCCCGGCGCAAGATGCAGCCGGCACGATCGCCCGGGGCGCGCCGGCAGGCAAGCCCTGGCGGATGCTCTGGATCACGGTCGCGGCTGCGACACTCGTGGTCGCAGCGCTTTGCTTCAGCTGGATTTCCTTGGATCCCGTGAGCCTGGCACACGCGAGTACTTTCGTGATCGCCGCCACGGCGACGCTTTACTTCGCGTACCTGTTCCTTGCCGGTAATCTCTCCGCCCTGGAGAAACGTCGCGTGCTGGTCGTGGTCGTGCTGTTTGTCGGCAGCGTGCTTTTTTGGTCGGGCTATGAGCAGGCGGGCTCCTCGCTCAATCTGTTCGCGGAGCGCTATACCGATCGTGCAGTCGGCTCCTTCGTCATTCCCGCGAGCTGGTTTCAGTCGCTCAATCCCGCATTCGTCATCGCCTTTGCGCCGCTCGTCGCCTGGGTCTGGATCGCGCTCGCGCGGCGTCACCTCAAACCGTCCGCGCCGGCAAGTTTCGCGATCGGCGTGATCCTGATGGGATCGGGCTTTGTCGTCATGGCCGCCGCCGCATCGATCGTGGCACACGGTTCGAAAGTGCTGCCGTTCTGGCTCATTGCGACCTATCTGCTGCACACGCTCGGCGAGCTCTGCTTGAGTCCCGTCGGGCTCTCCTTCACGACCAAGCTCTCGCCCAAGCGCTTGGTCGGCCAGATGATGGGCATGTGGTTTCTGTCACTCTCGCTGGGTAATCTTGCAGCCGGGCTGATCGCCGGCGAATTCGATGCCAACAACGTCGCTGCCATGCCCGGGCAATATATGCACATCGTCTATTTCGCCGTGGGTTTGGGTGCCGTACTGCTGGCGCTCAGCCGGCCCGTCAAAAAGTGGATGGGTGACGTGCAGTGAGCGTGCGTTGAGCGCATCGAGCGAGCGCGGCCTGCCGGAGCTGACGCTCCGCGCGATCATTCTCGGCGGGCTGATCACCCTCGGCTTCACCGCGGCCAACGTGTACCTGGGGCTCAAGGTCGGGTTGACCTTCGCCACATCGATCCCGGCGGCGGTGATTTCGATGGCGATACTGCGGCTCTTCAAATCCTCGAACATTTTCGAGAACAACATCGTCCAGACCGTGGCGAGCGCCGCCGGCACGCTGTCGGCCATCATTTTCGTATTGCCGGGCCTCATCATCGTCGGCTGGTGGCACGCGTTTCCATACTGGCTCACCATGGCGGCGACGGGGCTCGGCGGCATCCTCGGCGTGATGTTTTCCGTCCCGTTGCGCCGCGCGCTCGTGGTGAACGGCAATCTTCCCTACCCGGAGGGGGTCGCCGCGGCGGAAGTGTTGCTGGTCGGCGCGCATTCCCGCGACGGCAACGAGGAGAGCCGCCAAGGGTTGGCGGCGATCACCGTCAATGCCATCGCGTCCGCCGCTTTCTTTGCCTTGAGCCAAACCCGCCTGGTCGTGGATGAGGCCGCGGTCTACTTCCGCATGGGCGCGAGCTCCACGGGTATCTCGTCGAGCCTGTCCATGGCGCTATTCGGCGTCGGCCACCTGGTAGGCATTTCGGTGGGTATGGCGATGTTCGCCGGCATCATCATCTCTTGGGGCATTCTCGTGCCGATTCTCACCGCGGCACTGCCGTCGGCCGATTCCGCTCAGCACGCGGCCCTGGAGGTGTTTCGCACCGATATTCGATTCTTCGGCGCCGGCGTGATCGGCGTCGCCGCGGTCTGGACCTTCTCACGCATTCTCGGACCCATCGTCGCGGGCTTGCGCGCGGCAATAGCGGCGTCCGCGGCGAGGAGCGTGCACGGTCACGAGTTGCCGCTGGTCGAGCGCGATTTGCCGATCAAGGCAGTCGGCGTCGTCGTGGCCGCATCGCTGGCGCTGATCGCGGTACTCCTGTGGCGGTTCATCGCGGGCGGCCCGCTGGCGGCCCACGCGCCGGTGTTGATCGCCGCCACCGTGGTGTTCGTACTGGTGGCCGGTGTCGTGATCGCGTCGATCACCGGCTACATGGCCGGGCTGATCGGCGCATCGAACAGTCCGGTATCAGGCGTCGGCATTCTCGGCGTGATCGCCGCGGCGCTGATGCTGATCGCGGTCATCGGCCGCAGCAGCGATCCCGGTCTATCGAGCGCCATGGTTGCCTATGCGCTCTTTGCGACCGGCATCGTGTTCGGTATCGCCACCATCTCGAACGACAATCTTCAAGACTTGAAGACCGGCCAACTCGTCGGCGCCACTCCCTGGCGCCAGCAGGTAGCCTTGGTATTCGGCGTAATATTCGGCGCAGCGATCATCCCGCCGGTTCTCGGTCTGCTGAATACGGCGTACGGCTTCGCGGGCACTCCGGGATCCGGACCCGGCGCACTGCCCGCGCCGCAGGCGGCGCTGATTGCGGCGCTGGCGCAAGGCATGCTCGGCGGCCATTTGAACCTGCGCATGATCGAGTACGGCGTGCTGGCGGGCGCAGTGCTCATCGCCATCGATGCGCTGCTCGGCCGCGCCGGGCGTCTGCGGCTGCCGCCGCTCGCGATCGGTCTCGGCATCTACTTGCCCATGGGAGCAACCTTGCCGGTAGTGATCGGAGCAGTGGCGGGCTACTACTATGACCGCTGGGCCGATCGTGGACCTCGGCCGGCGTTTGCGCGGCGCATGGGCGTGCTGACGGCGACCGGCATGATCGTCGGCGAGAGCTTGTTCGGCGTGGTGTACGCCGGCATCGTCGTGGCATCAGGCAAGAGTGCACCGTTCGCGCTGGTCGGAGACAGTTTTGCGACGCCTGCGCTGATCGGCGGCTCGGTCATTTTCTTCGCCCTCGTCGCCCTTTTGTACCATCGCACCATGACCACGGTCTCGAGGTCGAAGCCCGGGTGAGCGAGTCGTCGCTGCGCGATTCCCGCTATTCAGCGAAGCTCATGTTGTGCCTCCTCACCATCTACCTCGTGTGGGGATCGAGCTTTCTGTTCTCCAAGATCGCCGTGACTCACCTGCCGCCTGCGCTCTTTTCGGCGGTCCGGTTCATCACGGCCGGGATGCTGCTCGCGACGCTCGCGCACTTCGTCGGCGGTCATGCGTTTGCGCACCGTGCGGTGGAGTGGCGCCATGTGAGCGTCACCGGATTCTTCATGGTGTTCGCAAGCAACGGCCTCAACATCTGGGCCATCAGCTATATACCGAGCAATCTGTCGGCGCTGCTGAACGGCACCGCGGCCTTCTGGATCGCGGGCCTCGGCGTATTCGGCAAGCGCGGCCATCCGCTCACGCGCTGGGCGGTGCTCGGCATGATCATCGGTTTCGCCGGCGCCGCGCTCATGCTGATCCCCAAGGGGGGCTTGCGCACGAGCAGCCTGCTCGCAGAGTCAGGCGCGCTGGTCGCGTGCTGCGCGTGGGCGCTCGGCACGTTGTATTACCGCAGCATCGACACCGCCTTGAGCTCGCTCATGTTCATGGCGCTGCAGATGCTCCTGGGAGGACTCATGCTCCTCGCCGTCGCCATCGCGCACGGCGATGCGGCGCGCTGGACGTTCAACGGCCCGGGGCTGATCGCTCTTGCGTATCTGACCTTGTTCAGCTCGTGCCTCGCGTACACCGCGTACGGCTGGCTGACTCTGCACGCCCCGCCGGCGCTCACCGGCACCTACGGCTACGTCAATCCGGCGATCGCCGCTTATCTCGGCTGGCAATTTCTCGACGAGCATCTCACGAATCTGCAGCTCCTCGGCATGGTGACCATCATCCTGGCCGTCGGCATCCTGACCCTGCCCGGGGGCACGCTCACCGATCCAAAGACCCTCGAGGAGCCGAAGACCCAGTAGCATCAGCGGCGCCGAACGATGACCTCGACCTTACCCTTGGATCCGATGAACCATGAGCCGACCATGCTGGTGAGACTGACGACGACGGCGCACCAGAACGCCGACCAGAATCCGGCAACCCGCATGCCCGGCAGGATCCAGGCGACCAATCCCACCATGCCCGCGTTGATCACCAGTAAGAAGAAGCCGAGCGTTACGAGGGTCATGGGCAACGTGAGCAGGATGGCGATGGGCCGGACGACGGAGTTGACGACTCCCAGAAGCACGCCGGCCAGAATCAGCGTGGTCGGCGTGTCGATGGACACACCGTGCACCCAAGCCGTAGCCAGCCACAAACCGAGTGCGGCGATGATCGCGCGAGCAAAGAAGCCGACCACGGGGACCTCCCAGGATGGTTGCGTCAGGCGCGCCTCAGCAACACGGCTGCGACTCCGCCAATCGCCCCGGCGACGAAGATGAAGCCGATGATAACCCCCAGGGCGATGAGGATCGGCTGCAGCCATCCCTTTCGCGGGTAGTCCTTGCCATAGCGCGATTTCACGAAATCCATTTGCGGCTTGCCGCTCGCGTAGTACCAGGTCAAAAGCAGACCGATGCCGCACAAGCGAAGGAGGGCGGGAATCGTCTTGTTGTGGGGCAGGACCACAGCCGCCATCACGAATACGATGAACGTCGCGACGCTAATCGCAACCCATTTCTTCGCGGCGGCGGCCTTGTCGGCTTCCCCCAAGACTTCCCAATTCTTCATATGCAGAAACGCCCCGAAGACCGGGCTGAAAACCAGACTCCAACTAGCCGCGGCGCCGGGATTCCAAAGGCTCGGGGCAGCCTCGCCTTCGATGATGTCGGCCACTTTCGATTTGGGTGGCGCATAGAGATTGGTTGCCATCGGGGGGCTCCCGTCAATAATCCAGTCCGGGCAGCGGCGGATCCTTGGGCGGCTCGGGTTTCTTCTCGACCTTGGGCTTCGGCGGACTCTCGAGCGTCACTTTGATGCGCGCCATATAGCGCTCCCAGCTCATCCGAAGCTTGACGTACGTCCTGTCCCAGCTCGATGACTCCGGCACGCCCGAGCCCAGGATGCGGAGCGAGGTGGTGCCGTCGCCTTTGCGGACGTCGAGCAGGAAGTCATCGACCACCGCGCTTTCGTTCGAGGGCAGCTCCGGCGAGTCCATATAGATCAGCCGCAACCGCCGGTTGGGGTCGAAGATGTCGATGTGCGCTTCCCGGCCGCCGGCCTGGCGGCTGCCGATCCGGTACATCCCACCCTCGCGCGCGTCAATTTCGGCTTCCTGTCCCGTCCAGATGCGCACCAGTGCGGGATCGGTCAGGGCACGCCATACTCGCGCAACCGGCACCTTCACCTCCACCAGATGCGCGTAGCCGCGGGTGCCGGATCGGGTGGATTTGCGGGGTTGGCTCATCACGTCCTCGGAAGCATCGAATAGGAAACCGCCTGAGCTTACGCAATCTCGGCGAGCGTCGGAATGCTAGACTTCAATAACCAGGGGAGGGATGTCATGCCTTATACGGATATCGTGACTGCGCTCGCACTTCTGCAGTTCGTGTGGTTCGGGATGCAGGTCGCCAAGGCCCGTGGCAAGTACGGCGTCCACGCGCCGGCGGTGACGGGCAACGAGATTTTCGAGCGGCACTTCCGGGTCCAGCAAAACACCCTGGAACTGCTCATCGGCCTCGTCCCGGGGCTGTATCTGTTCGGCCATTACTTCAATCCCCTCTGGGCCGCGGGTCTAGGCGTCGTCTACCTGATCGGGCGCCAGGTCTACTCCATGAGCTACGTCAAGGACCCGAAGTCCCGCAGCGCCGGCTACGCGCTGAGCGCGCTGCCCACGCTGATCTTGATCCTCGCGGGCTTGGTCGGCGCGGTAATGCGGCTCGCCGGGCATTGACACCGGCTGCTGCTTGAACCCAGAAGTAAATCGGTTAGAGTAATCCGTCCGAATAGCTGGGGTGGCCTTTAGGGCCTGAGATGCCGGCAGCGTAACGACGCACACCTGCGAACCCATTGAACCTGATCCGGTTAATACCGGCGGAGGGAGCATGGGAAGATTTTTCTCCTCGAGCCTTTTGTGCGCAGCCATCGGCGTTTCCACGCAGGTCAGCGCCAACGATCCCGATACCAATTCTCAGCTCGATGAAATCATCGTCACCGCAACCCTGCGGAGCACGCCCGCGAGCGAGGTCCCGGCGAGCGTAACGGTGCTGGATCAACAAACCTTGCGTGATGCAGGGCGGGCAAACTTCGAGGATGTCCTCGGACTCATTCCGAACCTGAACTGGGCGGGGGACACCTCACTCCCCCGCTACTTTCAGCTGCGAGGAATCGGGGAGCTGCAGCAGTATCAGGGGGCACCGAATCCGTCGGTCGGCTTCTTGATCGACGATATCGATTTCAGCGGACTCGGCACCGCGGGCACGCTCTACGATCTCGATCAGGCGGAAGTCTTGCGCGGTCCGCAGGCGACGCGTTATGGGGCCAATGCACTCGCGGGGCTCATCTACCTGAAAAGCGCCGAGCCCACCGACACGTTTTATAGCCGGGTGGATTTGGAAGGCGGTGATTACGGCACCCAGTCGCAGGGCGCGGTGATCTCGGGCCCCGTGGACTCGCTCGACTCGAGCTTCCGTCTGGCCGTTCAGCGTTACTACACCAACGGGTATTTCAACAATGTGTATCTGCACCGGGATGACACCAACCGCGAGGATGAATACACCTACCGGGCCAAATGGTTGTTCACACCGTCGGACCGATTGCGAATCGAACTGACGGCCATGCAGGTCAATATCGACAACGGCTATGACGCATTCACGATCGATAATTCGCGCAATACGCAATCCGACCAGCCGGGCGTCGACTCACAGCATTCGACGGGGGTGTCGCTGCGGGCGCACTACCTGCTCAACGAGAACCTGGGCTTCACCGCGATCGCGACGTATGCGAAGTCCATCATCAAATACAGCTATGACGGGGACTGGGGCAATCCGGTGTTGTGGGCGCCGGCGGCGACCGTGGATCAATACTCGGAGATCCAGAATCGGGACCGGTCGACAAGAACGTTGGAGCTGCGGCTGGGAACCGAGTCCAATCAAGGATTCGGCTGGCTGTTGGGTTTCTACGGCAATCTGCTCGACGAGACCTTGAGTGATCTGAGTCTCGGAAATTATCAACCGCTCGGCACGCCGCCGGATCCGCTGAACGATCAGGAAAACAGTGTAATAGACAGCGGCTATCGCGCGCGCAATCTCGCTCTCTACGGTGAACTGGACGGGGATTTCACATCGGATCTGCGCTGGTCGGTGGGCTTGCGCGGCGAGCAGTGGAGCGCGAAGTATCAGGGGACTACGACCGACTTTCTGGGCACGAACACGGGGTACACCTACGGCCCGGTGACGGCGACCCAGATACTGTCGGTGACGCCGGCCGTATTGAGCCCGACGGATAATCTGTGGGGCGGTCACGCCTCGCTGACCTACAAGCTCGATGCCGGCCAGTCGGCCTACGCCACGCTGTCGCGCGGTTACAAAGCGGGCGGCTTCAACTTGAGCCAGGGCCTGTTGCCGAATCAGCTGTCGTTCAATCCGGAATCGGATGTCAATTTCGAAGTGGGCTACAAGGCCGACCTTCTGGAGCATCGGCTCAAGTTCGATGCGGACGTATTTTATTTGCGGCGGCACGATGCGCAAATCATCACGAGCTTTCAAAGTGATCCGGACAATCCCGATGATTTCGTCTATTACACGGGCAATGCCGCGAGCGGTCGCAACTACGGTCTCGAGAGCGAGGTCGAGTGGCGCGCGCTCGAGCGGCTGACGCTGGGCGCGGACTTGGGACTTTTACAGACCTACTTCGAGGACTTCGTGCAGCAGGGTCCGACCGGCGCGAACATTCTCACGGTTTCTCGCGACCTGCCGAATGCGCCGCATTGGCAGGGGGCGGTGCATGTAACGTATCGTGATTCTCGCGGACCATTCGCACGCATCGATGCGACGGGCATGGGAGGGTATTACTTCGATCTGCCGCCGAACGAGACGACCTCGAAGCCCTATGGACTGTTGAACGGGAAGATCGGCTGGGAGACAGCGCGTTGGTCGGCTTACTTGTCAGGGCGCAATCTCTTGGACAAGCGCTATCCGGTGCGCGGATTCTATTTCGGTGACGTTCCGCCGAATTTTCCCAACGAGCTCTATGTCCAGCTGGGCGATCCGCGTACGTGGGTTGCCGGTGTCTCCGTCAACTTCGGCAGGGAAAGGCCGTAGTGTTCCCGCAGCCCCGCTGCCATTCCCGCTCGTCCAATAATGTACGGTCACTGTCGAATTCGAAGGAACGCTCAAGCGGAAAATCGGGCGTCCATTTTTGTACGCCACGGGCCGATCCGAGCGCTGCAGACGCACGCGCTCGTCGTTGAAGGCCAGCGTGAGCTCGAACCGGATCGGTTCAGGACGCGCATTGGCGATGTCGATGCGGTACGCGTCCGCGTCTTGCGTTGCAGTTACCCGGACGTCGGGCGCCTCACCCATTGCGATCTCCACTTCCTCGCCGATGGTGAGGTCGCGAACATCCGACTGGTGCGCGAGCAACGCTTCCGCGCCGTGCTGCAGGAAGACCGCAATGCGCCCCGAGGGTAGCGGCAGACCCAGATGGTTCGCTTCAGTATTCTTGGTGCGCAACAGCCACGACGCCGGCCGGGGTCCCCGCGGGTTGGAGGTCGAGAGCTCAGCGGCGTAGACCGTGTCGACGGGTATGGCGCCGCGATCCAGCAGCCGCACTTGCTTGGATTGTCGGCTGGCCACGGTGGTCGTTGCGGGAACGCGGTAGAGCTTCAAATCCCCGAGGCGCTCCTGCACGACTCGCTGCGCGTCGACGGCCGCTTCCTGCAGCGCGCCGGCCATCATTGCAGCGACGGGAGCGGCTTGCCTGCCGCCGATGAACTCGGCGCCGGCAATGCCGAACGGCGTGGCTCTTGTGATCTCTACGATTTCCGGCGGGTCGCTGGTCGAGCCTCGCGGCCAGCACCTCGCGACGATCGGTCCGCCCATGTCGATCGGCTCGACGGTGCCTTGCTCGCGATTCACCCGGCCGGCGACCACCTGCGTGTGCGCCTCCCGAAAGCCCACGCCGTTGCCGTTCGCAAGCGTCACCCAGGCGCCTAAGTCCATATGCTGGCCGTCCGCCGCCAGCGTCGCGGTGTAATCCGCAGCCCAGTCGAAGCCGCGCGCAAGATAGGAGAGCGTCACCTGGGTCGAGACGGGAGCGTCGGTGCGCACGCGCACGGACAGCGTGGGGCGCGAGGCGAGGCCCGCGGCATTCTCGAAACTCAATGTCTCGGGCAAGCCGGAGCAGTGCAGTGCCTCTATGCCGTCGGCGGTCTTGATGACCACGCCGTCCGAATTGCTGCCGCCGGCGTCGCCGCCGGCCAGGATGGTGGCATCCCGGCGCTCGACCTTGCCGGTCTTGGGGTTAGTGCGGATGAGCTCGACCGGTCGCCCCAGCGCGGCGGCCACCAGAGTCGACGGGCTCAAGAGCGCGGCGTCGCGATTTTTCTCGAGCACGCCATCCCCGAGACCCGTGACGATGGCACTCGCGGGCTCGATGCCGTCTGCGACGCCTTCGAAGCGCAGCCGGCTCTCGCCGGCCGGAAGATGCACCGCGCGCGTCTCGCTCACGAGCGCGAATCCTTGAAGCGCATCGAGATCGATCGAGCCCGAGGTTCGATAGGGCGCGCGATAGACGGTGACCGAGAGTGCCGATGGCGCGTCGGCGGCCACATCGGCGGGCGGCGCCTGGGCGCAGACCGGGACCCCGGCGGCTCCGCAGGCAATCAGCAGGATCCATCCGGCCGGGCGCACGGCGCGACGGCCTAGAATTTCGTATCGAAGCTGGCGGTCACGACGGTCCTGCCGGAAGCGGGCACCGTCACCTGCCACTCGGCGGTGTCGGCGTTGCGGCGCGTGCTCTTCTGGCTTTCTGCAATGATCCGCGAATCGCCCCACAGCCCCGCCTGCAGCAAATCCACGGTGACCGGATGAGTCATCGCATTGCTGAGCTCGTAGCTCATGTCGGTTTGCCAGTCGCGATCCGCAATCTTGGTGCGCTTCACCACCAGCGTATGCACCTTCACGTCGAAGGCATCGCCAGTAACCAGCGACAAGGTCGATCCCATCGGTGTGTGCTCAATGGCACTTTCGCCGATGAACTGCGGATCGCCGCGCTTGTCGCGCATGTAGAACCGCAGCACGCCGGCAGGCAGCTGATCACCGAGCCCCAAGTGCGCGCCGGTCGAGAAGCGGTACACGCTTTTGGCGCTGACGGGCGTGTTGGACGTCGCGAGCCAGCCATTCCGGTATTCGTAGCCGTGCTCGGCAGGCACGCCGTGCACGTCGAGGAAGCTCACCTGCTTGGTCTGTTGATTGGCGATGGTGGTGCGCTCGGCGAGAGGATAGAGATAGAAGTCGCCGAGCTGCTCGCGGTTGCCGCTCTCCGTCCCGGCCTCAACAATCGTCCCGCGAGGGGGCGTACGCCAGCGGACGGGTGCGCCCCCGATCTGCCCGCCCGCGAGCTGCGGCGTGCCGGCGACGAGCAGCGTCTGCGCATTCTCGTAGGTAGTCCCGGTGGAATTCGTCAGGGTCACCCAACCCTGCACGTCGATCTTGCTGTCGCTCTCGTCATAGAGCGCGACGTAGTCGGCGCGCCAGCCGAGACCCGGAGTTAGGTAGCTCAAGGCGGCGGCGCGGGTTCCCGGATGGCCGCCGTTGATGGTGACCGAGAGAGTGGGGCGCGCCCGCAGGTTGTCCGGAACCTTGTCGAATATGACCCGCACGGGCAGCCCGTCGTCCCGCAGCACCTCGATGCGCTCACCGATTTTGAGCACGACGCCGCCATTGGTCGCGAGGACCTCCGCCTGCTCACGCGTTTCGGCGCCGGTGGCCGGATTGACGCGAACGATGGTGACGACGTGGCCGACGGCCTTTTCCATGAGCTTGGCCGGCGTGAGCAAGTCGAAATCGAAGTTCTGCTCGACGATTGCGATGTCGGCGGCCTTCAGCGAGACGGTTTCAGGCCGTATCTGGGCCGAGACGTCCTGGAACTCGATGCGCTGCCGGCCGCCTTTGACGTCGATATCGCGGCGATCCTGGATCAGCGCGAGGTCGTCGGCGTAAATGGTTACGGCAAGGGTGCGGCCGGTCTGATCGGCAGCGTGCGCAGCGGGGAATGCTGCCAAGGAGGCGAGACAGGCGGCGAGGGCGAGACGAGTACGCATGCGGCAACTCCCATCGCAACGCGCCGCGGGTCGCGGCAGTCGAAGCGCGCCGTGGACGGCGCTTTCGGCCTAGCGCATCGACACCACGCGCCGTGCGGACACCGACTCCATCCAGGTCTTGACCCGCTGGGCATCGGCGACGCGCGTGTACTTGCCGAGCGAGTCGAGCAGCACGATCACGACGTTGCGCCCTTGGATGACCGCCTCGAGCACCAGGCACTTGCCGGCCTCGGCGATATAGCCGGTCTTCTGCACGATGATGTTCCAGCCGGGATTCTTGACCAGGTTATCGGTGTTGCGGAACTCCACCAAATGCCGGTGAACGCGCACGGTATAGCTCGGGTCGGTGGAATAGTCGCGGATCACGGAGTTGCGGGAGGCCGCGATCACGAGCTTCGACAGATCCTCGGGACTCGCGACGTTCTCGCTCGTCAGGCCGGTCGGGTCGGCAAAATGCGCGGTGCGCATGCCGAGCGCGACCGCCTTGGCATTCATGGCGGCGATGCATGCGCGCAGGCCTCCGGGATAGTTGGCGGCGAGCGCGTGCGCCGCCCGATTCTCCGAGGACATCAACGCGAGATGCATGAGATCGCTGCGCGTGAGCACGGTACCCACGGACAGGCGTGAGAAGTTCTGCTTCGGCAGGTCGAGCTCGGCCTCGGTGATCTCGAGGGGCTGGTCCATCGGCTGTTTCGCGTCGAGCACCACCAGCGCGGTCATGAGCTTGGTGATCGAGGCGATCGGCGCCGCGACACCCGAGTTACGGGAATAAAGGACCGACGAGTCGTTCTGATCGAGGATGAGCACCGAGCTCGACTTGAGCTTGGGAATCAAATCCGTCTTGGCACCGGCGTTCGCGGTAGCGGCTAGCGCGCCGCAGAGCATTCCGGCGAGCACTGCAACTTTGGCAGCCCGCCCTCGGTTGGTCGAATCCATTGCGTTCCTGGTGGGTTTTTACTTCAAGTTGTGAAGGTAAACATATGTAAACCACGGTCCGACGTGATCCGCCGCTAACTTTGCCATCATTCCGTCGAAAGTCCAAACGGTTTTCGATAGCGCGCACATTCATATAGCGGCAGCGCGCCGATTTTCCATAGTGTTTTTTCAGGCGCCGGTATCGTTATTAGGCGCTGGTCTCGGCACCCGGCGCGCGCCGCAACTCCTTGTCACGGTACATCTTGTGCTCCACGGCGCTCATGAGATCGCGCACGTCGCGGCCATCCTTCGGATAACTCACCACGCCGATGCTCACGGAGCAGCGGATCATGCGCGAGCGCAGGTCGAGCGTGGTCTT
>Ga0302314_10003946_pt1 | contig 27290 bp, 29 predicted proteins | sample III_Palsa_N2_3_FD_200533 | JGI IMG/M metagenome (GOLD analysis project Ga0302314, IMG submission 200533) | Peat permafrost microbial communities from Stordalen Mire near Abisko, Sweden - III_Palsa_N2_3 | ecosystem: Environmental > Terrestrial > Soil > Palsa > Peat permafrost | place: Sweden...
TGGTTCGGCGCAACCCGGCGTGCAGCGACACCATCGCGCCCTGGCTGAACCCCATCAGCGCCACCTGTGCCGGCGGCAGGCCGAGCCGGGCCAGTTCCGCCTCGATAAACCCCAGCAGCGCCGCCGCGCCGAGGGCGACACCGGCCGCCATCTGCGCCGGCGTGCGCTCCTGCACGTCGAACCATTGCCGGGCGAAGGCGGAGCCGGCGTTCGGCTCCGGCGCGTCGGGGGCGACGAACAACGCGTCGGGCAATGCGTTGCCCCAGGACGGGCCGAGATCGATCAGGTCGTGCCCGTCGGCGCCGAGCCCGTGCGCCAGCACCACCAGTTGCCGCGGCGGGCCGCCGGATTTCGGCCCCCAGCGCGGCCCATCGAGTTTTGTCACGCGCTCACCCTTTCGTCGTGAAAACTCTATATGGCGCGGCATGCCGCCCACCACCCGCTTCGCCCCGAGCCCGACCGGATTTTTGCACCTCGGCCACGCCTTCTCGGCGCTGACCGCGTGGCGGCGGGCGCGCGAGGCCGGCGGGCGGTTCCTGCTGCGGCTGGAGGACATCGACCCCGCGCGCTGCCGCCCGGCGTTCGCTGCGGCCATCCAGGACGACCTGGCGTGGCTCGGGTTGGACTGGGACGGGCCAGTGCGCGTGCAGTCCGAGCATTTTTCTGACTTCCGCGCGGTGCTGGACGCGTTGGCGGCGCGAAAGCTGCTGTATCCGTGCTTCTGCACCCGGTCGGACATCGCCCGCGCGGCGGCGGCGCCGCACGGGCCGGACGGGCCGCTCTATCCCGGAACCTGCCGCCAACTGTCGGAGGCCGAACGCGCCGACCGCATCGCCGCCGGCATGTCTTTCGCATTGCGGCTCGACGTTGGCCGCTCCGTTGCGGCGGTGCCGGGGCCGCTGGTGTTCGAGGAGGACGGCGACGGCACCGTGCGCTGTGTGCCGGAGCAATTCGGCGACGTGGTGCTCGGCCGAAAGGACACGCCGGCCAGCTACCATCTCTGCGTCACCCACGACGACGCGCTGCAGGGCGTGACGCTGGTGACGCGGGGCGCGGACCTGAAGCCGGCGACGCATCTGCACCGGCTGATCCAGGCGCTGATGGGCTGGCCGGCGCCGCGCTATGCGCACCATCGGTTGCTCACGGATGAGCACGGGCGGCGGCTGGCGAAGCGCGATCTTGCGATGACGCTGCGGGAGATGCGGGCGCGCGGGGTGACGGCGGCGGAGGTGCGGGAGATGGTGTAATCGGTCGTCAGCACTACCGCCCGGTGCACGTGAAGACGGCGGAGGCACAGTTTATCCGCACCACCCTTCAGGCACGCCGGCAGATCGTGGCGACACTTCTCCGGATTCAGGGGTCGATCCGAGGTCTGTTGCGAATGCACGGCCTCAAGGTGGGCGAGATACACCGCAATCGCTTCGATAAGCGCGTGCGAGACCTGCTGGAGGAGATGCCCCTTCTCAACGTTGCGATCGAGCCTTTGCTGCGGTCCCGCTCGAAAACGGCCGGGCGCCGATGCATTAGGCTGGCAGAAAAGATTCTGCCGACCACGTCACAGAAGGGAGGGCAGTCGACATCCGGGCTCAACCAATATTCGAGCGGGTGAGTGGCGCGAGTTTCGCGCGCCACTCACCCTGAAACGCCGGTCCGCCAGTGTTGCGCTACACCGTCAAGGGGTCTTGCTCGGGTCGTCGGCCGGATTGACGTAGACGATCGCGAACGGGCCGTCGCCGTGCACTTGCACGACCGTCTCGGTGGTGGCCCACGCATAGTGGTTCATGCCGGCCGGCATCGAGACGAAGCCGCCGGGCGCGAACGTCTGACCCTTATCCACATCGAGCTTGTCGCCCATGCCCGCGTGAAAGCTGCCGGAGATCACCGTGACGTTCTCGGTCGTCGGGTGATGATGCGCCGGAAGCTGATAGTTCGCGGGCATTTTAAGGCGGACGACGTACGCACCATCCTTGAACGGATCGCCCGCGAGCACGGCGATCATCGCACCCTTCGGCAAACTCGGAGGCACCGGCCCCCATTTTACGGCATCAGGCCCGGCAACGAGTTCCATCGCGGAACCTTCAGCCCGCGCGGCGAGCGGGACGGCAAGCAGCACGGCAAGTATGACGATCGTGGCACGCATTGTGTCCTCCTTACTCTCTTTGCTGAGTGCCCAAAGACAGCACCCGAACCACCGCCGGTGATCAGGGCAGGATACGACGTGAGGTCGCCTCCGTCAGGCCGCCTTGCCCTGCGCCAAGGCGTGCACGTCCGCGGTGGTCAGCGCGTTGCCGCCGATTCCCCAGTCCCCGCTTTCCACTTCCTCGATCACGCACCAGGTGACGCCGCGCATGCTCTCGCCCTCGATCGAGACCATCGCGTCGGTCAGCTTGCTGATCATCTGGCCTTTCTGCTGCTTGCTGAACACGTCCTTGATGACGCGAACCTGAATGAGCGGCATTGCATTTCTCCTTGTGTGTCCGCGGATTGCTTCATGGGCGCCTCGGTGAAAACTGGCCTTGCCTGCTTGACACCCACGCCATCCTGCCGAACACTTGCGCACACAGTAATAGACAGTTTCACCGTCAGCTGGAGTCACTGTACTGGTTCTGCGACCGGGCCAGTCCGACGCATGACAGGAACCGGCATGCTCTCATTGACTGTCAGCCAGAACAGCGACCAGCCGCTCGCCGACCAGATCGTCGCTGGCGTAAAGCGGCAAATCGACGATCGGCACCTGCGGCCGGGCAGCAAGCTGCCATCGATCCGCAGTTTTGCCGAGACCTACAGTGTCAGCCGCTTCACGGTGGTCGAGGCATACGATCGGCTGGTGGCGATGGGCTATCTGCAATCACGCCGCGGCGCCGGCTTCTACACCTCGGCCGCTGTGGCTGTCGCGACGCGTACTGCGCCGTCCAACACCCATAAGCGCAACGAGCAACTCGTCTGGTTGATCCGCCGCCTGCTGGAAGCGGACGACAACGCCCTGCTCGCCGGCGGCCCGTGGCTGCCGAACTCGTGGCTCGACGAAGGCGGCATCCGCCAGAGCCTCAACGTGCTCGCCCGCAAGAATGGCGCCCATCTGCTCGAATACGGAAACCCGTTCGGGTATCTGCCGTTGCGCGAGCATCTCGCGCTGACGCTGGCCGGGCTTGGCATCACCGCGCATGCGGGCCAGATCCTGCTGACGCAGGGGACCAGCCAGGCGCTTGAACTCGTCATCCGCTACCTGTTGAAGCCCGGCGACGCGGCGCTGGTGGATGACCCAGGCTACTACAACATGTTCGGCAACCTGCGCCTGCACGGCGTGGACATGCTGGCGGTGCCGCGAAACCCCGACGGGCCGGACCTCGCCACCCTCGAAACGCTGGCGGCGGCGCATCGGCCAAAAGTGTATTTCACCCAGTCGGTGATGCAGAATCCGACCGGAACGGACATGAGCCCGCATGTCGGGTTCAAGGTATTGCAGGCCGCCGAGCGCCACAACTTCATGATCGTCGAGGACGACATCTTCTCCGATCTACAGGTGAAACCGACGCCACGGCTGGCCACGCTCGACCAGCTCAACCGCGTGATCTACGTGCGCAGCTTTTCCAAGACTTTGTCTGGCAGCCTGCGCGTCGGCTTCGTCGCCTGCCCACAGGACATCGCCAACCAGCTCGCCGACATAAAAATGCTGACGAGCATTACCACGTCGCAGTTCACGGAGCGGCTGATCTACCTGATGCTGGTGGATGGGCACTACCGCAAGTACCTGTCGCGCCTGCACGAGCGGCTCGGCGCAGCTCGGCTGGATGTCGTGCGCGCTTTCGAGCGCATCGGACTGGAATTGTTCGTTGAGCCCGCGGACGGCATGTTCGTCTGGGCGCGCTTCCCGCATATCGAGGACTCGCTGGCGCTGGCGGAAACGGCGCAGCACGGGGGCCTGATGCTCGCGCCCGGTACGGTGTTTCGCCCGCATCTGGAGCGGTCGCCGTGGATGCGGTTCAACGTTGCCGTCTGCGAAGACCCGCGTGTGCAGACTCTGCTGGAGCGACTGGCGTCGAGCATGGGGGTGTAAAGCTGGCCGGCGAACAGGGATCGGCGGCCTTGACGTACGCTCCCCGATTGCAGAAGCGGGCGTTCCCTACGCTGCCGGCGGCACCGCCCCCGTCTGCGTGCTGATCGGCCCGTAATGCTCGATCCGCCGGTGTGCGGCAAAATTGAACACGGCTTGCTTGTTGATCCGGCACAGGTCGAGGTCGAGCGCCGCCGTGATCACCTCGTCGCCGTCGGTCATCGCCTGGGCGATGATCTCGCCCGAGGGCGCGCAGATGATGGAGCCGGCGAGCAGGTCGCAGTTGTCCTCCAGCCCGCCCTTGGCGACGCCGACGACGTAGCAGGAGTTCTGGTAGGCGCCGGCCTGCATCGAGAGCTTGTTGTGAAAATCGGCCAGATGGTCGTACTCGCGCGGCAGCGGCCCGCGCAGCGGCGTGTTGTAGCCGAGCATGACCACCTCGACGTCCTGCAACCCCATCACCCGATAGGTTTCCGGCCAGCGCCGGTCGTTGCAGATGCACATGCCGAGATTGGCATCGAACGCGCGCCAGACCGGGAAGCCGAGGTCGCCGGGCTCGAAATACTTCTTTTCCAGGTGCTGGTAGGGCACGTCGCCGAGATTGTTCGAGTGCCCCGGCAAATGCACCTTGCGGTAGCGGCCGATGATCTTTCCGTGGGCATCGACAAGAATAGACGTGTTGAAGTGGCGCACGCGGCCGCCCTGCTCGACCAGTTCGGCATAGCCGAGCGTGAAGCCGACGCCGAGGCTGGCCGCTGCCTCGAACAGCGGGCGCGTCGCCGCGTTGGGAATCTCGCGCTCGAACCAGGCGTCGATCTCGGCCTCGTCCTCCATCCAGTAGCGCGGGAAGAACGTGGTCAGCACCAGTTCGGGGAACACCACGAGCTTGGCACCGCGCGCGTGCGCCTGGCGCAGCAGGTCGATCAGCCGGCCGACGACGTGCTGGCGGCTTTCGTCGCGCTGGATCGGCCCGGTCTGGGCGCCGGCGATGAGCAGGGTGCGGGACATGTTTCCCCTCCGTAAATCCACTCCCGCCAGAATGCACGCGCCGGGCCAGTCCCGCGAGGGGGCGCGGACCCCGCTCGGGGTCTTCCGCGGTCACGATGTGTCAGGGTAATGACATTTCCACGACGAAGGACTTTTTCGCATGCGCCGCCCCGCCGCCATCCTGGCCGCCGCCGTGCTCGTCGCGACCCTGGCACTGCCGGCGGGCGCGCGGGCCGAGGACGCGCCAGCGGACGGCACGGCGCTGCTGGCGGACGCCGAGGCGGCGTTCGCGCGGCACGATCCGGGGGCCATGGACCTGTTGCGCCGCGCCGCCGAGAGCGGGGCGCCGGCCGCGCAGAACGCGCTCGGCTACCGGCTGGAGCATGGGCTGGACGGCGCCGCCGCCGACCCGGCCGAGGCTGCCGCGTGGTTCCGCCGCGCCGCCGACCAGGGTTTTGCCGCCGCCCAGCATAATCTTGCCTCGCTGCTGGAAGCCGGACACGGCGACCCTGCCGAGGTGCTGCGGCTGCGCCGCGCCGCCGCCGAACAGGGCCTGACCGCCGCCCGCTACGCGCTCGGCGCCGGCCTGCTGCACCAGGGCGGCCATGACCCGGAGGCGGTGCACTGGCTGACGCTCGCGGCCGAGGATGGCTTCGCCGCGGCGCAGAACAGTCTCGGCGTGATGTACTATCTCGGCCGTGGCGTCGCGAAAGACCCGGTGCAGGCGATGTCCTGGTACCGCCGTGCCGCCGACCAGGGCTATGCGGAGGCCGAGAACAATATCGGCCAACTCCATGCCGAGGGCGACGGCGTGGCGCCGGACGACGCCGCGGCGCTGGTCTGGTTCCGCCGCGCCGCCGCGCAAAACCTGCCGGCCGCACAGTACCATGTCGGCCGCTGCTACGAGGACGGGCGGGGTGTGGCGGCGGACGCCGCCGAGGCCGCGCGCTGGTACCGGCTGGCCGCGGACACCGGCTTTGCGCCGGCGCAGGACCAGTTGGGCTGGCTCTATGCGCACGGCACCGGCGTGCCGCAGGACGACGCGGCTGCCGCCGACTGGTTCCGCCGCGCCGCCGACCAGGGCTATGCACCGGCCCAGAGCAATCTCGGCGAACTCGCCTATTACGGCCGGGGCATGCCGCAGGACACCGGGGCGGCGGTCAAGTGGTTCCGCGCCGCCGCCGCGGGCGGGCTGGAGCACGCGCGGCAATGGCTGGTCGTGCTCGGCCGCGCGAGCAACGGAAGCTGAGCCGCTACGCGCTGACCCGCTTGCGGCGGCTGTGGAAGAACGAGTGCGTGGCCGCCTGCGGCTCGCCGGCGGCAAAGCTTTCCACCGCGGCGCGCACCGAGGCGTCGCAGGCGGATTCGAAGCCTTGCTGGGTGACGTCGCGAAACCGCCGCTTGGTCAGGCTGAGCGCCAGCGGCGGCTGGGCGGCGAGTTTCTCCGCCTCCGCGATCGCCCGCGGCAGCACCTCATCTTCCGGCACCAGCACGCTCAGCAGATGCAGGTCGTAGGCGCGCTGCCCGTCGATCAACTCGCCGGTCAGGGACAGTTCGCGCGCCATGCCGTGGCCGGCATGCAGCGCCAGCAGATAGGCGCCGACCATGTTGGCCTGCCCCACCGACACCTCCGGCATGCCGACGCGCACGCCCGGATGGCCGACGCGCAGGTCGGCACACAGCGCCAGCTGGAACCCCTCGCCGGCCGCCACGCCGTTGATCGCGGCGACGCAGCCCTTGGTCAGGTCGCGCATCGCCAGGTACATGCCGCGCTGGTGGTTGAACAGGCGCGAGACGTGCTCGACCGTCATCGACCCGGCCTCGGACAGGTCCTGCCCGGCGCAGAAGCCGCGGCCCGAGCCGGTAAGCACGATGGCACCAACGCCCGGGTCGGCGTTCAGCCGGCTCAGCGTCGCCATCAGTTCGGAGCGCAGCGGGAAGCACACCGCATTCAGCCGCTCCGGCCGGTTCAGGCTGACCACCGCGACACGACCGTACATCTGCAATTGCACCAGCATCCGTCCGTCCTCCGTTGACGGCGCGCCGTTGACCGGCGCGCTCACCGCTGTGACCGCTCCGTAACATCCAGCGCCTGTCGGGGGCGGATGTCGAGACTTTGTGGTGTCCCGGGCCATCGGCGGGCACGGCCGGGCGCGCGACAATCCTGTCGCTTTCGTCAACCGTTCCCGGCGATATAAGCCCCGGGCACGCCGGTCGGCGTGCCGCATGGCAACCGCGGGAGGAGTGTCGTGATGAGCATGATGCAGAAGCTGGGTGTTCCGCTGGTCCTCGTGCTGCTGGCCGGCGCCAGCGTGGCGCTGGCGGATGACGTGCCCCCGATTCACAAGGCCACGCCAGCCGGCCAGGCGGTGAAGCTGCGCAACCACGTCAAGCTGACGTCGACCTGCGCCGGCTCCGAGCCGACGATCTCGTTCTCCCAGAAACCGGCGCACGGGACCGTTGACGTACGTCCGGATCGCTTCACGTTCGGGGAAGGCTATGTCAGCGGCGCCCTGAAGGCCTGCGAGGGGCGGCAGGTCGACGGCATCGCCATCTGGTACACGCCGGCTGCCGGGTTCCACGGCGTCGACCAGATCTCCTGGACCGCCGATTTTGGCGGCAGCAAGAACCGGCGGGTGGACAACTACTCCGCGCAGGTGACGGTGCAGTAAGCCCCTAGCGCCGGTACGGCAGCGGCAGCAGGGCGCGCGCCGGCAGCTTCAGCAGGCTGTCGGCGACCGGCATGATCACCATCGCCTCCGGCGCATAGTCCACCACCATCTCCCGGCAGGCGCCGCACGGCGAGACGACCGCGAGGCGGCGGTCGTGCTCGTCGGGCTTGGGGTGGCGCACCGCGACCACGGTCTGGATGCTGCCGTCGCCCTCCAGCACGGCGCGGCCGAGTGCCACCGCCTCGGCGCAGACCGAGAGCCGGCCGACGGTGGCGCCGAGATGCAGGCCGGTCCAGATCCGACCGTCGCGGGAGCGCAGGGCAGCGGCCACCATGTGCCAGAATGGGCGGTAGTGTTTTCGCAACACCGCCTCGGCCGCGTCCATCAGTTCCAGGTCGTCGCCGTCCAGGGGAAGCCCCCCGGACGGGGTCAGCGTGTCGAACATGTCGCCCCGTCTCGCAAAAGGGCGACTACTCTGCCGCTTCTGCCTCCTCCTCGGAAGCCAGCATCGCATTGGCGACCGAACCGGACTGTTCGCGTAGCTTGCGCTCCACGGCTTCCGCCACGTCCTTGTGCTCGCGCAGGAACTGCTTGGCGTTCTCCCGGCCCTGGCCGATGCGCTGGCTGTCGACGCTGTACCAGGCGCCCGACTTCTCCACCACGTTGGCCTTCACGCCGAGGTCGATCAGCTCGCCGACCTTGCTGATGCCCTCGCCGAACATGATGTCGAACTCGACCTGCCGGAACGGCGGCGCCAGCTTGTTCTTGACCACCTTGACCCGGGTGGTGTTGCCGACCACCTGGTCGCGGTCCTTGATCGAGCCGACGCGGCGGATCTCCATGCGGACCGAGGCATAGAACTTCAGCGCGTTGCCGCCCGTGGTGGTCTCCGGGTTGCCGAACATCACGCCGATCTTCAGCCGGATCTGGTTGAGGAACACCAGCATGGTGTTGCTGCGGCTGACACTGCCGGTCAGCTTGCGCAGCGCCTGGCTCATCAGCCGCGCGTGCAGGCCGACATGGCTGTCGCCCATCTCGCCTTCCAGTTCGGCGCGCGGCACCAGCGCCGCGACGCTGTCGATCACCAGCACGTCGATCGCGCCCGAGCGCACCAGCGTATCGCAGATCTCCAGCCCCTGCTCGCCAGTATCGGGCTGCGAGATCAGCAGGTTGTCGACATCGACGCCGAGCTTGCGGGCGTAGCTCGGGTCGAGCGCGTGCTCGGCATCGACGAACGCGCAGGTGCCGCCACGCTTCTGCGCCTCGGCGATGGCGTGCAGCGCGAGCGTGGTCTTGCCAGAACTTTCCGGTCCATAGATCTCGATGACGCGGCCGCGCGGCAGCCCGCCGGTGCCAAGCGCGATGTCCAGCCCCAGCGAGCCCGACGGGATCACGTCGATGGTCTCGTCGATCTGCTTGGAGCCCAGGCGCATGATCGAGCCCTTGCCGAAGGCCCGCTCGATCTGCTGGACGGCCGCGTCCAGCGCCTTGTTCTTTTCCATACCCATTCCCTTGGCGCGCCGATCAGGCGGCGCAGCCGGTGTGGCGCGATTCGCTGGGCGAGTCTGTCACGCAGGGAACGAAGCCGCAACCGCTCGGGCGCCCCGCGTTAAGAATTTGTTCGTGATATGTTCGTCAAATCTGGGCCAAATAGCGAACAGATGCGATTGTTTATACATTTGGCATGCAAACCATCACCCGGACCGATCGATCCGGATGGAGGTCAGCCAACCGCCTGTTTCCGCTCGTACTCGACGATCCGGTCCACCTTCGGCGCCGAGCGCCCGCCCTCGTACTCGCTGGCCAGCCACGCGGCCAGGATCGACTTGGCCAGTTCCGGCCCGACCACGCGCGCGCCCATGGTGATGATCTGGGCGTCGTTGCTCTTGCGCGCGCGCTCCGCCGAGTAGGTGTCGTGCGCCTGCGCCGCGCGGACCCCCGGCACCTTGTTGGCGGAGATCGCCATGCCGATGCCGGTGCCGCACAGCAGCACGCCGCGCTGGTGCTTGCCGGAGGCGATGTCCTCGGCGACCGCGAAGGCGATGTCGGGATACAGCACCGGCTTGCCCTCGTGCGTGCCGTAGTCCACGACCTCGTGGCCGAGCGCCTGCATCTGCTTCTTGAGGGTTTCCTTCAGGTCGTAGGCCGCCTCGTCGCAGCCGATCGCGATCGCCATCGCATCCCCCGTGCCCGTCGTGCCACCTCGTTATGGGGACGCCGCCGCGGGCTTGACAAGATGGCCCCGCCGCCCGCCCAGGACATCCGTGCGTTACGGGAGAGGCATGATGGCACCGCTCGACCCGGCGTGGACCGGGTTCTTCTCGGCCGCCGCCGGCGCCGCCGCGACGCTGGTGGGGCTGATCATCGTCGCGGTTTCGGTGAACCTCCAGCGCATCCTGGCCTTCCAGCAACTGCCGTCGCGGGCCGGCGCCGGCATCGGCACACTGGTGCTCAACCTGGCCGCGAGCATGGCCGCGCTGGTGCCGCAGCCGGCCGCGGCGCTTGCCGCGGAGGTGGCCGGCTTCGCCGCCGGGACGTGGCTGGTGGCACTCTGGGCGGCGCGGCAGATGCTCGTCGCCCCGGCGCAGGAGCGGCGGCCGTTGCCCGAACTTATGATCACGATCGGCCTCGGGCAATGCCAGGTGCTACCGTTCCTGATCGGCTCCGCCGCCATGCTCGCGGGGCACGGCAGCGGGGTCTATTGGATCGCCGCCGGCGTGGTTGCGACCTTCGCGGCCGCGGTGTTCAACGCCTGGGTGCTGCTGGTGGAGATCATGCGCTGAGCCGCGCCGCGCGATAAGCGCTTGCCCTGGCCGGGAGGGCGGGTGAAATCTTTAACAACCGGGGGGAGGAAATTTCAATGCTGAACCGGATCATCAACGACCCCGACCTCGTGGTCGAGGACGCGGTGCGCGGCTACCTGCGCGCCCACGCCGACCTGCTCGCCGCCACCGACAATCCGCGCGTGCTTCGCGCCCGCGCCGCGCCCCAGGGCCGAGTCGGCATCGTCACCGGCGGCGGCTCCGGGCACGAGCCGGCGTTCCTCGGCTATGTCGGCCCGGGCATGGTGGATGCGGTGGCGATCGGCGAAATCTTTTCCTCGCCGACCGCAAAGAGCTTCCACGACGCGTTCGTGGCGGCCGACGGCGGCCGCGGCGTCGCCTGCCTCTACGGCAACTACGCCGGCGACAACATGAACGTCAAAATGGCCATCCGGCAGGCCGCGGCACACGGGCTGGCGGTCAAGACGGTGGTCGCCAACGACGACGTGCCGAGCGCGCCGAAGGACGAGATCGAGAAGCGCCGCGGCGTCGCCGGCGAGATCCTGATGTGGAAGGTCGGCGGCGCGCGGGCGGCGGAAGGTGCCGATCTGGACGAGGTGATCGCATCGGCCAAAAAGGCGATCGAGGCCACCCGCTCGGTCGGCATCGGCCTGACGGCCTGCACCATCCCCGCCGTCGGCAAGCCGAATTTCGCCATCGCGGACGGCATGATGGAGGTCGGCATCGGCCATCACGGCGAGCCCGGGACGTCGGTGCAGCCGATCCGCCCGGCGCGCGAGATCGCCGACATGATGTTGGAGTCGGTGCTGCCCGACCTGCCGTTCGCCGGCGGCGACGACCTTGCCGTGCTGGTGTCCGGCCTCGGTGCGACCCCGGTGATGGAATTGTATATTCTTTATGACCGGCTCGCCGAGGTGCTGGAAGGACGCGGCATGCGGATAAGATATCCGTTCGTCGGCAATTATTTCACGTCGCTCGACATGATGGGGGTGACGCTGACGGTGATGCGGCTCGACGGCGAGCTCGACCGGCTGGTCGGCGCGCCGGCCCGCAGCACCGGGCTGACCAGGGTGGCGCCGTGAGCGTGGTTCTGGCCCAGGCGGGTGGCGTGGTGCTGGAGCTGGCCACCGCCATCAACGACAACCGTGCCTGGCTCTCCGAGATCGACGGCGCCATCGGCGACGGCGACCACGGCATCAACATGAGCAAGGGTTTTTCCCAGGCGGGCGCCGCGATCGGCGACGCGGCCGGCGGGCTTTCGGAGGCGTTGCACACGCTGGGCGATACGCTGCTCTCCGGTATCGGCGGCTCGATGGGGCCGCTGTACGGCACGTTCTTCCTCGACATGGCGGCGACGATCAGCGGCGCGGACGTGCTGGACGCGCCGCTGTTTTCCAAAATGCTGCATGCGGGGCTGGCCGGCATCCAGGACCTCGGCGGCGCCAAGGTCGGCGACAAGACCTTGCTGGACACGCTGGTGCCGGCGCTTGAGGCGTTCGACGCCGGCGTCGCGGCCGGCGCGTCGTTCGCGGAGGCGCTGGACGCGCTGAGTGCCGCCGCGGAACGCGGGCGCGATTCCACGAAACAACTCGTGGCCAAGATCGGCCGGGCCGCGCGGCTCGGCGAGCGGTCCCGCGGCGTGCTGGACGCGGGGGCGGTGAGCTGCTGCCTGATCTTGCAGACGCTGGCGGCGGGATTGCAGAAGCGCGGGGCGTAGAGGGGCGTTCAGCCGGCCCGCTTCGCCGCCGGCCGCGTCCGCGCTCCCCAGGCCAGTACCGCCACGCCGAGCGTGGCCGAGATCAGCGAGCCGGCGAACACCGCGGCGCGCACCTCGTCCAGCCGCGCGCCGTCGGGGAAGGCCAGCGCGCCGATGAACAGGCTCATGGTGAAGCCGATGCCGCACAGGAACGCGGCCCCCCACAGCAGCCGCCATGTCAACTGTGCCGGCAGCCGCACGAGGCCGAGCCGCACGCCAAGCCACGTCGCCCCGGCGACGTCGAGCGGCTTGCCCAGCACGAGCCCGAGCACGACGCCGACCACGACCGGATCGCGCAGCAGCGCGCCGGTGGACAGGTCGGCAAAGCGCAACCCGGCATTCGCCAGCCCGAACAGCGGCAGCACAAGCCACGCCACCCAGAACGCCAGTTCGTGCTCCAGGCTGCGCGCCGGGCTGCGCTCCTCGACCGCGCGCATCGGCACCACGAACGCGACCGCGACGCCGGACAGCGTCGGGTGCAGGCCGGAGCGGGCGAGCGCCGCCCAGATCAGCACGAACCCGACCAGGTACGGCCCGAGCGTGCGCACCCCGGCGCGGTTCAGCGCCAACAGCCCGCACCACGCCAACGCCGCCCCGATCAGCGCCGCGATGTCGAGCGCGCTGGTGTAGGCGACCGCGATCACCATGATCGCGCCGATATCGTCGATCATGGCGAGTGCGGTCAGAAACACCGCCATGCCGGCCGGCACGCGCTTGCCGAGCAGCCGCAGCGCCGCCAGCGAGAAGGCGATGTCGGTCGCGACCGGGATCGCCCAGCCACGCAGCGCCGCCCGATCGCCGGGGCCGCGGCCCGCGGCAGGGAGGCGAGTTGCCCCTCGGCGAGTTCGTGGCGGATCTCCAGCCCGATCAGCAGGAAGAACACCGCCATCAGCGCATCGTTGACCCAGCCCTGCACCGGCAGCACGAACGCGGCAGTACCCGCGCTGACGCCGACTGGCGTTTCGAGCAGCGCGCGAAAAGCGTCGCCCGCGCCGGAATTGGCCAGCACCAGCGCGGCAAGCGCCGCCACCAACAAAGCCTGCCCACCGGCCGCGCTGCTGCGGAACAGGCAGACGAGGCGGGCAATCGCGCGGCGCGGCAGCGTAGGGCATGTCGGCTCCGGTCGCTGCCTGCGCGAGCGAGATCGCCGACCTCCTATCCCGCTGCCCTGCCGGGCTCAAGCAAATCCGAAGACGGGCGCGCCGGCAGCGGCATGGGCTGGACTGCCTGCGGCGATTATCGTTATAGTGGTGTAATTGATGCGTGTTGCGGCACGGCAGCAGCGACCGGGCCTGCCGGGCGCGGCGACAGGCACCTCCCAGTTGCGGGGCCAGCGAGGCATGACCACCCATCACTGGAAAAGCGCCGTCAGCGGACGCTGGACAACGGCAGCGGACTGGTCGCCGGCGGGGCCGGTCGATGCCGCGACCGCCGACGCCGTGATCGCGGTCGCCGGCAGCTACACCGTCAGCATCGTGGCCGGCACGAGCATCCTCCTCGACTCGCTGACATTCGCCCCCGGCACCGGCGGCACGCTCGCCATCGGCGGCACCCTGACGCTGGGCGGCACGCTGGCCGAGATGACCCAGGCCTCCGGAGTGCTGACCCTCGCCGGCACGATCGCCGGCGGCACGATGACGTTGAACGGCGGGATTCTGCAGGACAGCGGTGCCGACGTGATCGGCGCCGCGGCGATCCTGGCCGGCGGTTCGGTGGAGATCGGCAGCGGCGGGACTCTGACACTGTCGGCCGCGGTGGCATGGCGGCATGCCGACATCGCCGGGCCGGGCACACTGGCAACCACCGGCACGGCGACGATCGGCAGCCCCGTGCATGTCGATGGCGGATTGTACTGGCTCAACAGCGGCACGGTGCTGGACGGCGCCCCGATCGACGACGACGCGATTGCGACGACGAGCACGCTGGCCAACCGCTTCGTCAACACGGCAACCGGGACGTTCGATCTGACGGCCGACGGGTTCCAGGCCTTCATCGACGTCTGGAACACGGCGCCCACCACCCTCGCCAACGCCGGGTTGCTGGAGAAGACCGCCGGCGCCGGCATCGCCAGCATCTGGGCCGCGGTCGGCAGCACCGGCACGATCACCGCGACCGCCGGCACGCTCGAACTCGATTTTGGCGGCATCCTGGGCGGCACGATCGGCGGCACCGGCGCCGGCGTCGTGCAACTCGCCGCCGGCCCGGGCTTCGTCACCACCGGCAGCATCGCCATCCTCGACGGCGGCAGCTTCAACAGCCTGCGGCTGGTCAACGGCGCCGACTGGACCGACAGCGGCACCATCGACGACAGCGGCAATCTGCTGCTCGGCAACGGGACGAATGTCACGCTGGCGATCGCCGCCGGCGGCACGTTCGACTTCACCGCAGATGACGGCAACATCCTCTACGGCGGCGGCAACACGCTGACCAATGCCGGGCTGATCGCCAAGATCGGCGGCATCGGCACCAGCACGATCGGCCTCGGCTTCATCAACACCGGCACGGTGGAAGCGGCCAGCGGCACCTTGCGACTGCTCGCCGGCGTGACCGGCGGCGGCGGACTGCAAATCGGTGCCGGCAGCACGCTCGAACTCGCCAGCGGCGCCCTTGGCAACAGCAGCATCGTCGATTTCGCCGGCGCCGGCGCGACCCTGAAACTCGACAAAAGCTCGACCGTCGCCAAGCCGCTCGCGAATTTTGGTGCCGGCAGCCGCATCGACTTTGCCTTTGCCGCCGCCGTCACCGCGACCATCAGCGGCAGCATGCTTTCCGTCACGCCGGCCGGCGGCACCGCGCTGGATTTCGTCTCCAGCGCCAGCCTCGCCGGCCTGTACGTGACCACCGGCGGCGACGGCGGGACCGGCACCGTCGTCGGTCTCACCCGTTCGACGCAGATCGAAGCGGGCACGACGCTGGACATCGCGAAAGCGTCCGCGGCGAATGTGACGTTCGCGGGCGCCGGGGCGCTGCAACTCGACGTGCCGACCCGCTACACCGGCACCTTCGGCGGCCTCGTCGCGGGCGATCAGATCGACCTGCAGGGAATCGCCGTGGCGACCAAGGTTGCGCTCAGCGGCAACGACCTTGTGGTGACGCGGTCCAACGGCACCACCGTCTCCCTCGCCACCAGCGGCAGCCTGAACGGGCTGTCCTTCGTCGTGACCAAGGGCAGCACCGGCCTGAACAGCATCATCACCGCCGAGGCGGTGAACACCAGTCCGGTGCAGACCATCAACCTGAACCAGCCCGGAGCGACCGTCGACACCGCGGCCAATGTCGTGGCCGAGGTCTTCGGCACCAGCGCCCATCTGAGCGGCGACACGTTCGGCGGCTTCGGCGGCAGCGACCTGATCGATTTCACCGACCTGCGGTTTGCCACATCCTCCTTCACCTGGGCCGGCACCGCCGGCAGCGGCGTTCTCACGGTCGCCGACGGCACCCACACCGCCGCCATCACCCTCACGGGCGGCAGCACCTTCGCCAGTGCCGAATTCGGCCTCGCGCCAGGGCTGCATGGCGGAACGGAGGTTCTGTTCGTATAGCGCCGCCGCCGCCCACCGCCCTCATTCCAGCAGCGCCTGGCCCATCCGCTCGATCAGGAATGCCGTGCCGTGCTCGCGCGAGCCGTTGTCCTCGTAGCCGTCGAGGAAGGCGCCCTGCTCGGTCAGCCTGAAGCGGGTGCCGGTGCCGTCCGGCAGATACTCGATGGTCGCGAGCGAGACGGAGATGCGGCGCTCGTCCATGTGCATCGCGTAGCTGTAGACGATGCGCCGGTTCGGCACGATGTCGTGGTACTGCGCGTCGAACGTGGTGACGAGGCCGCTGGCCCAGCGGCCGACGGCCCGCTCGCGGCCGCCTTCGCGGAAATCGCTGCTGCGCTCGATTTCGGTCCAGCCCTCGGGGCCGACGAACCAACGCGCCTTCAGCGCCGGGTCCGCCCAGGCCGCGAAGACGCGGGCCGGCGGCACCGGAAAGACGCGTTCGAGGGTGAAGGTTGCGTGGCTGACGACCTGGTCGGTCATGGGGGGGTTCCTGTTTCCTGCGTGTGTGCGGGCGCGGCAAGCAATTCGCCCAACCGGTCGAGCCGGCGCTCCCAGATGGCGCGGCGCTCGGCAACCCACTGCTCCACCACGCGCAACGAGGCAGGCTCGATGCGGCAGGTGCGGACGCGTCCGACCTTCTCGGACAGGACAAGGCCGCTCGCCTCCAGCATGCGCAGATGCTGCAGCACCGCCGGCAGCGACATGGCGAATGGCGCCGCCAGTTCGCTGACCGTCGCCGGCCCGCGGGTCAGCCGCTCAACCATCCCCCGCCGCGCCGGATCGGCGAGCGCCTGGAACAGCAGGTCAAGGGCGGGCTGTTGGTTAAGCACATGCTTAAGTATCAGGGCGCGGCCGACGACGCAAGGCCGCCGTGGCCGATCTCAGCCGACCGGTCGGGCGATCAGCAGCCGGTGATGGCGGTAGGAGATCCAGACGCGATGCGCGCGCAGCCAATCCAGGCCCAACAGCATGTCGGCCTCCCGCAGGTCGCGATCGAGCACGGAGATCTTTGGCGACTCGTAGCGCTCGCCGCCGATCTCCAGGGAATGGAACGTGTGCAGCACGTGCTGGAAACTGACGCCGGCGGCACCGAACCCTTCTCCCCCCTGCTCGTGCGCCAGCATCTCGCGCGACACGCCGAGTTTCTCGGCGGCCGGCAGGTCCAGCACCGAGCCGGTGGCGCCGCTGTCGAGCATGGCGTGGAGGTCGTGCCCGTCCACCTTGACGGTCAGCAGCAGCCGCCCGCTCCAGGTCACCTCGACCGGCACCTGAACGACCGGGCCCTGCCAATCCGGCAGCTTCCCCTGGCAGCGGTCAGGGTCGTAGAGGGTGACGCGGCGGTGCCCGATGTCGAAGTCGACGTCGAAATGCGAGATCGCATCGGCGCCGATCAGCGCGCCGAGCGGAGCGGCACCGTTGGCGGCCGTCACCGGCACCGAGATGACGGGATAGTGCCCCTGGTCGGGGTCGAAACCGGCCAGCGAGAACTGGCTTACCAGCGCGTCGTTCTGCGGCGTTCCCTCGCCGCCGACGCCGGACATCAGCGACCCGTGGCGCAGATCGGTGAGCAGGCCGAGGCGCGTGACCAGCGCCTCCGTCACGGCGGAGGTCTGCGCACCGGTGTCGAAGATGCCGGGCACCGAGGTGCCGTTGACCAGCACCGGTGCGAGCATCAGGTGCTGGCGATCCTCCAGCGTGATCTCGGTGCGGCAGACGGTGGCCGATGTGGCGCAGGCAGCGAACGCGAGGGGCAGCAGCAAGGCGGCGAACCGCGCGGGGACGGCGGGGCGGAGCGACATGCAAGAGCCTATGAGATCCGCGGCGATGGTAGTCAGCCGGGCGGCGGACCGTAAGGGGTTCCTGCCTGAGCCAGCTTGGTGCCGACGGAAATCTTGACGGGGGCCGCGCATCCGCCGACGCCACATCGCAGCAACAAATCGGCACGGCCGCCGCCAGCACCGGGACGCCGCGCGGCATTGCAAGCCCCGAAGACATGCCCCATATTAATTGGGCCGCGCCATCGGCATTCTATCTTTGACTTTGGCAGGATTTCAGATTTTTTTGGAATCTTCCGTCACTCTACATACCGCCGAGAGGAATTTCTCATGGCTCTGCGCCAGGTTGACGTGATGAACAAGGCCGGTGCCATTGTTCACACCTATCCGATCACGCTCGGCCCGGACACTTTGCCGAAGGCGTCCGACTTCGAGAGGGCGGCGCTGCGGGAAGCCGGCAAGGCGAATCTCGTGCCCGAGAGCGACGTTGCCCATCTTACGGCGCGCATGCGGCCGCGCGTCGCACCGCCGGCGAAGCCGCAGGCCCCGGCGCAGCCGGCCGGCCGCGTCGCCGCGGCCGCCAAGAGTTGAACCCCGGAGACGCCGACATGACAGCGACCTCAACCGGCCTGGGTCTGTTGCGCGGACCGTGGGACACCCGGCGCCTGATGACATACTTCATTCCGCCGGTGGTGGTGCCGGCGCTGGTCATCGTCATGGTGTTGGTTTTCGGCCTGTTCCGGCTGTGACGACCCGAGCGGGGCCGGCCATCGTAGGCGGCCTGCTGTATCCCCTGTCTCGGGGAAGGAGTGACGGACGATGAATATCGGCACGTGGCTGCTCACCTTCTTCAGGGGTCGCCTGGTTGGAACCGATTCCGGCGGCAATCGGTATTTCATCGAGCGCAGCCCCCGCGCGCATGGCGCCAAGCTGCGGCGCTGGGTGGTCTATCCGGGCGTGGCAACGGCGGCCTCGGTGCCGCCGGGGTGGCACGCATGGCTGCACTTCACGGATACCCCGCTGACCGAAAAGCCGCAGCCGTGAGCCAGTACACCCTGGTCCGCCACAGCGCCTACGCCGTCGGCGGCAACGCCGACTTCGAGGGCGCTGTCGAGGTGCGGGAACTGAACACCCATCAGGCCTATCGCGTGCGCGCCGCAAGCGGCGCCCTGTTCACGACGCTGGCGGCCGCACAGAGCGCCGCGACCCAGAACAACTACCCGAACGGGCCGACGCCATCCGCGCCGAGCGTAGCGGGCTATTTTTCCAATCTGTGCATTGGCGGCGCGGAGATCTACGTGCCGCCGGCACTGCCAAACGACAGCGGCGCGGCCGCCGGCGTGACGTCCCGGACGCTCTAGACCCTGCCGCGCGCGCGCGATGCTAACTGGGCGGCGCGCTGGATAACGGGGGACGCGTGACGGACAGGGGGCGCGATCCGGCGATCGGGCATGACCCCGCGCCGCTGCCGATCCTGCCCGACATGGCGGCCGCGATCCTCGCGCTCAACAATGCACATGCGACCGAACTCTCCTGGCTGGAGCCGGAACGTCTGGCCACCCTCCTCGCGCAGGCGTTCCATGCCCGCCGGATCGGCGCCGTCGACGCGTTCCTGCTCGCGTTCGACGAGGCCGCCGACTACGACAGCCCCAACTATCGCTGGTTCCGCGCACGTTACGAGCGCTTCGTCTACGTGGATCGCGTCGCGGTGGCCCCGGCCGCGCGTGGGCGCGGTTACGCCTGCACTCTCTATGCGGACCTGATCGAGCGGGCGACAGCCGCCGGCCACACGGTGCTGGTCTGCGAGGTGAACAGCGACCCGCCCAACCCGGCCTCGGACGCGTTCCATGCCGCACTCGGGTTCGCCCTGGTCGGGCACGCCGCGATCCATGGCGGCAGCAAGAGCGTGCGCTACCTGCTACGCCCCCTCGCGCCGGCGCAACCGCGCGGCCCGGGGTAACGGTCCGGGCAATGCCGCACGCCGCGAACCCTTCCCGCCCGCGCCAATCCGCCCTATCTGCCGGACTGAGCCGTGAAGGAACTGCCCGATGGATGCCCATGTCGACCTTGCGCCCGAGCGGTTCGCCGTCGGCCAGCCTGTCACCCGTACCGAAGACCCGCTGCTGCTGCGCGGCCAGGGCCGCTACACCGACGACCTGAACCTGCCCGGGCAGGCGTACGGCGTGGTCGTGCGCAGCCGTTCCGCGCATGGCGTGCTGCGTGGCGTTGATACGGCGGAAGCCCACCGCATGCCCGGCGTGCTGGCGGTGCTGACCGGGGCGGATCTGGAAGCGGCGGGGCTCGGGCCGATGCCGGTGACGGTGTTCGGCGAAAACCGCGACGGCTCGCCGTACCCGCGGCCCCGGCAGATGGCGCTGGCGACCGACCGCGTGCGCTATGTCGGCGACCCGGTGGCGTTCGTCGTAGCCGAGACCGTGACGCAGGCGAAGGACGCGGCCGAGACGGTCACGCTCGACATCGACGACCTGCCCGCCGTGACCGACGCGCGAGCCGCCGACGCGCCGGGCGCGCCGCAGCTTTACGACGATGCCCCCGGCAACCTGCTGCTCGACTGGCATTTCGGCGACACCGATGCAGTGACGGCCGCGTTTGCGCGCGCCGCGCATGTCACAAAACTCGATCTGCGCAACAGCCGTGTCGTGGTCTGCGCGATGGAACCGCGCGCCGCGCTGGCCGAGTTCGATACCGAGGATGACCGTTACGTGCTGCGCGCCGGCTGCCAGGGCGTGTTCAGCCAGCGCAATCTGCTGGCCGGATCGCTCGGCGTGCCGGCACAAAAAATTCGCGTGCTGACCGGCCATGTCGGCGGCTCGTTCGGCATGAAGTTCACCTGCTATCCGGAATCCGTCTGCGCGCTGCACGCGGCAAAACTGCTCGGGCAGCCGGTGAAATGGACCGACGAACGCACCGACAGCTTTGTCAGCGACAGCCATGGCCGCGACCACGATGTCACCGCCGAACTCGCCCTGGACGCGGACGGACATTTCCTGGCGCTGCGCGTGACCGGCTACGCCAATGTCGGCGCGCGCCTCTCTCAGGCGCTGACATTGCCCGGCACGATGAACGTCGTGCGCAACATCCTGGGCGTCTACCGGACGCCGCTGGTCGAAGGCTCGGTGCGCTGCCTGTTCACCAACACAACGCCGGTCGGGGCCTATCGCGGCGCCGGGCGGCCCGAGGGCAACTACTACATGGAGCGGCTGGTGGAGACCGCCGCGCGCGAGATGGGGATCGACCCTCTGGAGCTGCGCCGGCGCAACCATGTGCAGCCGGAGCAGTTGCCGTACAGCGCCCCCGCCGGCCAGCGCTACGACAGCGGCGACTTTCCGGCGCTGCTGGACCACGCGCTGGCGCTCGCCGACTGGGACGGGTTTGCCGCCCGCGCGGCGGAGAGCGAGGCGCACGGCCGGGTGCGGGGGCGCGGTGTCGGCCAATATATGGAAATGACCGCGCCGGCCTCGCCGGAGCATGGCGGCGTGCGGTTCGAGGCAGACGGCACGGTGACCATCGTGACCGGCACGCTGGATTACGGCCAGGGCCACGCGGCGGCGTTCGCGCAGGTGCTGGCGGGCGCGCTCGGCGTGCCGTTCGGCGCGATCCGGCTGCTACAGGGCGACAGCGACCAGTTGCTGGCCGGCGGCGGCACCGGCGGCTCGCGCAGCATCATGCAGAGCGGCGCCGCAATTCTGGCCGCCGCCGACAAGGTGATCGAGACCGGCAAGCGCGCCGCCGCGCATCTGCTGGAGGCGGCGGAGGCCGATATCGGCTTCGAGGCCGGGCGTTTTTCCATCGTCGGCACCGACCGCGGCATCGGCATCATGGAATTGGCGGCAAAACTGCGCGAGGGCGTGGACCTGCCGGAGGGCGTGCCCGCGTCGCTGGACGCGGCGCTGGTGAACGCGGGCGTCACCGCCGCCTTCCCGAACGGCTGCCACATCGCCGAGGTGGAGCTGGACCCGGACACGGGTGCCATTGCCGTGGTGCGCTATACGATGGTCAACGATTTCGGCGTGGAGGTGAACCCGCTGCTGGTCGCCGGCCAGGCGCATGGCGGCGTGGTGCAGGGCATCGGCCAGGCGCTCGGCGAGGCGGTGCGCTACGACGAGAGCGGCCAGCTGCTCTCCGGCAGCTTCATGGACTACGCGCTGCCGCGCGCCAGCGACGCGCCAAGCTTCACGATCGCCAGCCGCCCGACCCCGGCCCTGACCAACCCACTCGGGGCCAAGGGCTGCGGCGAGGCCGGCTGCGCCGGCAGCCTGCCGGCGGTGATGAACGCGGTGGTGGACGCGCTGAGCCGCTACGGCATCCGCCACATCAACATGCCAGCGACCCCGGAAGTCGTGTGGGAGGCGATCGCCGCAGCGGGGTGAAGCCGGCGCCACTTGCCTAGACATATGCCCCGTTGACGCGCCCCCCTCCCCGGCCCCAAATCGGCGGCGATTTTTGGGAGGGTGGCGTATGCGGTCGCAGGCACGGGCGGTGGTCATCGGCGGCGGCGTGGTCGGCGCCAGCGTGCTGTATCACCTTGCCCGGATCGGCTGGACCGATGTGGTGCTGCTGGAAAAGAGCGAGCTGACCGCCGGCAGCACGTGGCACGCCGCCGGCGGCATGCACACGTTCAACGGCGACGCCAATATCTCCCGGCTGCAGAAATACACCATCGACCTGTATCGCGAGATCGAAGAACTCTCGGGCCAGTCCTGCGGGCTGCACCCGAACGGCGGCCTGATGCTCGCCGCCAACCAGGGCGAGATGGACAGTCTTTTCCTCATCGCCTCGCGGGCGAAATACCTTGGCATGGAGACGGAAATCATCTCCGTCGCCGAGGCGGCGCGGATGAATCCGCTGATCGACCCGCAATACTTCATTGGCGCGTTGTGGCGGGCGGATGGCGGGCATTGCGACCCCTCCGGCACCACGCACGCTTACGCGAAGGCGGCGCGGTCGCTGGGCGCCGAGGTGAACCGCTTCACGCGCGTCGTGGACCTGAAGCAGCGTGCCGACGCGTCGTGGGACGTCGTGACCGACGCGGGCACGATCCACGCCGAGCATGTGGTGAACTGCGCCGGCCTGTGGGCGCGCGAAATCGGCCGCATGGTCGGCATCGAATTACCCGTCCTCGCGATGTCGCATCACTATCTGCTGACCGAGCCGCTGCCCGAGTTGGTCGGCCTGGACAAGGAGATCGTCAACACCACCGACTACGCCGGTGAGATCTACATGCGCCAGGAAGGCCGCGGCGCGCTGATCGGCACCTACGAAGCGAACCCTGTCGCCTGGGCGCCGGACACGACGCCCGACGACTTTTCCATGCAGTTGCTGCCGGACGACCTGGAACGGCTGGCGCCGGCGTTTGACGTCGGGTTCAGGCATTTTCCGGCGCTCGGCCGCGTCGGCATCAAGAAGGCGATCAACGGGCCGTTCACCTTCGCGCCGGACGGCAACCCGCTGGTCGGCCCGGTGCCGGGATTGCGCAACTATTGGGTGGCGTGCGCGGTGATGGCCGGGTTCAGCCAGGGCGGCGGCATCGGGCTCACGCTGTCGCAATGGATGGCGCATGGCGATCCCGGCCAGGACGTGCTGGCGATGGATGTTTCCCGGTATGGCGCGTTTGCGACACCGCGCTACACGTCGGCGAAAGTGCATGAGAATTACACGCGGCGTTTCCGCCTGGCGTATCCGAACGAGGAGCTGCCAGCGGCGCGGCCATTCCGCCGCACGCCGATTTTTGATCGGCTGATCGCCGTAGGTGCGGTCATGGGCGCGGCCTATGGGTTGGAGAGCGCGCTGTGGTTTGCACCGTCCGGCGTGGCAAGGGCAGAAACCCCCACCTATCGTCGGTCCGAGGCGTTTCCATACGTGCGCGCCGAGTGCCACGCCGTACGCAGCGCCGTGGGCATCTACGAAACTTCGAACTACGGCAAATACGAGATCACCGGGCACGGTGCGCGAGCGTGGCTGGATCGCGTGTTCGCCTGCAAGATTCCGAAGCCGGGACGCATCGCGCTGGCGCCGATGCTCAACCCGGCGGGGCGGATCGTCGGCGACCTTTCCATCGCGGCACTGGCGACGGATCGCTACCTGATCGTTGGCTCTGGCTTTGCCGAGGCGTTCCATATGCGCTGGTTCGCCGACACGAAGCCGCCCGCGGATGTGTTCATTCGCGCGGCGTCCTCGACATTGTGTGGATTTTCCATCGCCGGGCCGCGTGCGCGCGACCTGATGCGGCGGCTGACGCGCACCGATATGTCCGCCAATGCGTTTCGGTTCTTCGATGTGCGGGAAACAGCCGTCGGCATGTCGCCGGCGATCCTGTCGCGATCCGGCTTTACCGGAGAACTGGGTTACGAGGTCTGGGTGACGCCGGATTTCCTGTTGCAACTTCACGAAGACCTGCTGGACGCCGGGCGCGACCTGGGGCTGATCCACTTTGGCGGCCGCGCGCTGAGTTCGCTGCGGCTGGAGAAAGCCTATGGCAGTTTTCAGAAAGATTTCCGGCCGGATTACACCCCGGCAGAAACCGGTCTCGATCGTTTTGTGGACTTCTCGAAGCCCAAGTTTATCGGCCGGGATGCCATCCTTGCCGAACGCACGCGCGGGCCAAAGCGCCGGTTCGTGATGTTCGAAGTGGACGCAGAGGACGCAGATGTCGTCGGCTACGAGTCGGTACTGCACGACGGGGCACCGGTCGGCTATGTCACATCAGGTGCGTACGGCCACTGGGTCGGCAAAAGCCTCGCTGCCGGCTACGTGCCGACCGCACTGGCGCGCGACGGCGAGCGGTTCGTCATCAACATTCTCGGCCGCGACTGCGCGGCGACATTGCGCCTGCAACCGCTGCACGATGCGCAAGGCGCTCGGTTGCGCGGATGACCGAACTCGAGAATGCACCACGCCGGCGCGAGCGGGCGCGCGCGCCACGTTCGACCGCGTTCGCCCTGCCGCCAAGACTGCCAGCACGCATCAAGAACCCGTTCCCGCCGGTGGATCTGTACGCGCATGGCGATGTCGAGCGGATCGTCGATGCCGCCTACACGATCCTGGAACGGGCCGGCATCGAGATTTTGAGTTCCTCCGCGCGCGCGCACTACCGCGCGGCTGGGGCCGACGTGAACGACGAGACCGGTCTGGTACGATTGCCGCGCGACCTTGTGCGGTCGGCCTGCGCGGATGCACCGGAACACTTCGTGTTGTACGCGCGCAACCCTGAGCGCAACCTGCATGTCGGCGGCAACGTGGTGAATTTCGGCCCGGTCAACGGCGCACCGAACGTCACCGATCTGGAGCGCGGACGGCGCTACGGCGACATCGCCGCGTTTCGCGACCTGCTGAAGATCACGCACGCGTTTGGCGTGCTGCACTGGCAGGGCGGCGTGGTGCTGGAGCCGGTGGACCTGCCGGTGCCGACGCGGCATCTGGATATGTACGAGGCGCATATTGCGTGCTCCGACATCGTCTGGGCGGCGCGCGGTGTCGGCGGCGTGCAGGCGCGCGACGCGATCGCGTTGAGCGCGATCGAGCACAACACGACACCCAAGGCGCTGGCCGAGCGGCCGACACTGCTGACCGTCACCAACGTGAATTCGCCGCGCCGCGTCGATGCGGAAATCCTCGACGGCATCATGGCGATGGCGGAAGCTGGCCAGTGCGTGTGCGTAACGCCGTTCACGCTGATGGGTGCGATGGCTCCGGTGACGCTGCCGGGCGCGCTCGCACAACAGACGGCGGAGGCGCTGGCCGTCATCTCGCTCGTGCAGATCATCCGCCCGGGCTGCCCGAGCGTGATCGGCGGCTTCACCAGCAACGTCGACATGCGCACCGGCGCCCCCGCGTTCGGCACGCCGGAATACGTGCTGGCGACGCTGGGCGGCGCGCAGATCGCGCGGCATCTGCGCATTCCGTACCGCAGCAGCGCCGTGAACGCGTCGCCCGCCGCGGACGCACAGGCGACGTGGGAAACCGGATTCTCGCTGTGGGCCTCGATCATGTCGCACAGCCATCTGATCAATCACGCGTGCGGCTGGCTGGAGGGCGGCCTTTCCGCCTCGTTCGAGAAGCTGGCGATCGACGCGGAAGTTTTGCGCAGTTGGGCGGCGATCCTGCAACGTCGCAGTTTTTCCGACGAGGAACTCGCTGTGGACGCGATCTGCGAGGTCCCGCCCGGCGGCCACTTCTTCGGCGCGGCGCACACCATCGCCCGCTATGAAACCGCCTTCTGGCGGCCGATGCTGTCGGACTGGTCGAACTTCGAGAACTGGCGCGACGCCGGAGCCAAGGACGCGACGATGCGCGCGCACGAATTGTGGAAGAAGGCGCTGGCCGCCTACGAACCGCCGCCGCTCCATTCGGGCGTACGCGAAGCCGTGACCGCCTACATCACGCGGCGACGCGAGGAGATCGCGGAATGAGCTTTGTTGCCAACGCGCGCATGTACGCCGTTGCGCCGGAAGCGGAAGCCGCCTGGCGCAATCTGATCGCGCATGTCACCGACGAAGCCGGCGTCGCGCTGGACTACGTCGCTTATCCAGCGCCGCAGCCGATGGAAGTTCTGTGGGCCCGGCCTGACCTCGGCTGCGTGCAGATGTGCGGCTACCCGATCGCGCTGCGCATTTCCGAGGTGGTGCCGATCGCTGCTTCTATCCCCGTAGCCGACTGGGCTGCTGGGCGCGCGGTGTATCGCTCCGACCTGATCGTGCGCACGGATACCCCGTTCCGGACGCTGGCGGATACGTTCGGCGGGACGTTCGGCTGGACGGTCGCGCATTCCCACTCCGGTTTCAACGCGCCGCGCCACCACCTGCTGCGCTATCGCTCGCCTGAAAGGCCCCGACTGTACCGTGATGTCCGGGAAAATCTGATCACTGCCCGCGCGGTGCTCGATGCCGTGCGCGACGGCAGCATCGATGTCGGACCGCTCGACGCGTACTGGCACATGCTGATCCGCCGCTGGCGCCCGGAGATCGCCGCCGGCGTCCGTGTGCTGGAGAGCACGGAGACGGCACCGATGCCCGCGTTCGTCGCATCGCCCGCACTGCCCGCGGCAGATGTCGAGGCGTTGCGCGCGGCTTTTGCGGCGGCATCATCGCGCGATTGGTTTCTGCCGCTGCGCGACACATTGCTGATCGAGGGCTTTGTGCCAGTGATGCACGAAAGTTTCGCGCCGACGCTGGCATGGCACGACCAAGCCCTTGCGGCGGGGTATCCGCAGCCGGCGTAATGCAAGTGCGGCGCTCAATCGGCGAACAGGCCTTCGCGCCGCAGGGTGGCAATGATCCTGTCGGCCTCCGGCAGATCCGGATAGACGACCATCGCCATTTGCGGATCGCGCTCGCCCGCGTAGTAGCGGGCAACGGTCGCCGCCATCCGATCGACCGCCCGCACCGCCGCGACGCCGCCAATGACCTGCAGAGCCAGCAGCACACAAGCGAGCCCGACGGCGCAAGCACGCGCTGCCCGCGCATGCCGCGCAGCCCATGGGAGAGCAAGCGCCAACAGCCCCGCATGCAACGGTGCAACCAGCACGGCGTAGCGAACAGGGACATCGATGCCGTCGGCAACCTGGCTGCGCCCGACTGCTGCCATCGCAGCACTCCCGAGCGAGAACAGGATCAGCGCCGTCGCGATGCGCTGCAGCCGCGTGAGGTCGCGATTGAGCAAACCGACGCGAATCACTGCATAGATCCCGAGTGCCAGTACGGCC
>Ga0302314_10003947_pt1 | contig 27288 bp, 20 predicted proteins | sample III_Palsa_N2_3_FD_200533 | JGI IMG/M metagenome (GOLD analysis project Ga0302314, IMG submission 200533) | Peat permafrost microbial communities from Stordalen Mire near Abisko, Sweden - III_Palsa_N2_3 | ecosystem: Environmental > Terrestrial > Soil > Palsa > Peat permafrost | place: Sweden...
GCCACCCCGTTCCATGCCGTCCGAGGCGGGTCCGGGGTCAGGGGGTCAGGACGGTCTTGCCGGCGAGCCGGCCGGCGGCGGCCTGGTCGTGGACGGCGGCCAGGTCGGTCAGCGGCCGCCGCTCGGCCACCTCGATCTGCAGGTCTCCGGCGTCGACGCGGGCGATCAGCCTGGCGAGCTGGGCGGCGTCGCTGCGCACGAAGACCCGGACCGTCCGCACGCCGCGCCCGGCATCTTCGGGTCCGGGGGTGGTGGTGCTGACGAAGGTTCCGTCCGCCTGCTGTTCGACCCCCTGACCGGCGACGACCTGCACCACCTCGGCGACATCATCACCCGCGTCCGCGACCACATGCGCGCCCAGCCACCCCGGTCCGCCGCGCCCGGCAAACACCGTCCCGGGCAGGTCACTGAACCGCCCTGACCGGAACGCGGCGGGCGGCGTCGGAGGGTTCCGCGTCCAGGAAGCGGGGGGCGGGCCAGTGGTGGCGAGTGAACCGGTCGGTGACGGCTTGGCGGATCTGCGCCGCGGCTTGGGCGGGCACGAGGGCGATGACCGAACCGCCGAAGCCGCCGCCGGTCATGCGGGCGCCGTTTGCGCCGGCCTCGATGGCGGCCGTGACGGCCTCGTCGGCCTGGGGCCAGGAGAAGTGGAACCGGTCGCGGAGCGAGTAGTGTGAGGCGGTCAGCAGCGGGCCGATGCTGGCCTGGTCGCCAGCCCGGAGCAGGTCGGCGGCTTGGCGGACCCTGCGCTGCTCGTCGAGGACGTGCCCGGCCAGGCGCTGCAGGGCCGGGTCGCCGCTGAGCCGGGCCAGCTGGCCGGGGTCGGTGACGTCTCGCAGCGACCGGACGCCCAGCGCGGAGGCGGCCCGCTCGCATGCACGGCGGCGTTCGGCGTAACGGCCGTCGCCGAGGGCGTGCGGGGCCCGGGTGTCGATGACCAGCATGGTCAGGCCGGCCGCGGCCGGGTCGAGCGGGACCGGCGTCCCGGTGCCGGTGCGGCAGTCGAGCAGTAGCGCGTGGCCGGCCTGGGATAGCAGCGCCGCCATCTGGTCCATGATCCCGCTCGGGACCCCCACGAAGTCGTTCTCCGCGCGCCGGGTCAGGGCGGCGAGCTCGGGTCTGGGCAGCGGTGGCTGGTGGAGTTCGGTGAGGGCGAGGGCGGTGGCGCATTCGAGCGCGGCCGAGGAGGACAGGCTCGCGCCTACGGGCAGGTCGGCGTCAATCGCAATGTCGGCACCGTGTTCCAGGTAACCCGCCTGGCGGAGCGCCCAGGCCACTCCGGCCGGGTAGGCGGCCCAGCCGGGCACCGATCCGGGCTCGAGCGTCGCGATGTCGAGCTCTATGGGCTCGGTGTCTTGCTGCCGGGAGGTGAGGGTGATGCGCCGGTCTTTTCTGCGAGCCGCCGTGACGGTGACGCCGGCGCCTAGGGCGAAGGGCAGCACGAAGCCCTCGGTGTAGTCCGGGCCGCCCATCAGGTTGACCCGGCCGGGCGCGAACCAGGTACCGTCCGGCTCGCGGCCGTAGCTTTTGGCGAACCAGGCGGCGGCGTCTGGCGGACCGGCCGCGGCTGGCGGCGCTGCGGCGGTCATGCGGATCGCCACTGGGCGGCGGCCTGGCGGGGATCGACCGGGTCGAAGAATACGCCGGCGCCGAGCTCGGCGGCGGCCAGGTGCCTTCGTACGCCCGGGGCTCGCAGGGCGGGCGCCAGGTGGAGGTGGAGGTGGGCGGCCGGGTCGTTCGCGTGCTGGTGGACCCACAGCATGTAGGGCGCGTCCCGGCCGAGGAGCCGTTCCATGCGGGTCAAGGCGTCGACCAGGATCGCGGCCAGGCCCTGGCGGAGCCGCGGGCCCGCGGCGGGCAGGTCGGCGACGTGGCCGCGGGGGGAGATCAGCAGCTCGTACGGCCACGAGGGCGCGTCCGGCACGGCGGCCTGCCAGTCGCCGCGGCGGGTGACGAGCAGGTCGTCGACGGGGTCCAGGCAGAGGTGGCAGGTGGTGGCCGAGAGTTCGGCGGCCGGGAGGGGCGGGATCATGCCGAAGGCCATGACCTGGCTATGCGGGTGCTCGATGGTGGAGCCGATCATCCGGCCGCGGTTCTCGAAGACGAACACGTAGGCCACGTCGTCGCGTGCTCCGAGCGCCGCGGTGCGCTCCGACCACCTCTCGACCACCAGCGCCGTCCGTTCCTCGCCCAGGGCCGGGAAGGACGAATCGTGGTCCGGGCAGTGCAGGATGACCTCGTGGCGGCCGTCCGGCAGGGCAGGCCAGCGGTTCGGGATGTGCCGCACGTCGTAGGGCTCGGGCGCCTCCAGGCCGCCCGGGCAGAACGGGCACGGCCCGTCCGGGAGGTTGGGGCGCGCCTGGCGCCACGGGGTGACGACTACGTTGGCCCCCGTCAACGGGTCGATAAGCAGCTCAGCCTCGCTCACGAGGCTTCACCATATGCTGCGGCCCGGTCCCTTACGTTATTTCGGGCGGCCGCGGGTGCCTGGCGGGGCTGCCGTCCTCGCGCCACTGCGCGCGGCGGGCTTTTGCGGGTCGATGGCGCCATCGTGCCTGTAAGAGCAGGTACAACGGCCCATCGACCTTGTAAGCAGCACGCTCAGCATGCGGAAAAAAGCCGCAAAACGGGCAGATGCTCGCCATGGGCGGCGCCGCGGAACCTCAGCGGGGTATCGGCTGCGGCGGTGGGCCAGGCGCTAGAGCGTCAGGACCAGCATGTAGGTCATGGTGAGGCCCATGGCGATCTTGCACAGGGCGGCGCAGCGGGGAGCCAGGTAGGGGCGGGCCGGCAGGTTGCTCTGGGCGACAGGGCCGCCGGGGAGGCGATTGGCGGTGCGGGCACCGGGGAGGCGGTCGGCGGTGCGGCCGCTCGGGAGACGGTCGGCGGTGCGGGCCACGTAGCCGACCATGAACAGGCCCATGACCAGGGCCAGGAACGAGTAGCGGGAGCCGGTTGCGGATGCGCCCATGCCGGCGATCCCGGACGCGGCGGCCGGGCCGGTGAGCGGGGGCAGGACGAGGAACATGTAGAGCATCGCGCCGCACTCGAGCAGGTGGGGGGCCGGATGCAGGCAGCGCCAGGTCGCCGGGGCGCGGCGGCGGGACTTGAGGAGCTGCCAGGCGAACCAGGCGGCGCCGACGGCGAAGACGGCCTCCCAGGTGGCGGCGGGCAGGACGCGCAGGCGGGCGACCAGCATCCCGGCCATCGCCGCGCCCATGAGGACGTGGCCGGCGTCGGTGTCGAGCTCGGTGGGGCGCCGCCACCGGCGCGTCACGGCCAGGCGGCCCGCGCAGTAGACGGCGACGGTGAGCATCAGCGCCGCGAAGATGCCGGTCAGCCAGACGGGGCCGTCCACGTCAGGTTTCCCCGGCTGACCGAGCGGGGGCGGAAAGCGGCCAGAAGGCCAGGGCGAGCAGGGCGAGCAGCGGGCCGGTGTTGGGGTCGGTGGCCGAGCCGGTGAGGATCCCGCCCAGGCCCTGGGCCAGCCAGAGGACGGCCGCGACGACGACGGCCAGGATGATGGCGGCCCGGGCGGGACGACGCGGCAGGAAGGTGCCCACGGCGACGATGACGAACGCGGCCGCGAGCACGATCGCGGCGAGCAGGCCGTGCCGGGTCAGGGCGCTCGCGGCGTGGGTATCGATCCAGGCCAGCCAGGCGGGTTCCCCCGGCGTCGTGTCCGCGATCGCACGGCCGATGGCCCGGGACGCGGGTAGCAGCGCGAGGACGGCCAGGCCCAGCCAGACGGCGAGCCAGGACGCCTGCGCGATGCGGCGGCCCACGGCCCGAGCGGCGACGAACGGTGCCGCGGGTGCACGGTCGGCGGGTGCACGGTCGGCGGGTGCACGGTCGGCGGGTGCACGGTCGGCGGGGTCGCGGTCGGCGGGCCAGAGCAGGACGGCGAGCAGGCCGTACAGGACCACTGCCCCGGGAGCGCCGTCGACCGGGCTGGCCGTGCCGGCCAGCACTCCCCCGAGGCCTTCGCCGAGCCACCATACGGCCAGCGACCAGAGCACCGATCCGGCCAGCGCGAGCCGGACGGTGGGACGCCAGGCGATGCCGAGGCCGAGCAGCAACTGAATGGCCGCGAAAATGGCGTTCAGCACGACCACGTGGTGACCGATAAACGCGGCCGACCAGCTGATCGGGCGGGCGACAAGGGCGGGATTACCCGGCGCACTGCCGGCCAGCATCTGCGGGAAACCCTTCCCGAACATGGCCGGCTGGAATTGCAGCATGCCGTCCAGCAGCCACAGAGCGCCGAGGGCGAGCTGCAGCATCCGGCGCGGGTCGAGAGCGGCCACGGGCTCGTGAGCAGCCGCAGGCCGCCCGACCGGGTCGCGGACGGCGAGGCTCTGGCTCATCTGCTGGGGCTCATCTGCTGGGGCCCTCCGGCTCCCTGGGAGAACTCATAAAACATTATTGGACGACTCGAAGACTGGGCAAGGGAAGCAACGGCTCAGCTAAGTAAAATTCCGCCGCCAATAAAACCCGGACGGGGTATTCGGGAAACCCTATTGGGGTATTGAATAGACCCGCCCGGGGTATTTAGCGGGGCGCCAGCTGGCGAACGTGGGGTCGCCGCTGCGGACGGGCTCGACGCGGCCCCTTGGGCTCTTCCCAGTCCTCCTGGCGGCTGAGGGCGGCCACGTCGAGCACGTTGCAGGCGTTGCCGATGTACTCGGATATCGGGACGGTCACGACCACGTCGCGGGCGGGGAGCAAAGCGCTATGATCACCGCGAACATGCCATAACCTGCTCCATCACCAGATAACGGGACAGGAGTTGTCGCCCGGGTGGCCACATGGGGTCAGGAGGCATCAATCCTGGTGGCCACTTGGAGGGTCAATCCATGGCGAGAGCACGCCTCGCTCGCGTCGGCAGGGGATTCGGTTGGCGGGGGTTGGTGGCCGGCTCGACGCTGGCGCTGGCCGCCGCGCTGGCCGGACCGGCAGGCGCGCTGCCCGCGCAGGCCGCGACGACCGGGACGGGCACGGCCGCGGCTGCCGCGTCGGCGTGCGGCCATGTGACGGGGCCGTTCAGCGTTAGCGGGACGCAAGTGCTCGGGGCCGACCAGAAGCCCTTTGTCTCCTACGGGATCACCGTGCCCGGTCTGCAGGGCCCGGACTGGGCCAGCTTTACCGCCCTGGACCTGCAGAAGATCACCGCGACGGCGGACCAATGGTGCGCCAACACGGTCCGGCTGCAGCTGAACCAGGATGACCTCCTCGGACCGGGTGGGACCGGCGTCGACGAGGCCTACCTGGCGGCGATCGAGGCCGAGGTCTCGCTGGCCGAGCAGGACCACCTGGTCGTGGTGCTCAACGACGAGACCAACCTCTCCCCGCCGCCCGCGCAGTACCTGGAGCGGGGGCCGACGCCCGCCTCCGAGACGTTCTGGAAGGTCCTGACCAATATCTACGGCGACGACCCGCAGGTGATCTTCGACCTGTTCAACGAGCCGCGGATGTACTCCGCCGGTATGTCGCAGGCGCAGGAGTGGCACCTGTGGCTGGACGGCGGCCTCTACCAGGGCGTGTACTACCCCTTCGGGATGGCGCAGCTGGCCGCGTACGTACGGACCACGATGGGCGCGCGCAACTTGTTCTGGATCGAGGGCCCCAACTTCTCGGCCTCGTTCGCCGGGATGATCCAGCAGCATGCCCTGCTGCACGTGAGCGGGGTCGTCTACGCCCTGCACCACCCGGGGGGCCAGCCGGGCCCGACCGCCTGGAATGACGACTTCGGCTACCTGGTCACCGAGGGCATCGCCCCGGTGGTGGACGGCGAGTGGACGAACTACGAGCCGGCCCCGACCCCCGACCCGACGCCGCAGCCCACCTCGTGCTGGTCCGACGCGCCGACCTCGGTCCCCCAGTTCCTGCAGTGGCTGGCCGAATACAACATCGGCCTGAACGCCTACCAGCTGCAGCCGGGCTTCCTGATCAGCTCCTACAGCAACCTGGCCCAGCCAACGACGATGAGCGCGCAGACCTGGAGCTGCCAGTCGAGCCAGGAAGCGGTGCCGGGCCAGGGCGCAGGCTCGGAGGTCATGGCCTGGTTCCAGCAGCAGAACAGCTGACGGAACGCAGGCGTGACTAGGAACCGAGGCGTGACCAGGCTTAACGCGTCCGGGTCACGGTAGAATCTCAAGTCGCCGCGCTGGACAAGATCAAAGCGTTATTATCACGGCGCAACCAGGCCATAGCCTGCTCCATCACCCGATAGCGGCACAGGAGCTGTCTTCCCGGCGGCCATGGGGGAACAGGAGGCAGCTTTCCGGTGGCCACATGGAAAGGGTCCGTGATGCCGGCCATATCGGCCCGGGCCGGCAGGCGGTTCGGCTGGCGAGGGCTGGTCCAGGGCGTGGCCCTGGTGCTGGCCCCGTTGCTGGTCGTTGCGCTGATCCTGCCGCTGGGAGGCGGCCGGACGACGACGATCCCGGCGTCGGCGTCGGCGTGCGGCAAGGCGGTCGGGCCGTTCACCGTCCACGGCACGAAGGTGCTGGCCAAGAACGGGTCGCCGTTCATCTCCTACGGGATGACGGTGTCCGGGCTGCAGGAAGGCAACTGGATCCAGCTCATCCCGCTCGACCTAGAGGCGATCGCGGCGACGGCCGACGACTGGTGCGCGAACACGGTGCGGATCCAGGTGAACCAGGACCTGCTGCTGGGACCGACCGGGACCAGCTTCGACCCGCAGTACATGGCCGCCATCGAGTCCGAGGTCTCGCTGGCCGAGAGCTACAACCTGGTCGTGGTGCTCAACGACGAGACCAACTTCTCCCGGCCGACGGTGCGGCACTATCAGGCCGACCCGACGCCGGGGACCGAGGTCTTCTGGAAGGACATGACCGAGGTCTACGGGAACGACCCGCAGATGATCTTCGACCTGTACAACGAGCCGCGGACGTCCGTGCCCGACATGCCGCCCGCCACGCTGTGGCGGCTGTGGCTGGACGGCGGCACGTTCAAGGGGGTGCACTACGCGTTCGGCATGGCGGCGCTGGCGGCGTACGTCCGGTACACGGCGGGCGCGCGCAACCTGTTCTGGATCGAGGGCCCGCGGTACTCCCTCTCGTTCGCCGGAATGCTCCACTACCACGCGCTGATCCACGTGAGCGGCGTCGTGTACTCCATCCATCACGCTCAGGGCAAGCACGACGTCAAGGCCTGGAACGCCGCCTTCGGCTACCTGGTCACCGAGGGCATCGCCCCGGTGGTGAACGGCGAGTTCACCAACTACGAGCCGGCCCCGAACCCGAAGATAGACCTGATCCCGGGCTACTGCTGGCCCAACGCTCCCACCGCGGTACCGCTGTACCTGCAGTACCTGACCGACCTCGGTATCGGCGTGAGCGCCTACCAGCTCGTCCCGGGCTGGCTGATCAAGTCCGACCGGCGCCTGGGCAGTCCCACCTCGATCAACCCCAAGACGTGGAACTGCCAGCCCGACCGCGAGACCGAGCCCGATCAGAGCGCCGGAGAGCTGATCATGGCGTATTTCAAGCAGCGCAACGGCTGACCGGCGGCTGGAGTGGCAGGCGGACCGTAAACGTGCTGCCGCGGCCCTCGTCGCTGTCCACCGCGATCGTGCCGTTGTGTGCTTCCACGATGGCCTTGGTGATGGCCAGTCCCAGCCCGGTGCCCTGGATCGCCTGCTGCGTGGCGAGCGCGGTGCGGAAGAAGCGGTCGAAGATCCGCTCCCGGTCGGCCGCGGGGATGCCGATACCGGAGTCGGCGACCTCGAGCACCGCCTGGTCGCCTTCGGTCCCGAGCCTGACCTCGACCTTCCCCCCGTCCGGGGTGAACTTCACGGCATTGGACAGCAGGTTGCCGAGTAGCTGGGCGATGCGTGTCGGGTCGACGGCCAGGGGGGAAATGTCGGTGGTGACAGAGAGCGCCAGGTCGATGCGCTTGCGCTCAGCCTCGGGACGCAGCTTTTCCACCGCGGCGGCGGCGATGTCGGCCAGGTCCGCACTGCGGAACTCCATCGCCATCTTTCCCGACTGGATCTGGGACAGGAGCAGCAGGTCTGCGACCAGGCGCTGGAGGCGCGTGGCGTTCCGTTCGATTACTTCGGCGCACTGGTCGGCGTCCGGCCCGCTCATGCCCTCCTCCCTGAGCACCTCGACGAACCCGATGATCGACGCCAGCGGCGTCCGGAGCTCGTGTGAGACCAAGTCGATGAACTCGTCCTTGAGCCGGTCCAGCTCGCGCAGGCTCTCGTTGTGGGCTCTGAGCTGAACGGCCTGCTGGGCCAGGACAATCTCGGCGCTGATCTGCGCCGTGACGTCGCGGGAGATCCCGAAGGTGCCGATGACCTGGCCGCGCTCGTCCCGAAGCGGCATCTTCGTGGTCGACACCCAGGTGTCCGCCCGGCCACCGTAGGTCTCCAGCTCGACTTTCCCGATGACTGGCGCACCAGTGCGGATAACCTCCTGCTCGTCCTGGAAGGCGGCGGAGGCGTGCTGGTCGCTGAAGACAGAGAAGTCCGTCTTCCCGATCAGCTCCTCGGCGGCGCGGCCCGGGGCGTACGCGGCGATCCAGCCTGCGTTGACCAGGAGGAACCGGCTCTGCATGTCCTTGAAGTACACGCGCTCCTCGGTGGCGGACAGCAGGTTGCTCATGCAGGTGAGCTCGAGCTCGCGCTGTGACTCGCGCTGTTCCCGCTGCCGTACCAGGTCCACCCTGACCATCGCACCCCCGTGAAAGATCGAAGCGGTCGCGGTGCCGCTGGGACTGAGGGGGCACGCCTAAACAATGGTATCTTACGCTGAGTGATGTTAGTATCACATATAGCGCCGAGCCGCGACGGCTGCCACCCAGGTCGCGAGTGACACGGGCGCGGGGACGACTTCGCCCCGGGCCCCATGGAAACATCCGCGGGGGGGAAGGATGGCCACGGTTCTGCTGGCCGAAGATGACGCCGACATCCGGCTTCTGGTGACGCTGCGGCTCAAGAAGGCCGGTCACCAGATCAGGGCGTTCGGGGACGGACCGTCCGCCCTGGCCGGTGCCCGCGAGCATCCGCCCGACCTCGCCGTTCTCGACATCATGATGCCCGGCATGTCGGGCCTGGAGGTGTGCCGGGAACTCCGCAAGGATCCGGCTACGGCGAAGATCCCCGTTATCCTCCTGACGGCCTTGGCGCAGGAGGCTGACGTCACGGCCGGATTCGCCGCGGGGGCCGACGACTACATCGTCAAGCCGTTCAGCCCTCGCGATTTCACGATGCGCGTCGAGGCGGCGCTGGCCCGGGCCCAGAACGGCGCTCAGCCCGGGAGTGACCGCACCCAGCCCCTCCCGGCCCAGCGGACCGCGAGCACCACCGTCGCGCCGGCCCCTCGCTCGTAACCGCTTGGTCGGCGTTCAGGAGCTGCCGACGGTGACGTGTGCGGAGGGGTAGCCGGAAGCGCCCTTCGGAGGTGGCTGAACCTGGTTGGCGGTCTGGGTGTAGCCGGTCGCGTCGGTGGCACGAGCTTCGAGTAGGTAATTGCCCGGCGTGGCCTGCCATTCCCAGACCCACTGCCGCCAGGTGTCGATACCGGGCACCGCGGCCAGCCGTGCCTCCTGCCACGGGCCGCCGTTGACCCTGACCTCGACGGCGGCAATGCCCTTGTGCTGCGCCCAGGCCACCCCGGCCACCGGCGTCCGCCCCGGGCCGAGCGACGCGCCGCCGGCAGGCACGTCGATCCTGGACTCCGTCTTGATCGGCCCCTGCTGCGACCAGCCGCGCTGCGCCCAGAAGCCGTAGGCCGCCGCGAACGTGGTGACCTCGAGGTCAGTGACCCACTTGGTCGCGGACACGTAGCCGTACAGCCCGGGCACCACCATGCGCGCGGGGAAGCCGTGCACGACCGGCAGCGCCTGGTCGTTCATCGCGACGGCGAGCAGGGCGTTTCGGCCGTCGAGGACGACCTGCAAGGGGGTGCCAGAGGTGTACCCGTCGATCGAGGTGGAGAGCAGCTGATCGGCGCCGGCCAGGGGGCGGGCCAGCCTGATCAGGTCCGCGAGGCTTGCGCCCAGCCATTTGGCGTTCCCCACGTAGGGCCCTCCGACGGGGTCCGAGACGCAGGTGAGCGTTACGTAGGCTTCGGTGAGCGGACGTCGCAGCAGGTCGGCGAAGGTGATGGTCACCTCGCGCTGTACCAACCCGTGGATCCGCAGCCGCCACGCCGCCGGATCGACCTGGGGTGTGAGCAAGGCGAAGTCGACGCGGTAGAAGCTGTTATCCGGGGTAATGAACGAGCTGAGGCCAGGGATATTCAGATTGCTGCCGGGGGGAAGCGGCGGTGCGGGAACCGCGGGCCGCGGGAACCGTATGGCGGCCCGCGCCGCGGCGATGTTGTGCTCGCTGACCAGGCTTCTTCCTGTTGCTGTCCCCAACGCGGCGACGCCCACCGCCGCGCCGCTCGAGATCAGGAACCGCCTCCGCGCCGGCCACCGGGATGCCCTGCGGTCGTCCGGATCATCCGGCGAGACGTAGGCCGGGCCGGCGCGGAATGCAGGTTTCGGGACCTGGGCCGGCGCGTCCGCGGCAGGGGGAAGGTCGGGGGGAGCCAGCGCGCCGTTAGGAGCGGCGAGGCCGGGCTCGGCGGGGATCCGGAACGTACGGAAACCGCGCGGGCCAGTGCGGGCCGCGGGAGAGCGGAGCAGGCGGGCGGCGCGGGCCAGCCAGGTCAGCGCGAACGCGCCGGCCGCAGCCCCCGCCAAGGTGGGAACCGCATAGTCCGCCGTGGCGTTCGGCCTGGTCAGAGCGGCCCACAGGCCAATGAAGGCGAAGATCGCAAGGCCGCACATACCGAAGGCGAGCCGACGTACCGCGAGCATCCCCACCGCAGCCGCGTAGAGGGCGAGGATGACGACGATGCCGTCGAGCAGCGCCGTCTTGTCATTGGTGCCGAACGCCGAGATGGCGAAGTCCTTGACCTGCGGCGGGGTGAGATCTATGGCCGCCTGGCCGACCGCGAGCACCGGTGAGCTCTGCGGAACGCCGACGCCAGAAGCGAACTGGGCGACGCCGAGGGCGACCGCTGCCGCGAGCACGCCGGCCACAGCCCCGGCGAGGGCCCGAATAGCCCGGGACTCTGGGCCGGCGACGTCGCAGGGTGCCGTCATGGCGGAAAGTCGAAAGTAAGCACTTCGTCCACGGTACCGGGCGGGTGGCGCGGGAATATGTCAGGCATGTAACGTCACTGGCGAGTCTTGCCGATGGCGAGTTTTGCCGATGGCGAGCTTTGCTGCGATCAGCGCCGTCGCGATCGCGGGCACGGCCCCGGCGAGCAGCATCCCGGTACGCGGTCCCAAGTGCTGGTCGACCAGGCCGAGCAGTGGGCCGCCCAATGCCGCGCCGCCGATGAAGACGAGCAGGTAGATCCCCATGACCCGGCCGCGGATCGCGTCGGGCGCGGCCGTCTGCACGGCGGAGTTCGTGGCGGTCAGCAGGAGCAGCGTGCACGCGCCGATCGGGAGCAGGAATACGCAGTAGCTTTCCTGTCCGGGCGCGGCGGCCGACAGCATTTCGACCACGGCCAGAACCCCGCCGAAGGCGATCAGCGTGCGCAGGCGGGTGCGGGACCGGCGGGCGGAAACCAGCGCGCCGACCACCGATCCGACGGCAACAATCGCGCTCAGCAGCCCGTATCCGCCTGGGCCGGAGTGGAAGACCGACCTGGCGTAGGCCGCGAGGGTCACCGGCAGGTTGGAGGTGAACATGCCGAAGACGCCGGCCAGGATGGTCGGCCACAGTATGTCGCGATGATGGACGGCGTAGTGCAGGCCGTCGCGCAACTGGCCGGCCTGGGCGTTCGCTGGCGGCGTGGTGTGTAGTTCGCTGGTGCGCATCCGCGACAGGGCCACCAGGGGCGCGGCGTAGGACACGGCATTAATCGCAAAGGAGTAGCCGGGGCCGACCGCGCTTATCAGTGCTCCGCTCACGGCTGGACCGACGAGGCCGCCGAGCTGGAACACAGAGGAATTGATACTGATCGCGTTGCTCAGCTGGTGCGGGCCGACCATTTCATTGGCGAAGGACTGCCGGGTCGGATTGTCGACGGCGGTGACGAGTCCGAGGCCGAATGCGATCAGGTACACCTGCCAGACGGTGACCTCGTGGGTCAGGGTCAGGGCGGCCAGGGTTCCGGCGATCACGGCCAGACCCGACTGGGTGGCCAGCAAGATCCGACGCTTGGGGTAACGGTCGGCGATCAGCCCGCCGATCAGCCCGAACAACAGGGTCGGGGCGAACTGCAGCGCGGTCGTGATCCCGACATCGGTGGCGCTGCCGGTGAGGCTGAGGACGAGCCAGTCCTGGGCGATTCGCTGCACCCAGGTGCCGGTGTTCGAGAAGAGCTGGCCGACCGCGAAAAGCCGGAAATTCCTGGTTCGCAAGGAACTGAAGGTCGCGCTGCGGGAGGGTTCACCGAACTGGGAATGGATGCTCTGGGTTCTCGCGAGCGCAGTCAAGGAAATCCGAATCGTCGTTGGTGTCGGTGGCTACCATTTTCGCCGCTATTTACTCATTCCGAAAGCTAATTACTTCAATTACTGTAATTGTGTATCGCAATGATAGAGTGCTACTTGTGTACGATCCGGAGCTGCTCCGCACGTTCCTCGCGGTGGCGCAGTCGCTCAGTTTCACCCGCGCGGGCGCCGGTCTCGGTCTCAGCCAGCCGACGGTCAGCCAGCATGTCCGCAGGCTGGAGCAGACCGTCGGACGGCCGCTGTTCGTCCGCGATACGCGCAGCGTCACGTTGACCGCGGACGGGGAGGTGATGGCCGGCTTCGCCCGCTCGATCCTCGCCGCCCACGAGCAGGCCGTGGCGTACTTCACCGGCTCAGGGCTCAGCGGGCGGCTGCGCTTCGGGGTCACCGATGACCTCGCGCTCACGCCGGTGCCGCGCATCCTGCGTGACTTCCGGCAGCTCTATCCGCGCATCGACCTCGAGCTGACGGTCTCGCAGAGCGGGACGCTACAGCGCCGCGTGGAGTCCGGTCACCTAGACGTGGCCTTTGTCAAGCAAGCGGCGGGCGAGGGGCGCGGCCGGCTGGTCCGCCGTGACCGTCTCATCTGGGCCGCCGCCCCGGGTACCAAACTCGAGGCTGGTCACCGCGTCGCGCTCGTCCTTTATCAGGCGCCGAGCATCAGCAGATCGCTCGGCGTGCAGGCCCTCGAGCGGGCCGGGCGTCCGTACCGCGTGACCTGCACCGTCCGCGGGGTGCTCGGCGTGGTCGCCGCGGCGCGGGCCGGGTTGGGGGTGGCGCTGTTCGCGCGCAGCCTCGTGCCCGACGATCTGGTCGAACTGCCCGCCTCGGCAGGCCTGCCGGAGGTCGGGGCCATCGACCTCGTGCTGCTGACCAACCCGCACTCAGCCACCGAACCCGCAGAGGCCCTCACCGCGGCGATTCTGGCCAGCGGCCACCCGGTCAAGAGCCGCCAGGACTGATCGCAGCGGGGCAGCGTGGGATCTCGACTGAGATGTCGAGGCCGCCGGCGGGCTGGCTGCGGGCGGTGACGGTCGCGCGGTGGGCGGTGACGACCGACCGGGCGATGGACAGGCCGAGCCCGACGCCGTCGCGGACGCCGGTCCGGGCCTGCATGCGGCGGAACGGCTCGAACAGCGAGGGCACGGCGTCGTCCGGGATGAGCGGCCCGCTGTTGGCGACCTCCAGGTATACGGCCGCGTCGCTGCTGCCGGTGCGCAGCCTGATCCAGCCGCCGGGCTCGTTATGCCGGACGGCGTTGCCGACCAGGTTTGAAATCATCCGCTCCAGCAGCTGCGGGTCTCCGGTTGTCTCGGCCGGGTCAAGCAACGCGTCGACCCGCAGGCCTAGGCGTTCGATTTCGGGAGCGGCGGCGTCGATGGCGTCCTCGGCCCAGGTGGCCAGGTCGGTGTACTCGGTGCTGAGCTTGCCTTGGTCGCTGACGGCCAGGGTGAGCAGCGCCTCGACCATGTTCTCGGCCCGGTCGATCGAGCGCCGCACGCGCATCGCCATGTCCGTGAGCTGGCGCGCGGTCGGGGACGGCTTGGCCAAGGTCACGTCGATCGCCGTGCGCATCACGGTCAGCGGCGTGCGCAGCTCGTGCGAGGCGTCGGCGACGAACCGGCGCTGGATGGAGAACGCCGCGTCCAGCCGTTCGAGCATGCCGTCGAAGGTGTCGGCCAGCTCCCTGAGCTCGTCCCTGGGCCCGGTCAGCGCCAGCCGCTCGCCGAGGTGCTGCTCGGACGCCCGGCGGGCGGTCTCGGTGATCGCCCGCACCGGACGGAGCACGCGGCCGGACATGAACCAGCCCAGGCCGCCCGACGCGACCGTCATGACGGCGAGGCCGACCAGCGAGAACGCCAGCAGGTTGCTCAGCACGCGCTGGCGCTGCGCCTGCAACCCCGCGGCGGTGCCGACGCTGTAGGCCTCCTCTGCCTGCTTGCATTCGGCCAGAAGCGACGCCGGGATAGGCACGCCCTTTAGCGTGCTGGTCGCCGCCTTGCACTGGTTCAGGGTATTCACCTCCTGACTGCTGGCCTTCGCGGTCGCGGGCAGCGTGGGAAGGCTGCTGGCGACCAGCCCGTAGGTGAGCCCGAGCAGCGCCGCCCCGGCTGCGAAAAACAGCAGGGCGTACATGAGCGTGAGCCGGGTCCTGACCCGCTGCGGCCAGAGCCGACGCAGCAGCGCGCGCACGTTCATGGCAGCCGGTAGCCGCTGCCGACTACGGTGTCGATCGGGTCGGGCTCGCCGAGCTTGCGCCGCAGCCGGCCGATCGTCACCGTGACCGTGCGGGTGAACGGGTCGGCGTTCTCATCCCAGACCCGCTCCAGCAGGGCCTCGGCGGTGACCACGCCGCCGTCGGCGACTAGGAGCTCCTCCAGGATGCCCATCTCCTTGCGGGTGAGCGACAGCGGCCGGCCTGCCCGGCTGACCCGGCGGCGGGCCCGGTCGAACACGATGTCGCCACGCACGATCACCGGGACGGCGGCCGGGGCGCGCCGGGCCAGCGACCGGACCCTGGCGACAAGCTCCTCGAATGCGAACGGCTTGCCTAGGTAGTCGTCGGCGCCGAGGTTGAGGCCCTGCACTCGGTCTCCGACCGTGGCGGCCGCGGTCAGCATCAGGATGCGCGCCGCGGAGCGGGACCCGACCAGCGTGGCGCAGACCGCGTCGCCGTGGACCTGGGGCAGGTCCCGGTCAAGGACTACCACGTCGTAGGAGTTCATCAGGGCCTTCTCGATCCCGGCCGGCCCGTCGTAGGCTACGTCCGCGCCGATGCCCTGGTCACGAAGGCCGTCGGCGATGTCGTCGGCCAGCTCGGCCTGATCCTCGACCACCAGCACCCGCATAAGGCCATGATGCCCTGCCGGACATCACAGGGGCATCACATAGCGCCGCCCGGTTGCCCCAGCCACCAGCACGCGACCTGGGGCTTTCGTGCGGCGGCGGGCACCGGAACCCGCCCGGGAACGGCGCCGCGCGTGATGTCGGTGTGACTCCCGGCGGCGTATACCTGCGGGGTGATGCTCCACGGCACCGGCTGGAATTGAGGGTACTCAGATGAGGATGCTAGAGCTGCGGCGAGTGTCCAGGTCCTACGGACAGGGCACGGCCGAGGTGCACGCCCTGCGCGAGGTCAGCCTGTCGGCCGAGGAGGGCGCGATGGTCGCGGTGATGGGACCCAGCGGCTCCGGCAAGAGCACGCTGCTGTCCATCGCGGGAACGCTGGAGGAACCGACAGGCGGCGAGGTGCTGGTCGCGGGGCAGGCGGTCGCGGGCATCTCGCGCAACGCCAGGGCTCGGCTGCGGCGACGCACGATCGGGTATGTATTCCAGGATTTCAACCTGCTGCCCGGGCTGACCGCGGCTGAGAACGTGGCGCTGCCGCTCGAGCTGGACGGCCTGTCCGCCCGCAAGGCGCGCGTGGCTGGCCTGCGGGCGCTGGAACAGCTCGGCCTGGGCGAGCGGTCCGGGCACTACCCCGACCAGCTTTCCGGCGGAGAACGGCAGCGGGTGGCGATCGCCCGCGCGATGGTGGGCGACCGGAGGCTGCTGCTCGCCGACGAGCCCTCGGGTGCGCTCGACTCGGTCAACAGCGAGGCGGTGATGCGCCTGCTGCACGACGCGTGCAAGAACGACGGGATGACCGCGGTGGTGGTGACCCACGACGCGGAGCTCGCCTCGTGGGCGGACCGGGTGGTGTTCCTGCGGGACGGCCGGGTGGCCGACCAGACCGCCCCGGCACCAGGTCCGCAGTCCCTGCTCGCGCCGGGGGACACCCGATGAGCGCGGCGGTGCGGGAACGGCCGGCCAACCCGAGGGCGTCGAACGGGGGCGTTCCCGCCCGTCGCGCGGTCATCCGCTGGGCGGTGCGGCTGCTGCGCCGTGAGTGGCGGCAGCAACTGCTGATGCTGGCACTCATCACGGCCGCGGTGGCCGCCACGGTGGTGGGCTCGGCGGTCGCGACCACCACGCCGAGCCCGGCGACCGCCGCCTTCGGCACCGCGCAGGACCTGGCCACGTTCACCGGGCCGGGCTCGCGCGTCGCGGCAGAGATCGCGTCGATCTCCCGCCGGTTCGGCACGGTCGACGTGATCGAGAACCAGACGTTCTCGGTTCCCGGCTCGGTCCAGACCTACAACTTGCGGGCGCAGAATCCGCACGGGCCGTTCGGACAGCCGATGCTTTCCCTGATCAGCGGCCAGTTTCCGGTCGGGGCCGGCCAGGTGGCGGTGACCAGCGGGGTGGCCTCGGACTTCCATCTCGCGATCGGCAGATCCTGGACCGTCGGCGGCGTCAGCAGGACGGTCACCGGCATCGTGGCGAACCCGCAGAACCTGCTCGATGAGTTCGCCCTGGTGGCGCCCGGCCAGATCACCGCGCCGACGCAGGTCACGGTGCTGTTCGACGCGCCGGGCGTCTCGCCAGCGGACATCGGCGCGACCGCGGCGACCCCGCAGACGGTGGCGGCGAGCAACGTGTTCAACCCCGAGACGATCTCGCTCGCGGCGGCCGTGCTCGGCATCTTGCTCATCGCGATGGTCGCGGCGGGCGGGTTCACGGTGCTGGCGCAGCGCCGGCTCCGTTCGATCGGCATGCTCGCCGCCCAGGGCGCCACCGTGTCCAATATCCGCCTCGTCGTGCGAGCCAATGGCGTCGCCACCGGTGCCGTAGGGGCGGTGGCCGGGTTCGCGCTTGGTCTGGTGGCCTGGCTCGCCTACCGGCCGCACGTGCAGGCCAGCGCCCACCACGTGATCGGCGTGTTCCAGTTGCCGTGGACGGTGGTCTGGGTCTCGATGATCCTCGCCGTGCTGGCCGCGTATGCCGCCGCCGCGCGGCCCGCCCGGGCGATCGCCCGGGTTCCGATCGTGACCGCTCTATCTGGGCGCCCGCCCGCACCGAAGGCGGTACGCCACCTGACGGTTCCGTTCGGCCTCGGATTCCTGGCGCTCGCGTTCTTCTTGCTCGGCATGGCCGGCTCCGGCGTCGGGACCAGCGGCTCTGGGAACAGCAGAGCCCAGCTGGACGAGGTCGCGGGTGGATTCATCGCGCTGGTGGTCGCCGTGGTACTGCTGTCCCCGGCCTGCCTGTCGGTACTGGCCAGGCTGAGCCGCTGGACGCCGGTCATGGTGCGGCTCGCGCTGCGGGACCTGGCCCGGTACCGCGCCCGGTCGGGCCCGGCGCTCGCGGCGATCGGCCTCAGCGTGCTGATCGCGTCCATCGTCAGCGTGCTCAGCGCCGCCCGGTTCGGAGACGCGCTCGACTACGTGGGCCCCAACGTGACATCCAGCCAGCTCATCGTCTACCCACCCGGCCACGATAACCCTAACGGGCCACCGCCGACCGCGAGCCAGCTCGCCGCGGCGAGGACGACCGCGCAGCGCATCGCCGCCTCGCTCGATGACCGTTACATGATCACGCTCGAGACGCCCAGCGGCAGCCTGCAGTACGGCGGAACCGGACGGGGCTTCTCCGGCGACACATACGTCGCGACCCCGCAGCTGCTGAATGCGTTCGGGATCACGCCGGCGCAGGTCAATCCCGGCGCCGACTTCCTCACCATGCGGCCCGGCCTGGCCACGACCCAGCACATGCAGCTCTGGGACACCCGCAAGGTCCCCCCGGACAGCCCCTGCACGCCGGGCAGCTGCCTGGCCAACCCGCCGATCCAGGAGATCGGCGGGTTGCCTTCGGGGACCTCGGCGCCGAACACGGTGATCACCGAGCATGCCATGCGGCAGTTCAGGTTCACGGCGACCACGGCCGGCTGGCTGATCCAGGCGCCGGGCGGGCTGACCGCCACCCAGGTCACGAACGCCGGGCAGACCGCAGCCACGGCCGGGGCGAGCATCGAGACCGTCAACAACATCCCGTCGTACACGCAGATCACCGACGTGGCCACGATCTTCGGCATAGTGCTCGCGCTCGGCATCCTCGCGATGAGCATCGGCCTGGTCCGCAGCGAGACCGCCGGCGACCTGCGCACGCTGACCGCCACCGGGGCAAGCGGTACGGCCCGCCGCACGCTCACCGCGGCGACCGCCGGCGCGCTCGCGCTGACCGGCGCGATCATCGGAACGGCCGGGGCTTATCTCGCGGCGATCGGCTTCTTCAGGACCAACCAGCTGGACCAGCTTTCAGAGCTGGACAGCGTCCCGGTGGGCGGACTGCTGTGGATCCTGGTCGGCATGCCTGCGATCGCGGTGGTCGTGAGCTGGCTGCTTGCCGGGCGCGAGCCGCCCGCCATCGCCCGCCAGCCACTCGAATAACCGATGTCGCCGAAAAGAAAACCCACCGCACGGTCGCCGCGCCAGGGGCCGGCGCGGTCCGGCGGAGCCGAGGGCAACGAGCGGCTGACCGCGATGACCGGGGCGGTGCTACTGATCCTGCTGGCCGTCGAGTGCTACACGATCTTGCGGATCGGCCGCCTGCTCACCCTGCACGTCTTCCTCGGCATGCTGCTCCTGGGCCCGGTCACCCTCAAGGCCGGGTCAGTCATCTACCGTTTCGCCCGCTACTACACCAGGAGCGAACCGTACCGGCGCAAGGGGCCGCCCGCGCTGCTGCTGCGGCTGATAGGGCCGATCATTGTGCTGCTCACGGCGTGCGTCTTTGGCTCTGGCATCATGCTCGCCGTCACCGGCCCCAGCTACGGGCCGCCCAGCGGGTGGCTCGTGGTGCACAGGATTTCGTTCTTCGCCTGGCTCTTCTTTATCGCCATCCACGTGGTCACCTACGTGCCGCGCCTACCCAGGTTGCTCGCCGCCGAGGCCCGGCGGCCGATGGTAGTCCTCGGCGGCCGTAGCACCCGGCTGGCTCTGCTGATCGGCTCGCTCCTCGGCGGCCTGGTGATCGCCCTGCTCACCGTGCACCTCGCGGGCCCGTGGCAGTGAGAGCGGGCCGGGAATCTCTAGCCCCCGGCAGTTTGTTAGCCTTACGAACTGTAAGAGCTTCGTACTATCGGGGATGATCACATGACCGACCCGGGCGCTGTGACGGTGGACGCGGCGAGCGCGCAGGAGGCCGTGCTGACGGTGATGCGGCTGTTCCGCGGGCTGGAGCGAGTCGATACGGGCCTGACGGCCCAGCAGTACCGCATCTTGAAGCTGGCCGGGGCCGGCGGTGAGCGTTCGGCCCGGCTGGCCGAGCGGCTGGCCGTGGCCAAGCCCACGCTGACCGCCACCGCCGACGGACTGGTCGCCGCGGGCTACGCCCAGCGCGAGGCCGAGCCCGGCGACCGGCGGGTCGTGCGGCTGAGCCTGACGGCGGCGGGCCGCACCGCGCTCGAGCGGGCCGACGCGGCCTATGCCGACTGGCTCGGCCCGCTGCTCGGCGCGACCGGCGACGTGGCCGGGGTGCTCGAGACCTTGCGCACCCTGGATGCGGCGATGGATGAGCGGCGGCGGGCCCGGCTGGGGGTGGCATGAGGGCGCGCGCACAGGAGGCCTGGCTGCGGCGGCTGGCAGCGTACTGCTGGCGGCACCGCCGTCTGGAAGTCATGGCGCTGGGCGGCTCGCTGCTGGCCACCCTGGTCCAGGCGAGCATCCCGCTGATCATGGCGTGGATCGTGGACAGCGCGATCCTGGTCCACCGCGAGCCGATCTGGCTGGGCGCCTCGGCGCTCATCGTGGCCGGGCTGCTCAGCTTCGCCGGCGTCTACACCCGGCGATACCGGGGCGGGCAGCTGTCCCTTGAGGTCCAGCACGACCTGCGGACCGAACTGTTCGGTTCGCTGGAGCGGCTAGACGGGGCACGCCAGGACCAGTTGCACACCGGGCAGATCGTCAGCCGCTCCATTTCTGACCTCAACATGGTGCAGAGCCTGCTCAGTCAGATGCCGATGCTGCTCGGCAACGCGTTGCTGTTCGTGCTGTCGATCAGCATCATGGCCTACCTGTCGCCGGTGCTCACCTTGGTCGCGCTGGCCATCGCGCCGGCGCTGTGGCTGATCGCGATCGCCTCGCGGCGCAAGCTCTTCCCGGCCAGCTGGGACGCGCAGCAGAAGGAGGCGGAGGTCGCGGGCGTCGTCGACGGCGCGGTGACCGGCGTGCGGGTGGTCAAGGGGTTCGGGCAGGAGGAGCAGGAGATCGAGCGGCTGGAGGGGGTCGCCACGCGGTTGTACTCCGCCCGGCTACGCGTCGTCCGGCTAACGGCCCGCTATAACCCCGCACTGGGGGCCGTGCCCATGTTCGGCCAGGTCGGGGTGCTCGCGCTGGGCGGCTGGCTGGCCCTGCACGGGTCGATCAAGATCGGGGTGTTCCTCGCCTTCTCCCTCTACATCGGGCAGATGGTCGCGCCCGTGCGCGCGCTGACCAGCCTGATCACGATCGGCCAGGAGGCGCGGGCCAGCGTGATCCGGGTCTACGAGGTGATCGACTCCAAGCCGGTCGTCACCGAGAAGCCGGACGCGGTGGTCCTGCCGCCGGGGACGCCCGACGTCGAGCTGGACCACGTGGCCTTCGGCTACCTGCCGTCCGAGCCGGTGCTGCGGGGCCTGTCGCTGCACGTGCCGCCGGGCCAGACACTCGCCGTGGTCGGTACCTCAGGATCGGGAAAGTCGACCATCTCGCTGCTGCTGCCCCGCTTCTACGACGTCAGGGGCGGCGCGATCCGGGTCGGCGGCCAGGACGTCCGTGACCTGACCCTGGACTCGCTGCGCGCCTCGATCGGCCTGGTGATGGAGGACAGCTTCCTGTTCTCTGACACGATCCGGGCCAACATCTCCTACGGCCGGCCCGGCGCCACCCACGAGCAGATCGTCGCGGCGGCCAGGGCCGCGGAGGCCGACGAGTTCATCACCGGCCTGCCCGACGGCTACGACACAGTGATCGGCGAGCAGGGCCTGACCCTGTCCGGCGGGCAGCGGCAGCGGGTTTCGCTGGCCCGGGCGCTGATCACCGATCCGGCCATCTTGATCCTGGACGACGCCACCTCGGCGATCGACGCGGGGGTCGAGGCGCAGATCCATGCCACCTTGCGCAAGGTGATGGCCGGGCGCACGACGCTGCTGATCGCGCACCGCCGCTCCACGCTCCAGCTGGCCGACCGGATCGCCGTCCTGGACGAGGGGCGGCTGGTCGACGAGGGCACGCATGAGGAGCTGACCGCGCGCTGCGCGCTGTACCGGCTGCTGCTGTCCGGGCCGGGCGAGGACGCCGAGGGCGTGGATGCGGGTTCGCTCGCCTTCCACGAGAACGCCGGCCGGGGCGCTCCCGCCGCTTCCGGTGGGGTGACGCCCAGCCTGTGGGGCCCGGCCGGGTCCGGGTCGGGTGCCGGTGCCGGTGCTTTGGCGGGCGTGGCCGACAGCCGGCTGGCCCGCGCACCGGGCGCTGCGATCGGCCGCGGCTTCGGCGCCGCAGCCCGCGGCGGACGAGGTGGCAGCGGCGCGGCCGGGGGCATGCTCGCGGGGATACCGCCGACGCCCGAGCTGCTGGCCAAGGTCGCCGCGCTGCCGCCGGCCAATGAACTGCCCGGGGTCAGCCAGGCGGCGTCCCGTGCGGCCGACCCGCACTTCACGCTGCGCCGGCTGCTGCGGCCGATCGCCCTGGCCCTGTTCGTCGGCCTGGTTCTGGACGGTCTGGACGCGGTGGCCAGCATCGCCATGCCCGCACTGGTCCGGGGCGGCGTGGACCACGGCGTTCTGGCCAAGGAATTTCATCCGATCATCGTGGTGTCGCTGATCGGGCTCGCGATCGTCTGCGCCGACTGGGTGGTCAACGTGATCCAGACCAACGTGGTGGGCCGCAACGGCGAGCGGATGCTCTACACCCTGCGCGTGAAGATCTTTTCTCACCTGCAGCGGCTCGGCCTGGACTACTACGAGCGCGAGATGTCCGGCCGGATCATGACCCGGATGACGACGGACGTGGACGCCATGGACACGTTCCTGCAGACCGGGCTGATCACCATGGTCAACGCGCTGCTGACGTTCGTCGGCGTGCTGGCCGCGCTGCTGTACATCAACCTGCGGCTGGGTCTGATCCTGCTGACGATCATCCCGGTGCTGGCCACGGGCACGCTGGTGTTCCGGGCGAAGTCCCGGGCGGCCTACACCGATGCCCGGGAGAAGGTCAGCATCGTCAACGCCGACCTCCAGGAGAATGTCGCCGGGCTGCGCACCGCGCAGGCCTACCGGCGCGAGGGCCGCAACCAGGAGCATTTCGCCGAGCTGAGCGCCAGGTACCGGCGGTCCCGGCTGCGGGCGCAGCGCCTCATCGCGCTGTACTTCCCGTTCGTGCAGCTGTTGTCCACCGTCGGCGGGGCGCTGATCTTGTTCGTCGCGGCCGGCGAGGTGCACAACAAGACGCTGACGGCCGGCGGGCTGATCGCCTACCTGCTCTACATCGACCTGCTCTTCTCTCCCATCCAGCAGCTGTCCCAGGTCTTCGACGGCTACAACCAGGCCGCCGTCGGCACGCGGCGGATCAAGGACCTGCTCCGCCAGCCGACCAGCACGCCGCAGGCCGCGCACCCGCGGCCCGCGGGCCGCCCCCGCGGCCAGATCGAGTTCCGTGACGTCCGGTTCAGGTACGCCGGGCAGCCTGCGGACGCGCTGTCGGGCGTGAACCTGCTCGTGCGGCCCGGCGAGACCGTGGCCCTGGTCGGCCAGACCGGCGCGGGCAAGTCCACCATGGTCAAGCTGGTCGCACGGTACTACGACGTCACCTCGGGCAGCCTGCTCATCGACGGCACCGACGTGCGGGAGCTGGACCTAGCCGGCTACCGGCAGCAGCTGGGCGTGGTACCGCAGGAGCCGTACCTGTTCCCCGGCACGGTCCGGGACGCGATCGCCTACGGCCGTTCGGATGCGACGGACGCAGAAGTGGAGGCGGCGGCACGCGAGGTGGGGGCGATCGAGATGATCGCACGTCTGCCCGGCGGCTTCCGGCACGAGGTGGCCGAGCGCGGGCGCAACCTGGCCGCCGGCCAGCGGCAGCTGATCGCCCTGGCCCGCGCCTACCTGGTCGATCCGGCCATCCTGCTACTCGACGAGGCCACCGCGGCCCTGGACCTGGGGTCGGAGGCCGCGGTCAACACCGCGACCGAGCGGCTCACCGCCAGGCGCACCACCTTGGTCGTCGCGCACCGGCTGACCACCGCGGCCCGCGCCGACCGCATCGTGGTGATGGAGTCAGGCCGGATCGCCGAGGTCGGCACCCACTCCGAGCTACTGGAACGGGGTGGCAGCTACGCGGCGCTGTGGGCCGCGTTCGCCGGGGATGCCGAGCTCGTTGCCTGATCCCGCTACTCCGCGCGTGAAGCGCCGGCCGGACGCGTTCTGGCGCCAGACGTTCTCCTCGCTGAAGGTCCCGAACTACCGCCTGTACTTCACCGGCCAGTCGATATCCCTGGCCGGGACCTGGATGCAGATGACGGCGCAGTCCTGGCTCGTGCTCACCCTGACCCACTCCAGCACGGACCTGGGCTTCACCGTGGCCCTGCAGACCCTGCCCGTGCTGCTGTTCGCCCCGTACGGCGGCGTTATCGCTGACCGGGTGGACAAGCGGCGGCTCATGATCGTGCTGCAGATCGCCATGGGCTTCCAGGCCCTCGCGCTCGGGCTGCTCACCGTGCTCGGAGCGGTTCGCTTCTGGCAGGTTTGCGCGCTGGCCGTCATCCTCGGCCTGAACAACGCGTTCGAGAACTCCGCCCGGCAGGCCTTCGTCCGGGAGATGGTCGGCCCGGACGAGCTGCGCAACGCCATCACGCTGAATTCGGTGACGGTGAACGCGGCCCGGGCCGTCGGGCCAGCCATCGGCGGCATCCTTATCGCCACGGTCGGCACCGGGGTCTGCTTCTTGCTGAACGCAGCCAGCTTCGCGGCCGTCGTCACCTCCCTGCTCATCATGGACCGCTCCGCCCTGCGGCCGAGTCCCCCGGCGGGGCGGGCCAGCGGGCAGCTGCGCGAGGGCCTGCGCTACGCGGCCCGCACGCCCATGATCGCGATTCCGCTGGCGATGATGAGCCTGGTGGGCCTGCTGGCTTACGAATTTCAGGTCACGCTCCCGGTGCTGGCCCGGCAGACGTTCCACGGCGGCGCGGAAGCCTACGGCTTCATGACCGCGGCCATGGGCGTCGGGGCGGTGATCGGCGGGCTGTTCACCGCCGCGCGGGGCCGGACCGGGCTGCGGCCGATGATCATCGCGTCGGCCGGTTTCGGCGTGGCGATCCTGGCCTGCGCATTCTCCCCGTTCCTCGGCCTCGCCTACGCCGCGCTGCTGTTCGTCGGCTGGGCCAGTGTCTCCTTCATCGCGATCGGCAACTCCACGATCCAGCTCAGCGCGGAGCCGAGCATGCGCGGACGGGTGATCGCGCTGTGGCAGGTCGCCTTCCAGGGCACCACGCCGGTCGGCGGCCCGGCGATCGGCTGGATCATCGCCCTGACCGACCCGCGCATCGGCCTGGCCGTCGGCGGCGCGTCCTGCTTCGTGGCCGCACTCGGCGGCGTCGCCCTGGCTCGGCGCTTCCGCCCGTCACCGCCGCCGCGCGTGCACCAGTTGGTGGACGGCGGCCCGCCGCAGGAGGCGCCGCCGCCGCTGGTTCAGCCGGGCGGTTAGTTGTGCTGGTGATCCGCACGCTGCTGGTTCGCCTGCTCGGCTAGTATCTGCCCAGTGAGCGTGGATTCCGGCTGAGGTCAAGGTTGAGGAGTCTGGGCGTGCGCAGTCCGAAGCTCGGTCCGATCACCATAGGCAACCTCGGCTACATGGTCGCGTGCACGGCCGCTGCCATCACCCTCGCGGTGGCCGGCTACGTCCACGAGGTCGTGGGCCTGACGGCCGGGCTCGGCACGGGTGTCGGGCTCGGCGCAGGTGTCGGGCTCGGCAGCGCTCCGTCGGCCGGCGCGATAAACATCCTGGTCATGGGGCTGGAGAGCCGGACCACCTTGCAGGGACAGGACCTGTCGGTCAAGCAGCTTACGGAGACGCACTCGGGCAACGAGGCGCAGGTCGAGGCGGGCCTTGAAGGCTCGCAGGACACCGACACGCTGATCCTGATCCACGTCTTCGCCGGCGGGCAGAAGGCGATCGGCTTCTCGATCCCCCGCGACGACGTCGTCAACTACCCGCACGCCACCTACGACGGGCTCACCGAGGGCAAGATCGACGGGGCCTACGCCTTCGCCTACGACGAGTCGCTCGACCAGACCGACGGCTCCGACATGACCCAGGCCGAGCGGTACCTGGCCGCCAACCAGGCGGGCCAGCTATTCGAGGTCCAGACCGTCGAGTCGGTCACCGGCGTGCACATCGACCACTTCATCGAGTCGGACATCATCGGCTTCTACGAGCTGGCCAAGCAGTTCGGCGGGCTGGAGATCTGCATCCAGCCCGCCCCCGCCCAGGACGGCCTGCCCGCCGGGGCGAACCTGACCGACTACGATCCGCTCACCCGCACGGACAACTCGGGGTTCAGCGCCTTCAAGGCCGGCTACAACGCGAAGCAAGGCGGCAAGCAGTACCTGCACCTGGGGGCGGCCAACTCACTGGCCTACGTCCGGTCGCGCGACACCCTGCCGGGGGTCGACATCGGCCGCACCGCCCGGCAGCAGGCCGCCATCGAGTACCTCTTGTGGAAGCTGAGGACCAGCGGCGTGCTGAGCGACCTCAGCGCGATCCCCGCCCTGCTGAGCAACGCGAAGAGCTACCTCATGTATGACAGCGACTGGAACCTGATCGAGTTGTCGCAGGACGTACGCGCGCTGTCCAGCAGCAGCCTCAGCTTCACCACGCTGCCCGAGATATCGACGAACGAGGTCGTCGTCCCCGGCTACCAGGGCCCGCAGAGCGTGAACTACATCGACGTGCCGCAGATCCAGCAGCAGGTCCACCGGGCGTTCTACGGGTCCTCGATGATCCCTTCGACGGCCTCGTCGGTGACCGTGGACGTCTACAACGGCAGCGGCACCAACGCGCTGGCCGCGGACGTCTCGCAGGACCTCGTCGCGATGGGCTACCAGGCCGGCGCCGTCGCGGACTCCTCCGCCCAGTCGCAGCCGGTCCAGGACGACGGCGAGGTCTTCTACGGCGCGGGCAGTGCCACCGAGGCGAACGCGCAGGTGATCGCCAACGTCATGGGCGTGCAGTCCGCCATCCCGCTCTCGTCGCTGCCGGCCGGCCACGTGGAGGTGCTGCTGGGCTCCCAGGTCACCGCGCAGGCACCGGGGCTGGAGATGTTCGGCGCGGACACCGTCAACGCCTCGGACTACGTCAGCGCGGCAGGGCAGAACGACCAGTCCGTCCCGGCGGACGTCCAAGCCCTGGCCAACGCCGGCTCACAATCCGATGTGCCCGCCTACTCACAGGCGCCCAGCACGCCTTCCGCATCCGCGTCTGCGTCTGCCTCGTCGTCCAAGTCGAGATCCCTTCCGAAGAAGTCCTCAAACAAGGCGGCCAGCAGCTCGTCCTCGAACCCGCCGTACGGCCTTACGACCTGCCCGTACTAATCGACGCGCGGCCTGGTACGGCGCCCTGACCGCCATCATGCGTCCCGGCGGTCCAGCAGCGTCCAGGCGATGGCGTACACGATGGCGACGAACAGGCACATCACGCCGAAGCCGGGCCAGGGCTGGAGGGTGTGGGCGGAGTGGTAAACGCTGGTGATCTGGCCCCCGGCCTGGGTCGGCCAGAACTCATTGACCGGGTTCCGCCAGGAGTCCGGCAGCGCCTGGGAGATCGCGGGCAGGACGAACAGGACGCCCACCATGGCGGCGATGGCGGCGGCCGGGTGCCGGAGCAAGGTGCCCGCGGCGACGCTGAGCACCGCCAGGGCGGTCAGGTACAGCCCCGCTCCCACCACCGC
>Ga0302314_10003949_pt1 | contig 27285 bp, 25 predicted proteins | sample III_Palsa_N2_3_FD_200533 | JGI IMG/M metagenome (GOLD analysis project Ga0302314, IMG submission 200533) | Peat permafrost microbial communities from Stordalen Mire near Abisko, Sweden - III_Palsa_N2_3 | ecosystem: Environmental > Terrestrial > Soil > Palsa > Peat permafrost | place: Sweden...
GGCCCGGCGCGACCGGCCCCGCGGGCGCGGTCAGCCGCCCGCCGTCTCCGTGCCGTCGGGCGCCGCTGCGGGCCCGGTGCGCTGCACTGTCACGGTCCCGATCCTGTTCCGCCGCCCGGCCAGGCTCTCCGCGGTCAGTTTCAGGCCGGCCACCGTCGCCATCGACCCGGCGATCGGCACCCTGCCCAGCCGCTGGGCCAGCAGGCCGCCCACGGTCTCCACGTCCTCGGCCTCGATGCGGACGTCGAACAGCTCCTCAAGTTCCTCCACCGGCAGCCGGGCGGTGACCCTGGCGTGCTGCCCGTCCTCGATCCACTCCACCGGCGGCTGCTCTTGGTCGTACTCGTCGGTGATCTCCCCAACGATCTCCTCCAGGATGTCCTCGATGGTGACCAGCCCCGCGGTGCCGCCGTACTCGTCGATCACGATCGCGAGATGAATCTGCCGGGCCTGCATCTCCTTGAGCAGCTCATCAACCGGCTTGCTCTCGGGCACGAAGGTGGCCGGCCGCATGATCGAGGAGACCTGCTCGACGGACTCGCATTCCCTGTGCAGCTGACTCCGGGCCACGATGTCCTTCAGGTAGGCGATCCCGACCACGTCATCCAGGTTCTCGCCGATCACCGGAACGCGGGAAAAACCGCTGCGCAGGGCAAGCGAAAGCGCGCGGCCCAGCGTCTTGTCCCGCTCAACGAACACCATGTCGGTGCGCGGCACCATGACCTCCCGCACGATCGTGTCACCGAGCTCGAACACCGAGTGGATCATGGCGCGCTCGCCGGGCTCGATGACCTGGCGCTGCTCAAGCAGGTCCACGAGCCCGCGCAGGTCCGCTTCGGATCCGGACGCCCCCCGGCCAGGACCCAGCTTGCGGCCGGTGGCCCCGAGGAACCGCGGGAGCGGCCCGAGGAAGCGAACGACAGGATGCAGAACGGCCGCAGCGGCGAGGGCCACCCGCGCCGGGTTGCGCCGTTCCGCGGCGCGGGGGACCAGCCCGGTCGCCACGTAGATCGCCGCGATCATGATCGCGGCGGTGATCGCGAACGCCCGCCAGCCGGGTCCGATCACGTGCAGCAGCACCACGGTCAGCAAGACGGTCGCCCCCGCCTCGCCTGCCACCCTGGCCAGGGACAGCACGCTCAGGTAACGCGGCACCTCGGCGAGCACGGCCTGCAACGGCGACGAGCCCTCCGCTGCCGTGCGGCGGCCTAGTTCCTTCGCGCCTGCCCTGGAGACCCGGAGCAGCGCGACGTCAGCGGTTGCGCAGCACCCGGCCAGGACGATCAGCGCAAGCGCGGCGACGGCCAGCCAGCCCATCGCGCCCTCACCCTTGCCCTTCTTGCCCTTCTTGGCTTTCCGGGTCACCGGATCCGCGCTCCGAGCGCCATGCCGCGAGCAGCTTGTCCTGCAGGCCGAACATCGCGGCGTGCTCGTCCGGATCTGCGTGATCGTAACCGAGCAGGTGCAGTATGCCGTGCGTGCACAGCAGCTCGAGCTCGTCCTGCACGTCATGGCCCGCCTTGCTGGCCTGCTCGGCGGCGACCTGCGGGCACAGCACCACGTCGCCGAGCAGCCCGGGCAGCGGGCCCGGCTCGGCGCTCCCCCGGTCGGCGCGTGCGCCCGCCGGGTGCGGCGGCCGCAGCTCGTCCATGGGGAACGCGAGCACGTCCGTGGGACCCGGCTCGCCCAGCCAGCGCTCGTGCAGGTCGGCCATGGCCGGCTCGTCGACGAGCAGCACGGAAAGCTCGACCAGCGGATGCACGCGCATCCCGTCGAGCACATGGCGGGCCAGGGCGGCCAGGCAAGCCTCATCCACCGCGGCACCCGACTCGTTGGCGATCTCGATGCTCACTGGGCCGTCACCGGGCACGGGTGCCAGTGCGGCGGGACCGGCCACCCGCGATCCGTTCTGAATTTGCGACATCTTCCTGGCGTGCGTCGTACCTCTCGTAGGCGTCCACGATGTCCGCCACCAGCTTGTGCCGGACGACATCGTGGCTGGTCAGTCGCGAGAAGTAGACGTCATCGACGCCGTCGAGTATGTCCTGTACCAGCCGCAGGCCGCTGAGGTTCCCGGCCGGGAGATCTACCTGGGTGACATCCCCCGTGACGACGATCCTGGAGCCGAAGCCGAGCCGGGTGAGGAACATCTTCATCTGCTCGGGCGAGGTGTTCTGCGCCTCGTCGAGAATGATGAACGCGTCGTTCAGCGTGCGGCCCCGCATGTACGCGAGCGGGGCGATCTCGATGGTCCCGGCGGCGAGCAGCTGGGGGATCGTGTCGGAATCGAGCATGTCATGCAGGGCGTCGTAGAGCGGCCGGAGATACGGGTCGATCTTCTCGTACAGCGTGCCGGGCAGGAAGCCCAGCCGCTCCCCCGCCTCCACGGCCGGCCGGGTGAGGATAATCCGGGTTACCTCCTTGGCCTGCAGCGCGCGCACCGCCTTGGCCATCGCGAGGTAAGTCTTCCCGGTTCCGGCCGGCCCGATGGCGAAGACGATCGTGTGCGAGTCGATGGCATCGACATAGCGCTTCTGGTTCAGCGTCTTCGGCCGGATCGTCCGGCCGCGAGCGGACAGGATGTCCAGTGTCAGCACTTCGTCGGGCCGCGCAGCTGGCCGCCTGCGCAGCATGGAGATGGTCCGCTCAACCACGTCCACGGACAGCTCGGTCCCGCTGGCCGCGAGCTTGGTCAGCTCGCCGAAGAGCCTGGCGACCAGCGCAGTCTCCGCTTCCGGGCCGGTCACCGTTATCTCATTGCCGCGGACATGAATGTCGGCGGCAAAATCACGCTCGATTACCTGAAGCAGTTCGTCGCCAGATCCGAGCAGGATCACCATCGAGTGGTCATCCGGAATGACGATCTTTACCCGGGTGTCGCTTTTGCCCGATGGAATGTCACGGTTCGCCGAATCGCCTGAGTCGCGCGCCAATTGCCTTTCCCCGCCCGGGCGCTGCCGCGCCCGCATGTTCGGCATTCTATCTGCCGTGCCTCATCCAGGCGGCCAGGCCATCGCCCGGCCACCGAGAACGTGTGCGTGCACATGCTGGACTGTCTGCCCAGCCTGCGGGCCGGTATTGAAGATTACCCGGTATCCCGTCCCGTCGACTCCGGCGGCCACGGCGACCCGGTGCGCCTGAGCCGCGACCTCGTCAAGCAACCCCGCTCCCGCCCCGGCGAGCGCGGCGAGATCAGGGTAGTGATCTTTGGGTATGACAAGCACATGGGTCGGCGCCTGCGGGCTGATATCGCGGAACGCTATCGTGCGCGGACTCTCCAGCACGCGGGCCGCCGCGGTCTCACCCGTGGCGATGCTGCAGAAGAGGCAGTCGGTCATGCAACGATCTTAACTTGTGACGCGTCCATGTGACTGCTGACATATATGGTTGCTCTACTGCGAATCCTCGGCGGGTCGCGCGCGCACACGGGAGCAGGCAGACCGTTGTCTCCGTGTCCCAAGGTGCCCTACCTGCGGTGATTCGAGACGGTGCACGGTGATGCGGGAGATACGGACTCGGCATGGAATGGACGTGGGGGGCGGAGGATCGTTGAGGCCAGTCGGCTGGCAGGGTTCCGGCGCGAAAACCCGATATGACGGCAGGTGAACCGGAAGACGCCTCCGGGCGTCCAACTCAAGTGACCGAAACCCTGCTGGCGGAAACCGCGCTGGGAACGGTCACTGCCGATTGGGATGCCGACCGGGCGGTGACCGCGCTCTACAGCACCCACTACCGCTCGCTCGTCCGGCTCGCTGCCCTGCTGCTGCGCGACGTCTCCACTGCGGAGGAAGTCGTGCAGGATTCGTTCGTCGCGATGCACGGCGGCTGGCGTCGGCTCAGGGACAGCGACAAGGCACTCTCGTATCTGCGCCAGTCAGTGGTGAACAGGTCCCGTTCCGTGCTGCGGCACCGCATAGTCGTGGACCGGAACGCGCCGAAGCCCGCCCCTGACATGCCCAGCGCCGAGCAGGGCGCGATCACCCTGCTGGAACGCTCGGCTGTGGTGACGGCTCTCCGGACGCTTCCCGCGCGGCAGCGTGAAGCGCTCGTGCTGCGCTATTACGGAGACCTTTCGGAGGCCCAGATCGCCGCGGCTATGGGTATCAGCAGGGGTGCAGTCAAGAGCCACACGGCGAGGGCAATGTCCTCGCTGCGCACCGTGCTGGAGCAGGACGTATGACGAAAGCTTGGGAGGCTACGGCGAAAGCCTGGGCGACTACGGAAGGCCTGGAGCGGAATCGATGACACATCCGACTCGTGAGCACGAGGAGCGGCTGCGGCGCGCGCTGCGCGCGGCGGCGGACTCGGTCGAGCCAGCGGCAGACGGCCTGGGGCGGATCCGCGCCAGGCTGACGCCGCCGCGGCCGCTCGTCGCCGCCTGGATGGTGTCCGGGACTGAGCCTGCCGCGCTCCGCCTGCGGTTCGCGCTGACCTCCCTCCGCCTGCGGATCGGCCTTGCGCTCGGTCCTGCGCTCCGTCATCTTCAGCCCGCGCTCCGTCATCTCCAGCCCGCGTTCCGCCACGTCCGGCCCGCGTTTAGCAAGATCGGGCCTGCGCTAGGCAGCCTCGGGTCTGCCCGCGACAAGCTACGGACCCGTCCGACGTGGCTACGTCTCGCCGCCTCGATGGCCGCCTTCCTCGTGATAATCGGATCCGGCGCGCTCGCGATCAGCAAGCTGCAGCAATCGATTACGCCGACTGGTTCCTTGACGGGTGTTGCCCGGGGCCAGGGGCATCCCGGTGCTACGGGCACTGGCGGGCTCAGCGGCAGCGGGCACCCATTGAAGGTTCCTGGCTGGCCAGCCCTGCCGCCGCTGCCACGTGGAGAGCTCCCGCCGGCAATTTTCCCGAGCAAGGCGAGCCCGACGCCGACGCCCACCTGCACGCCGACACCGACGCCGACCCCCACGCCGACCCCCACGCCCACGCCGACGCCCACGCCGACGCCCACGCCGACGCCCACGCCGACGCCGACGGGTACGCCGACCCCCACGACGAGTCCCACGGTCAGCCCGAGCCCGGGAGCGAGCTCGGTGCCCACCGGGGGCGGCGTGAGCGAGGCGCTGGGCGCGGCTGTTCCCCTGTCTGGCTCTGGCTCCGCCACCGGCGCGTCGCCCGGTACGAACAAGAAGGCCTGCTAGCCCGTGCGCTCCCCGCTCAGGTCCAGCGATCACAGGCGCTGAGCAGAAGCGCCGCGGCGACCGCACCGGCCGATGAGGCCCGCAGCACGGACGGCCCCAGCCGGGCGCTCACGGCGCCGGCCTTGGCCAGCCGGGCGGCCTCCGCCGGGCTGACGCCGCCCTCCGGCCCGACGACGACGACGATGTCGCCGCTGGCCGGCACTGGCAGGCTGCGCAGCCCGGCCGGCCCGCCGGGATCGAGGACGATCGCGAGGCTGGCGGCCGCCGCCAGCCGGGCCACGCCCGGGGTTTCCGCCAGCGCGGTGATCTCGGGGAACCTGGCACGGCGTGCCTGCTTCGCCGCCTGGATGGCGGTCACCTGCCAGCGCGCGAGTGCTCGCTGCCCGCGGTCGCCGCGCCACCTGGCCACGCACCGCTCGGCTGCCCACGGCACCACGACGTCTACCCCGACCTCGGTCATGATCTCGACGGCGAGCTCCCCGCGGTCCCCCTTGGGGATCGCCTGCACCACGACGATCCTCGGGCTCGGCGGCGGCTCGGCGCGCCTGGCCAGCACGGCGAGTTCCAGCAGGTCAGATCGGCTGCCGGTGACCACGCATTCCGCGAGCGTCCCGTGGCCGTCCGTCACGTCGACGCGTTCTCCTGCTGCGAGCCTGCGCACTGTCGCGGCATGCCGCCCCTCTGCGCCGGACAGCACGATGCGGTCGTCCCGCAGCTGAGCAGCATCGGCCACGAAGACGGGCGGTCTCAGCGCCGGCTCCGCGAAATCCGGCCCCCTGAAACCCGCCCTCCTGAAGGCCGCCCTCCTGAGAGCCGGCTCACTGAAGGCCGGCCAGCACCGGCCGGCTCAGCGGCCGTTGAAGGCATCACGCAGCCGGGAGAAGAACCCCTGCCCGCCGGGGGCGAACTTGCCCGGCGGAGCCTCCTCGCCGCGGAGCCTGGCTAGCTCCCGCATCAGGTTCTCCTGGTCGGGCTCCAGCTTGGTCGGCGTCTCCACGGTCACGTGGATCAGCAGATCACCGCGGCCGTGCGCGTTCAGGTGCGCGGAGCCCAGGTTGTACAGCGGGATCGCCTGACCGGATTGCGTGCCAGGGCGGATGTCCACGTCTGCCGGGCCATCCAGCGTCTCCACTTGCAGGGTCGCGCCCAGGGCGGCCGCGACCATCGGGATCGTCACCGTGCAATGCAGGTCGTCGCCCTGGCGCTCGAAGATCGCGTGCGGCCGCTGGACAATCTCCAGGAACAAGTCGCCGGGCGGCCCGCCGCCTGCACCGGTCTCGCCCTCGCCGGCCAGCTGGATGTGCGTCCCGTCCTCGACCCCGGCCGGGATCCGCACCTTGATGTTGCGGCGGGTCCTGACCCGCCCGTCAGCGTCGCATTCAGGGCACGGGCGGCGGATCACGGTACCGAATCCGCCGCAGCCCGGGCATGGCCGCGACACCATCGCCTGGCCCAGGAAGGACCTGGTCACCTGGCTGATCTCGCCGCGGCCGCCGCATACGTCACAGGTCTGCGGGTGAGTGCCGGGGGCCGTTCCCTCGCCCGAGCAGGTAGGGCAGACGACCGCCGTGTCCACGGCCAGGTCCTTAGTGATGCCGAACGCGCACTCGGACAGGTCAAGCTCCACCCTGATGGTGGCGTTACGGCCGCGGCGGGCACGGCTCCGCGGGCCGCGGGTGCCTGCCGTGCCCCCGAAGAATGCATCCATGATGTCGCTGAACGGGAACCCGGCCGCGAACCCGCCCTGGCTCGCGCCGCCCGGTGCGAACGGATCGGCGCCCAGGTCGTACATCTGCCGCTTCTCGGTGTCGGAGAGCACCTCGTAGGCCTGGGTGATCTCCTTAAACCGCTCCTGGGTCTGCGGGTCGGGATTGATGTCCGGATGCAGCTCGCGGGCGAGCCGCCGGTACGCCTTCTTGATCTCATCGGCGTCCGCATCCCGGCGGACGCCCAGGATCCCGTAATAGTCGTTAGCCACCAGGACCCCTACGACTCGGCCAGGATCTGGCCCACGTACCGTGCCACCGCGCGCACCGCTCCCATCGCTGTCGGGTAGTCCATCCGGGTCGGGCCGAGCACGCCGAGCTTCGCCAGGGCCTGGTCGCCGGAGCCGTATCCCACCGCCACCACCGAGGTGCTCCGCAGCCCCTGGACCTGATTCTCCGCGCCGATCCGCACGGTTACGGATGCCTCGTCGCCGGACTCGCCGAGCAGGCGCATCAGCACCACCTGTTCCTCCAGTGCCTCAAGGACCTCGTGCAGCCCCCGGGAGAAGTCGGCGGGCGTGAGATTGGCCGCCCCGCCGACAACGATTCTCTCCTCATGCCGCTCGACCAGGCTCTCCAGGATCACCGAGAACACGGCAGCCGCGTTCGCGCGCTCGCCGGGCGTGATCCGCTCGGGGAGATCCGCGACCACCGACGCTACCTCGGTCAGCCTGCGCCCGTCGAGGCAGGCGTTCAGAACCGCGCGTAGCTGGGTGATCGCATCCTCGGAGATCCGGCTGGGCAGGTCGACCGACCGCTGCTCGACCCGGCCGGTGTCGGTGATCAGCACGAGCAGCAGCCGCCGGTCCGTCAGCGGCACCAGCTCGATGTGCCGCACCGCCGACCTGGTCAGCGAGGGGTACTGGACCACGGCGACCTGGCGGGTCAGCTGCGCGAGCAGCCGCACCGTCCGCATCACGACGTCGTCGAGGTCGTAGGCGCCGGCCAGGAACGTCTCGATGGCCCGGCGCTCTGCCGCCGAGAACGGCTTCACCCCGGGCAGCCGGTCGACGAACAGCCGGTAGCCCTTGTCCGTCGGCACCCGGCCCGCGCTGGTGTGCGGCTGCACGATAAAGCCCTGCTCCTCGAGCACGGCCATGTCGTTGCGGATCGTTGCCGGGGACACGTCCAGATTGTGCCGGTCGACGATGGACTTCGAGCCGACCGGCTCGTTGGTCGACACGTAGTCCTCCACGATGGCGCGCAGGACCGCCAGCTTCCTGTCGTCTAGCACCTGCCCACCTCCCTGGCACTCTTGCGTCCCGAGTGCCAAGTGTAGGGGGCGCTGGATGCTGGGACACCTTTCCGCGGGCGGCAGCGTTACCGAAGCGGGACGCCGGCAGCATTTTGGCGGGCGGCACGGCGGCAGCGGCACGGCGGCAGCGGCACGGCGCCGGAACCGCTTTTGTCAGCGCCGGCCACGCGGAGTTAGCGTGGAGCCGGCAGGGAGGAGCAGGCGAGGCAGATGGCGAGCTATCGATCTCGGCAGCGACACCGGGCGCAGGCAGGCTCGATGCCCGCGCTGCGCGAGATCCCGGACCGGCCAGCCCTCCTGCCACCGGACGGCGGCAACAATGCCCGGCTGGCGATGCTCTGCTATCTGGGCGTGCCATTCCTCGGCTTCCTCGCCCCGCTGGCCTGTTACCTGGCAAGCGGGCGCGCGCCTGAGGTCCGCTGGCACGCCCTGCAGGCTCTCAATCTGTGGTTCACGGCGGTCCTGTACACCATCTGCGCGCTGATCATCGGCGCCATGCTGGCGCTGGATGCCATCGGCGTCGCCCTGATCATCGTGACGCCGCTGGCAGTTGCGCTATGGCTGGCCGCGCTCCGCTTCCTCATCCGCGCCGCGGTTGCGGCGGACCGGGGCGACCGCTACGAGATACCTTCCTGGCTCTGCGCCACGGTATTCCGCTAGAACGAACCCGCACCGAGAACGAGCCCGGACCGGCCAGTCCAGCCCGCCTGGCTCAGCTCAGCCGCCCGCCAGCCCGGCCGCCCAGGTCACTCGGCCGCCCGGCTCAGCCGGTCAGTCCGCGGATCACAGCGTCGGCCAGCAGGCGGCCCCGCCTGGTCAGGACGACCCGTCCGGCGGTGAACGCGGCCCGGTCTGCCAGGCCGTCGGCAACCGCGGCGGCGGCGGCGCTCGTCCCGGCCTGATCGAGCTCGGTGACCGGCAGCCCGGCCGCGAGCCGGGTCTGCAGCATGATCCGCTCGGTGCTGCGCTCCCGGGGCGTCAGGATCTCGCGTGCCTGCCCCGGGCTCGTCCCGGCGGCCAGCCGCGCGGCGTACCCGGCCGGATGCCTGACGTTCCACCAGCGGGTGCCGCCGACGTGGCTGTGCGCGCCAGGGCCGATCCCCCACCAGTCGCCGTCGGTCCAGTACAGCAGGTTGTGCCGGCAGGCCGAGGCGTCGCCTGCCGCCCAGTTGGAGATCTCGTACCAGCGCAGGCCCGCCGCGCCGAACAGCTCATCGGCCGCCAGGTAGCGGTCAGCCATCGCATCGTCGTCCGGGGCGGGCATCTCGCCCCGCCTGATCCGGGCGGCCAGCCTGGTGCCCTCCTCCACGATGAGCGCGTAGGCCGAGATGTGGTCCGGGCTTGCGGCCAGGGCAGCCGCCGCCGACTCCGCCCAGTCAGCATCCGTCTCACCCGGGGTCCCGTAGATCAGGTCAAGGCTGACGTGCTCGAACCCCGCATCGCGGGCCCATGCCGCGCAGCGGGCCGGCCGCCCTGGCTCATGCACCCGATCGAGAACGGATAGCACGTGCCGCACCGAACTTTGCATGCCGAACGACATCCGGGTGAATCCGCTGCCGCGCAGCACCGCCAGCGTCTCCTCGGTCACGGTTTCCGGATTGGCCTCGGCGGTGACCTCAGCTCCCGGCGCAAGGCCGAACTCGGCATCGACGGCGCGCAGGATCGCGCCGAGCTGGGCCGGCGGCAGCAGCGTCGGAGTCCCGCCGCCGAAGAAAACGGTGCTCACCGGGATGTCGGCGGTGCCGAGCACCCGCCTGGCCAGCCGGATCTCCTCGATGGCCAGGCCGGCATAGGACTCCCGGGATGCCCCCGGACCGAGCTCGGCCGCCGTGTACGTGTTGAAATCGCAGTAGCCGCACCGGGTCACGCAGAACGGCACATGCACGTAGATGCCGAACGGGCGCTGGCCGGCGCCGTCGATCGCCCCGGGCGGCAACGCGCCGTCGGCGGGGACAGGCGTCCCGTCAGGCGGTGCACCGGGCACGGTCAGGCCATCCGCACGGTCATGCCGCCCGCACCATCAGGACCGCCCGCGCGAGCCGGCCAGGCGCGGCCGGGGCTAGGCGCTGACTCTGCCGAGCACCTGCTGGCCGATCTCGTCCCATTTCTCCCCTCGCCCCGCCACCCGCAGCAGCCTGCGCATCAGGTCCTGGTCACCATAGAAGGCGCGCATCGACTCGGCGACGGTGACCCGCTCAGCCGGGCAGTCGATGACCTCCACACCGTCCCCGGCGCCGACAGCGCCCTCCTGGAGCACGCGCAGGTACGCTCCCGGCCGGCCGGCCGCCGCGAACCGTTTCACCCAGAACCGCTCGTCCATCCAGGAGTGGAAGGTGACGCACGGGACCCGCGGGCCGGTGATCTGGACGACGGCACTGCCGAGCTGCCAGGTCTCCCCGATCAGGGCGCCGGAGATTTCGAGCCCGGCCGTGGTGATGTTCTCGCCGAACATGCCGTTGCGCAGTTCGCGCCCGAGCCGCTCCGTCCACCAGTCGATATCTTCCCTGGCGTAGGCGTACACGGCCTGCTCGCGGCCGCCGTGGTTCTCCTTGTCGACGCACTCGTCGCCGTCCAGGCCGAGCAGGCCAACCCGGACCGGGCCGACCGCGGGCTGCTTGTCGATCGCCGTCCGGGCCGGCTTGCCGCCGACCACCAGGTCGGCCTCACGGCCGGTGTTCACCGAGATCACCCGCGCACTCGCCATAAGCCGCACGCTATCCGCCGCGCGTGCCAGGAACAAAACCGCCGCCTGGGCAAACCGCCCGGCCAGCGACCTGGCCATGGCTGAGGGGACCGGCCGCACGCTGGTCAGGCTACGGCCGGTATGCGTCGCGCCGATGGTCGATGTGGAGCACGACGACTTCATGGCTGTCCTCGATGATGCGGTATCGCACCCGGTACTCACCGCGCCGGGCCCGCCACAGGCCCTCGAACGGGGGGCGCAACGGCGCCCCGACGACCATCGGCCGTTCCAGCAGCGGGCCGGAGATGAACTCCCATGCAGCGAAGCCCGCCGGCGACGGCAGCGACTGACTCAGCGCCCGCCGGGCACTGGGCGCTACGACGAGCTGGTATGGGCGCTGTTGCCCGGCTGCAGGGTGAGCAGCGTCAGGCACCGCGCCGCTCACGGCGGCGGCGCTCTTCCATCAAGGCAGCCATTTCTTCGCCGGGAATTGCCTCTCCGGCCGCGACCTGGGCGTCCGCCTCCCGGACCTCGGCTATGGCGTGCGGGTCCGACAGCAGCTCCAGGGTCGCCTCGATCGACTCCAGATCCTCGGCCGATAGCAACACCACGTACTCGCGGCCGTTGCGGGTGATATGGACGCGTTCGTGGGTTCGGTCAACCTCGTCGGCTATCTCAGACAGCCGCGCCTTGACCTCGGAAAGCGGCATCGTGCGCATAGACCATAATTCTAGTCCATGGTGAGGGGGTTGTCGCTCCCAACGCACGTCGCCCGGCCTACGGATCTGAAGGCGTTGGTGCGGGCCAGATCCCGTTATGCTAAAGATTCGGCCCACTCGCGAGAGCGCCCACGACATTGAACTTGGGGACATGCGATGACAGCAGGCGGATACGGCCAGATGCGGGCGTCCGACAGGGACAGGGACGGCGCGAACACGCTGCTGCAGTCCGCGTACGCGGAAGGCAGGCTGACCAAGGACGAGTACGACGACCGGACCGGGCGGCTGTTTCAGTCGCAGACTTACGCGCAGCTGCAGGCGCTGACCGCCGACCTGCCCGGCCATTTCCCCGGTGCGCCGATGGCGCCGCAGATGGTGCAGTACGCCGCGGCGTCGCAGCGGACGAACCCGCTCGCAGTCGCTGCCCTGGCGTGCGGGATAGGCCAGGTCTTCTTCTGGTTTTTCGCGGCGATACCGGCCGTGGTGCTCGGCCATATCGCCCGCCGCCAGATCCGCGAGACCGGGGATGCCGGCCAGGGCATGGCTACGGCCGGGCTCGTGCTTGGCTGGATCGGCATCATCCTGACAGTGCTTCTCGTGGTCGGCCTCGCAGCGCTGGTCACGGTGGCTAGCACGCATAGCGGTCAGATCGCTCACGCCCGGCCAGCCCAGCCGTAGCTGAGCGCAGCATCGGGCAGCGGTGAGTCCCGGCCGGCCGGTCAGCGTTTCCGGTCCGGCCCCTGATCGGTGGACAGCGCAGCGACGAAGGCCTCCTGCGGCACCTCGACCCGCCCGATGGTCTTCATCCGCTTCTTGCCTTCCTTCTGCTTCTCCAGCAGCTTGCGCTTGCGGGTGATGTCGCCGCCATAGCACTTCGCGAGCACGTCCTTGCGCATCGCGCGGATGTTTTCCCGCGCGATGACCCGGGACCCGATCGCCGCCTGGATCGGCACCTCGAACTGCTGACGCGGGATCAGCTGCTTCAGCCGCGTTGTCATCGCGATCCCGTAGTCGCGCGCCTTGTCGGTGTGCACGATCTGGCTGAACGCGTCGACCGGCTGGCCCTGCAGCAGGATGTCGACCTTGACCAGGTCCGCATCCTGCTCGCCGGCCGGCTCGTAGTCCAGCGACGCGTAGCCGCGGGTGCGCGACTTCAGCTGGTCGAAGAAGTCGAAGATGATCTCCCCGAGCGGCAGCGTGTAGCGGATCTCGACCCGGTCGGCGGAGAGGTACTCCATGCCGAGCAGCACGCCGCGCCTGCCCTGGCACAGCTCCATGATCGTGCCGATGTACTCTTTCGGCGCGAGCACGGTAGCGCGCACCACCGGCTCGAATATCTGGCCGGCCTTGCCGTCGGGAAACTCGCTGGGGTTGGTGACGATCAGCTCGCTGCCGGTCTCGGTGACCACCCGGTAGACGACGTTCGGCGCGGTCGAGATCAGTGACAGGCCGCCCTCGCGCTCCAGCCGCTCACGGACGATCTCCATATGCAGCAGGCCGAGGAATCCGCAGCGGAAGCCGAAGCCCAGCGCCAGCGAGGTCTCCGGCTCGTAGACCAGGGCTGCGTCGTTCAGCTGGAGCTTGTCCAGGGCGTCGCGCAGTTCCGGGTAGTCGTCGCCGTCGACCGGATACAGGCCGGAGAACACCATCGGCCGCGGGTGGTCGTATCCGGCCAGCGGCTCGCTGGCCGGGTTGCTGGCGGTGGTGACGGTGTCGCCGACGCGGGCCTGCCGCACGTCCTTGACGCCGGTGATCAGGTAGCCGACCTCGCCCGCAGCCAGGCCCTCGGAGGGAACGGGATCAGGGGAGATCACGCCCACCTCAAGCGTCTCGTGCGGCGTCTTGGTGGACATCATCAGGCTCTTCTCGCGCCGGGACAGGCGGCCGTCCATGACCCGGACGTAGGTGACCACGCCGCGGTAGGTGTCATAGACCGAGTCGAAGATCAGGGCTCTTGCCGGGCCGCCGAGATTCCCGTGCGGCGGCGGTACCTGCTCGACGATCGCGTTGAGCAGGTCCCGCACGCCCTCGCCGGTCTTGGCCGATACCTGGAGCACGTCGGCCGGGTCGCAGCCGATGACGCCGGCGAGCTCTGCCGCGTACTTCTCCGGCTGCGCCGCAGGCAGGTCGATCTTGTTCAGGACCGGGATCAGGTGCAGGTCGGCGCCAAGGGCCAGGTACAGGTTGGCCAGTGTCTGCGCTTCGATGCCCTGGGCGGCGTCCACCAGCAGGACGGCGCCCTCGCAAGCGGCGAGCGACCTGGACACTTCGTAGGAGAAGTCCACGTGGCCCGGGGTATCGATGAGGTTCAGCACGTACGGCCTGCCGTCGGCGCCCCGCCAGGGCAGCCGCACCGCCTGGCTCTTGATCGTGATGCCGCGCTCGCGCTCGATATCCATCCGGTCCAGGTACTGAGCTCGCATCTGGCGGCCTTCAACCACGCCAGTGAGCTGGAGCATCCGGTCTGCGAGCGTGGACTTGCCGTGATCGATATGCGCGATGATGCAGAAGTTGCGGATCATCGCTTGATCGGTCCGTCCAGGCTCGGGCAATCCGGGCTCGGGCGATGGTGGCACAGGCATCCGCCAGGTGGTCGTCGGTAGGGTCCGCAGGACGGTCGCGCCGGCCGGCCACTTCGGCCGGCCGTCCGGTAGGCCGTTCCGGTAGCCGTGCCAGCCGGCCGTTTCGGTAGGCAGAGCCGGACGGCCGCTCAAGCCAGCCACTCAAGCCAGCCACTCAGGCCGGCCAGGCCGGCCGGCCTGGCCGGTCCGCGCGCGTCCGCAGATCTTGTCGCGTCCATGGTCGCATGTTCCGGCGGATGCTGGCGCCAGCCGGGCGCCATCTGGCGGGCACTTCGGGTCCCTGGTTTGAGTGGCCGGGGAGATCTCGGGTATCCTTCGATTCCGGCTGCCCGCATGCCCGCATTTCCTTTGCCGGGCGCGAACCGCGACCTCGGCACGTGCCGGGCATACTCCGGATCAACCTGACCAGAACTTTAGCGAGGGCACCCGCGTGGCAAACATCAAGTCCCAGATCAAGCGCAACAAGCAGAACGAGAAGGCGCGCGTACGCAACAAGGCAGTCAAGTCATCGCTGAAGACGTCGGTGCGCCAGTTCCGCGAGGCCGCTGATGCCGGTGACGCCGAGAAGGTCACGCAGACCATGCAGGCGGCCCTGACCAAGCTGGACAAGGCTGCGAGCAAGGGCGTCATCCACAAGAACCAGGCGGCCAACAGCAAGTCCGCCATCGCCAAGCGCGCCGCGCAAGTACAGCAGGGCTGACCGGCTCCCGGGCGTCTCATCAGCGCTCGGCTGCAGCTGTCAGCACCCCCGCTGGTTCAGCACCCCCGCTGGTTCAGCACCCCGCTGGTGCAGCGCCCGGCTGTCAGGACCCGGTGTAACGCCCGGCAGTCAGTGCGGCGAGCGGCAGGACACGATCGTGCGGATCGCCACCTCGAGGGCGTAGCCTGCGCTGGCTCCTTCGCCCTTGACCTGGGCGTCAGCAGCGGCCACGGCCCCGTGCGCGCGGGCCACGCCATCCGGCGCCCAGCCGCGGAGCTGCTGGCGGACCCGGTCGATCTTCCACGGCGGCATGCCGAGTTCCGCCGCCAGCGCCTCAGCGCTCTTCCCCCGGGAGGCGCTGCCGACCCGGCCGAGCCCGCGCACGCCCTGCGCCAGCGCGCTGACGATGAGCACGGGTGACACGCCAGTAGCCAGTGCCCAGCGCAGCTGCTCGAGCGCGTCGGCCAGCTTTCCCTCGACCGCCCGGTCGGCCACGGTGAATCCGCTCGCCTCCGCCCTGCCCCGGTAATACCTCGTCACCACGGCCTGGCTGATCACGCCTGTCGTGTCGTCCGCCAGCTGGGCGCAGGCCGCGGCCAGGTCGCGCAGATCCGTCCCGACGGCATCAAGCAGCGCCCGCATGCCTGCCTCGTCAGCTTTTCGCCCGGCCCGGCCGAATTCGGACCGCAGGAAGTCAATCCGCTCGCCGAAGCGCTTGATCGGCGGGCAGTTAATCCGCCGCGCCCCCAGCCCGGCCAGGCTGGCCAGCAGCGCCTTGCCCTTGGCTGCGCCGGCATGGGTCAGCACGAGCACCACGTCGGGCACGGGCGCAGCCGCATACCGACCCAGCTCCGCGGCGACCTCCTTGCTCGCATCCTGCGCGGCCCTGACGATGACCACGCATCCACCGCCGAACAGAGACGGCGCAGTCAGCTGAGCGAAGTCGCCAGGATTGAGATCCGCGGCACGCACGTCGTGGATGTCGGGAGCGCCCCAGCCCGGAACCTCGCGACCGCCCGAGGTCGCACCGCCGCCCGGGGCCGCACCGCCGCCCTCGGCCGCACCACCGCCCGGGGCCGCACTGTCGCCCGGCTGGCCAGCCCTGGCTGCAGCGACAATGGCGCTGACCGCACGTTCCGCGAGCAGTTCCTCCTCGCCCACGATCACCGTGACGGGCAGCAGGCTGGCCGGCCCGCCGGCAGCCGCCGCCCTGGCGGCCGTAGCGCTGGCGGCCGTTGGTCTGGCGGGGGACGCGGGCACTCCCGCAGCATGCCATGAAACCGGCCCGGCGGCGGAACCGGCCGCGTGACAACCGGCCCGTGACAACCGGCCTTCCGGCCGCGCGCTCGCTGCAGTCGGCGCCCCGGCCCTTAACGCGGAAATTTAGGCGGGTCTGGACCCGTCACAATTTCCGTGATCATGGAAACTTGGCGCCCAAGGGGCCGGGCCGACGGCGCGAGCGGGCCTTAGCCGGTCACCGGCTCGCCGCCGCGCCACACCCGAAGTGGCTTGAGCCCGTAGGACCAGGCGAAGGAACCCTCGTGATCGGCATCCCAGGCCACGATGTCGGCGTACCTGCCACGGACCATTGCGCCCCGGTCGGACGCACGCAGCGCGTGCGCGCCGCCGATAGTCGCCGCACGTAGCGCCTCGGTGACGCTGAGGCCGAAATAGGAGACAGCCAGCGCGATGACGAGAGGCATCGAGGTGATCCCGTTCCCGCCCGGCGTGTGGTCAGAGCCGAGTGCGACCGCGACCCCCTTGTCGAGCAACGCGCGGACCGGCGGCGTACGGCCGGTCTCGATCGCCGTGCTGGGGCACACGACCGCGGCAACCCCGGCACGGGCCAGCGCCGCCACGTCCTCGTCGTCAGCTCCGTGCAGCAAATCGGCTGAGGCGCAGCCCATCTCAGCGGCGAGCCTGGCGGCCCCGTTGCGGGTCTCACCGCAGGCATGCAGCCTGGGCAGCAGGCCGGAGGCCCGGCCCGCGCCGAGCACCCACCGCGCCTCCCGCTCGGTGAAGCGCCCGTCGTCGCAGTAGACATCGACGCTGTCCGCGCCGGCTGCCCGCGCGTCTGCGCACCAGTTGCCGACCGCATCGACGTAGTCATGGCGGCGGCCGAAGTACTCGGGCGGTACCGCGTGGGCGGCAAGGAAGGTTACGTGCACGCGCGGCATGTTCGGCTCGTCCTCGAGCGAGCGCAGCAGGCGCACGTCCGCGAGTTCCCCGTCGCGGGTCAGGTGATAGCCCGTCTTCGCCTCGATCGTCGTGGTCCCGGCCAGCAGCCAGGCACGGAGCCGCTCCCTGACGCCGTTGCAGAGAGTCCAGGGATCGGTCCCCCTGGTGACCGTGACCGTCGATGCCATGCCGCCGCCAGCCGCGGCGATCTCGGTCGAGGAAGAGCCGCCCGATCGCATGGCCAGCTCTGCCCAGCGGTTGCCCGCGTACACCGGATGCGTGTGGGCGTCGATCAGTCCGGGCGTGACCAGCCCGCCACCCAGGTTCTCGACATGGTCGACATCCACGATGTCCTCGATCACGCCGGGAATGCTGGCGGGCAGCTCCGCCGCGGGGCCTACCCAGGCGATCTTGTCATCCTGGGTCAGGATGGCGGCGTTGCTCCATATCTCGGACCCGGTCCACAGCCGGCCGATATTGGTCAGCAGGCGAACAGTCACCGCGCGGCTCTCCTGTGCGCGGCGGCGCCACGGACCAGCGTCCGGTTCGCCATGAGCGGTCACCTGCCATGACTCGTGCCTGATGGTTTTACACCGGCAAAGACCTAGTGAAGCGGATCGCGGCCTTGCGCCGCAAGTGGTTGCTCTGCGGATGCGGCAACCAACATATCGGTGCAGTCACGGTATTGCACCGGAGGGTCCATGTACAGGGCCTATCGGAAGTCCATTGATCCAGATAAGCCGGATCGCTGGTCATCGCATGGATGAGTCTCCGCGGACACTGTTACCTGCAATCGTTTGCCAGTCGCGCTGCCCCGGCACCGGCATGGTCGGCTAGGGCACAACTGTCCGAACGTCAGCGCGAACTGCGATTCGCGCAAATGCTAGGCGCACATGCCAGCTCCAAGAAACGGAAGCGAAGACGCGGGCAGAGCTCCTCATGAATGGGAGGCTCGCACGCGGTTGCCCGCGCCGGCCAGCCTCACCCGTCGCACTGGGCGCGGGCAGCCAGCGCAGGCCCAGCCACTCAGACCCAGCAGCGCAGCCCCAGCAGCGCAGGCCCAGGCAGCGCAGGCCCAGGCAGCGCAGGCCCAGGCAGCAGGCGCGGACAGCCAGGTACAGACCAGCGCAGGCGCGGACAGCCAGGTACAGACCAGCGCAGGCGCGGACAGCCAGCGCAGGCGCGGCGGCCGGGCGGCGGCCGCGCCTGGCTGGCTGGCTGCTGGCGGCAAATTAATTACCGGCTAATTGCGTATCCCGTGCTGGAACGCCACCGGCGGCGCGGACCACTGCTTTCGTGCGTTACCGTACCGATTCGTTACCGGGGCGATTCGTCAACGTGCCGATTCCTCGGCACCGTTTCGCTAGCGGGCGGATTCGGCGCGGACAGATTCGTCACCGGACAGATCCGCTGCCGGCCCGATTCACTGCAGTTCCGATTGGCTACCGGGCGGATTCGCTACCGGCGGATTCGTCACTGGCCGATTCGTCACTGGCCGATTCGCCACTGGCCGAATCCGGCGAGCCTGCGGCCCGGTCAAGCTCGGCGGCGAGCCCGGGCGGGACGCGCGCCGTCAGCTCTGTCCCGTTCTGGCCGTGACTCACCGTGAGGACCTCGCCCTCCTGGTGCGCCCGCGAGATCAGGTCACCGCGGCCGTACGGCACCAGGACCGTGATCTGGAGGTCCCGCCGCGGAAGCTGCCGCTCCAGCTCGCTGAGCAGGGCGGGTAGCCCGTCGCCGGTCCGCGCCGACACCACGAGCGCACCTTCCTCGCGTAGCCGCAGCCCTTCCACGGTGATCGGATCGGCCACGTCGGCCTTGTTCACGACCACCAGCTCAGGAACCTGGCCGGCGCCGATCTCGCCGAGCACCTCGCGCACGGCGGCGATCTGCGCCTGCGGGTCGGCGTCGGAGCCGTCCACCACGTGCAGGATCAGGTCGGCCTCCGCTACCTCCTCCAGCGTGGAGCGGAAAGCCTCGACCAGCTGGTGCGGAAGATGCCGGACAAAACCCACCGTGTCGGTCAGGGTAAACGGCCGGCCCGCCGGGGTACGTGCCTTGCGCACTGCGGGGTCCAGCGTGGCAAAGAGCGAATCGTCCACCAGCACGCTGGCTCCGGTCAGCCGGTTGAGCAGGCTCGACTTCCCGGCATTGGTGTACCCGGCGATGGCGACGGAGGGGACCGCGCCGCGGCGGCGCTGACCGCGCTGGACTTCCCGGCCGACCGACATGTCATCGAGCTCGCGCTTCAGCTTGGTGATCCGCGCCCTGATCCGGCGCCTGTCGGTCTCGATCTTCGTCTCGCCAGGACCGCGGGTGCCGATGCCGCCGCCGCCGGCCACCCTGCCGCCGGCCTGCCGCGACAGCGACTCGCCCCAGCCGCGGAGCCGGGGCAGCAGGTACTGGAGCTGGGCGAGCTCGACCTGGGCCTTGCCCTCCTTGCTCCGGGCATGCTGGGCGAAGATATCCAGGATCAGCGCCGTGCGGTCGATGACCTTGACCTTCACGACGCCCTCGAGCTTGCGGAGCTGGCCAGGGGTGAGCTCGCCATCGCAGATCACGGTGTCGGCACCGGTCGAGGCGACGATTCCGGCCAGCTCGGCGGCCTTGCCCGAGCCGACATAGGTTGCCGTGTCCGGCCGGCCGCGCCGCTGGATCAGCCCGTCCAGCACCTCGGACCCGGCCGTCTCCGCTAGCAGTGATAGCTCACGCAGCGAGTTCTCCGCCGTGGTGAGCGTCCCCTCGGTCCAGACGCCCATCAGGACGACGCGCTCAAGCCGCAGCGCGCGGTACTCGACCTCGCTGACGTCCTCAAGCTCGGTGGACAGGCCGGCCACCCGGCGCAGCGCGTGCCGCTCCTGCAGGTCAAGCTGATCAGCCTCACGCCTGGCGCGCGGGCCATCGGGAAATTCATCGAATAGTGCAGTCATCCGCCATCCAAGGTCGGCATTCCCGCAGGGTGCCGCGATAATCGGTCGGGCAGCGCCCGCCGGACGGCGGGTGATGTGCTGATGGTGCCACGCTTCGCAGCGCCACTCACCTGGTTAACGCCGCAGCTCGCCAGGTTGTGCCCGCCTCCTTTGACCCCTATCGACGCCGGCCGTTAGCGTCTGGGGTTACCGGGCCAGCCCACGCTGGCTGACACCGACAGTCGCCGGAACGGCCGCTGCAGCACACTCAGCAGCGGAAGCGCCGGCGCGTGAGGAGCGGGAATGCCAGAAAACGACGGCGTCGAGATCACCGGTCCGGCGGGTGACCGCTACGACGAGATACTCACCCCCGGTGCCCTTGCGCTGATCGCCAGGCTGCAGCGGGAACTCGGCCGGCGGCGAGCCGGCCTGCTGGCCGATCGCGTGCGCCGCCAGGACGAGCTCTCGGCCGGCGTCATGCTCGATTTCCTCGACGGCACCCGCAGCATCAGGGAAGACCCGTCCTGGCGGGTCGCGCCGCCGGCCCCCGGGCTGGTGGACCGCCGGGTGGAGATCACCGGTCCCACCGACAGGAAGATGACGATCAACGCGCTCAACTCCGGTGCCAAGGTGTGGCTGGCCGACTTCGAGGACGCGAACACGCCGCTATGGGACAACATGGTCACCGGCCAGCTCAACCTGAAAGACGCGCTGGACCGGAAGATCGACTTCACCAGCGAAGAGGGCAAGGCCTACCGGCTGAAGCCGGACGCTGAGCTGGCCACGATCGTCGTCCGGCCACGCGGCTGGCACCTGGACGAGAAGCACCTGCTGGTGGACGGCGAGCGGGTTTCCGGCAGCCTCTTCGACTTCGCCCTGTACTTCTTCCACTGCGCGCAGCGCCAGCTGGACAAGGCCAAGGGCCCGTACTTCTACCTGGCCAAGACCGAAAGCCACCGCGAGGCCAGGCTGTGGAACGACGCCTTCACCATCGCCCAGGACGAGCTCGGCATCCCGCGCGGCACGATCCGCGCCACCGTGCTGATCGAGACGATCCCGGCGGCGTTCGAGATGCAGGAGATCCTCTACGAGCTGCGCGAGCACAGCGCCGGGCTGAATGCCGGCCGGTGGGACTACCTCTTCAGCATCATCAAGAAATTCCGCACCCGGGGCCGCGACTTCGTGCTGCCCGAGCGCAATGCAGTCACCATGACGGCCCCGTTCATGCGTGCTTACACAGAATTGCTGGTCAGTACCTGCCATGGCCGCGGCGCGCACGCCATGGGCGGGATGGCCGCGTTCATCCCCAGCCGGCGTGATGCGCAGGTCAATGCGACCGCGCTGGCCAAGGTCCGCGACGACAAGGCGCGCGAGTCGCGGGACGGCTTCGACGGCTCCTGGGTCGCGCACCCGGACCTGGTGCCGATCTGCCAGGAGGTCTTCGACGGCGTGCTCGGCGACCGGCCGAATCAGCTCGCCGTGTTGCGCGACGACGTCAGCGTCACCGCTTCCGACCTGCTGTCCATCGACAAGACGCCGGGCGGCATCACCGAGGCCGGCCTGCGGAACAACATCAGCGTGGGGCTGCAGTACCTGGCCAACTGGCTGGCCGGCAACGGCGCCGTGGCGATCTTCAACCTGATGGAGGACGCGGCGACCGCGGAGATCTCGCGGTCCCAGGTCTGGCAGTGGCTGCACAATGACGTCAGCCTCGCCGAGGGCCCGCTGATCACCAGGGATCTGGTGGAACGCCTGATCGGCGAGGAACTGGCGGCCATTCGCGAGCAGCAGGGCGACGCCTTCGACGCGGCCAAGTACGACGAGGCGACCGCCCTGTTCACCGAGGTCGCGCTCGCCGACGACTACGCCGACTTCCTCACCATCCCTGCCTACGAGCGGATGCCCTGACGCCGCGACACAGCGGACGCCGCGACACAGCGGATGCCGCGACACAGCGGATGCCCGGACACAGCGGGCGCCGCGGATGCGCTGACGCGGCGAGACATCTGAAGCAATGGCCGCCGGCTGTGGCTAACCCGCGGCGCAGGGGGCACCCTGGAGGAAGGGGCACGGAGAGCGAGGCGCGACGATGATCGACACGCTGATTCAGCGGATGGCCGAGATCTGCGGGCCGGGCGGCGTCGTCACCGACCCGCTCGAGCTGCGCACGTATGAGTGCGACGGGCTCACCTCGCACCGGTGCAGCCCCGGGCTCGTCGTGCTGCCGCAGACCGCGGAGCAGGTCGCGGAGATCGTGACCGAGTGCGCGCGCGGCGGGATCCCGTTCGTGGCCCGCGGCTCGGGCACCGGCCTGTCCGGCGGCGCGCTGCCCAGCACCGACGGCGTGCTGATCGTCACCTCCAGGATGCGCAAGATCATCCTGATCGACCCGGCCAGCCGCCGGGCCATCGTCGAGCCGGGAGTCACCAACCTGTCCGTGAGCAAGGCCGCGGAGCCGTTCGGCTATTTCTACGCGCCCGACCCGTCCAGCCAGATCGTCTGCTCGGTAGGCGGCAACGTGGCGGAGAACTCGGGCGGGGCGCACTGCCTCAAGCACGGCTTCACCGTGCACCACGTGACCGGGCTGCAGATCGTGACTCCCAGCGGCGAGCTGACCTGGCTCGGCGACGGCACCGGCGCATCACCCGGCTACGACCTGGTCGGCGCGTTCACCGGCTCGGAGGGCACGCTCGGCATCGTCACCAAGATCATCGTAAAGCTGACGAAGATCCCGGAGGCGGTCACCACGCTGCTGGCCGCGTTCGAGACGACCGGACACGGCGGCGCCGCGGTGTCCGCGATCATCGGCTCCGGCATCCTGCCCGGCGCGATCGAGATGATGGACGCGCTGGCGATCGAGGCAGCCGAGGCGGCGGTCGCCTGCCGGTACCCCGAAGGCGCCGGCGCGGTGCTGATCGTCGAGCTGGACGGGCCGGAGGCCGATGTGGAGCGGGAAACCGCCGCCGTCCGCGCCCTGTGCGAGAAGGCAGGCGCCACCGAGATCCGCGCGGCGCAGGACGCGGCCGAGCGGACGGCGATCTGGAAGGGCCGCAGGTCAGCGTTCGCGGCGGTCGGCCGGATCAGCCCGGCCTACATCGTCCAGGACGGCGTCGTGCCGCGCACCGCGCTGACGGAGGTGCTGGACCGGATCGCCGAGCTGTCCGCCGAATCCGGCATCCGGGTGGCCAACGTGTTCCACGCCGGCGACGGCAACCTGCACCCGCTGGTGCTGTTCGATGATGCCATTCCGGAGGCGTGCGAGGCGGCCGAGAAGCTGTCCGGCGCGATCCTGGACCTGTGCATTTCCCACGGCGGGTCGATCACCGGCGAGCACGGCGTGGGCGCCGACAAGTCCCGGTACATGCCGAAGATGTTCGGTGCCGACGACCTGGCCACGATGCAGCTGCTGCGCAGTGCCTTCGACCCGGCCGGCCTGTGCAATCCTGGCAAGATCTTCCCGACCCCGCGGCTGTGCGGCGAGGTCCCCGGCATCCGGCGGGAACCGCATCCGCTGGTGGCCGCCGGGGAAATCGAGCAGTTCTAACATGACGAACGGATCCTTCGCCGCCGGTGCCCATGCCTGCTGAGCCGCTCCCGGGGCCGCTCACCGCGGCGTGCGGGCAGGTCAGGCCCGCCACGTCAGGTGACGCGGTCGCCGGGGTCATGCCGTCCTACGTCGCCTCGCCGGCCAGCGTCGCCGAGGCAAGTGCGGTCATGCGCGCCGCGGCCGGGCTCGGCCTCGCCGTGCTGCCCCGGGGCAGCGGGACCCGGCTGGCCTGGGGCGCGCCGCCGCGCCGCTGCGACCTGGTGGTGGACACGCTGCGGCTGGACCAGGTGCTCGAGCATGAGGCCGGCGATCTGGTCGCGCGGGTGCAGGCCGGCGTCCCGATCGACAAGCTGGCCGGGGTGCTCGGCGTGGCCGGCCAGCAGCTGGCCCTTGACCTGCCGGAGGCACCCGGCGGGGCTGGCCGGGGCACTGTCGGCGGGGTGCTGGCCACCGGCGTGGCCGGCCCGCGGCGGCTGCGTTACGGCACGCCACGGGATCTCGGCATCGGCGTCACCGTCGTGCTGGCGGACGGGACGGTGGCGCACTCGGGCGGCAAGGTCGTCAAGAACGTGGCCGGCTACGACCTCGGGAAGTTGTTCGCCGGCAGCTACGGGACACTCGGGCTGATCGTCGAGCTGGCGTTCCGGCTGCATCCGGTGCCTGCCGCTGCCGCTTTCGTCACTTGCGAGTGTGACGGCGCGGCCGCGGCGCAGGATGTGGTGGCCGCGGCGGCCGGCTCGCCGCTGGCCCCGTCCGCCGCCGAGATCGACCGGCCAGCCCGCGGCGCCCCGTTCCGGATCGCGGTCCTGGTCGAGGGCGATCCGGAGGGAGCAGCCGAGCGGGCGGCACTGCTGCGGGAGCTGCTGGGCGGCGCCGCGGTGTCTGCCCAGCCGCCGCCCTGGTGGGGCCGCAGCGGCGTGGCCGCGGCGGACGCGACGCTGATCAGGATCGCCTTCTGGGCCGGGGAACTGGCCGCCGTGCTGGACGCCATCGATGTGGCCGCCGGCGCTGCCGGACTCGATCCGCTGGTCGGCGGGTCAGCCGCGGCCGGCGTCATCTACGCGGCGGTTTCCCCCGGCGCCGCGCCCGATGCCGTTGCTGAGCTGGTCGCCGCGCTGCGGGCTGCCCGGCCGCTGGCGGCTGCCAGCGGTGACGGGCCGCCATCGCGCGGCAGCGCTGTCGTCCTGCACGCGCCGGCCGCGGTCCGCGACGCCGTCGACGTGTGGGGTCCGGTGCCGTCGGCTGGGCTGATGCGCGCGGTGAAGGACCAGTTCGACCCCGGGCACCGGATGGCGCCCGGCCGGTTCGCTGGAGGGATCTGATGGAGCAGTCCAGCCCGATCGACCCGTCCGGCGAGCTGCGCGGGCTGGCGAACGACTGCGTGCACTGCGGGTTCTGCCTGCCGGCCTGCCCGACGTACCAGCTGTGGGGCGAGGAGATGGACTCGCCCAGAGGCCGGATTCACCTGATCAGCCAGATCCTGGACGGCGCGGCGGGCACCAGCGCCGCTGCCGTGCACATCGACCGGTGCCTGGGCTGCATGGCCTGCGTGCCCGCGTGCCCGTCCGGCGTCCGCTATGACCGGCTGATCGAGGCGGCCCGGTCGTGGGCCGAGGAGCCGCCGCCCGGCGCCGCGCCGCCGCCGCTGCCGCCCCGGTCACGGCGCGAGCGGGCGGCCCGGGCCGCGATCTTCGCGACCTTCCCCTATCCGCGCCGTCTCCGGCCGCTGCTGACGCCGCTGCGCGCGGCACAGGGCGCGGGCCTGGACCGGCTGCTGGCCCGCACCGGGCTGGCCGGCCGGCTCTCCCCCGAGCTGGCCGCGGCCCTGCGGGTGGCGCCCGCCCCGGCCCGCCGGTCACCGGCCGGGCTCGCGCCCGGGCGCCGGCTGCCCGGCCGGATTCCGGCCCGCGGCACCCGCCGGGCGGTCGTCGGGATGCTGACCGGCTGCGTGCAGCAGGTGTTCTTCCCGGCGGTCAATGCGGCGACCGCGCGGGTGCTCGCCGCCGAGGGGTGCGATGTGGTCATCCCGCCGGGCCAGGGCTGCTGCGGCGCGCTATCGCTGCACGGCGGCCGGCGGACGGAGGCGATCAGGTTCGCCCGGCGGACTATCGCCGAATTCGAGCGCGCCGGGGTGGACGCCATCATTGTCAACGCCGCGGGCTGCGGATCGGCGATGAAGGACTACGGGGAACTGCTCGCCGGGGACGGCGGATGGGCGCCGCGGGCAGCCGCGCTGAGCGCGAAGGTCCGCGACTTCACCGAGTTCCTCGCCGAGATCGGCCCGGCGGCGGTCCGGCACCCGCTGCCGGTCAGCGCCGCCTATCACGACGCCTGCCATCTCGGCCATGCCCAGCAGATCACCGCGCAGCCGCGCGCGCTGCTGCGCGCGATCCCCGGGCTGAGCCTCGCCGAGGTCGCCGACGGCGGCACCTGCTGCGGGTCGGCCGGCATCTACAACCTGGTTCAGCCGGAGGCTGCCCGCGAGCTCGGCGAGCGCAAGGCAGCCGCGATCGAGGCAACCGGCGCGCAGCTGCTCGTCTCGGCGAACCCCGGCTGCTCGCTGCAGATCTCCGCAGCGCTGGCCGCCCGCGGGGTCCGGATGCCGATGGCCCACATCGCCGAGGTGCTTGATGCCTCGCTCCGCAGCGTCCCGGTGAGCAAACTACTCCCCGCCTGACCCGATACGCCTGGCCCGATGCGCCTGGCCCGCACGGGCCGCTCGCCCGCGAAGCGGGCACCGCAGGATGCCGGGAGGGGCATGAGCTGACGCCAGATCAAGGTCGTGGTGACGGCAGATAAACGCAGCTCAAGTCAGGAATGACGCATTGCGACGCTGATATGACGCCTCTATGGCAACGCTATGACGGCACTGATGGCTTGACAGATGCCATAAACGACGTCATGATGACGTCATGACGTTGTCAAGGTGCGCGGGATGCCCTGCCGGGACCACCGCGCCCATCCCGCCCGGCGATCAGCGAAGGACGAAGCAATGACTACCTGGGAATTCCCCGCTCCGGACCCGATCATCCTGGACGTCAAGCTGCAGGGCGGAAGCGTCACGGTGAGCGCCGAGCCGATAGCGACGGCCACTGTGTCGCTCACGCCGGCGCGTTCCGACAAGCGCGGTGAGGAGCTCATCGCCGCCACCACCGTCGAGTTCGACGCCGGGACGCTGACCATCAGCGTGCCTGACCGCGTCCGGCTGCTCGGCAGTACCCCGCTCAACCTGACCGTGCGCCTGCCGCACGGCTCCTCGTGCCAGCTGAAGGCGGCCTCCGCCGACATCCGCTGCACCGGCGAGCTCGGTTCCCTCGACGCCAGCACCGCCAGCGGAGACGTGACTGCCGAGCGGGTAGCAGGCCTGGCCCGCATCAGCACCGCATCAGGGGACGTGCGGCTGGACGACGCGGCCGCCGCGGCGGAGGTAAGCACCGCATCCGGTGACGCCGACGTCGTGCGGGCCGGCGGCGACGTGACGGTGACGTCCGCCAGCGGTGACGTGAGCGTCGGCCGGGCGGACGGCTCGGCTAAGGTCCGGAGCGCCAGCGGTGACGTCAGGATCGGCTGCATCACGGCCGGCCGCGGCGAGGTCAACACCGTCTCCGGCGATATCAGCATCGCCGTTCCGGCGGGCATCGGCGTCTACCTCGACCTGTCCGCGATCGCCGGGGACGTGCGCAGTGACCTGGAGCCGGCCGGCAGCGATGGTGACGCCGACCTGAGCCTGCACTGCCGCAGCGTCAGCGGGGACGTACGCGTCGTCCGCGCCGCCGGCTCAGCGGCCCGCTAGGCCCCGCCGCCA
>Ga0302314_10003951_pt1 | contig 27275 bp, 23 predicted proteins | sample III_Palsa_N2_3_FD_200533 | JGI IMG/M metagenome (GOLD analysis project Ga0302314, IMG submission 200533) | Peat permafrost microbial communities from Stordalen Mire near Abisko, Sweden - III_Palsa_N2_3 | ecosystem: Environmental > Terrestrial > Soil > Palsa > Peat permafrost | place: Sweden...
GAGCCAAAGGCCGAGCAGCGTCGAGGCCATGAGGCCGACCGCCACGGCGAGGAAGAGCCACTTCAGCGCGACGACGTTCCACGGCGGCGGCGCTTCGGCCCCGCCGTGATGGTCGTGATCGTGGTCGTCGTCGGCGTCACCGGGCGCGGGCGGCCCTTTCAGCACCTGATCCTTGTGGATGCTGCCGAGCTGCTCGACAAACGCGGGCGGTTTATAGGTCCCGTGCGCCTCGTGCAGGCTGAACAGCTGCAGCGAGCCGCTGAAGGCGAAGAACAGCACGCTGGGGGCAATGAAGGCGCCGATGTAGGTGTGCAGCTGGCGCACCGTCATCATCAGAGCCTGGTTGCCTCGCGCCGCCTTCGCCAAAGTCATCCTCCAAATCCTTGTGCCGCGCAGGCTCAATAGCGTGGGTTTCAAGCTTTTGTATTGCGGCTTCGAACCGACGCCCGCTAGCCTGAGCCACATGCATCGCCGACTGTTCCTGACCCTCGCGGCCGCCAGCGGCGTCCTCGCTTCCTCGTCGGCGGTGGCCGACGTGCAACCCTCCGACATGCTGGGCGCGGCTGGCGATTCGTCATTCCTGGATTGGTTGAACGGCTTCTACGCGCGGGAGCTGGCGTCTGGCTGGTCGACCACGGTGCTGGCGGCGGTGCTCTCCGGCCTGGCGCCCGATCCGCGGGTGCTTTCGAGCAACGCCGGCCAGCCGGAGTTCGCGACGCCGGTCAGCGTCTACGTGCAGAACCGGGTCACGCCCGGCGCCATCGCGGTGGGGCGCAGGAAGCGCGACGGAGTCACGCAGCTTGGCGCGATCCAATCCACCTACGGCGTGCCGGGCGAGGTCCTCACCTCGATCTGGAGCATGGAGTCCGGCTACGGCGCCAACCAAGGCGACATGGACGTAGTCCGTTGCCTGGCGACGCTGGCTGCCGAGGATCCCCGCCGCAGGGCCTGGGCCGAGACCGAACTCGAGGCCTGCCTGAAGATCGTCGCCAGCAATGCGGCGGGGCGCTCGGCGCTGCGGGGTTCCTGGGCCGGCGCCATGGGCCAGACCCAACTGATCCCGTCGACCTTCCTCTCCACCGCCGTCAGCGCGAGCGGCCAGGGCAAGCCCGACATCTGGAATTCCAGCGCCGACGCGCTCGCGTCCGCCGCCAATCTGCTGATGAAGGCGGGCTGGCAGCGCGGCGAGAGCTGGGCCGTCGAGGTGACGCTGCCGTCTCGGTTCGACTTCGGCCTCAGCGAGGGACCGAAACAACCGCCCGTTTGGTGGGCCGACCAGGGCGCCCGCCGCGCCGATGGGCGGGCCTGGTCGGCGGCTGATTCAGCCGCGCAAGGCGTCCTGCTGCTGCCGTCAGGCGCCGGCGGGCCGGCGTTCCTCGCCTTCCCCAACCACTTCGTTATCCGCACCTACAACAACTCCCTGGCCTATGCGCTCGCGGTGGGCTTGCTGGCGGATCGGATCGGCGGTGCGGGGCCGCTCGTGACGCCATGGCCGAAGGAAACCCCGCTCTCGCTCGAAGATCGGATGGAGGCGCAGACCGCGCTCGCGCGGCTCGGCTACAATCCCGGGCCACCCGACGGCCAGATCGGTCTCGGCACGCGCCAGGCGCTGCGGGCATGGCAGAAGGAACGCGGCCTGCCGGCGGACGGCTACCTTTCGCCGGCGATCGTGGCCCGGTTGAAGACGTCGCAGAAAAGCGGCGCCTGACTCCGCGCGGGGAAGGCGCGCCGCGTCGACCGATGCCGCTTCGTCGCGCCCGCCACTCACCTAGGATTCACTCACCTGGGATTAAGCATTAACGTCGAAGCTCCGATCCTTAACCACGGGGCCGGGGGTTCGCCGCAGTCGCATGTTCCAGATAATCGGCCTCGTGCTGCTGTTCGCCCTTGTGTTCGGCAGCTTCATCATCTCCGGCGGCAATATGGGGGTGATCATGGAGGCCGCCCCGCACGAGCTGATGGCGATCGGCGGGGCCGGCACGGCCGCGTTCCTGATTTCCAACTCGATGACCGTGATCAAGGCGACCGGCGGCGGCTTCGGCAAGATCTTCGGCGGGCCGAAGTGGAAGGCCGGCGACTACCGCGATCTGCTCTCGCTGCTGTTCCTGTTGACCAAGACCATGAAGTCGAAGGGCGTGATCGCGCTGGAAAGCCATATCGAGCGCCCGGCCGACAGCACCATCTTCTCGCGCTACCCGAAGGTGATGAAGGACCACTTCGCGGTCGACTTCATCTGCGACACCCTGCGGATGATGACCATGAACCTCGAAGATCCGCACCAGGTCGAGGACGCCATGGAAAAGCAGCTGGAGAAGCACCATCACGAGTCGATGGCGCCGGCCGGCGCGCTGCAGACCCTGGCCGACGGCCTGCCGGCGCTGGGCATCGTCGCCGCCGTGCTGGGCATCATCAAGACCATGGGTTCGATCACCGAGCCGCCGGCCGTGCTGGGCTCGATGATCGGCGGCGCGCTGGTCGGCACCTTCCTCGGCGTGTTCCTGGCCTATGGCATCGTCGGCCCGATGGCCTCGCGCCTCGGGTCCGTCGTCGATGAGGACGGCGCCTTCTACCGCATCATTCAGTCGGTGCTGGTCGCCCACCTGCACGGCAACGCCGCACAGATTTCCGTCGAGATCGGACGGGGCAGCGTGCCCTCCACCGCCCAGCCGAGCTTCCTCGAATTAGAGGAGGCGCTGAGCGCCATACCGGCCGAAGGTTAACCGGATTTCGGATACCTTCGTTTCGCGCGGCGTGAAAAGTGATCACGCCGCCGTGAACAAGACCCTTGCGCTACGTCAATAACCCGGCATATTGCGGCCAGCGTCATGAACGGCGCTGCCAACCTCATCCACTTGGGACCAGGAACATGACCTCGGGTACGCTCCGCACTATCCTGATCGTCAGCGCCGCCGTCGCTGCCGTTTCCGTCGCCGCCTGCAAGAAGAACGACGCCGCCACCAACGCCGGCGACGCCTCGAACGCCGCCGCCTCTGACGCGAACGCCGCGATGTCTTCGTCGAACGCCGCCTCGAACGCCGCCGACGCCGCCAGCAACGCGGCGAACGACGCCGCCGCGACCGCGCCGATGAACGCGACGAACGCGCCGTAAGCGTTTTCGCTAACAGCGTTTCAAAGGGCCGCCCTTAACCGGGCGGCCCTTTTTCGTTGTCCGCAATCCTGGCCGCTTACCCCGCTTGAGTTAGGATGGCCGGATGGATGACCCGCCCGCCTCCCCGGTCATGTTCGACGGCGATGGGCCGCCGAGATCGCGCCGCTATGGCGACGTATACTTCTCCCGCGAGGGTGGCCTGGCCGAATCGCGGGCGGTGTTTCTGACGGGATGCGGCTTGCCCGAGCGCTGGGCCGGAAAGCGACGCTTCACCGTCGGCGAACTCGGCTTCGGAACCGGGCTGAACATCCTCGCCCTGCTGGAGCTGTGGCGCGCGCACCGGCCGCCGGGCGGCCAACTCTCCATCTTTTCCGTCGAGGCCGATCCGCTGAGCGCCGACGAGGCGCGGCGGGCGCTGGGCGCCTGGCCGGAGCTGGCAGACCTCTCGGCCCCACTGCTGGCCCACTGGCCGGGCCACCACGCCGGCTTCCACCGCCTCGCCCTGCCCGAATTCGCCGCGACGCTGGACCTCGCGGTCATGGACGCCGCGCTGGCGCTGGCGGCGTGGAACGGCCGCGCCGACGCCTGGTTTCTCGACGGCTTCGCACCGGCGGTGAACCCGGCGATGTGGAGTGACGAGCTGATGGCGCTGGTCGCGGCCCGCTCGGCGCCAGGCGCGATCGCCGCGACCTACACCGTCGCCGGTCAGGTCAGGCGCGCCCTCGCCGCCGCGGGTTTCCGCATCGAGCGCCGGCCCGGCTTCGGCGGCAAGCGCGAGCGGCTGGAGGCGATCCTGCCCGGCGAACCGCAGCCGGCGAGCGCGCCGAAGCGCGTCGCCGTCATCGGCGCGGGAATCGCCGGCGCCGCGCTGGCGCGGGCGTTCCGAGACCAGGGCGTCGCGGCGCTGGTGTTCGACGCCGCGCATCCGGGCGCCGGCGCCTCGGGCAATCCAGCGGCGCTGGTGACGCCGAGGCTCGACGCCGGCCTGGGCGAGGCCGCGCAACTGCACGCAGCGGCCTTCGCCGACGCCATTGCGCGGTATCAGGCGCTCGACGGCGCGGTGATCGCGCGCGGCGTGCTGCAGCTTGAAGCCGCGCCGCGCGACGCTGGCCGCTTCGCCAAGATCGTCGGATCTGGCCTGTTCGAAGCCGGCGACCTCGCACCGTGCAGCGCGGCCGAGACCGGCCAAGCGCTGGGCGAGTCGGCGCCCCCGGCTCTGCGCCTCGCGACGGCGCTGGTGGTCGACCCCGCCCGAATTCTCTCCGCCTGGCTGCCGGCGACCCAAAACGCCAAGGTGGCGGCGCTCGAATCCGCCGAGGGCGGCTGGCGGCTGCTCGACGGCGACGGACAGGCGCTTGGCGCGTTCGACGTGGTTTGCGTGGCCACCGGCGCGGCCATGGCGGACCTCTGGCCCGAGGCGCCGATTCAGCCGGTGCGCGGGCAACTCAGCTGGGTGCGCGCGGCGCCTTCCACGCCCGCCGCCGCCTGGGGCGCCTATGTCGCCCCGACCCGCGACGGGATCATGTTCGGCGCCACCCATGATCGCGACGACGCCGGCGACGATTGGCGTGCGGCCGACGATGCGCGCAACCTCGCGGCCCTCGCCAACCGCCTGCCTGCCCTCGCCGGGCGGCTTACGGGCGGCGCCATCAGCGGCCGCGCCGCGATCCGTGCGACCACGCCGGACCGGATGCCGATCGCCGGCTGGGCGCAACCGGGGCTCGCCGTGCTGGGCGGGCTGGGATCGCGCGGCTTCACCCTGGCGCCGCTGCTGGCCCAGCATGTGGCGGCGCTCGCGCTCGGAGCGCCGTCGCCCTTGCCGGCCCCGCTGGCGCGCCTGATCTCGCCCGGCCGCTTCGCCGAGCGGGCGGCGCGGCGTGGCTTGGTTCCCCGAGCCGCGTCGGTGTAGTCTCGGCCGGGAGCACGGGGGCGAGTTCAGGAGCCATAAGATGAAGATGCTAGCGACCGCCGCCTTCGCCGCCGCCGCCGCGCTGGCCCTCACCGCGTCAGCCCAGCCCCCGCCCGGCGCGCCGCCGCCCAAGCCGAGGGCCTCGTGTTTCTGGGCCGATCGGATCGAGAACTTCGCGGCCGTCGACTCGGACAACCTCTATCTGCGGGTGGGCCAGAGCGACGTGTATCGCGCCGAGCTGTTCGCCAGCTGCCTCGACCTCGACTCGGTGCACCACCTGGCGCTGGTTTCGCGCAGTTCGTCGATCCTCTGCGAGGGGGGCAATCTCGACACCACCGTCGTCACCCGCGACTACGCCGTCGGGCGCCAGCACTGCCCAGTGCTGAAGCTGACCAAGCTGACTCCGGCGCAGGTGGCCGCCTTGCCCAAAGGCGCCCGGCCTTAGGCTCTGGGTTCAACGCTATCTGGCGGATGGTGGACGCGACAGGGATCGAACCTGTGACCCCCTCGATGTCAACGAGGTGCTCTCCCGCTGAGCTACGCGTCCTTCCAGCGGAGGAGCGCTAATAGCTCGGGCCGGCCCGGCCGACAAGCGCGGCCTCCAACTCAGGCGTCCGGCCGCGGCGCGTAAGGTCCCAGCGCCGCGATCAGCGGGCCAAGCTCGGCCGCATAGCGTCGCCACCTGGCCAGCGAGGTGGTGAAGATGGGCTGGCGCACCTGCACCGAGCTCGCTGTCCGCACCGGACCTGCGGCCTCGTGGAAGCGCAGGCAGGCGTCGTCCCAGGGCAGACCGCAGGCTTCGGTGACCAGCTGACGGATCCGGGCCTCGGGATCGGCCACCAGCGCCTCGTGGTCTACATCGACGACGCGGCCGGGCAGCAGGTCACGCCAATGCGCCATCAGGCGGCGGTAGGTGACGTATTCGGCGCCGATGTCGGCGAGGTCGTAGAGCGTCTCGGCGCCGCTGGCGAACAGCTGGCGATAGCAGGAGAGGCAGGTGTCGAGGGGATCGCGCACCGAATGCAGGATCACCGCCTTCGGAAACATCAGCGCGATCGCACCGACATGGAGATAGTTCTCCAGCGTCTTGTCGACAAAGCGGCCCGCGCCGCGCCAGCCACGAGCGCGCATCGCGTCTAGATAGCGGCGGGCCAGGGCGCGGGTCTCGGGTTGGGTGGCGGGGAAGCCGCTTTCCAGCATCGGCGGCAAGGCGGCGGTCTCGCCGAGCGCGGTCACCTGCCGGTGGCTTGAGAGAATCTGCTCGATCAGCGTCGAGCCCGAGCGCGGCATGCCAACGATGAAGATCGGCGCCGGCGTCGAAAGGCCCGCGCGTTCGCGCTGCCGCAGCCGCTCAGGCGAATAGTGAGCCGCCACCAGCTCCGCGGCCCGTGCGTGCGTGGTGACGAGCGCCCGCGCGTCGACCCCGGCGGTGCGGAGGGCCTCGCGCTTCAGCCGGTTGCCGGCCGCGAAGGCCGCGAACGCGCCGGCGCCGTCCCCGCGGCGCTCCAGCGCCTCGCCGAGAGCGAACCGCAGCCCGGTTCGGGCGTCGGCGTCGGTTTCGGTGCTGTCGGCCGCGCGGCGCATCTGTTCCAGCTCGGCGTCGGTGACGCCGGACGGCTGCAGCAGCGCCAAACGCGTCAGCGCCCACGCCGACGTCGCCGGGTCGAGCGCGAGGTGGCGATGCTGCGCGACCGCCTCGTCGATGCGCCCCAGGATCGCCAGCACCACCGCCAGATTCCGCCGAGTCTCAGCCGCCTCGGCCCGGAGCGCCAGCGCGCGCTCGTAAGCGTCAGCCGCCTCCGCCCAAAGCTCCAGCGTCTGGGCGGCGGCGGCGCGGTTGTGCTGCGCCTCGAACAGGTCGGGCCGCAGCTGGGTCACGCGGCGCAGGCGCGGCAAGGCGAGATCGGGGCGGCCCAGACGCAAGTCGATCGTGGCGAGCGAGAAGGGCGCCCGGAAATCGCCAGAGTCGGCGCGCTCGGCCAGCCCGTAGGCCGCGGCCGCCTCGGCGAGACGGCCCGCCGTGACGTGCGCGGCGCCGGCGTCCAGATGCCGCGAAGCGCCGGCCGGGTCCCTGTCGGGACCGGGCCGGCGCCGCTTAGCCTTGGTCCTCGTCGCTCTCATCGCGACAAGGTATCACCGCCGCGGCGCGCGCCAACGCCCGCGCCGCCGAACTCTTACTTCCAGCGGTACTGGAACTGGACGCCGAAGGTGCGAGGCGCGTTGAGGAACGGCGCGCTCTCGATGTACTCCTTGCCGGCGATAGTATCCAGCAACCCGCCGGCGGCGCCGTCATAAGCCGTTGAGTCGAAAAGGTTGTCGCAGAACAGGATGATGTTGTAGCGGTCCGCCGCGTCGGCCCAGGTCGCCCGGAGGTTCACCTGCGTGGACGCCGGCTGGAAGTTATACCAACGATTGAAGACGCTGTCGTAGGTCCCGTCGCGCCAGACGAAGGTGCCCGACAGGGTCAGTTTTCCGGGGTCGAAGGTGAAGGTGTAGAGGCCGTTCAGCGAAACCTTGTTGGGCGTCGCGCCGGGGATGGTCTGGCCGACGATGTCTTGTGTTTGGCCCGTGGCCGAAGTGGCGCAGCCCTTCGTGTTCGCCCCGGGTTGGTCCGCGGCCGGGTCAGTCGTGTCCAGCACGCATGCCGCCTTGATGATCTTGGCGCTGAGATAGGAGTAGCTCAGCGACAGCGTCAGCGGATCGATCGGTTTCCAGGTGCCCCAGAGTTCGACGCCGTAGTTGTGCGCCAATGGCACGTTGTAGAGGATCGGGACCACCTGCCCCGTCGCCGCGTTGAACACGCTCAGCGGCACCTGTTCGCCGTAGTAATTGTAGTAGAACACGTCGCCGTTCACGGTGAACGCTCTGCCTAGCGTCTTCTTCGCGCCTAACTCGAAGGCGTCGACGAACTCGGAGCCGACTTCAGGGTCCGCGCCGATCGTGTAGGTCGACCAGCCGCCGGACTTGTAGCCGCGGCTATATTTGAAATAGCCCAGGGTGCTCGAGTCGGGGGTCCAGTCGATGTTGGCCTCGCCGGTCACCGCCCCCCAGGTGGCGCCCAGCATACGCTGCGCGTCGCCGGTGGTGGGGTTGATGGTGGTGACGCCAGCGCCCGCATACGCCGTTTCGCACGGCCCCGTCCCGGCCGCATATTTCGGGTTGTTGCAAGCCGCGAGGGTCGTGATGTCCAGCGCCGGAGTGGCGGCGCCGGCCTGGGTGGCGGTGATGATCGAGTCGAAGTCGACCACCCGCCAAGTCTGATAACCTTGCTTGTGGTCGTTGGTATAGCGGATGGCGCCGGAGAACTTCCACTCATCGTTGAATTTGTAGCTGCCCTGCCCGTAGATGGCGATGCTGTCGTAGGTGATCGCCGTATTCTCGGACGAGCCGGCCATGGTGGGATTCACCGGAGCGGCACAGAGCGCCGCGCCGCCCGCGCACGAACCTGGATCCCCCGGAATCCCCAACGCGCCAAGGTACAGCGGGGTCAGCATTTGCGGCTGCGCGGTCGAGGTGTCGGCGTCCACCGGCTGGTTCCAGCGTTCGCGATACCAGTAGAGGCCGCCGATGTATTGGAACGGCGAGGCCGTGGTCGAGGTGAAGTTCACCTCGTGGCTGAAGGCCTGGTCGAACTCGTTGAAGATCAGGTAGCTGGGAGACGGGAAGATCGTCAGGTTTCCCGCGGCCGCGGTCGGACCCGCTTCCTGGAACGACGTCACGCCGGAGTCGACGCCCGCGATCGCCTGATTGGGCACGTGCAGCACATAGTGAAAGTTCTGGTAGCCGCCCAGGTAGTTCAAGTCGATTGACGGGAGATGATAGGTGACGTGCGTGGAGATCTGCACGTCCCCCTGCATGTCGTTGATGCCGTTATTTTCGTTGATGAAGTCTCGGATATTGGAATTGCCGGCCAGATTGCCGGGGAACTGATTGGCGGTGACTCCCGCGGTCTTGACCGAGCCGGGCACGATCGTCGGATTCGGAGCGCTACCGGCGGGCGCCGTACAGCCGATGCCGTTGGCCGACGCCGCTACCCCCGGCAGACCGCACAGGGCGTAGAAGCCGCTTGGCGTCAGCGTGTTTTCGCCGGTGAACGGCGTGAGCGGGAAGTAGCCCAGCCCGGCCGCGCCGTGCGAGTTGGCGTCGAAGGTGCCGCTGGAGGCCATCACCCAGGCGTCGAGGTGCTCCCAATGCCCCTGGAGTTGTCCTTCGAAGTAGCGCGTGTCGCCGCTGCCGCCCAGAACCTGGTTGCCGCCCTGCGGCGAGCCGTCGAGGTTGTTGAAGAAGCCGCCACGCTGCGATGTATAGTTCGCGCCAAGGCGAAATTTGAGGTTGTCGTTGATCGGACCGGAAACCACCGCCTCGCCGAAATAGGTGTCGTAGTTGGAGATGCCGACGCGGCCCTCGCCGTAAAGCGTGTCCGTCGGCTTCTGCGAGGTGAACTCGACCACGCCGCCATCGGCGTTACTGCCGTGCAGGGTGTTCTGCGGGCCGTTGTCGACTTCGATGTTGCCGACGAACAAGTCGTCCTTCTGCTGCTCGACCGCCGCGTTCGCGCCGTAGTAGATGCCGTTATAATAGATCGCGACGCCGGAAGTGTTGTTCAGGTTGTCGCTGTTGCGGCCGATGCCGCGGATGTAGACGCGGTCGTCGATGTCGGTCCAGTTGAGGCTTGGCGAGAAGTCGGCCAGATCCTGAATGATCTGGATGCCCATCAGCGCCCGCTGCTTGGCGCCGAAGGCGGTGATGGCCACGGGCACGGTCTCGATACTCTGTTCGCGCTTTTCCGCGATGACCGTCAACTCACTGACTGAGGATGGCCCCGCGTCGGCGGCGCTGGCCGAGACAGTGGCGGCGTAAGCCTGCGATGAGAACAGGCCAGCCGCAAGCACCAGCGTAGAGCTGGCGCAAAGCAAGATAGATTTCGTCACGTATCCGTCCTCCCGGTTGCTTCCTCCGGGCCCGGTCATCTCATTCGCGACCGTAGCCCTATCCTTAGGTTAGGCAGCGCCTTGCCTGGCTAGCAAGCAGAGTCTGCCCCGTTTCGGGCGCCAGTCTGAAACATGCCGAACACTGTTACGTGTATGGCACAGCCGCCAAATTTAATTGGCGTCTCCGATGAAAATCGACGGGTCCGTGCGAACCGCACAGGGCGCGAAGCGTGCTTCACTGGCGTATGGCCCTCCCAAAACATAGCTCGGGCTTGGCTCTCGTTTGTCGTCGGTCAAGCTCCAGAGCCGGATTTAGGCAAGGGTGCTCAAACTTGGCAAGCTATTTTGCACGAACGCAAAAAACACCACTGACTCGGCGCCGCGAGGCGGCGCCGAGTTGGGTCGATGCGTTAGTGAAATTCGGGCGCGACGCGAGGGACCTCCGCGCGCCGCAGCCGGCTATTTGAAGCGGTACTGGAGTTGAACGCCGAAGGTGCGCGGCGGGGTCAGGTTGTAACCGCTGAGGATGTCTTCCTGCGTCGTTGACGTCGTCGGCGTGTTCAGCAGGGCCGGGATCGCCGCGTCGTAACCATCGGTGTCGAACAGGTTGTCGCAGAACAGGATGATATTGTAGTGGCCGTCGTCCGACGCGTAGGTCGCCCGCAAGTTCACCTGCGAATACGGATCCTGCTTATACTCCGGCGAGTTGAACACCGAGGCGTAGGTGGTGTCCTTCCAGATCACGGTGCCCGACATCGTCAGCTTCCCGGTTGGGAGGTCAAACGTGTAGAGCGCGTTGGCGGTGATCTTGTTCGGCGTCGCCTCGGGCAGCTGGTTGCCCTTGATATTCTGGAGGACGGCGAGCGAACCTGCCGTGTTGCCGCAGCCGCCGGTTCTCACGCCGGCCTGCTGCGCCAGGGGATCGGCCGTGTTCTCAAGGCAGCCGCCCGCGTCCGCGATCGACGTATTCAGATAGGAGTATTCGACGCTGACGGTGAGCGGATCGATCGGCCGCCACACGCCTTCCAGTTCGAGGCCGTAGTCGTGGACCAGCGGCAGGTTGTCGAGGATCGGGATCAGCTGGCCGTTGGTCTCCACAGTCAGCGGCACCTGATCGTCGTAATAGTTGTAGTAGAACGCGGCCCCATTGAGCGTGAACTGGCGGCCGATGGTCTTCTTCGCGCCGACTTCGAACGAGTCGACGTACTCGGGCGTCGTCTCCGGATCGGCCCCGATCGTGTAGGTCGAGAAGCCGCCCGACTTATAGCCGCGCGCGTAGCGGCCATAGAACAGGGTCTCGCTGTCCGGGGTCCAGGTAAGGGTCGCCTCTCCGGTCAGCGCGGTCCAGGTGGCGTCGAGATCGCGCTCCGCGTAGCCCGTGTTTGCGTTGATGAACGCCTTGCTGGCGCCCGGATAGCCCTGCGCCAGCTCGGCCGCCACGACAGCGGGCGTGAGGTCGATGTTCGGGGTGAGCGCGCCGAGTTGGGCCGCCGTAAGACCCGGGAACGCGTCAAACTCCGTGAAGCGCCATTGCTGGACGCCTTGCTTCTGGTCGCTCGTGTATCGGATAGCTCCGTTGAGTTTCCACTGGTCATTGAACTTGTAGCTGCCAGACAGGAACCCGGCGTAGCTGTTGTAGGTCAGGTCCGTGATGGAACTGGAATAGGCGTTCGAGGGGTTCGCCGGCGCAGCGCAGAGGGGCGCGCCGCCGGCGCAGGTCGCGCCAAGTCCACTTATATATTCGGGCGCGCCCATCTGGGGCTGGTTCGGCTCGACACCGGCGGCAACCGGCTGGTCGTAGCTTTCGTGATACCAATAGGCGCCGGCAATGTACTGGAACGGGCTGTCCCAGGTCGACGTGAAGTCCACTTCGTGGCTCCAGAAGTGGTCGTGCTCGGCGAAGTAGGTCAGGTTCGGCGTCGGGTTGATGGTCAGATTGCCGAGCGCCGCTGGTCCTTGGAGCTGATACTGGCGCACGCCGGCGTCGGTGCTGCTGGTGTAATTCAGCTCATAGTCGAAGCTCTGGTAACCACCGAGGTAGGTCACGTCCACCGACGGGAAGTGGTAGGTGATGTTGGTGGCCAGGGCCAGGTTGCCGTTCTGATAGTTGGTCGACGAGAATTCCTGGATGAAGTTCCGCAGATTGAGGTTGCCGGGGTTGTTGCCAGGAAACTGATTGGCCGTGATCTTGTCGGTGACCACGGAGCCCGGAACCACCGTTTGGCCGTTATTGTTCGCGCAGCCCCCGCCGTTGGCGCCGGCCGCGACGCCTGGCAGGCCGCAAAGCCCGAAGAAGCCGCTCGGCTCAAAACCGTTGGTGTTCAGGAACAGCGAGTCCGGGATATTGCCGCTCGAGCCGGTCGTCTTATAGTTGGTGGCGAAGTCGCCGGCGGAAGCCATTCCCCAGACGTCGAGTTTATCCCAGTGCCCTTCGAGCTGGCCCTCGAAGTACTTGGTCGTGCCGCTTGAACCGTTCGGCAGGTTGCCGCCCTGGTCGCCGAGCCCTTCCACGTTATGGAAGTAGCCGCCCTGCATGTCGGTGTAATTGGCGCCGAGGCGGAACTTGATGTTGTCGGTGATCGGGCCGGAGACGACGCCCTCGGTGAAGTATTCGCCGAAGTTGGCCGCGCCGGCGCGCACTTCCGCATAGTACTGGTCGGTGGGCCGCTGCGATGTGTAGCTCATCGTACCGCCATCGGCATTGCTGCCGTGGATCGAGTTCTGCGGGCCGCGGTCGACTTCGATGTTGCCGATAAACAGATCGTCCTTCTGCAACAGGGTCGAGGCGTTCGCGCCGTAGTAGACGCCGTTCACATAGGTGGCGACGGCCGAGGCCGTGGACAGGTTGTCGGTGTTACGGCCGATGCCGCGGATATAGGGTCGGTTGCTCACCGACGTGTACGACAGGCCCGGCGTGTAGTCGGTCAGGTCCTGAACGGTCTGGATGCCGATGAGCGAGCGCTGCTTGCCGCTGAAGGCGGTAACGGCGACCGGCACGCTTTCGATCTTTTCCTCGCGCTTCTGAGCGACAACGGTGATCTCGGAGACCGAGGCGGCAGCGTCGTTGTTGGCTGACGCATTGTTGGTGGCGTTTGCGTCCGCGGCGAAGGCCGGCGCCGCGCCGAGGCTGGCGGCGACCGCAATGATGGACCCGCAGTACAGAAATGAGCGCTTAAGCACTTTTTGAACCCTCCGCTAAAAATTCGAGCTCGGCTCTAGAATTTTCGACGGAGACGCCAGAAAAGCGTGCCCTGGCACGCGTTCAGTACGCCGGAACTACTTCCCAGCGCGAACCACATCCCTCCGGCGGCTTATCATGGCTCGACTCCGTTGATCCCGGCCGAGTTATGCGGGCCTCATAAGCGAAGCGAATACATCGCATCAAGCCGGGAATTCAAAAAAGTTTCGCGAACGCCACATGGAGACCCGATGGTGGCGCCGGAGCAACGGTAGTCAGGGGCGCCGACAGAACGGCGGTCGCCCGGCATGGCGAAGTTGACCACGGAGCAAATAGTGATCGCCTGCGCGGCGGCAGGGAATCGCCCCGGCGCAGTTAATTGCCGGGCGGGCGGATTTCGACGATCAGGCGGCGGCCATCATCCGCTCCACCTCGGCGACGATCTCGCGCAGGTGGATGGGTTTGGAGAGCACCTTGGCGCCGGCGGGGGCGCGCTCGCCAGCGGTCAGGGCGACGGCGGCGAAGCCGGTGATGAACATGATCCGCAGACCCGGATGCCGGGCGGCCGCCAGGCGTGCGACCTCGATGCCGTCCATGCCGGGCATGACGATATCGGTGAGCAGCAGATCCCAGGCCTCGCCGAGGACCGCGACGGCCTCCTCGCCGTCGGCGCAGGCGGTCACGTCATAGCCAGCCCGTTCAAGCGCGCGGGTCAGGAACCCGCGAAGGGAATCGTCGTCTTCGGCGAGCAGAATACGCGGCATATGACCGTTGGCTGTCCCGGCGCTGATGACGCCAGGCGCGAACCTATACGCCCAGCCGTAAATTGGCGATGAACCGTTTGACCCAGGGCCTGCAGGCCGCAGATAGTGCGCCGCATGGACGATGCGACGCCCCCGGCGCCCGCCGTGGATGCGGCGCCCTACCGTCTGGCGCGGCCGGGCGGCGCCGTCGCCCAGACGCCGCTGATCTTCGCCTCGCCCCATTCGGGTCGAATCTATCCCGCGCAGATGCTGGCGGCGTCCCGGCTCGACCGCCGAACCATCCGCCGCTCCGAGGACGCGCACGTCGACACCTTGATCGAGGCCGCGCCCGAGGTCGGCCACACCCTGATCGCGGCGCAGTTCGCCCGTGCCTACATCGACGTGAACCGCGAGCCTTGGGAGCTCGACCCGGCCATGTTCGAGGACGAACTGCCGGCCTTCGCCAAGGCCCGAACCGCCCGCGTCGCCGCCGGCCTCGGCTCGATCGCCCGCATCGTCTGCGAGGGCCAGGAAATATATGCGCGCAAGCTGACTTTCGCCGAGGCCGAGGACCGGGTGCGGCAGGTGCACCTGCCCTATCACGCGGCCTTGGCCACGCTGATCGCGGAGACCAAGGCCCGCTGCGGCCATGCCGTGCTGATCGACTGGCATTCCATGCCGGCGGCGGCGGCGAGCGGTCGAAACGGCGAAATGTGCGATTTCGTGCTGGGCGACCGCTTCGGCGCGGCCTGCGCCAATTCGGTGACCAGCCTGGTGGAGCGTGAACTCGGCGCGATGGGCTATCGGGTGGCGCGCAACACCCCTTACGCCGGCGGCTACACCACCGAACACTACGGCCGCCCGGGCCGTAATGTGCACGCCTTGCAGATCGAGATCAGCCGGGCGCTCTATCTCGACGAGCGCGAGCTCGAGCTGACAGTCGGATTCGCGCGGCTGAAGCGCGACCTGGAGCGCCTGTTCGCGGCGATGGCGGCGCACGACTGGAAATCGCTGTGACGTGAGCGTCCAAGGCCGCGCCGTTGGTCCGGTGTCGCGCAAGACTATATGATGAGACTGGGTGAGCGGCTGGCGTGCGGGCCCGGCGGAACAAGGCCCTGACCTGAAGGCCAAAAAAAAGCCGCGCCCGAAGGCGCGGCAGTTCATTAGGGAGGAAACGCCCAGGAAGGGCAGAGGCGTCAGCGACGCCTCACAATCAGCAATCTACGGTGCGGCGCACAATCGATCAAGCGAAAAATGCCCTTACGCGGCGGAAAAGGGCATGCAATGGCCGTTTGTCTGGGATATTCAAGGCGTTGATCCCAACGGGCTGCCGCTGAGGTTGATGTTGCATCGCAGCAGCCGCTGGTTTTAGAACTCTCGGTACGCTTTATATTTCATAGGTTTGCCGGTGATCGGCCACGCAATACGGGCCCGACGCCCGTGACGCATGGCCCCGGCTCCACTTCTCCTCTAGAAGGCGCCGCGCAATGACCCTACGCAATATCGCCATTATCGCACACGTCGACCACGGCAAGACGACCCTGGTCGACCAGTTGCTCGCCCAATCCGGCGCGTTCCGCGCCAACGAGGCGCACGCCGAGCGCGCCATGGATTCCAACGACCAGGAACGCGAGCGGGGAATCACCATCCTCGCCAAGTGCACCTCCGTGCTTTGGCATGGCGAGGCCGGCGAGACCCGGATCAACATTATCGACACCCCCGGCCACGCCGACTTCGGCGGCGAGGTGGAGCGGATCCTCGGCATGGTCGACGGCTGCCTGCTTCTGGTGGACGCCGAAGAAGGCGTGATGCCCCAGACCAAGTTCGTGCTCGGCAAGGCGCTGAAGCTCGGCCTGCGTCCGGTCGTGGTGCTGAACAAGGTCGATCGGCCCAACGCCGAGCCGGACCGGGTGCTGAACGACGCGTTCGACCTCTTCGCCGCGCTGGGCGCCACCGACGAGCAGCTCGACTTCCCGCACATCTACGCGAGCGGCAAACAGGGCTGGGCGACGCTCGACCAGGCCAAGCCGAGCGATAATCTCGGCCCACTGTTCGACCTGATCGTGGCGCACACGCCGCCGCCCGAGGCCGAGCCGCGGATCGACGAACCAGCCCGGTTGCTGGCCGTGCTGATCGAGGCCGACCCCTACCTGGGTCGCCTGCTGACCGGACCGATCGAAAGCGGTCGCCTCGCGCCCGGCATGGCGATCAAGGCGCTCTCGCGCGATGGCAAGGAGATCGAGCGCGGCCGCATCACCAAACTGCTCGCCTTCCGCGGCCTCAAGCGCACGGGCGTCGACGAAGCCTTTGCCGGCGACATTGTCGCGATCGCGGGGCTGTCCAAGGCGACGGTAGCCGACACGCTTTGCGCGATGGAGGTCACCGAGGCGCTGCCGGCCCAGCCGATCGACCCGCCCACCATCGCCATCACCGTCACCATCAACGACAGCCCGCTGGCCGGCCGCGACGGCGACAAGGTGCAGAGCCGCGTGATCCGCGCCCGGTTGCTGGCGGAGGCGCAGGCCAACGTCGCGATCAAGGTGGCCGAGACCGCGGAGAAGGACGCGCTGGAGATCGCCGGTCGCGGCGAACTGCAGCTCGGCGTGCTGATCGAGACACTGCGGCGCGAGGGGTTCGAGCTCTCGATCAGCCGCCCTCGGGTGGTCTACCAGACCGATCCCGAGACCGGCGATCGGCTGGAGCCGATCGAGGAAGTGGTGGTGGACGTCGACGAGGAATACACCGGCGTGGTGATCGAGAAGCTTTCCGCCCGCAAGGCCGAGCTTACCGACATGGTCCCCTCGGGCGCCGGCAAGACCCGGCTGACGTTCCTGGCGCCCTCGCGGGCGCTGATCGGCTACCAGGGCGAATTCCTGACCGACACCCGCGGCTCCGGCGTGCTGAACCGCTTGTTCGCCCGCTACGAACCCTACAAGGGCGCGATCGAAGGGCGTCGCAACGGCGTGCTGGTCTCCAACTCCGACGGCGACATGGCCGCCTTCGCGCTCTGGAACCTCGAGGATCGCGGCGTGATGTTCGTCGGCGCCGGCGAGAAGACCTATCAGGGCATGATCATCGGCGAGAACGCCCGGCCGGACGACCTCGACGTCAATCCGATGAAGGCCAAGCAGCTCACCAACATCCGCTCCGCCGGCAAGGACGAAGCGATCCGCCTGACCCCGCCGCGCCGACCCACGCTCGAACAGGCGATCGCCTATATCGAGGAAGACGAATTGGTCGAAGTGACGCCACGCGCGATCCGCCTGAGGAAGCGCGTGCTGAACCCGACCTTCCGCAAGAAGCGGATGCGCGAGGACGCCTAAGGACTCCTCCGCTCGCTGGCGGAGTGTTTGACTTCCACTGCCCCCAAAAACGGTCATCGCCGGGGATCGTCCTGGCATCGTCCCGGCGACCTAAGCACGCGGGATCGTGGGTGGTCGCGCCACGCGCGGCCACGGCTCGGACGGTTGGCTTGGGCAGCCGGGACTTACGCCCGGCTGTGGCCGACAGTGGGGGGAGTGTCCGTACGGACCATCACGCCGCCAGGTCGGGCCTCAGGCGCTCCGCCGCCATCACAGTGATGGAATGCTCCGGCGCCGGCGGCTTGGTCCGCAGCCGGACACCCTTCGCCAGCAGCTTGGCCGCCTCCCAGTGGATCGCCAGCACCACCTTCAGCGTCAGCAGCGGGTGGCTGAAGAAGGCGCGGGCGAGCGGACCGTCGCCGAGCTCGCGGCGGGCGCCGGCGAAGGCCGCGGTGATGATCGGCGCGCCGTCCGGCCCGCGCCCCAGGATCGCGGTCGTGACCGTGTCGTCCGGCGCGGCGAGGCGGAAATCATAGGTCATGTCGAGGCCCATGAACGGCGAGACGAAGAACGCCTTGGCGCAGCCGCGCCGCACCACCCGGGCGCCGGCGTCCGGCGCGGCCTCGACCACATAGGTGTGCCGCTCGCCGAAGGTGTTGTTGACCTCGAGCACCACGGCGGCGAGGTCGCCGGACGGGCGGTGGCAATAGAAGATGCTGATCGGATTGAACACGTAGCCCAGCAGGCGCGGCATGCAGAGCAGCCGGATCGGCCCGCCGCCGCTATCGATGCCGGCTTCGTCGAGCATCGCCTCGATCTGGCTCCGCAGAGGCCGCGCCTCGCCGGCGAGGTGATCGCGGTCGTACAGGCTGAACAGGGCGAACCGGTTGTGACCGAACAGCTTCAGCCGCCGATCGAGGTCCGGCAATTCGTCCAGATCGAGCAGCAGTTGGAACAGCCGATAGCGCAGCCGGTGGCGGCGGGGCGTCAGGCGTTGGTGGGTCACGGCGCCGTCGTAGAGGCCGCTGGCCCGGCTCACGCCGCCGCTCCCAGTAGCTCAGCGTCCGCCGCTGTTGGACCGAGAAAGATGCGGCCGGACTCGTTCGCAACCTCCCACGGCCGACGCACGCCGCCCAGCGCCTCGGCCACCGCCAGGCCGGCCTGCAGGCCGTCCTCGTGGAAGCCCGCGCCGCAATAGGCGCCGCACCACCAGACGCCGCCCTCGCCCTGCACCGACCACATCTGCTTCTGCGCCCGCAGCGCGGCGGCGTCGAATAGCGGATGGCGGTAGTGTTCGGTGCGGATCACCTTGGCGGGGTCGGGCGGACGGATCGGGTTGAGGGTGACGAACAGCGGCGTCTCGTGCGGCAGGTCTTGCAGCCGGTTCATCCAGTAGGTGACGCAGAGGTCGCGCCCCGCGCCGTCGCCAGTCTGGCCGAGATAGTTCCAGCTCGACCAGGCCTTGCGGCGCGTTGGCATGAAGGTGTCGTCGGAATGCAGCACCGCCACATTGGGCATGTAGCTGAAGGCGCCGATCAGCCGGTGCTCGGCCGCCGTTGGGCTGCCCAGCATCGCCAGGCCATCATCGGCATGGCAGGCCATCACCACCTGGTCGAAGCGCTCTGTGCGGCCGGCCGCGTCGGTGACCATGACGCCGGCGGCGGTGCGTTCGACGCGTGTGGCGGCGACGCCGAGGCGGGCGCCGGGTTTCAAGGTCGCGGTCAGGCGCTCGACGTACGACCGGCTCCCGCCGACCACCGTGCGCCACAGCGGCTTGTCCAAGATTTTCAGCAGGCCGTGGTTCTCGAAGAAGCGGATGAACGACGCGGCCGGCAGTTCGCGCACCGCCTCGATCGACGCCGACCAGATCGCCGCTGCCTGGGGCAGGATGTGGTCGTCCTGGAACGGGCGGCCGTAGCCCGCCTCGCCCAGATAGTCGCCGAGGCTGGTCATCTTGGCGTCGAGGGCGCAGGCGTGGGTCGGGGCCTGACGCGAAAACCGCACCACGTCGCTCAGCATCGACCAGAACCTCGGCCGCAGCAGGTTGCGCGGCTGGGCGAACAGGGTGGTGAGGTCGGTCGAGGCGTATTCGAGATCGCCCTCATCGAGCGAGACTCCGAACGACATGTCGGTGAAGGCGGTCGGGACATCGAGGTGGCGGAACATCGCCGCCAGGTTCGGATAGTTGGCCTCATTGTAGACGATGAAGCCCATGTCGACCGGGATGGACCCCGTCGCCGACGCGGCGTCCACGGTATGGCTGTGGCCCCCGAAGCGATCCTCCGCCTCGTACGCCGTCACGTTGTGGCGCTGGGACAGCAGCCAGGCGGCCGACATGCCGGCGATGCCCTGTCCGATCACGGCGATCTTCATACGTGCTGGGCCCGAAAAGGAACTCACCGATGACATCCCCGGATGCGACGCGGTCGCTGGAGCGGCGCGGCGTCTTTGCGTAAAGCTCTACGGCGTGGCCGGGTCGGCGGATCACCGGATGAGAGGTCAAGCGCCCAAGCCTGATCCAAGCGGCCCGAGCCTCCGTAAAGGCGGCATGTATGCGATCAGTTTCGATCAGGCTGGCTATCACGCGGAAGGCAGGGCGCGCTTGCGCCCCGTTCGGGCCGTGAGCGACGTCAAGTCAAGCTCAGCCGGTTTCGCCGACATGATCGGCGCCATCGCCGCCCGTTCCGATCGCGCGGCCTTCGCGTCGCTGTTCGCCCACTTCGCCCCCCGCGTGAAGAGCTACATGCTGCGTCTGGGCGCCGAGCCGCAGGTGGCCGAGGAACTGGCGCAGGAGACCCTGCTGACGGTCTGGCGCAAGGCCGCCGCGTTCGATCGGGCCAAGGCCGCACCCTCGACCTGGATCTTCACCATCGCCCGCAATCTGCGCATCGATGCGGCGCGCCGTGGCCGTAAGTCCGAGCCGGTCGAAGATCCGTCGGACCAGCCAGACGCCGAACCGACGCCGGACGCCGCCTTCGCCGCCGCTCAGACCGAAGATCGCGTGCGTACCGCCCTCACCGCCTTACCGCCCGAACAGTCGCAAGTCGTGCGGCTCTCGTTTTTCTCCGATAAGCCTCATTCTGAAATCGCCGCGGAGCTCAAGCTCCCGCTTGGAACCGTCAAGTCGCGCCTGCGCCTGGCCATGGGCCGCCTGCGCGATCTGCTGGGAGACCTGGCATGATCCAGCCAAACCGACACCCCTCCGACGAGCTGATGCTCGACTACGCCCGCGGCGCGATCGACGTCGGCCGCGCGCTGGTGCTGGCGACGCACCTGCACGCCTGCCCCGCCTGCCGCGCGGCGGTGCGCCTCAGCGAAGCCATCGGCGGCGCGCTGATCGACGAGCTTGAGCCCGCAGAGCTGGCGCCGGACGCCCTGGTTCGCGCAATGGCGCGGATCGACCTGCCCACGCCCGCAATGACCCCGGCGCCCCGCGCGCCGCACGACTGGATCAAGGTCCCGCCCGAGGTGCTGCTGGCCGCCAAGCGCAACCGGCGCTGGGCCGCGCCCGGCGTATGGGTCGCCCCGGTGACCCGCGACCGCCACACCGGCGCGCGCAGCTATCTGCTCGGCATCGGCCCCGGCATCGCGGTGCCGCGCCACACCCACCGCGGCCTGGAACTGGTCTGCGTGCTCAAGGGCGCCTACCACGACCGCGGGGAGGTCTACGGCCCCGGCGACTTCGCCGAGAGCGACGAGGACGTCGAGCACCGCCCGCAGGTGACCATGGATGGCGAGTGCGTCTGCTTCGCCGCCGCCGACAACGCGCTGGTGGCCCGCGACCTGATCGGCCGGCTGATGCAGCCGCTGGTCCGCATCTAGACCGCCATGAACGTGCTCGCCCTCGTGGCCGCGGTCGTCATCGGGCTCTGCCTGGCGATGACCCTGGCCTGGGCGCTGCAGCGGCGCACGGGCAACGGCGGCTGGGCCGATGTGGTCTGGACCTTCGCGACCGGCGCCGCCGGCGTCGCCTATGCGCTGACCCCGACCGCGGGCTATGCGCCGGGCGACCGCGCCTGGCTGGTCGCGATCCTGGTCGGCGGCTGGTCTCTGCGGCTGGGCTCGCACCTGTGGCGGCGGACCGCCGGCGCCGCGCATGAGGACGCGCGCTACGCCGAGTTCCGGCGCGAATGGGGCGACCGCTTCCAGCCCCGCATGTTCGCGTTCCTCCAGGCTCAGGCGCTCGCCTCGGCGCTTTTGACGCTCGCCATGCTCGCCGCCGCCCGCAATCCCGCGCCGTTTCCAGCCTGGAGCGATGTCGCCGGCATGGCGCTGCTGGCGCTCGCGGTCGTCGGCGAAGGCGTCGCGGACGCCGAACTGGCCCACTACAAGGCCGATCCCGCCCATCGCGGCGGCGTCTGCGACGAGGGGCTCTGGGCCTGGTCGCGGCATCCGAACTATTTCTTCGAATGGCTGGGCTGGCTTGCCTACGCGGTGATCGCGATCGGGCCCGCGGCCGCACGACCGCTGAGCTGGATCGCCCTCGTCGGCCCCGCCTTCATGTTCCTGCTGCTGCGCTTCGTCTCCGGCGTGCCGCCGACCGAGGCCGCGATGGCCAAGTCGCGCGGCCCTGTGTTCGACGACTACCGGGCGCGGGTCAGCGCCTTCTTCCCCCTGCCGCCCCGCGCGGCTCCCGCGAGAGACACCCCATGAGCCTGACCGGCTTCGCCGCCCGCGCCGTCGAGCGCACGCCCATCCCCGACGCCGTGGCGCGCCTGGGCGTCGGCTATTTGGTCGGCCGCGCGCGCCGCCAGCTCGACGCGGAAACGCCGGATGAGGCCCTGTTTGTCCGCGAGATGGACAAGCGTCCGATCGCGCTCGCGACCGACGACGCCAATCGGCAGCACTATGAACTGCCGGCCGAGTTCTTCTCGATGATCCTCGGCCCGCGCCGGAAGTATTCCTCCTGCCTCTACGAGGGCGCCGCCAGCCTGGCCGACGCCGAGGAACGCGCGCTGGCCGAGACCTGCGCCCACGCCGGCCTCGCCGACGGCCAGGAGATCCTCGAACTCGGCTGCGGCTGGGGCTCGCTCAGCCTGTGGATGGCCGAACAATACCCCAACAGCCGGATCACCGCGGTCTCCAACTCCGCCTCGCAGCGCGAGTTCATCGAGAGCCAGGCCAAGCTGCGCAGCTTCGGCCACTTGCGCGTTATCACCGCCGACATGAACGACTTCGCGACCGACGGCCATTTCGATAGGATCGTCTCGGTGGAGATGTTCGAACACATGTCCAACTGGCGCGCCCTCTTGACCCGCGCCCGCGGCTGGCTGAAGCCGGACGGGCGGCTGTTCGTGCACGTCTTCACTCACCGCAGCCGGCCTTACAGCTTCGAGGTCGCCGACGAGGCGGACTGGATCGCCCAGCACTTCTTCACCGGCGGCATCATGCCGAGCCACGGCCTGATCCGGCAGTTTCCGGATCTATTCGCGGTGGAGCAGGAATGGCGCTGGAGCGGCGACCACTATCGCCGCACCGCCCTCGACTGGCTGGCAAACTTCGACCGCAATGATGCGGTCGTCAGCGTGATCCTGCAGGATGTCTACGGCGCCGACTGGCGGATCTGGCGCCGACGCTGGCGGCTGTTCTTCCTCGCTACCGCCGGCCTGTTCGGCGACCAAGGCGGCGAGGTCTGGGGCGTCAGCCACTACCGGCTTAGAGCGGCCGACCCGGCATGATCCGCGGCGCCATCGCCTTTGCCGGAACGGCGGTGGTGTTCGGGGCCATGGACGCCGTCTGGCTGACCTTGACCAACGCACCCCTATACCGGCCGACGTTGGCGCCGCTGCTCGCCGACCAGGTGCGGCTGGTTCCGGCGGTGCTGTTCTACCTCATTTACTTGACTGGCGCGGTGCAGTTCGCGGTCAAGCCGGCGCTGCTCAACGGCCGATGGCAGAGCGCGGCGAAGTTGGGCGCCGCCTTCGGCTTCGTCGCCTATGCGACCTACGACCTGACCAATCAGGCGACGCTCAAGGACTGGTCGACCACCATCACCGCGCTCGACCTCGGCTGGGGAACCTTCGCCACCGCAGTCGCGTCGACCGCCGGCTATTTCACCGTGCGCGCGACCAAGTTCTAGCGGCTGAAGGTCGCCGCGAGGATCCGCTCGATTCCCGCGGCGTCGGCCTCGTCGAAGGCGGCAAGCTCGGTCGCGTCGACATCGAACACCCCCATCAGCGCCCCGCCAGGCCCGAACACCGGAACCACGATCTCGCTCTTCGAGCGGGAGTCACAGGCGATATGCCCGGGAAACGCCTCCACATCCGCCACGATCACCGTGCGCCGCTCAGCCGCCGCCACGCCGCAGACCCCGCGCCCGAACGCGATGCGCAGGCAGCCGAGCGTGCCCTGATAGGGGCCAACCACCAGCTCGTCCGGCTTGTCCGGATCGACCAGATAGAACCCAGCCCAGAAGAACTGCTCGAACGCCCGCGCGAACATCGAGGCGACCGTCGCCAGCCGCGCGGTGAGGTTTGGCTCGCCATCGAGCACGGACGCAACCTCTTCGGCCAGCGCGGCATAGCGCGCGGCCTTGGCGGCCGGGAGGACGGTGTCGTTGAACGCTTCGGCCATCCCGCCCTTCTACGGTTGCTGTCGCTGAACCACGGGGCCAAGGCCATCCGAGGTTCCCTCGGCAATCACGAGATATCGCCGGGGCGCTGGCGTTTCCGCGCTTACCACCTCGCGCAATGGCCCCACCGCATCGACGATCGCCGCGCCCGCCGCATTGGTCGTGAACCGCGCCAAGGGTTGCAGCGCGCCAGATCCCTCCGGCGCGTTCGAGAGCGCGAGGACATAGGGGCTCATCGGCTTGAGACTGACCGCCGCCGCCTGGAGCACCTGGACCTGGCCCTGGTCGAAGAGGGTCACTTGGGTCTTCGGACCAGGCCCGACCCCAGCCAAGATCAGCCGGTCCGAATGGCCGGCGACGCCGAGCGGAACGAGTCCCGTCATGCCGTCGCCGGTCGGAACGGCGTCCGGCACGTAGGCGACGCCTTGCGGCGCCTGCCCGATCGGAATGGTGGCGATCAACGTGTTCGTATGCGTGTCGATGGCGGCGACGGCGTCGCCGTTTTCCAGCCCGACATAAATGCGCGAGCCGTCCCCGGACGGCCAGAGGCCATGCGGCAGCGACCCGACCGGAATAGCGGTCGCCTGGCTGAAGTCGTCGGTCCGGAACACCTTGACCAGGTTCTCCGCGCCGACCGTGACGTAGGCGAACTGGCCGGCGCCGTTGCGCACGATGTTGACGTGGTTGGTGATCGGCCCGGTGTCCAGCACCTTCAGCACGGCGAACGGCGGGCGGGCGTCGAACACCATCACCTTGCCGGTGTCTTTCAGCGTCATCCACACCTGCCGGCCATCCGGCGTCGCGGCGATATCGGGACAGAAGGGGCTGATCTGCTTCACCCGCCCGACGATCTGGCGGGTATGGGTGTCGATCACGACCGTCTCCGGCGTGAAGCTGGAGCACACGTACGCGTAGCGGCCGTCCGGCGCGAAGATGGTCATACCCGGACCGTTCGGCACGGAGATGCGGCCGGTCTCCTCGAAGGTTTTGCCGTCCAAGACCTGCAGATAGTCCTGGCCCCGCACCGCGACCCACACCTCGCGGCCATCGGGCGTGAAGAACGCTTCGTGTGGCGCGCGCCCGACATAGCTGGTGTGCCGGATCGTATTGGTGGCCGTATCGATGAAGGTGACCGAGTTCGAGCCGATCGCGATCACCGCGAGCGTGCGATGGTCCGGCGAGAAGCCCATGCCGTGGACCAGCAGTTGGCCCCGGTAGAGCGGGCTGAGATTCAACGGCGTGGGATCGCCCAGCCTGATCACGCCCATCAGCTTGTTGCTGGCCGGATCGATCACCGAGACCGTGTTGGAGAACTGGTCGGAGGTATAGAACCGGTCGTGGCTGCTGATCGGGATATCCGGCGAAGCGGCTCCGTCGGGGGCCTGCCCCGCGAAGGCTGGCGCTGCGCCCGCGAGCAGGCACATCAGCGCAAGGCGCTTGATCATGGGTTCGGTCTTTGCGGCGGGAGAGGCGATGAGGCGACCGGCCGCTCGGCGAGAATCTGCCGCATGACGACGATCTCTTGGTTCTGTTCGACGATGATGCCTTGCGCCAACCGGCGCAACCGCTCGTCCTTGCCGTAAATCAGTTCAGCCCGGGCCATGTCGATGGCGCCCTGGTGATGCGGGATCATCATCGCGGCGAAATCGTGATCCGGGGCGCCGTTCATCGAGCGCATCATGTCGCGATCCATGCGGACCATGGCGTCGGTCATCATTGCCGCGAAACCGCCCGATTGCGCGACGGCCCCGCTGCCGAAGGCGCCAAACACCGACATCGCCAGCGCCGCCAGCCATCGGCCACGATCAGGCGTCATCGTCCCTCCGTCGACTGAACACTCGTCACGCGGAAAAAGGCGTCGTGAGATCGCCGCCCTAGGCCCGGCTGGACTCGAACCAGCAACCAGACCGTTATGAGCGGCCGGCTCTAACCATTGAGCTACGGGCCCAGGAGCGCGGGGCGGGTTAGCATGGGTGCGGCGGGGCTTAAAGGCGCCGTTCAGCTTGCGGCGGCGAGGGTGCGGCGGCACGCTCGGTCTTGAGCCCAAGGAGCACGACCATGACAGCCGCCTTCTGGATCGGCGCGCTAGCCGCCGCCTGCGTGGCCGGCGGCGCCGCCGCGGACCCCGCGTCCGATGCGCGCTTCGCCGCCAGCACGCTCGATCTCACCGGTCACGGCGAGGCGCATCTGCCGCCGGACATGGCGACCATCGACCTCGGCGTCACCACCACCGCGCCGACCGCCGCCGAGGCTATGGCGCGCAACGCCGCGGCGATGACCAAGGTGATCGCAACCCTGCGCGCCAAGGGACTGGCCGAGCGCGATGTCGCCACCTCGACGCTCGGTCTTTCGCCGCAATATGCCTATCCGCAGGGCCAGGCGGCGGAGCTGACCGGCTACGAGGCGACCAACCGCGTCACCGTCACCCTGACCGACCTGACCTTGGTGGGGCCGGTGATCGATGCCGCGGTCGGCGCCGGGGCCAACGACGCGGGGCAGATCGGCTTTGGGCTGAAGAGCCGCGCCTCGGCGGAGAACTTCGCCCGCCTGGCCGCGGTGAAGGCGCTCGACGACAAGGCCGCGACCCTCGCCGACGCCGCCGGCTACCACATCCGCCGGCTGGTTAATCTGACTGAGACCACGTCCGAGGAAGGGCCGCGGCCCCGCATGATGATGGCGATGAAAGGCCCGGCGGCGACGACGCCCGTTGAAACCGGCGAGGTGGTGGTCAGCGTCGATGTGACGGGCGAGTTCGAGCTAGGCCATTAGACGGCAAGCCGCCGCCTCACCGCACCCGCGCCATCATCACCCCGTCGCCGATGGTCGCCAGCGCCATGTCGACGCGCTCGTCGGCGTGAATCTTGGCGTTCAGCGCTCTCAGCGCGCTGGTCTCCGCATCGGTGATGGCGGGGTCGGCGACCGCGCCGCTCCAGAGCATGTTGTCGAACAGGATCAGGGCGCCCGGCCGCACCAGCTTCAGCGCGCGTTCGTAGTAATTGTCGTAGTTGCCTTTGTCGGCGTCGATGAAGGCGAAGTCGAACGGGCCTTCGCCCGCGGCGATCATCCGATCGAGCGTCTCGACGCCGGGCGCCAAGCGCAGGTCGATCTTGGCCTCGACGCCAGCCTCGCGCCAGTAGCCGCGGGCCCTGTCGGTGAATTCCTTGCTGACATCGAGCGCAACGATGCGGGCGTCCGTCGGCAGCGCCAGGGCGACGCTGAGCGCGCTGTAGCCGGTGAAGGTCCCGACCTCGAGGCACCGCGTCGCGCCGGTCAGCTTGGTCATCAGCGCCAGGAACGCGCCTTGCTCCGGCGCGATCTGCATCATGGAGATCCCGCCCATCGCCTGAGTCTCTTCACGGCACCGCGTCTGCGCCGGATGCTCCCGCGCACCGACGCGAGAGAGGTAGTCCATCAACTCGTCGGTGGCCTTGACGAACCGTCCCATGCATCGCTCCTCGTGCGGCAGCCATGCCGAGTTCGACACGGCTTAGATATATCTACAGTTCGATATATCGCGGCCTATCCCGAATCA
>Ga0302314_10003952_pt1 | contig 27268 bp, 23 predicted proteins | sample III_Palsa_N2_3_FD_200533 | JGI IMG/M metagenome (GOLD analysis project Ga0302314, IMG submission 200533) | Peat permafrost microbial communities from Stordalen Mire near Abisko, Sweden - III_Palsa_N2_3 | ecosystem: Environmental > Terrestrial > Soil > Palsa > Peat permafrost | place: Sweden...
GGAGAGCACGCCGATGTCGTCCGGCAGGGCGTAGCTGTGCGGCCACGGGTCGGCCGGGCGGACCAGGCCCGGCTCCGGGGTGCTGTGGATCAGTCGGGCCTTGCGGACCGCGAGTGAGGTCCTGGTGGTTCCGATGATCTGCTCGAACAGCTTGAGTGTGGAGGTGTGGACCTCCGCCACCATCCCGGCGGCCAGCACGATGGTGCCCGGGTGGACCGCCGGGGCGAGCCGGTGCAGCTGGTCCTCCAGCAGCGCCAGGCTCTTGGGCACCCGGATCACCAGCAGGTCCACCCGCTCAGGCAGCGGGTCCTGGGTGGACAGCAGCCGGACCGCGTCCGCGGCGACGCCGTTGCGCTCCAGGTTCAACCGGGTCGCCTGCTGGGCCAGGTAGGAGTCACTGACCTGCACCGGCCTGCCGCCGGCCCGGGCCAGTGCGGTCACCAACGCACCCCAGCGATCGCCGACCACGACCACGCTGCCGGACAGGTCGGCGGGCTCGGGGGCGGTGCCGTCCGGCCCTGGGGCGCCGCCGAGGTGGCGCAGCAGGTACTCGTCGGCGGCGTCCCAGGCGCGCAGCGTCTCCCGGGCGTGCTCCGGGAAGCGCACCAGGTCGAAATCGCCCTGCGGGGTGCGCATCCGTTCGGGGGCGGCGACCGTCGGGTCCGGCATGGAGTTCGGCATGGGACTCGGCATGGAGTTCGTCGTGGGGTTCATCGTGGGGTTCATCGTGGGGTTCATCGTGGGACAACCTATCCCGGCCGGGCCCGGCATCCCGACCGCCACCTGCGCCGACATCCGAGGCGACACCCGAGGCGACACCCGAGCCGACACCCAGGGCCGGCCGCCCGGCCGCCGACCGGCCGCGACTTCCGGCCTGTGCCGGAATGGCTGCTCTGTGCGGTTGGTGACGCTCCGTCCGACCCTGACTCGGCGCGTCCCTGACATTCTCCCTCTGTTCACCGACCACCTCCCGCGCATCTTGGGCCGCGTACGTCAGAGTCGGTCCCGGCCCGGCTCGGCCGCCCGAAGACCTCGTGAGACGTGACCCAGAGGGAGACACGCATGACCGGAATGACCCGACGCAGGCTGCTGGGCTCGACCGCCGGTGTGGCCGGTGGAGCGGCGGCCATCTCACTGCTGCCGCCGAGCGTCCAGGCGGCGGTCGCCGCCGGGGTGCCGCGACGCGGTTCGCTGCGCGACGTGGAGCACGTGGTGATGCTCATGCAGGAGAACCGCTCCTTCGACCACTACTTCGGCACCCTGTCCGGAGTGCGCGGCTTCGACGATCCCCGGGCACTGCGGCTGGACACCGGCCGCTCGGTCTTCTACCAGCCCGACTCGGTCAACCCGGACGGCTACCTGCTGCCCTTCCACCTGGACACCCAGACCACCAGCGCCCAGGCGATCCCGTCCACCAGCCACGCCTGGGCGGTCCAGCACCAGGCCTGGAACGGCGGGAAGATGGACCAGTGGCTGCCCGCGCACCGGGCCGCGGACGGGGCCAACGGCCCGTACGTGATGGGCTACTACACCCGCGAGGACATCCCGTTCCAGTTCGCCCTGGCCGAGAACTTCACCATCTGCGACAACTACTTCTGCTCGTTGCAGGGTCCGACCTGGCCCAACCGGCTCTACTGGATGACCGGCACGGTCGACCCCGAGGGCACGCAGGGCGGCCCGATCATCCAGAACTCCGCGCCGACCCCGCTGACCTGGACCACCTACGCCGAGCGGTTGCAGGCGGCCGGGGTGAGCTGGAAGGTCTACCAGGAGACCGACAACTACGGCACCAACATGCTGTCCCTGTTCGACTCCTTCCAGAAGGCCCAGCCCGGCGACCCGCTGTACGACAACGGCATGGTCGCCCAGCCGACCGGGACCTTCGAGGACGACGCGCGCAACGACCGGCTCCCGGCGGTGTCCTGGATCCTGCCGACCAGCTACCAGTCCGAGCACCCGGACTACCTGCCGGCGGCGGGCGCGGACTTCGTGGCGTCCAAGATCGAGGCCATCGCCTCCAACCCGGAGGTCTGGGCCAAGACCGTCTTCATCCTCAACTACGACGAGAACGACGGCCTGTTCGACCATGTCGCCCCGCCGGTGCCGGATGCCGGGACCGCCAACGAGTTCATCGGCGGCCTGCCGATCGGCGGCGGCTTCCGGGTGCCGTGCATCCTCATCTCGCCGTGGACGGTGGGCGGCTGGGTGGCCACCGAGGCGTTCGACCACACCTCGGTGTTGCAGTTCCTGGAGAGCTTCACCGGAGTGAGCAACAGCAACATCACCGACTGGCGCCGGGACACCTTCGGTGACCTGACCTCGGCCTTCCAGTTCCACCGCCAGGGCCAGAAGGCGCCCGGACTGCCGCCGACCGCAGCCCAGTTGGCGCTGGCCGAGCAGGAGGTGGCGACCCTCCCGACGCCGACCCTGCCCGGCTCCGAGCAGCGCTTCCCGCAGCAGGAGCGCGGACACCGCAAGCAGATCTGATCGCGCGAGCGCACGTACCAGTGGCCAGGTCCGCACCGCGGGCCCGGCCCGTCATGCGTTCCACGCCCCGCCCTGGAGCCACCGCCCTTCGGGGACGGGTGGTCCCACCAGTCTGCGCCGGGCCGGGCGGAAGGGCCTGTCGAGGGCGGCAGGGCAGGCACCGGGCACGGGCAGGCACCGGGCCACGGCAGGGCGGCCGGGACGGGTCGGGGCCCCGCCACTTCCCAGAGTGTGGCGGGGCTACCGTCCCGAGCGGCGGGTTGCGACCGACGCCGAACAGGCTCCGCCCATGATGTCATGTCCATGATGTTCAAGGCCAGGGCTTCCGCCGCCGATTCCCACCGATCAGGCCCGGCTCAGCGGGGCCACTCCTCGGGCCGGTCGGCCCAGGAGACCTGACTGGGGTCGTGCAGGTCGATGTCCGGGAAGACCAGGCGCACCCGGGCTTCGAACTCCTCCTCCCCCATCGGCTCCCAGCCAACACCCATCAGCCGGACCAGCCGGTACCGGGTGTCCGAGTTGAACTCGGCGACCTCGACCAGGAAGTGCTGCGCATCGGGCTCCGTGCTGTCGCTCATGCCGCCATTGTGCGACCCGGACGGCGGCTCCGCCCCTCGAAATCCGCAAGCGACCCGCCCAGCGGCAGGCGGAAGCAACCGCGACAACCGCCGGACCGGGCGAATAAAATACTCCGTACGGACCAGCCGCAGGGCGGGAGGATTACGCGCAACAACGGCGCGCCGACCGCGTTTCCGTGTTCCATGGCCTCCTGATTTGTGTCTGCCATGGGTTTCTTCGGAGCCGCCCGGCATTCGGATTGGCGGCGTTTCCGCCCAGTTCGGCGTCGCCCGACCGCACCTGCCCTGAACTGGTACTTCACTGGGTGAGAGCTTTTCCTGTACGCCGTTGGCGCGCGGCTCCTTGACGCGGATCGCCGACAGGGATTCACTTCCCATTGGCCGCAGTTCGCCTGCCACGACCGGCCGGGCGCGTCCGCGCACCTTTCAACCGATCTGCGCCGGAAGCCCCGCGAATTATCGGTTCGTGTGTCCGCCACCCCCCTCATTGGAGCAGATAAATGTCCCTTGACTCCCCCCTGCCCGAAACCTTGCCCGAAACCGCGGAGCCGTCAGCCCTGTCCCGACGCGGCCTGATGCGCAACGCCGCCGGAGTCGGGGTCGCTGGTCTCGCCGCCGGCGCGCTGCTCAACAGCGCGGCCGGGAGCGCCGCCGCCGCCGAGCCGACCCACGCCGACGCGGTGCGCATGACCGCTCCGGCCCAGGCCGCCGACGCCGTGACCGAGCCGCTGATCGTGCGCCTGCGCGACGCGAAGTCCGGCGAGCTGGACATGTTCCAGGGCGAGCAGCACCGCCGGGTGCTGGACCCGGCGCTCGCCGCCGCGCTGCGCAACGCCGCCCGCTGACCACTCCCCCACCCGCTACTCCCGACGAGGACCATTCATGTCGTCCCACCGCGAAGCCCCCGAGATCTCCATGGACCCGGTGGCGGACAGCACCGACGTCTACGCGTTCGTCAGCCCGGACGAGTGCGACACGGTCACCCTGATCGCCAACTACATCCCGCTGCAGAGCCCGGCGTCCGGCCCGAACTTCTTCGAGTTCGGCGAGGACGTGCGCTACGAGATCCACATCGACAACACCGGCGACGGCCGCCCGGACGTCAGCTACCAGTTCGACTTCACCACCCATCTGCGCGACGAGGACACGTTCCTCTACAACACCGGGCCGATCCTCTCCCTGGACTCGCCGAACTGGAACCGCCGGCAGACCTACACCCTGACCCGGGTGGAGGCAGGCGGCCGCAGCTCGGTGCTCGGCCGTAACCTGACCAGCCCGCCCTGCAACATCGGCCCGCTGTCCACCCCGGACTACCCGAAGCTGGCCGCCGAGGCCGTGCACACCCTCGGCCGGGGCCGCAAGGTCTTCGCCGGGCAGCGCGCCGAGGGCTTCTACGTCGACCTGGGTGCCATCTTCGACCTGGGCAACCTGCGTCCGTTCCAGGAGCTGCACGCCCAGTACGGCATGCACATCTTCGACAAGTCGGCCCCGGGCGTGAACAGCACCAAGGAGCTGAACGTCCACAGCCTGGCGCTCCAGGTGCCGATCAGCGACCTGACCCGGGGCGGCTGGACCGGCTCCGACGTGAACGACCCGCGCGCCACCGTCGGCGTGTGGACCACCGCCAGCCGCCGCCAGGCCCGGGTGCTGGAGCCCGGCACCGGCCAGGACCACGAGTCCGGCCCGTACGTGCAGGTCTCCCGGCTCGGGAACCCGCTGTTCAACGAGGTCCTGGTGCCGATGAGCCGCAAGGACCGGTGGAACTCGCTGTCGCCCGCGGACGACAAGGAGTTCGCCAAGTACGTCGCCAACCCGGAGCTGGCCGCGCTGCTGCCGGGCCTGTACCCGGGCGTGTTCCCGTTGCTGGAGAAGCTGGTGAACTCCGGCGCGCCCCGCGCCGACCTGCTGGCCATCCTGCTGACCGGGATTCCGAAGGGCGTCGTGCCCGGATTCCAGAACTACACCGGCGCGGTCCAGGCCGACATGCTGCGGCTCAACGTCGCGGTGCCCCCGGCGAAGACCCCGAAGATCCTCGGGCTGATCGGCGGCGACGCGGCCGGCTTCCCGAACGGCCGTCGGGTCTTCGACGACGTGGTGACCGTCGAGCTGCGCGCGGTGGCGGGCGTCACCTACCCGCTGGTGATGCCGGGCTACACCCCCGACGGCGCGGCCTCGCAGGTCACCGACGGGCTCACCCCCGCCGACGTGAAGAACCCCTACCTGACCCACTTCCCGTACCTGGGCGTGCCGTACGACGGCTTCTACAACCCGTCCTGACGACCTCGGCGCGGGCGGCCCACACCGGCCGCCCGCGCCGCTTCCGCACCGAGGAGCGAACCGGCCATGACGACCTACCACCCCCATCCGCACCCGGACACGCACGACCACCCGCACGAGCACCCGCCGCTGCCGGCGCCCTCCACCGAGGGCAGCGTGGTCCTGGACATCGGCGCGGACACCGGCGCGCTGGTCGTCCACACCGGTCCCGAACAGGACGGCGTGGAGATCGAGGTCAGCCCGGTGGACCAGCCGCAGCGGCGGACCCATGCCGCGGTGCGCCCCCGGCACCTGCCGGGACGTACTGTGTACAGCGCGGTGATCACCCCGCTTCCGACCGGCCGCTACACGGTCTGGCGGGAGAAGGAGGGGAACGCCGTCGAGTCCGTCGTCGAGGTCCCCGGCGGAGGAGTCGCCCAGTACCGCTGGACCTGAGCGTGACCACCGCCGCCCGGGAGGCAGCCATGGAACAGTCGGCAGCGCCCGTGGCGCGGGTGCGCTGGCGCGGCGCGCCGGAGCGGGCCGAGGCGGTGGTGCTGGTGCTGCACGGCGGCCGGGTCGACGGCACCGCACCGCCCGGACGCCGGGATCCGGCCCGGCTGCGGATGCTGCCCTTCGTCTCCGCCCTGGTCCGCGCCGGGCACGGGCGGGAGCCGGCGGTCGGCGAGGTGGTGTACCGCTGCCGGGGCTGGAACGGCCCACGCACCGACGCCGCCCGCGACGCCGCCACCGCCCTGGACCAGACCGTCGCCGCCTACGGCCGGGTGCCGGTGGTGCTGCTCGGCCACTCCATGGGCGGACGCGCGGCCCTGCGCGCGGCCGGGCACCCGTCCGTGGTCGGGGTGGTGGCGCTGGCCCCCTGGTGGCCGACCGGGGAACCGTGCGAGCAGTTGGCCGACCGACGGGTGGCGCTGGTGCACGGCGACACCGACCGGGTGACCGATCCGGTGCAGGCCCGGCAGGTCGCCCTGCGGGCCCGCGAGGCCGGGGCGGCGGTCTGCGGCTACTCGGTCCCCGGCGGACGGCACGCGATGCTGCGCCGGGCCGGTGACTGGCACGACACCGCGACCCGGCTGGCCCTCGGCCTGCTGGGGCTGGTCCCGCTACCGCCCGAGGCCGAGGCCGCGCTGGAGCTGGCCGGATCGGATCCGCGCGGCCTGGAGCTGCCGCTGCCACGCGGTCGGCGGGGCCTGCCCGGGTAGCGGGTCAGTGGCGGTGCCGCACCAGGGCCTTCGCGACGCTGTCGGTGAAACCGAGCTGCCGGTAGAGCTCCTCACCGAACTCGCTGGCGTGCAACTCGATCCGGGACACGCCGTGCTGGTCGAACCACTCAAGCAGCGCGGTCATCGCGGCCCGTGAGTAACCCCGGCGCTGCCAGCGCGGGTCGGTGGAGACGCCGTAGACGTACCCGACGGTGCCGTTCGGACTGCGCGGGCCGGGCAGCCGCTCGAAGAAGGTGCCGATCGCGGAGGCCGCCAGCCCCTGGCCGTCCGGGGCGTCGATGACGAAGGCGACGGTGTGCGCGTCGGGATCGGCGAACCAGCGGGCCAGCCGGGACAGTGTCTCGGCGGTCCAGGGACCGTCCTCCTGCGGGCCGAACAGCGTCGCGCTCATCAGGCCCCGCAGCCGGGCCACCTCGGCCTCCTCCCCCGGCTGAGCGCGGCGGGCCTTCACCGCACCCGCGCCGGTCGGGCCGGGGTCGCCCCGGTCTGCCTGATCGGCACTGGTCGGAACGGCTGCGGGCGGACTGCTCGGGCTGGGGTCGCTCATGGTCGGCATCCTGGCAGCCGGTGCCCGGGCCGGTCCACCGTTTTCCGGGCAGCCGCGACGGGCTCGGCGACAGGCTCGGCGACAGGCCGGCGGCGGTCACGGCAGCGGTCGCGCCCGGTCCGGTCACAGTCCTCGGGCTCGGCGGAAGCGGGCCAGCGACTCGTCCAGCGCGACCAACGGCTCCGGGTAGTCGAGCCGGGCCCGGTCGGCGGCCGGGAGCTGCCAGGGGCGGTGCACGGCCGCCCCGGGCACGTCGGCCAACTCCGGTACCCAGCGCCGGACATACTCGCCCTGCGGATCAAAGCGCTCGGCCTGCCGGAGCGGGTTGAGCACCCGGTTCGGCCGGGTGTCGGTGCCGGTCCCGGCCACCCACTGCCAGTTGAGCTGGTTGTTGGCCAGGTCGCCGTCGACCAGGTGCCGCAGGAAGTGCTCGGCCCCGGACCGCCAGTCCAGGTAGAGGGTCTTGCTGAGGAAGCTCGCGGTGACCATTCTGGCCCGGTTGTGCATCCAGCCCTCGTGCAGCAGCTGCCGCATGCCCGCGTCCACCAGCGGATAGCCGGTGCGGCCGTTGCGCCAGGCGTCGAGCTCGGCCGGGTCCTCGCGCCAGTGGTCCTGCCGGGAGCGGTAGTCGCCGTGGGCGCAGTCGGGGCGGGCGGCGAGCAGCTGGTGGTGGAAGTCGCGCCAGGCCAACTGGCGCAGGAACGCCGCCGCGCCCGGTGAGCCCTCCCGGGTCGCCCGGTGGGCGGCCTCGGTCGCGGACAGGCAGCCGAAGTGCAGATAGGGCGACAACCGGGAGGTGCCGTCCGCGTTCAGGTCGTCCTGCAACGTCGGATAGTCGTCCACCGCGCCCGAGCCGAGCCAGCGGCGCAGCCGCTGCCGGGCCTGGCCTTCGCCGCCTGCCATCAAACCGGGCGCGGGCTTTCCGGCGGCGGCCAGCCGATCCCGGGCGGCGGCCATGGTGAGCCCAGTGAAAGGCAATTGAGGCAGCGTCAACTTCCTCGGTGCGAGCAGCGGCTTGCGTCGCTCGGCGAGCAGCCAGCGTCGGTGGTAGGCCCCGAAGACGGCGTAGTGGTCCCGTCCGGCCGGCAGCAGCGCGCCCGGTGCGACCGTGGTGGCCACGGCCTGATGGACAGTCAGCCTGTCGCCCAGCAAGGCCCGCAGGCGCTGTTCGCGGTGCTGGCCGAAGCCGCTGAAGCCCTCCGCGACATGCACTCGGGCGCCGCCCAGGGCCTCGGCCAGCCGCACGGTCCGCTCCACCGCGTCCCCCTGGAGCAGCAGCAGTGCGCCGCCCCGGTCGCGCAGCGAGCGGTCCAGGTCCTCCAGGCAGTCGGCCAGGAAAGCGGCCCGGTTGGGCGGCACGAACCCGGCCTCGCGGATGGCGTCGTCGAGCACGAACAGGGGTACGGTCGGCCCGTCGTCCCGGGCCGCCGCGTGCAGCACCGGATTGTCGTGCACCCGCAGGTCGCAGGTGAGCAGGGCGATGGAGACGCCGGTTGGCACAGTCGTCAAGTCCTTGTTGTTCGAGATCTGCGTGGGGGCAGCGGCAGGAACCCGCTGGTTCGGGCGACGTACTCGGCGTATCCGGGCTTGGCCTCCTTCAACTGCCGTTCCAGCATCGGTTTTCCGCTGCCTTTGACGAGCAGGTAGGTCATCGCCAGCGGCGACAGCACGGTGGCCCAGCCGAGCGGGGTGTCGGCGGCGCAGAGGAACAGGCCCCACCAGACGCAGGCGTCACCGAAGTAGTTGGGGTGCCGGGTGTAGCGCCACAGGCCGTGGTCCAGCACCGTGCCCCGGTTCGCCGGGTCGGCCCGGAACCGGGTCAGCTGCCAGTCGCCGACCGCCTCGAAGGACAGGCCGACGGCCCACAGCGCGGTGCCGACCCAGCACAGCGGGCCGGGCGGGCGCGGCACGAACAGCGCGACCTGCACCGGCAGCGACACCAGCCAGACGATGCCGGCCTGGAGCCCGTAGACCTTCCACAGCGCATACCCGTTGCGGCGCTCGGGCGGGACCTTGGCCAGCATCTTCCGGTAGCGCGGATCCTCCGGCGCGCCCCGGCCGCGCCGCCAGATGTGGCCGGACAGCCGCAGCCCCCAGAGCAGTACCAGCAGCAGTACCAGCAGTCGCCGTCCGGGGTCGCCGTGCCCGGAAGACAGGCCGTAGCCGGTCCCGGCGACCGCGCAGAAGGCCAGCCCCCAGGCGACGTCGACCTGGCGGTGCATCCCTGTCCGCACGCCGACCGCGAACGCCGCGAGCAGCACCGCCAGCGCCGCCCCCAGGCCGGCGCCCAGGCACAGCAGCAGCGCCCCGCCGTCGATCCCGCTCACAGCTCCGGCCGGACGGCGAGGATCTGGTCAACGCCCATCCGCCGCTCGGCGAAGGCGAGCGAGGACCCGACCAGGTAGAGCCGCCAGACCCGGGCGGTCTGCTCGCCGACCAGCGCGACGAACTCCGAGTAGCGGCTCTCGAAGGTGTCGTGCCAGGCGTCGATGGTGCGCACGTAGTGCTCGCGCATCGCCTCGACCGCGCGGACCTCCAGACCGGCGTCCTCCAGCAGCGAGACGGTGTCACCGACCGGGCGCATATGCATGTCCGGGGCGATGTACGCCTCGATGAAAGCGCCGCCGCCGGGAGTCCGGTCGCGCCGGGACATCTGCTGCACCAGAAGTCGCCCGCCCGGGCGCAGTTGGTCGTGCAGCAGCCGGGAGAACGCCGGGTAGGTTTCCCTGCCGACGTGCTCGCCCATCTCGATGGTGCTGACCGCGTCGTAGCTGCCCTGCGCGGGGAAGTCCCGGTAGTCGCGCAACTGCACGTCGACCTGGCCGAGCAGGCCGAGGTTCGCGGCCCGGGCGCTGACCTGGGCGTGCTGCTGCTCGGACAGGGTCAGCGCGGTCACCCTGGCCCCGTAGGCCCGGGCGGCGTGCAGGGTCAGCGAACCCCAGCCGCAGCCGATGTCCAGCAGTCGGCTGCCCCTGGCCAGACCCAGCTTGCGGCAGACCAGGTCGAGTTTGTCGCGCTGGGCGTCGGCGACGGTGTAGCCGGGGTCGTCGGAGGTCCAGTAGCCGCAGGAGTAGGCCATCGACGGATCGAGCAGCAGGGCGTAGAACTCGTTGGACAGGTCGTAGTGGTGGTGGATCACCGCGCGGTCCCGGGCCCGGCTGTGCAGCGCGCCGCTGGGCGCGGCCCGGCCGTCCGGCGGCGTGGGCCGCGGGCCGACCACGCCCAGGGACAACGCCAGCCGTACCGCCCGGGCCTTGTCCCGCAGCGTCAGCGGACCGGTCTTCGGGCGTCCGGCGGCGGACCGCCAGACCCGGGCCAGACCCGCCCCCAGGTCTCCGGCAATGTCCAGCTCCCCGGTGATGTACGCCTCGGCCAGGCCGAGTTCACCCGGACTCCAGAGCAGCCGCCGCAGTGCCGCCGGGGAGCGCAGCAGTACCGTTGGGGCGTCGGCCGGGCCGCAGCTGCTGCCGTCCCAGGCGGTGATCGCGACCGGCAGCGGTTCGCCGAGCAGGGGGCGCAGCAGTCCGGCGATCCGGTCGGCCACGCCGGGCGCGGCGGCCGGGGCGGAGCGCTGGACGGTGGTCATCGGGAGTCCTCCGGACGAGTCAGCAGCAGTTGTCGGACGTCGAGGTAGCCGCTGCGGAAGCCGGCTTCGGAGTACGCCAGGTAGAGCGTCCACATCCGCCGGAACACCCGGTCGAAGCCAAGCTGTTCGACCTCGTCGGCGCGGGCGGTGAAACGCTCCCGCCACAGCCGCAGGGTCTCCGCGTAGTGCGGTCCGAAGGCCTGGTGGTCGGCCAGCCGCAGCCGGGTGTGGTCGGCCAGGACCTGCTGCACGGCCTCGACCGAGGGCAGCAGCCCGCCGGGGAAGATGTACTTCTGGATCCAGGTGAAGGTGTGCTCGCTGGCGAGCATCCGGTCGTGCGGCATGGTGATGGCCTGGAGCGCGACCCGGCCGCCGGGCGCGAGCAGCCGGTCCAGCATGCCGAAGTACGCCGGCCAGTGGGCCCGGCCGACCGCCTCGACCATCTCCACGCTGAGCACCGCGTCGTACTGCCCGGTGGCGGCGCGGTAGTCGCACAACCGGACGTCGACCCGGTCGGCGTGTCCGGCGGCGGCGATCCGCTGCCGGGCCAGCGCCTGCTGCTCGGTGGACAGCGTGAGGGTGACCACGTCCGCGCCGCGTTCGGCCGCGCGCAGCGCCAACTCGCCCCAGCCGGTGCCGATCTCCAGCACCCGGCTGCCCGGGCCGACCCTGGCCAGGTCCAGCAGCCGGTCGATCTTGTGCCGCTGCCCGGCCTCCAGCAGCGACCAGTCGGCCACCGGGCGGGCGGCGCCGTCCGGGCCATCGGTCTCGAACAGCGCGGCGGAGTAGGTCATGGTCGGGTCGAGGAACAGCGCGAACAGCTCGTTGGACAGGTCGTAGTGGGCGGCGATGTTGCGGCGGGCGTTGTCCGGGGTACCGAACTGCTCCTCCGGCTGCCGGGCAGTGAACCAGCGGCGCAGCCACTGCAACCGGACCGGGACCAGTGAGGGCATCGCTCCGGCCAGCACGGTCAGCATGCCGACCAGGTCCGGGCTGTCCCACTCGCCGGCCTGGTAGGACTCGCCGAATCCGATCAGCCCGGCGGTGGCGACCCGTTGCAGGAAGGCGTCCGGGTCGTGCAGCCGCAGCACCGGCGCGCCCTCGGCGGCCGGGGCGAGCAGCGTGCCGTCCGGCAGCTCGACCCGGACCCCCAGTCGGCCCGCGGCGCGTTTCAACAGCAGCCGGACGCCGCGCGCGCGGGTCGGTGCGTGCGGCACGGTGACCAGGTCGGGCCAGCGCTGCAACTCGCCGGGCCGACGGCCGGTCCCGGGCGGTGCGGGGGCGACCGCGCGGGTCTGAGTGGTGACGGGCTGGGTCATCGGCTGGTCACTCCGTCCTGGTGAAGGTCCTGGTGAAGGTCCTGTTGGGGGCTGGGGGCGTGCTCGGGGCGGGGCTGGACCGGGAGGCCCCGGGCGAGCAGCCGCAGCCCCTGGATCCGGATGTGCGCGGACACGACGAGGGTGGACAGCGGGTGGCGCACCGCCGCCCGCAGCAGTCCGAGCGAAGTGGCCGGGCTGCGGCTGCCGTGCACGGTCGCGGTGAAGGCCCTGCCTCCCGCACGGTCCAGGTGCACGGTCAGGGACAGCCGCTCCCCGGGCGGCGGCAGCACCATCCGGTAGCGGCCGTCGACCGGGAAGAACGGGGAGACGTAGAAGCCCTTGGCGGTCTCGGCCCGGCCCAGGGCGTCCGGGCGCAGCAGGTAGCGGTGCCGCTCGCCGTAGGTGTTGTGGACCTCGGCGACGACACAGACCAGCTCGCCGCCGGGGTCGTGGCACCAGTAGACCGTGATTGGGTTGAAGACGTGGCCCAGTGAGCGCGCGTGCGAGAGCATCAGCACCTGCCCGCCGCGCAGGTCGACGCCGTTCTCGGCGAGGTAGCCGTCCAGGTTGCCGCGCAGCCCGGCGGCCGGGTCGCCGAGGTGGTCCCGGGCTTGGAACCGGGCCAGCGGGCGCAGTGGCGCGGGCAGCCTCGGCAGGTGGTCCAGGTCGACCAGCCACAGGTAGGTACGGTGCTGGAAGGCGTGCCGCAGCGGCCGGGTGCGCACATGTGCGATCCGACAGTCGTACAGCGCGGCGCCCCAGGGGCCGGGCAGCGCGGGCCCGGCGCCGACCGCGCCGACGGTGGCGGACGCGGTGTTCATGCGCTCACCATCGCCCGCAGCGCCTGGGCCGCCTGGACGCCGGAGCGGCAGCCGTCCTCGTGGAAGCCCCAGCCGTGGTAGGCCCCGGCGAAGGCGGTGTGGTCCCGGTTCAGCCCGGGCAGCAGCCGCTGGGCGGCCAGCGACTCGGGGGTGTACTGCGGGTGCCGGTAGACCGTGCGGGAGATCACCCGCGCCGGGTCGACCGGCGCGGCCGGGTCCTCGTTCAGGGTCACCAGGTAGTCCTCCTCGGCGTCCAGCCGCAGCAGCCGGTTGAGGTGGTAGGAGACCCGGACCTGGTCGACCCGGTCCACGCAGGAGGCCATCCGGTAGTTCCAGGAGGCCTGGGCGAACCGGGCCCGGGGCAGCACCGAGGCGTCCCGGTGCAGCACGGTCGGGTTGTACGAGTACTGGAAGGCGCCGAGGGTCCGGCTCTCCTCCGGGCTCGGGTCGGCCAGCGCGCCGAGCGCCTGGTCCGGGTGGGTGGCCAGGACCACGCCGTGGAAGTACTCGATCCGCCCGTCTGCGGTGGCGATGGTGACCCCGTCGCGCTGGCGGCGGACCCGGGTGACCGGGGTACCGGTACGGATGGAGTGCAGCTGCTCGGCGATCCGGTCGACATAGGTCCGCGAGCCGCCGACGACGGTGCGCCACTGCGGCGAGCCGGTGACCGAGAGCATGCCGTGGTTGTCCATGAACGAGAACAGGTAGCGGGCCGGGTACTCCTGGGCCAGGCCGGGCGAGCAGGACCAGACCGAGGCCACCAGCGGGGTGATGAAGTGCGCGATGAAGTACGGCGAGAACCGGCCTCGGCGCAGGAACTCACGCAACGTGGTCTCACCGGCCTCGGGGGCACCGCCCTCGCCCTCGGGTTCGGGTTCGGGTTCGGCCAGCAGCCGCCGGGCGAGCCGGTGGAAGCGCGGCACCTCGGCCAGCATCCGCAGGTAGCGCCCGCGCAGCAGGCTGCTCGGCCGGGCCAGCAGCCCGGCCGGACCGCGCGCGCCGGCGTACTCCAGGCCGCAGCCCTGGCACTGCACGGACATGCTCATCTCGGAATCCTGGGTGGCCACACCGAGGTCGGCGAACAGCCGCAGCAGGTGCGGGTAGGTGCGCTGGTTGTGCACCAGGAAAGCGGTGTCCAGGGCCAGCTCGGGACCGTGCGCGGGCTGCACCCGCTGGGTGTGGGCATGGCCGCCGAGCCGGTCCTCCGCCTCGAACAGGGTGACCTGGACACCCGTCCGGCTCAGCTCGTAGGCGGCGGTGAGCCCGGAGACCCCGCTGCCGACCACGGCCACGCTGCGCACGGCCCCCGCGTCCGGCGCCGTGCTCTGCGTCGGCAACGGCCCTGCGACTGTCACGGTGTTGTCCGGCATCGGTTTCACCCTCGCCCTCCCTGGTCGGGTGGCGACCGCGATCCGGTCGCCACTGCTCCGCACACAGGGGATTCGGCACGGGCGGCGTTCCGGATTGGCGGCCTGCCGGCAAAAGCCGGAACTGTCCGGTGTCACCGGTTCTAGCTGGTGGCCTGGTTGTAGAGGGCCTGGACGTCGGCGTCGAAGTACGGGCTGTAGGAGACGTCGGCGCTGTTGCCGCCCTGCTGGTAGCCGCCGATCACGCCGATGACCGTGCCGGTGCCCTTCTTCCCGTCGAAGGAGGCCAGCCAGGGGCTGCCGCTGGTGCCGCCGGGGAACCCGGTGCAGGCGATCTTCATCTGGAACTGGCTCTGCTGGGTGGTCCGGTTGAAGCAGGAGATCGGCGAGCTGGCGGTGGACGGGTAGCCGGTGATCCGGACCACCTTGCCGAAGCCCTGGTTGACGCCCAGGGTGTTGGCCCCGAGCACGTCCTCGATGTTCTTGCCGCCGACCTGCCCGACGGTCACGAAGGCCACGTCCAGATCGGGGTCGGACGAGGAGATCCAGCGCTGGTCCACCACGATCCGGGTGACCGGCCACTGGCCCTCGGGGACGTCGCCGTTCCGGTAGCCGGGGACGAACACCAGGTCGGTGCCGTAGCTGCCGCCCTTGCCGCCGTGCACACAGTGGGCGGCGGTGACCAGCAGGTCCTTGGCGGCGCTGTGCACCACGCTGGCGGTGCAGAAGTGGTCGCCGCTCGCGCTCTGGGTGAACAGCGCGCCGACCCGTCCGTTCGTGGTGGTGGGCTTGGCCGTGTGGGAGCTGCCGCCGTGCTCGGACAGCGCCTTCTCGAACCGCTCCCGGCTCCAGGGCGACGGGCTGCCGCTGACCGAGACCGAGACGGCCCCGGCGGACGCCGCCGGAGCGGCTCCGCTCGCACTGCCACTCGTGCTCGATCCGCAGCCGGAGAGCGCCCAGCCGAGGGCGACCGCGCCGACGGCCGCCACCGCCCGGCGCGCCCCGCCGCTCCAGCCGCGCCGGACCTTCCGCCGCCGGTCGCGCCGTTCCCGGTCGTGCCGTTCCGCCATCAGCCGTGTCCTCCCAGCCCAACTCGCCCCCGTAGTCGAGTGTGCTGCTCAGGCGGGTGCCGCGCACCCCCGCTCCACCCGCCCGGGTGACACTCGGACGGGTGAAACAAGCGGCGGATTAGGGCAGCCGGGTGACGGGCGGTCAGGCCGGATAGGAGTGCACCGCGGTGGCCTTGACCGCGGCCCAGACCTCGCTGCCCTCGGCCAGGCCCAACTCGGCGACCGCCGCCGGGGTGATGTCGGCGGTGATCGGCAGCGTCCCGGCGAGGTCCAGCCGGACCTGGTCGCCGTGCAGCTCCATGCCGCGGACGGTGACCGGCCAGAGGTTGCGCGCGCTGCCGTCCGGCCGCTCCCGGTGCAGGGTGACCGCGGACGGCGGGAAGGCCGCGAAGACTGGCCCGCTGTGGCTCTCGGCGGTCGCCAGCACCGCGTCCGCGCCCTCGCCCTCCGCGTCCAACCGCACCTCGGGACCGTCCGCCCGGCCCCGGTACAGGTTCAGGCCGACCAGCCGGGCGACGTAGTCGCTGCGCGGGTGCCGGGCGATGTCGGCCGGGGTGCCGTGCTGGACGACCCGGCCGCCCTCGATCACGGTGAGCCGGTCCGCGAGCACCATGGCGTCCAGCGGGTCGTGCGTGACCAGCACCGCGACCGCGTCGAAGTCGGCCAGGTGGCGCCGGAGCTGGGCGCGCACGTCGAGCCGGGTACGGGCGTCCAGGGCGGCCATCGGCTCGTCCAGCAGCAGCAGCCGGGGCTTGGGGGCCAGCGCCCGGGCCAGCGCCACCCGTTGGGCCTGGCCGCCGGACAGCGCCCGGGGCCGGGCGGCGGCGTGGTCGGCCAGGCCGACCCGCTCCAGCCAGTGCGCGGCCTCGGCGCGGGCCTCGGCCCGGCGCAGGCCGCGGGTGCGCAGCCCGAAGGCGACGTTGTCGAGCGCGGACAGGTGCGGGAACAGCAGGTAGTCCTGGAAGACCACGCCGACCGGGCGGTCCTCGGTGGGGACCCGCAGCCGGGCGGCCGGTTCCTCCAGCACCTCGCCGTCGAGGCTGAGCCGTCCGCCGGTGAGCGGGGTCAGCCCAGCCAGGGCGCGCAGCGCGGTGGTCTTGCCCGCGCCGTTGGGGCCGAGCAGCGCCAGCACCTCCCCGGGACGGGCGGTGAGCTCCACGTCGAGGCTGAACTCGCCCCGGTCGACCATCAGATGGGCGTCGACGCCCACCGCCTCGGTCGGCGCCTGAATGGCGGGGGTACTCACGCGGCGCCTCCGGTCCAGCGTCCGCGCAGGCCGACCAGGACCAGCACGGAGACGATCAGCAGCACCACGCTCAGCGCGATGGCGGCGTCCGGGTCGTTCTCCAGCGCCAGGTAGACGGCCAGCGGCATGGTCTGGGTGGTGCCGGGGAAGTCCCCGGCGAAGGTGATGGTGGCCCCGAACTCACCCAGTGCGCGGGCCCAGGCCAGCACCGCGCCGGCTCCGATGCCGGGCGCGACCAGCGGCAGGGTGACCCGCCGGAAGGCGGTGAAGCGGGAGGCTCCGAGGGTCGCCGCGGCCTCCTCGTAGCGGGAGTCCGAGCCGCGCAGCGCGCCCTCGACGCTGAGCACCAGGAAAGGCATGGCCACGAACGCCTCGGCGACCACCACGCCCGCCGTGGTGAACGGCAGGGTGATCCCGAAGGCGCTGTTCAGCCACTCGCCGACCAGCCCGTCGCGGCCGAACACCAGCAGCAGCGCCACGCCGCCGACCACCGGCGGCATCACCAGCGGCAGGGTCACCAGGGTGCGCACGAACCGGCGTCCGGGGAACTCGGTGCGCGCCAGCAGCCAGGCCAGCGGGACGCCGAGCACCAGCGAGGCCGCGGTGGCCGCGGTCGCCGTCTCCAGCGAGAGCCGCAGCGCCGGCCAGACGGTGCCGCCGTCCACCTCGCTGGGCATGGTGCTCCAGGGCGCCTTGACCAGCAGTCCGATCAGCGGCAGCACCAGGAACGTCAGCCCGAGCAGGGCCGGTATCAGCAGCACGAGGGGCGCGCCGCGGCCCCCGCGGGCGAAGCGGCGGGCCCGCGCCGGACCGGGGGCGGTCCGCACGGACCCGCCCCCGGTGGGCTTGGTGGTACCTGGGGTCACGGCTTCTCGAACCCGGCCGCGGTGAGTACCTGCTGGCCCTGGGGGGACAGGACGTAGTTGACGAACGCCTGCGCGCCGGCGGCGTTCGGGGCGTTCTTGAGGACGGCGATCGGGTAGTCGGTGATGGCCTGGACCGCGGTCGGGAAGCTCACGCCGGTGATCTTGCCGGCCGCGCCGAGGATGTTGGTCCGGTACACCAGCGAGGCGTCCACCTGGCCCAACTGGACCACGTTCTGGGCGCTGTTGACGTCCTGCTCGTAGGTGACCGGGGTGAGCTTGACCCCGGCGTCCTTGAGTGCGATGACCGCCGCCGCGCCGCAGGGCTCGGTCGCGGCGCACAGCGCCACCTTGATCCCCGGCTTGGTCAGGTCGGCCAGGCTGGTGATGTGCTTCGGGTTGCCGGGCGCGGTGGCGATCTCCAGGATGTTCTTGGTGAAGGTCACCGGGGCCCCGGCGTTGTCGTTGGCCTTGGTGACGGTCGCCATGGTGGCGTCGCTGGCGGCGGCGAAGACGTCGGCCGGGGCGCCGGTGGTGATGCTGGCGGCGAGGGTGCCGCTGCCGCTGAAGTTGAAGCTGACCTTGGCGCCGGGGTTGGCCGCCTCGAACTGCTTGCCCAGCGTGGTGAAGACCTGCTGGAGCGAGGACGCCGCGAAGACGGTGATCTTGCCGCTCACCGCCGTGCTGCTGGCGGAGGCAGCGGCCGGGGCCGAGGCGGTGGAGGAGGCAGAGGCAGAGGAACCGGCCGATGTGCTGCTCGATCCGCAGGCGCTGAGGGTCAGCAGGGCGGCAGCCGCGGTGACGGCGGCGGCGGCCCGGGCGGCGCGGTTGGACAGTGCGACGGTCATGGCGGGAGGCCCCCAGAGGGTTCGGTGGGTGGTCGGGATGGTCAGGCGCGTTCGACGACCACGTTGGTCGACTTGATCACAGCGATGGCGGGGGTCCCCGGTTCCAGGCGCAGTTCCTCGGCCGACGCGCGGCTGATGAGCGACACCACCCGGTGCGGTCCGGCCTGGATCTCCACCTGGGCCATCACGTCGCCGAGGATGACCTCGGTGACGATGCCCCGGAACCGGTTCCGCGCCGAGGAGGGCAGGCCCTCCTGGGCGGCCGTCTCGGGGCTGGCCAGTTCCCGGGCGAAGGCGGCGAGTCGGGCCCCGGCGATGATCCGGTGTCCGTGCTCGTCCCGTTCGGCGTCCAGGCGGCCCGCGTCGACCCAACGGCGCATGGTGTCCGCACTGACGCCGAGCAGGGTTGCCGCTTCGCCGATCCGGTAGCTGTTCACATGGCGTACATCTTGTCGCATCTGCCATCTCCTCGTCATTCGTAGCATTGCACAAGCAAGGTGAAGGGCTCTACCGGCCTCGCATGTGCGAGCCGCCAGCCGGTCCGGCGCTCGACGGCCCCGGCCGCCGGAAGAATTCGCAGGCCAGCGGCCGGTGAACCGGTTAGGTTAAGGTCCTTGACCCATCCTGCCGCAAGGGACCACAGCCATGAGTACAACCGCCGTGAGTGAACCGGAGATACGCCGCGCACGGCGATCGGTGGCCGCGGTGTTCGCCGTGCACGGGGCGGCGTCCGGGACCTTCGCCACCCGCATCCCCTGGATCAAGGGCCATCTGCACCTCAGCGCGGGCTCGTTGGGGATCGCGCTGATGGCTCCGGCGATCGGCTCGTCGCTGGCGATGCCGCTCGCCGGCCGCCTGGTGCACGCGCGCGGGCACCGGTCCGCCGTGCGGTTGCTCATCTCGCTGTACTGCCTGGCGCTGGCCCTGCCCGCGCTGGCGCCCAACCTGCCGGTGCTGACCCTGAGTCTGCTGCTGTCCGGCGCCTGCGCCGGGACCGCCGACGTGGCGATGAACGCCCAGGGCGTGGAGGTGGAGCAGCGCCACGGCCGCTCCATCATGTCCGGGCTGCACGGCATGTGGAGCGTCGGCGCCCTGGCGGCGTCGGCCGTGGGCGTACTGGCGGCCACGCTGAACTGGGACGCCCGCTGGCACCTCGCGGGGATGGCCGTGCTGCTGGCCGGCCTGGCGTCGCTGGCCTGCCGGGGCCTGCTGGACGTCCGCTCCGCGCCGGAGGCCGAGGCCCCGCCCCGGTTCGCGCTGCCGCCCCGCTCGGCCTGGGCCATCGGCCTGGTCGGCTTCTGCGCGGTGTTCGCGGAGGGCGCGTGCGGCGACTGGAGCGGGGTCTACCTGCACGGTACGGCCGGCGCGTCGGCGGGTCTGGCCGCTGCCAGTTACACCGCCTTCGCCTCGATGATGGCGCTGAGCCGGCTCTCCGGCGACGCGGCGGTGCGACGGCTGGGGCCGGTGCGGGCGGTGCGTACCGGGGGTGTGCTGGCGACGCTGGGCGGGGCGCTGGTGGTGGTGTCCCGCACCCCGGTCCCGGCCATCATCGGCTTCGCGATGATCGGCATCGGCATAGCCGTGGTGGTGCCGCTGTGCTTCGCCGCGGCCGGGCGCAGCGGCGACAACCCCAGCCGTTCGATCGCCGGGGTGGCCACGGTCACCTACACCTCGGGCCTGATCGCCCCGGCCACCATCGGCTGGGTGGCCCAGGGCACCTCGCTGCCGGTGTCCTTCGGCGTGGTGGCGGTGTTGACGCTCGGTCTGGTGTTCGGCGCGCCGGTACTGGCTCCGGTCGCCGCGGCGGCGATGTCCGGCGGCGAGGGCAGTGACGGCGGGAGTGGCGGCGGCGGGAACGACGGCGGGGTCGGTGGGGCAGCCGGGGCGACTGCGGCTCCCGGTACCGCACAAGCCTGCTGACGGACCGGAAAGATTGGTTTGATTGGGTAATCCACTGGTCCTGGATTGGCGCAGCCGCAATGATGGTGCGTCAGGGCGCGTCCAGGAATGGCCGGGCAATCCCACGATTGCGGGAACCTGCCCGCGCCCGAACCGACGAAACACCCTCTGCGACCGACTCAGCATAATCAGCGACATGTTAATCGCACAGCTGTACGAGTGAGCCTAATGACTCGCACATGCGTATGAACTGCACGTCAGATTGGTTGATACGAACGGCGCGGCGGCACCTCCGGACGGGTGCCTTGTCGGTGATCAATGCGATACTCAGACAGCACGGTGGGACAGTACGGAAACACGCCGCACGGAAACATCGCGCTCAGCGCAACCGCACGCGGTACCGCGTGCGTATTACGGGGAAGCAGCACAGATGGGGAGGCACGGCATGGGAGCAGCGCTGCGTGACGACTACCGCGGGTGGCTGGCGCCCTCCGGGAATTATCCGGTGGCGGTCCCGGACTACGAGGAGCCCTGGGACTCCCCCGAGTTCGCCCCGGCCCCACAGGCTCCGCAGATCACCTCGGTCCGGCCGACCGGCTTCGAGTCCGCGCGGGTGATCGGCGAGCACGTGCGCGTCGGCACCCCGGTGATCATGGACCTCAGCGAGATGCCCATCGCCGACGCCAAGCGCCTGGTGGACTTCGCCTCCGGCCTGGTCTTCGGCACCCGGGGCAGCATCGAGCGGATCGCCAAGCGGGTGTTCCTGCTCGCGCCGCCCGAGGTCGAGGTCCTGGTGATCGACAACCCGCGCGACGACTCAGGCTTCTACAACCAGAGCTGACGTCGAAGCTCCGCACAGCCGTGGCCGCTGCCCCGCCGAACCTTCGGCGGGGCAGTGGCCGTTCGGGCCGGGTCAGGTCGGGCCGGGTCAGGTCGGGTCGGCTCCGGGCCAGGCCACTCGGGTCAGGAGTGGGTACCTCGGCGGCGCCCGCGCCAGAGCAGGCCGCCCAGACCGGTCAGCAGCACCGCGACCGGCAGGGCGACGTCCAGCCCGGCGGAGTCCGTGCCGGTGTTGGCCAGTTGTCCGCCCGAGCTCTCCGAGGCGGAGGGCTGCGGGTGGTGGCTGCCGCTGTGGCTGGGCTCCGGGGTGGTGCTGTGGGTGGGGCCGGGCGTGGCGCTGTGCGAGGGGGTCGGTGTCGGCGTGGCGGAGCCGGTGGGCTCGACCGTGGTGCAGATCGGCAGCTCGCCGGTGAAGTCGTAGGCGTGCAACTCGTAGCCGCCGCTGCCCTCCTGGAGCAGGCCTCCGGCCAGGTACACCCGCCCGTTCATGCCCGGGCTGGACAGGGTGGTCAGCCCCGCCGGGTTCCCGGCCAGTACCGAGCCCTGGAACTGCGCGCCGCCGGTGATGGTCGCGGTGGAGGCGGTCGGGAAGTTCCACATCAGCTTCGGCCGCAGCTCGGTGAGCTGATCCCCGGACAGGCCGGTTCCGGTGTAGGTACTGATCACCGGGTGCTCCGAACGCAGGTTCACCAGCACCGTGGCCCCGGCCGGGACGCCGGTGAAGACCAGCCCGATCTGGTGGCCCACCGACCCCAGATCGCCGGGGACGTCGAACACCTGCACCATGCTGCTGCCGTCCCCGGCGAAGGTGGCCTCGCTGGAGGTCACCGTGACCGTCCCGGTCGCCTGCGCCTCGCCGACGCAGTGGGAACGCTCCTCGATCACCCGGCGCAGGTGACGGTACGGCTCGGCGGCGTCCGGTTCGTGCCGGATCCGGCCGGGCGCGGCCACCTCCACCCTCCCGGTCAGCGGGCCGCCGTGGACGAAGTCACCGTAGGCGGTGCCGAACAGGTCCGAGCCGCCCACCAGCACATGGTCGGCCGGGGCCACGGTGACCCGGCCGCCGGTGACCACGAAGTCGCTGCCGTCCGGCGGCGGGACACGCGAGCCGACGCCGACGACCGCCATGTTGAACGCGCCCCCGCCCATGGCCTTCGCGACGTCCAAGTGGCCCAGGGTCACCACCTTGCCCTCGACCTCGGCCGCCCGGCCCCGGACGTCGTAGTCACCACCGACGAAGACGTTGATCGACGCGTCGCGGCCGGTGAAGTCGCCGTTGTTGGGCGGCGGATAGCTGCCGGGGCAGGACGGGCCCGTGCACGCCCCCAACGGCGGCTCCAGCGGACCGGTGCCGGTGACCGCCCCGTCCGCGGAGCCGTTGACGGCCAGGGCGGCGGTGATCGCTAGGCCGAGCGCGGCACTCACCGCGACCACGGTCGGGTTGCCACGGACAGTTCTGGGCACAGGCTGCTTCCCATCGGTTTGCGTTTGCGGGGGTCGGTTTGCGCTCCCAGCAGACGGCCGGGGGCCGCCCCGGCGCGCGCACCACGCCCGGAAGTGCCAAAACGATCCGCCGCGCGGCGCAGCCCGCCCGCCGGAGCGGCGCTGTCAGTGGTGCTCCGTAGGCTGGTGCCGACCCGGGTGGACGCCGGGGTCGACCGCTGTCCGCACCCCGGGGAGGTCCTGCCGGTGAACATTCCACTCGCGAGCCCTCGGCCCGTGCGTATCCGACCCGGGCGTATCCGGCCCCGGCTCATCCGACTCGGCCACGTCCTGGCTGCGGGGCGGCGGCTGTGATCGTGCTGCACGGCCTGTGGCGGGCCGACCAGCGGCTCGCGCTGTGGGCCGAGGACGGTTCGGCCACCGGCTGCGACTCGTCCACGCTGCGCGCGCTGCTGGGCTCGGTCGGCCCCGGGCTTGAATGGCTGGCCGAGCGGGCGGACCAGGGATCGGTCCGGTTGCTGCTGCCGACCAGGGACGGGGTCCCGCTGCCCTCGCCGGAGCTGGCGCTGCCGGGTGCACCCCCCGAACGCCCCGGCCGCGGCTCCGGGTCCGGCTCCGGGGTTGTGCGGCTGGCCGCGCATCAGCTGCCGGTGCTGCTGTTCCCGGCGGCGGAGGCCGCGCAGCTGCTGGGCGAGCTCTACGACCCGCACCGGTCGGTACTCCAACCCGAACTGCCGGGCGGCGGCCGGATCGAGGCACCCTACGGCGCGTCGCTGCGCTGGCTGGCGGCGGCGCACGATCTGGCCTGGCGGCTCGCCGGCCGGGGCCGGGTGCTGCCCGCGCTGGAGGTCGGGCCGCAGCAGGCGTACGCCCGCTGGCTGCCCGCCCCGGACCCGGCCGCCCGCCGGGAGCTGGCGGCGCTGGCCGCCGACTGCCCGCCGGTCTGCCGGGCCGAGGTGCTGGACGGGCTCGCGCCGAGCGGATCCGCGCTGGTCGCGCAGCTGGTCGCGGCGCTGGTCGACTACGAGGCCAGGGCGGTGCTCGCGGACGAGCCGTCGCTGCTGCGCGGTGGTCGGAGCCGCCCCCCGGCGACGGCGGCCGAGCACTGGCTCGCCGCGCTCGGCTCGCTCGACCCGAGGCTCCCGTCCGAGGACTCCGACCCCGCCCAGTCCGACAGCCGGGAACTGTTGTTGCTCGGCGACCGGCTGGCGGCCTGGCACCGCTCGGCGGTCGCGGCCACCGGTCCGCTCCGGCTGGGCTTCCGCCTGGCCGAACCCCTGGGCCCGGAGCCGGACCTGGAGAGCGGCGAGGCCGGGGAGAGCTGGCGGCTGGAGTTCACCCTCCAGTCCGTGGACGATCCGTCCGTACTGGTGGACGCCGCCGAGCTGTGGGCCGGCGGCCCGGCCGCCGACGCGCTGCGGCGGCAGGTGGACCGCCCGGCCGAGGCGTTCGGCGCCGAACTGGAGCGGGCCGCCCGCTGCCGTCCGGAGCTGGAGCCCGCGCTGCTGGCGCACCGGCCGGCCGGGCTGGAGCTGGACCGGGCCGGGGCGCTGGAGTTCCTGCGCGAGGCCGGGCCGGCCCTGGCCGCCGCCGGGTTCGGCGTGCTGCTGCCCGCCTGGTGGCGGCAGCCGCCGGCGCTCGGCCTGGCGCTGGCGGTGGAGCAGTCCGGGGTGGTCCGTCGGCAGAGCCTGCTCGGCCGGCCTGACCTGGTGGCGTTCCGCTGGCAGGCCGCCCTGGGCGACCAGCCGCTGACCGCGCGGGAGCTGGCCGAACTGGCCGCCGCCAAGGGCACCCTGGTCCGGATCCGCGGGCACTGGGTGGAGGCGGACCGGGCCGCGATCGCCGCCGCGGCCGCCTTCCTGTCCGGCGAGGGGGCCCGGGGCACCGCCACCGCCGGTGAGCTGCTGCGACTGGCCCTCAGCGGCCAGGAGCCGGGCAGCGGCCTGCCGGTGCTGGCGGCCGGGGGCGAGGGCGACGTCGGCGAGCTGCTGCGGCGGGTGCGCTCGGGCGCGCCGGAGGCGCTGTCGACCGAGCCGGTGGCGGTGCCGCCGTGGTTCGGCACCGAGCTGCGCCCGTACCAGCGGCGCGGGCTCGACTGGCTGGTGTTCCTGGCCCGGCTGGGCCTGGGCGGGGTGCTCGCGGACGACATGGGCCTCGGCAAGACCGTGCAGACCCTGGCGCTGCTGGCGGTGGAGCATCCGCAGTCGTCCGGGCCGACGCTGGTGGTCTGCCCGATGTCGCTGGTCGGCAACTGGCAGCGGGAGTGCGCCAGGTTCGCGCCCCGGCTGCGGGTGCACGTCCACCACGGCGCGGGGCGGCCGAGCGGCCGGGAGCTGCGGGCGGCGGTGGCCGGGGCCGAGGTGGTGATCACCACCTACGGCCTGGTGCTGCGGGACTTCGCGGCGCTGCGCGCGGTCCGCTGGCACCGGGTGGTGGCGGACGAGGCGCACCATCTGAAGAACGCCGCCACCCAGCAGTCCCGGGCGGTGCGGGCGCTGCCCGCGACCCATCGGCTGGCGCTGACCGGCACCCCGGTGGAGAACCGGCTGGCCGAGCTGCACTCGGTACTGGACTTCGCCAACCCCGGCCTGTTCGGTTCGGCGGAGCGGTTCAAGGAGCGCTACTCGGTGCCGATCGAGCGCAACAGCAGCCCGTTCGCGACCGCCGAACTACGGCGGCGGACCCGCCCGTTCGTGCTGCGCCGGACCAAGGGCGACCCGGCGATCGCCCTGGACCTGCCGCGCAAGCAGGAGATGACGGTGCTCTGCAACCTGACCGCCGAGCAGGCCGGCCTGTACCAGGCGGTGGTGGACGACCTGCTGCGCCGGATGGCGCGGCTGCCGGACGGCGACCGGGGCCGGATCGAACGCAAGGGCCTGGTGCTGGCGGCGCTGACCCGGCTGAAGCAGATCTGCAACCATCCGGCGCACTACACCGGCGAGTCGGGGCCGTCCGGACCCTCCGGCCTGCCGGGCCCGCCCCGGCTGGACGGCCGCTCGGGCAAGCTCGCCCGGCTGGAGGAGACCTTGGAGGAGGCCGTCGCCGAGGGCGACCGGGTGCTGTGCTTCACCCAGTTCACCGCCTTCGGCTCACTGCTGCGGCCGTACCTGGCGGAGCGGCTGGACAGCGAGGTGCTGTTCCTGCACGGCGGGATGAGCACACGCGCGCGGGACGCGGCGGTGGACCGGTTCCAGGACCCGGACGGCCCCTCGGTGTTCCTGCTGTCGCTGAAGGCGGGCGGCCGCGGGCTGAACCTGACCGCCGCCAACCAGGTGGTCCACGTCGACCGCTGGTGGAACCCGGCGGTCGAGGAGCAGGCCACCGACCGGGCGTTCCGGCTGGGCCAGCGCCGGGACGTCCAGGTCCGGCGGTTCGTCTGCGTGGGCACGGTGGAGGAGCGGGTGGACGCCATGATCGAGGCCAAACGCGAGCTCGCGGACGCGGTGGTGGGGCCCGGCGGTGGCTCCGGTGAGGGCTGGATCGGGCATCTGCCGCTGGACGCGCTGCGCGAGGTGCTGGCCCTGACCGAGGACGCGGTGAGCGAGGCATGAGCGGGACGCCCCCACCCTCGCCCAGCCCCGGCCGCGATCCGTCCGGACCCCACTCATCCGGCGACGGGACCGCCTGGTCGAACCGGTTCCTGGAGCGGGTCGAGGCGCTCGGCGGCGGGCTGACCGCGCGCGGCGTCCGCGAGACCGCCTCGGCGCTGCCGGTGGAGGGCCTGGACGTCGGTCCCGGCAGCGTCCGGGCGCGGGTGCCGGACACCGCCGGGGGCGGGTACGAGGTCTGGATCGAGCTGCCGGTGTTCGACCGGACCCGGTGGACCCGGGCGGAGCAGGCCATCGCCGCCGACGAGCAGGCCCGGGAGCAGCTGTTCGACGGGGAGTTCCCGGACCGGCTGGACGCGCTGCTGGGCCGCGCGGGCCTGTCGCTGCTCCCTGCCCGGGCCCGGGATCTGGCGGCCGAGTGCTCCTGCCCGGAGTGGTCGCCGTCCTGCCGTCACCTGGCGGCGGTGCTGGGCGAACTGGCGGCGGCGTTCGACCGCGATCCTTTCCTGCTGACGGCCTGGCGCGGGCGCGACCGGGGGCGGCTGCTGCGGCATGTCCGGGAGGCGCACGCCGCCGCCGAGCCGCCGGTCGTGCTGGTCCTGCCGGAGGACGGGAACGCCGACGGGGATCGTCCACTGGCGGACTGCCTGGCCGACTTCTGGCAGGAGGGCGACCGCCACCGCGCGCTGAGGGCGGCGGCGAACGGGGTGGACGGTCCTGACGGTCGGGCCGGTCGGGCTGGTTCGGCCGGTTCAGCGGCGGCCGATCCGCTGGCGGGGCTGGGGCCGTCCGGGATCGTGGTCCGCGGCCGCTCGCTGGAGTCCCTGCTGCGCCCCGCCTATCAAGCCCTGAGCGGAGACTGATGAGTATCAGGTGAGACAGAAGTGTCTCACCTGAGCTATTCTTGCTGCATGGCCACGGATCGCGACTCGGTACTGCTCACCGCCGTCGGCGTGCTCTCCCGGCAGCCCACGGCCGCCATGGACGAGATCGCGCGGGCCGCCGGGATCAGCCGGGCCACCCTGCACCGGATGTTCCCCGGCCGCGACGCGCTGGTCCGCGACGTCGGCGCGCTCGCGCTGCGGCGGATGTCCCAGGCGCTGGACTCGGCCGAGCTGGACCGGGGCGACCCGGTCGACGCGATCCGCCGACTGGCCGAGGCGGTGATCCCGGAAGCGAGCCTGGCGGCCTTCCTCGCCGGTGAGAACCGGCTGTTCGACGACGACACCATCAACGACGCCTGGGACGCCATGGACGCGCGGGTCGCCGCGCTGTTCCTGCGCGGGCAGAAGTCCGGCGCGTTCCG
>Ga0302314_10003954_pt1 | contig 27266 bp, 23 predicted proteins | sample III_Palsa_N2_3_FD_200533 | JGI IMG/M metagenome (GOLD analysis project Ga0302314, IMG submission 200533) | Peat permafrost microbial communities from Stordalen Mire near Abisko, Sweden - III_Palsa_N2_3 | ecosystem: Environmental > Terrestrial > Soil > Palsa > Peat permafrost | place: Sweden...
ACGGATCGGCCTTGACCATCTTGTAGAGCGCGGTGGACATCTTGTCGACGTCGTTGCGGGTCTTCGGCTCGACCGACACGCTGATCACGGGATCCGGGAAGCGCATGCGCTCCAGCAGCGCCGGGTGTGCCGGATCGCTCAGCGAGTCGCCTGTCTCGGTGTCCTTCATTGAGACGAATGCGCAGATGTCGCCGGCGCGCACTTCGTCGATTTCCTTGGTCGCGTTGGCCTGCACTTCCACGATGCGACCCACGCGCTCTTTCTTGCCGCGGGTGACGTTTTGCAGGGTGTCGCCCTTCTTGATCACGCCCGAGTAGACGCGGCAGAAGGTCAGGGTGCCGAACTGGTCGTTGATGACCTTGAACGCCAGCGCGCGCGCCGGTGCGTCGTCACGTACTTCCTGCTCGCCGATGATGTTGCCATCCTCGTCGACCATCGAGATACCGCCGTTCTCGCCCGGGTAGGGCATGTAGTCGACCACGGCGTCCAGCAGCTGCTGGACGCCCTTGTTCTTGTACGACGAACCGCAGAATACCGGTACCAGCTTGCCGGTGACGCAACCCTTGCGGATGCATTCCTTCAGCTTTTTCGGATCGTGCTCACCGGTCTCGATCAGCTTCTCGAACGCGTCGTCGTCCATCGCCAGCGCGGTTTCCAGCATTTCCTCGCGCAGCTTGGGCAGCTGATCGATCCAGTCGTTGTCGACGGTGGAACCGAACTTCAGGCGGGCTTTGGCTTCCTCGAAGGAAACGGTTTCCCAGGTGCTGTCCTTGTCGTCCGAGGCCCAGATATAGGCCACGTTGGCGACCAGGTCGGCCATGCCGCAGAACTCGTCGCTGCTGCCCAATGGAATCTGGCAGAGCAGGGCCGGTGCGCCGAGGCGCTCGCGAATGCCCTTGACGCAATGGCCGAAGCTGGCGCCGATGCGGTCCATCTTGTTGACGTAGCACACGCGCGGCACGTTGTACTGGTCGGCCAGGCGCCAGTTGGTTTCGGTCTGTGGTTCCACGCCGGCCACGCCGTCGAAGACCACCACGGCGCCGTCAAGCACGCGCAGCGAACGGTTCACTTCGATGGTGAAGTCCACGTGTCCCGGGGTGTCGATCACGTTGATCTGGTGACCCTTCCACTCGGTCGACACGGCAGCCGACTGGATGGTGATACCGCGCTTGCGCTCTTGCTCGAGATAATCCGTCGTGGTCGAGCCCTTACCGTCCTTGGTGTCATGCACGTCGACGATCTGATGCTTTTTGCCGGTGTAGTACAGAACACGCTCGGTGGTCGTGGTCTTGCCCGCATCGATATGCGCAATGATGCCGATGTTGCGATAAAGGGTGAGTGGTTTGTTTCTGGCCATGACCTGGGTTCCGAAAATATCAAGCGTGGTTGGATGGGTAATCGTTGGACAAGCTAAAGGGTCGATCTGCGGGACGCCCAAGGCTGCCCACGTTGCGGCCGCGCTTCACATGGTGTGCCTCGAATCGGGTCCGAAAGGCATCAACCGTGAAGGTCGGCAGCGGCTAACTCCTGATTTTAGCGTGTTTCCGGGTCCGATTTGTGATTCGCCCGGTTTCAAGGCGCACAAAACCCGCTTGAGCCCCGCTGGGGCTGGTTTTCGGCCTGCGATGGCGAGGCGTTCGGCGGTTGAAATCGCGGCGTCAGCGGGTCGTCATGACCTTGCCGGAGTGATGCCGGGCCGATTGACGCCAGACTTACCGATGCGCCCCTCTCGCAGGGAACGGCACCACTTGACCGGTTTCCGATCCGGGATGCCGCCAGTACGGCGCTACCGGCCACTGGCTGGACAGATCGATACCGCTACCGAGTGCCTGGCCGACTTGGGCACGATCCAGATGTGGTGCGAACTGCGCTACAAACTCGAGCGCCTGTTCGCGCAACGGGCTTTCACGCCGAAGCACGATCCACGTGGTGCAGGTCGGAAAAAGATGATCGGCTGGCAATGCATGCAGATGTTCCGAGTCTGCCGGCAGCAGCGCCATCTCCGCCAGAATGCCCACGCCAAGCCCGGCGTTGACGTAGGTTTTGATCAGGTCGGCATCGCCGGCGGTCATGGCGATCTGCGGGTGCAGGCCGGCTTTCTCGAAAATCTGGCGTAGCGAGGAATCCGGCTTTAGCGACGAGTCGTAGCTGATCAGCGGTACCTTCGCCAGTTCGTCCAGCGTCAATGGGCGCGACAGTTTGGCAAAGGCATGGTCTCGCGGTACCAGCGCCACCCGATGCCAGCGATAGGCTGGCAGCGCCAGGCCATTGGTTTGCGGCGGGCCACCCGAGGTGCTGACGATGGCGATGTCGGCACCGTCGCTGTCCAGCACATCGATCAGCAGCGCGTCCGCCGTTGGCTGTAGATGCACGCTGAGGCTGGGGTAGCGCTGACTTAATGCGCCAATCGTGGCAGGCAGCGCATAGCGCGCCTGGGTATGCGTCGTGGCGATGCGCAGCATGGTACGCGTAACGCTGTGCATGGTAGCGACCACCGAGCGGATGGAGTCCACTTCAGCCAGGATCATGCGCGCGCTCTCGAGGACCCGGCCACCAACGTGCGTGAGGCTTTCCAGATTGCGTCCGCGCCGGTTGAACATCGAAAAGCCCAACTCCTCCTCAAGATGCCGCAGATGTTTGCTCAGTCCTGGCTGGGTGGCATGCACCCGCTCGGCGGCGAGGGAGATATTGAGTCCGCAATCAACGATCGCGACGAGGTGGCGGAGCTGAGTCAGGGTCATGGGTTTGTTCGCAATATGACGTGGGAGTGAAGTGAGCGGACGGAAGTGGCTACTTCCGTAAACATCGCCCGCTACCACCGCGTCGTGCGAAATCGAAGCCAGCACAGCCCGTGGCCGCAAAGCCAAAGGGGATGTTGCGCTGCACGATTAATTTCATATGGACGTCTATACATCCATAACCAATGATGAGTCAAGCTTCTCGGTTTGCACCTATCGGAGAATATGGCGCGGCGAGTGAATCAAAATCTATGCTTGCAGCAACACGCATTCACGCTTCAGGCCGGGATGATTGTCAGAAATCTGCCGATGTCGCCGGCTGCTCATGAGACATGTAAAGAGCGCCACCAGGTATCAAGACGTCACCGCGTCACCCAGAATCGATGCCAGCGTGGGGATAGCGTCTCCATGGCTGTCGCTAGCATGCTGATCAACGGACAGCCCATAAAAATGGCTCATTGAGCATGACGAGTGCCCGTCTCATGACATAGTAGATCTTCATAAAACGCACCAAATGGTTCACTCGGATGCGCGATCTGGATTTCCAGAATCCACAGTCCGCTGGATGGTGTCGAGTCCAACGCGCCAAGGTCGCCACCCTTGTGGATCGCGTGCGGAAAGTCGCAGACGCGATGGCCCTTGACTGCATGATTGAGTCGATACCCCAGTGCCTGTGCGCGCTCGTCGGTAAAAGCGTACAAGGCCTGACCACTCAGGCCCTGCGTGCGCCACGCATCGGCGACTTCGTGAAACAGCGTGCGCGCCGCTTCCGCACAGGCCCGCTGCTCTGGCGCGTGACCAGTGACAAACGTATCGCCTACATCGCCCTCGTGACCGTCGAACACCAGCCCGATGTCGATAAAGTAGCTATCGTTCTCACCGAGTCGTACCGTCGGATCAGATTTCTCTCGATACGTTTTGGTCGTGTTCGCACCGATGCGAATCAGTACCGGATGCCAAAGCCGTTCCGTGCCCAGTTCGCGGAATACCTCGGCCGCTTCGACCTTGGCTTCGTCCTCGCTGATACCTGGACGCATGCGCTCGCGGATGCCGTACAACGCGGCCCAGCTTTTTCTGCGGGCATGTTGCATAAGAGTGGCGTCGTACCGTTTGCCGACGGCCTCGAGTGTTGTGGAATTCATTGCTTCAAAACCCAGTGAAAGTTGCTGACGTAAAGACACGGTCAGGCCAGGAATAAAAGTAACAGTGCGATCACCGCCGGGAGTGCCTGAATCCACAAAATTTTCCGGCTTGCCGTGAGCCCTCCGAAGATGCCGGCCACCAGCACGCAGACGAGAAAGAATACTTTCACGTTGAAGCCGGCAATGCCGAGGCTCAGGCCCCAGATCAGCCCGGCGGCCAGGAAGCCGTTGTATAGCCCCTGATTGGCGGCAAGCGTTTTCGACTGCTCGGCGAACTCAGCGGTGAGGCCGAACGCGCGGCGGCCGGCGGGCTTGGTCCACAGGAACATTTCCAGCACCAGGAAATAGACGTGAAGCAGCGCGATGATGACGACGACGAGGTTGCCGGCGATGGACATGTAGTTCCCCTTGGATGGCTGGACCCATGGCGCTCTGTTGGAGCGTCGTACTGGCAGTGTCGCAGTCGGCCCGGTTGATCGCAAATGCAAAGCGCCATCGGAAAATACGAGGCTGGATGCAGACTGCGGACCAGGGAGGGGGCTTCATCGCCGTGCTGCCCGCTTGATGGGTAGTTTTGCGCCGTCGAGTTCAAGCTATCGGCAGATTGAATGCCGCAACAAAAAAACGGATCCATGAGAGCCATGGATCCGTTTGCATGGGTACGGCGGGAGAAGCCGTACCATGATGGGTCAATCAGTGCTGGTGGATGATGCTGGTGATCGCGCCGCTGCTTTCGTCGACCAGCAAGTAGTCACCATTGTCGCCACGCACCCAGTGGGATCCTTGAGCGGGTTCGTTCAAGTGTTCGGTCTGCCAGTGCTGAACGACATAACGATTGTCGCGATACTCGGTAGGTACTACGCCGCCTTCCTTGTACCAGGTGGTGTCGGCACCGTTGACGTGCTGCACGGTCGTGGTAACCGTTTTCGTCGTCTGAACAGTGCCGCCGCTTTGATCGTCGGACTGCGCTGCCATTGCTGCACTGGAGGCCAGCAGAGCTGCGCACATGGCCATGACAAGTTTCGTTTTCATGAGTTGTCCTTTATGAATGCCAAGCTTGTGGCGGAGCCACAGGTCAAGGACAGCGGCAAATGTCAGCGCACGCACCTGCCCGGAGGTGAAACCGTACCGAAGGCATGGCTACTGCAATTACACCATCGCAGGCGGCAGGCTCTTTGCGTGTGAATTTCTTGGCAGTGCGCCTTTCACACGCGTCCCTTCAACCGCATCTATGGAAGACGCGTATGGCTCAGGTCTGCGGCAGCGGCTCTGGCTCCAGCAACGGTACTGGAGTCATGATCGTCACGACGACCGGTCGGCCCAGTTGCCGCAGCCAGCGGTAATGCGAGGCGATACCAGCGGCAAAGCTGCGATGAGTGCGGTAGGTCATGCCGAACTCGCGGCAGGTAGCTTCCACCACGCGTGCGACGACGGGATAGTGCACGTGCGAGATGCGTGGAAAGAGATGGTGCTCGATCTGGAAATTGAGACCGCCGATCAACCAGCTCAGCACACGGTTGTTGCGCGCGAAATCCACCGTGGTTTCCAACTGGTGGATGGCCCACGGTGTGTCCATCCGCTGGTTCGTTTCGTTTGGCAGGGGAAAGTCGGCTTCTTCCACGACGTGCGCCATCTGGAACACCAGCGCCAGCAACACGCCAGCGACGGCCGAGGTGATCGTATAGAACAGCAGCACAGCGCCGATCGAATGGAGCATCATCGGCAGCGCAAACGCGAGACCGAAAAACACCCCTTTGCCGATCACAAAACCCGCCAGATCCCAGCCGCGCGGTCGCTCGAATGGCCGCTCGCCGATGGTGCCGGTAATCATGTCGCGGAAATCTCCGTACAGATGCCAGCGGATCGCTGTAACGCCATACAGCACCCAAAGATAAACGTGCTGCCAGCGGTGCCACGATCGCCACGGATGCTGCGGCGAGAGCCGTCCCAGAATGCCGAGATCGATGTCACTGTCGTGGCCGGCGACATTGACCCAGGTGTGGTGGAATCGCGCGTGCTTCCATTGCCAGATGTACGAACTCCCACCGACCATATCCAGCGTCAGCGCCATCAGTCGATTGACCCATCGTCGATCCGAATAGGCCTGATGGCCGCCGTCATGCATCACATTGAAACCGATACCCGCGATCGCTACGCCAAGCACGATGCTGAGGGCGACTGCCGCCCAGCCATTTGTCGCGAAAAACACCAGTGCCACATAGCTGAGTGCAAAAGTGGTGAGAATGATCGCCGTCTTCAGATACATCTGCAGGCTGTCGCGCTGACGAGTGCCGTTGCGCTTGAATTCGGCATCCATCCTACGGCGCAGCTCGCGATGAAAGCTGTTATCGCCGCTGAACTTCAGCCGCTCGCTGGTTGCATCGGGCGACGATGGTTCGGCAGCGTTGTCCCTGCGATGTAATGAATCGAGGGGCATGGGGGAGCCTGACGAGGGAATACGGTCTGCATACTAACCCATTGGCAGTGACGGCCGTGTCGCGGTTCGTCGTAATCGATGCCAATCATCGGCTGACGGTGATGCTACGCGGCAGCTTTGAAAGTCACCACCAACACGTCGCGGTGCGCTGACTTCTCCGGATCGAACGGAGTGACGGCGGTAACGCCGTGGCTGACTTTGGCATCGTCGACCAGCGCGGCATCCAGTGGGTGGGTCAGGGTAAAGCTGCCAAGCAGCTCACCGTTGCAGGCGTGAATGGTTGTGACGCCGCTTTCAATATTCGTGCGATCAATCAGCAGCACCAGCACATAGTCCACGCCATCCCGATGTACGCCCTCGGGTGTGGGCTCGCCGGCCTCGCCGATGCTCGCCTCGATGCGGAACTGATGCGCTTCGACATGCCACTGCGGAATGCGTGGCGCCAGCGAACCGAACAGTGTGTGGCTGAACTGGAGGATGCGGCGAAAGCTGGCGCCATCGGCGATTTTTGGCCGAATCGGCACGAACCAGCGCTCGATGCCGCCCTGCAGCTTGTTGTTCTGCAGAGTCTGCACGTGCGGCTGCTGTGGATTGCGTGTGATGGCGCCGTCGGCCGTGATCTTGAACGTCGTATGGCGGCGACGACGTTTGCGGCCCTTGGCCGCGAGATAGGCATCGGGCGCCAGATCATTCCAGCTTTCGGTGAATGCATCCCAGTCGTCCAGCGACTGTGGATCATCAAGCAGGCCGTCCATCGTCTCGGCACCGAGAAAAGCAAAGCCCTCGCTATGTAACCGGGTATGCAGCGCTGATAGATCAGATTGAGAACTCATGGCGCTACGTTACCAGCAGCGCCGGGCAGGGAGATATCCGTCGGCTACGCGGTAAACGATCTCGCTGATCGCTTCAGCCTGGGAACGCCTGATCCAGCCACGGCGGCACGGGAATATTTTTTTCGCGCAGAAAGCTAGGGTTGAACAGTTTGGCCTGATAACGCGTACCGGCATCGCAAAGGATGGTGACAACGGTATGGCCGGGACCGAGCGCACGCGCAAGGCGAATCGCGCCAGCCACGTTGACGCCGCTGGAGCCGCCCACACACCAGCCTTCCTCGTGCAGCAACTGGTGCGATAGCGGAATCGATTCGTCGTCGGGTATAGACCACGCCAGATCGATGGGTGCGCCATCGAAGTTGGCGGTGACGCGACTGGAGCCAATGCCTTCGCTGATCGAATTGCCACTGGCCACCAGCTCGCCGGTGTTGACGTAATTGGCCAACGCCGAGCCCGTGGGGTCGGCCAGAGCGATGCGTACGCCCGGGTTGCGCGCCTTCAAGGCACGGCCGACACCGGCCAGCGTGCCGCCGGTGCCGGAGGCACAGACGAAGCCGTCGATATGGCCTTCCGTTTGCTCCCATATTTCCATGCCAGTGGTGGCCTCGTGGAAGTCACGGTTGGCGGTGTTGTCGAACTGGTTGGCAAACCATGCGCTGCCCGCATCGCTTTCGTTCAATGCTTCAGCATGGGCTCGCGCCTGGTGCGCGTAGTGGTTGGGGTCCTTGTAGGGCGCGGCGGGTACCAGTCGAACCTCGGCACCGGTGATCCGCAGCGCGTCAATCTTTTCGCGACTTTGCGTTTCCGGCATGAAGATGACGGTGCGATAGCCCAAGCTGGCGCCGAGCAATCCCAATCCGATGCCGGTGTTGCCGGCAGTGCCTTCCACGATGAAGCCGCCGGCGCGGATCAGTCCGCGCCGCTCGGCGTCTTGCAGCAGGCCAAGCGCAGTACGGTCCTTGATCGAGCCGCCTGGATTCATCAGCTCGGCCTTGGCCAGCACTTCACAGCCGGTCAGCGCGGAGGCGTGGCGCAGGCGTAATAGCGGGGTATGGCCGATGGTGGTGGCAAGGTCGGGTCGGCTGCTCATGGCATCATGTCGTGAATGGATGGGTAAGGCAGGAATGGTGCATTAAAAAGGGGCGGTCGCGGGTCATTACGATTCCCGAGCATCCGCCCCTGGAGGTTTCGCAAAGGGTTTGTGTCAGTTCTTCGGTGCCGGCACCAGTCGCAGATACGACTTCAGCGTTTTCCAGCCGCCGGGGTGCAGCGTCTTGGCGTCTTCGTCCGAAACCGACGGCGCGATGATTACGTCATCCCCCGGTTTCCAGTCGACCGGCGTGGTGAGCTTGCGACCGTCGGTGAGCTGCAGGGAATCGAGCACGCGCAGAATCTCGTCGATATTGCGGCCGGCGCTCGGCGGGTAGGTAAGAGTGAGTCGCACCTTTTTGTTCGGGTCGATGATGAAAACCGAACGCACGGTGACCTTGGGATCGGCTTTGGGGTGAAACATGCCGTAAAGCTTGGCGACTTCCAAATCCGGGTCGGCCAGCAGCGGGTAGTTGATGGCTGTACCACCAACGTCTTCCACATCCCTGGCCCAGCGCTTGTGGTCTTCGACCGAATCGACCGACAGGCCGAGCAGCCTGGTGTTGCGCGTTTCGAACTCGTTCTTGCGGCGGGCAAATGCGCCCAGCTCGGTGGTGCACACCGGCGTGAAGTCCTTCGGGTGCGAAAAAAATACCACCCAGTGGTCGCCGACGTATTCATGAAAATGGATCTTTCCCTCGGTCGAGTGGAGGGTGAAGTCGGGGGCGATTTCGCCCAATTGCAGACTCATGCGTTTCTCCGGTTGACTGAGCGGGGATGGCTGAGGAGGTCTTTGCGCAGGAAAGAGCTTACTCGCGAGATGTTTGAATTTGGTGATGGCGCATGCGTGGTCCTTGCGACCATATGGTTAAAAGTTTTTCAGCATTTGAAAAGTCTATACGTTTAGATGTTTAGACGTCTATTGACAAATAAAAGATCAACCTTTACTGTCAACTGACTCATCGAGACCGGCTGAGGGACAGGCCCATTGAAGCCGGGGCAACCTGCGGAGCGTTTCCGCAACGGTGCTAATTCCTGCGGAAGCGCCATCTGGCGCCAATCCGGAAGATGGGCGTCATGTCTCGCAGCTTTTCGCTGTCGATCCCATGCATGACGACCTCTCCGGCCCTTCGCAGGACGATGCCGACCGGAGAGACCAGATGACCTGTTTGCCCGAAACCATCGCTGCTACAACGACCAACGCGGCAATTGCTGCGATTTTGGCGCCGTTGCGTCATCGCCCCAGCTTGACGGTCCGGCGCAGCATGCGGCGGCTCACGCTGAATCCGAAATATGGCAGTGGTCCGGTCGAGGTCGACGTGCGTTATTCGTGGAGCGGTGCGCCGGATGCGCCGACGCTGATCGTGCAGGGTGGCATTTCGGCCGATCGCGACGTGGTGAGACTGGATCGCGATGCGGCACCGGGCTGGTGGCAGGCCCTGGTGGGTGCTGGTGCGGCGATCGATCTGAACCAGTGGCGTGTGCTGGCCATCGACTGGCTGACCCCTGCCGAGCTGGGCACGAACACCGTATCCAGCGAGGATCAGGCCGACGCCCTGGCTGCACTGCTGCAGGCGCTGGCTATTCCGCAGGTACATGCTTTCATCGGTTCGTCTTACGGCGCGATGGTGGGGCTGGCCTTTGCTGCACGTCATCCGCACTCGGTCGATCGGCTGGTGCTGTTGGCCGGCGCGCATCGTCCGCATCCGCTGGCGACCGCACAGCGCAGCGTGCAACGTGGCATCGTGCGGCTGGGCCAGGCCAGCGGTCAGGTCGACGAGGCCTTGTCGCTGGCCCGTCAGCTGGCGATGACCACATATCGCGGCAGCACCGAATTCGGCAAGCGCTTTGCCGGTGGCCCGGAGTTTCGCGATGGCCGCTTTCATTTCCCGGTCGAGGATTATCTGGAGCATGCCGGTCGTCGCTTCGTCGAGCGATTCGACGCCGACCGCTTCCTGGCCCTGTCGGAGTCGATCGACCTGCATGATGTGGCCCCCGAGTTGGTGCCTGTGCGCTCCACCCTGATTGGGTTTCCGTCCGACAGGCTGGTGCCGTTGTCCGATCTGTGTGAGCTGCAAAGCCGCCTGCATGGTGCGGCCACGCTGGAAGTGGTCGATTCGCCGTACGGCCACGATGCCTTCCTCAAAGAGTCCGAACAGCTGGCGCCGCTGCTGCGTAGCGCGCTGGCGTAAATTTTTCTTATCCCCTTTGTATTGATCCGAACGATTGGTCTGGAGAGTCCCATGAGCAAGTCCACCCCCTGTACCCGAGCCGTGCGTGCCGGCATCGAAACCGATACCCAGCATGGCGCGGTGGTGCCGGCGCTGCATCTGTCGAGCAACTACAGTTTCGAGGGCCTCGGTCGCAAGCGCGTGTACGACTATTCGCGCAGCGGCAACCCGACCCGTGATTTGCTCGGCAATGCGCTGGCGGAGCTGGAGCAGGGCGCCGGTGCGGTAGTCACGTCCAGCGGCATGTCGGCGGTGGCGCTGGTGCTGGAACTGGTCCCGGCTGGCAGCCACGTGCTTGCCGCGCACGACTGTTACGGCGGTACCTGGCGGCTGCTCGATGCGTGGGCCAAGAAGGGTCGTTTCACGCTGGAATTCGTCGATCTCACCGACAGCACCGCGCTGGCTGCCGGCCTCGCCAAAAAGCCGGCGCTCGTATGGGTGGAGACGCCGTCCAATCCCTTGCTGCGCATCACCGATATCCGCCATGTAGCGCAAGCCACGCATGCGGCCGGTGCGCTACTTGTCGTCGATAACACCTTTCTGTCGCCGGCGTTGCAGCAGCCACTACTGCTGGGCGCGGACGTGGTGGTTCACTCCACCACCAAGTACATCAACGGTCACAGCGATGTGGTCGGTGGCGCGGCGGTGGCGAAGGACGCAGCGGTTTACGATCAACTGAAATGGTGGGCCAACTGCAATGGCCTTACCGGTGCGCCGTTTGACAGCTACCTCACCCTCCGTGGACTGCGCACCTTGTCCGTGCGACTACGCCAGCATCAGGAAAACGCCGAACGTATCGCTACGCATCTGGATGGCCATTCGGCGGTCCGCAAAGTCTACTATCCCGGCCTGAAAAACCATGTCGGCCACGCGTTGGCCGCTCGCCAGCAGCAGGGTTTCGGTGCGATGTTGAGCTTTGAGCTGGAAGGCGACGTGAGCCAGATCGAAGCCTTCGTTGATGGCCTGGAATATTTTTCGTTGGCCGAATCCCTCGGCGGTGTGGAAAGCCTGATCGCCCATCCTGCTTCGATGACCCATTCGTCAATGGCACCCGAAGCGCGTCATGCCGCCGGTATTGCCGACAGCCTGCTGCGCCTGTCGATAGGTATCGAGGACGGCGACGATCTGCTGCGCGATATCGACGCGGCGCTGGAGCGCGCGCAAACGCTGGCTGCAAAGTCTGCACGTCCCGCCGCTGCCGGTCGGATTCACGCATGAGTTCGGTGGTGGTTGCGCCTGCCGCTGCATCGAAATCAGCGGTAACCGCTGTAACCGCCACCACGACCGGCATCGTTTTGCTCGGCACCGGTGTGGTCGGTGGTGCGTTGCTGAAGCTGCTGAACACACCGGCGGCGGCAAGCATTCGTCTCGTGGGTGCCGCCAACTCGCGTCGGCAGCATACGGATGCGGCAAGCCTCGCCAGCCGTACGCTGCGAGAGCAGTTGAACAACGATGGTGATATCCGCAATGACGCGGTGTTGCTGGCCGCACTGGATGCCAGCGGCGTATTGCACAAGGTCATTGTGGATGCCACCGCGAACACCGTATTGGCATCGCGCCACGCAGAGTGGCTGGCACGCGGCTATCACGTGGTTACCGCCAACAAGGCGTTGGCCGGCGGCGACTTGTCGGGCTGGCGCGCACTGCAAGCGGCGACTGCGCAAGGTGCGCGTTACGGCGATTCCGCGACCGTCGGTGCGGGCTTGCCGGTGCTCTCAACATTGCGTCGCTTGCGTCAATGCGGCGACAGTCTGTTGACGCTGGAAGGCGTGTTCTCCGGTTCGCTGTCGTGGCTGTTCAATCAGTACGACGGCAACCAGCCGTTTTCCACCCTGCTGCTGGAAGCGCGCCGGTTGGGCTATACCGAGCCCGATCCACGCTCCGATCTCTCCGGCGACGACGTGGCCCGCAAGCTGCTGATCATCGCCCGCAATGCAGGCTTCGCCCTGGGCGTCGATGAGGTACAGGTGGAAAGCCTGGTGCCCGAACCGCTGCGTGCGGTCACTGCCGAGCAGTTTCTGGCTCGGCTGACGGAGCTGGACGAACCGCTTGCCGCGCGTCATGCGGAAGCCAAATCACGCGGCAATGTGCTGCGCTTCCTCGCCCGTCTCAACCAGCGTGGCAAGGCGCGCGTCGGCATCGCCGAAGTCCCCGTTACCCATCCTGCCGCGCGCCTCTATGGCACCGACAACCAGTTCGCCCTCACCACCACCCGCTACAACACCCAGCCGCTGGTCATTCAGGGGCCTGGGGCCGGTCCGGAAGTGACCGCGCAGGCGTTGCTCGGGGATGTGCTGGCCTTGCATTGACCCCGTTCCAGCGCGATTGTGCTTTTGGTAGGTTGGGTGGAGCGAAGCGATACCCAACAGCACGCTGCGATTGATAGAGGGCATCGCTTTTCTCAGCCCAACCCCGTGTTTTTCAGTGCTGACGACGCAGTGCAAGGTTGACGCCGAAACCCAGCAGTACACCGCCACATATCCGATCCATCCATGTGGCCACATCGGGTCGCGATAAAAGCAGTCGGTGGATGCCGGCACCAAGCATCGCCAGCACCATCGACCAGCAGAGGCCTGTGCCGATGAAACTCAGGCCAAGCAGCAGCAAGCCAAACCGAGCGTGAGGCGCCTGCATGGAAACGAACGGCGGAAGAAAGGCGAGATAAAACAGCGCGACTTTCGGATTGAGCACGTTGGTCAACATGCCTTGTCGAAATGCGGCGGTAAACCCCTTTCCGCGCGTGACGGTCGCCTTGGGCTTGGCTTGTCGTATCAGCAGCATGGGCAGGCCGATCCAGCACAGATACGCCGCACCGAAATACTTGAGAACGGCGAAGGCCAATGCCGAAGTCATCAGCAGCGCCGAGAGGCCGACCACGGCGGCCACCGTGTGAACAAGGCATCCGGCATTGATACCGAGCGCCGCGCCAACGCCGACCGCTCGTCCTTCGCGACCACTACGTGCGAGGATGTAAAAAGTATCCAGACCCGGTGTGAGATTGAGAGCGACGCAGGCGAGTAGAAAGGCGCCGAAATGCTGGATACCGTACATCGTCACTGGTCGCTCAGTGGCCCGTTACGCGGGCGGCATAGCTTCGTCATGCGGATGGTTATGCGCGTCCTCGCATGCGGCTTCTATCGACGGCGTGCGCCAGCCCGACTTTACGCCCCACAGGTAGAACACCAGACCGATCACGGCGACCACGACCAGGTCGATGCCATACGAGAGATAACCCTTGCCGCCGAAGATGGTGCTGCCGGCCCATGAGACAAGGGCGAGGGTGGGCAGGTAAGCAATCAGCCACCAGGCGCCTTTGATCTGTCGCGCGAAATCGTGCCAGCCGGTCTTGGCCTGATAGTAGAAATACACCGGCAGTGCCACGACCATCAGAAGGATGATTTCGCCAGTCAGCGGCCACTTGGCCCAGTACAGCAACTCGGTGGCCATGATGAAAGCGACACCGGCGAGCACGGGCAGGCCGGTGAGTCGGAAAGGTCGATGCATGTCCGGTGCGGTGTGGCGCAGGGTCATCACGCTGACCGGGCCGGTGAGGTAGGAGATGACCGTCGCCACCGAGATCACTGCCGCCAGCGTGCCCCAGCCGCGGAAGAAAAACAGGAACAGGAACGACACCACCAGGTTCAGCCACATCGCCGGACGCGGTACGCCCCAGCGTGGATCGATGCGGCCCAGGATTTTCGGCAAGGTGCCGTTGCGCTCCATACCGTAGATCATGCGTGCGGTGGTGGCGGTGTAGGTCATGCCGGTGCCGCTGGGGCTCACGAACGCATCGGCGTACAGCAGCATGGCCAGCCAGTGCAGGTTGACGATGATCGCCAGCTCAGCGAACGGCGAACGGAAATCGATGCCATGCCAGCCGGCCTTGGCCAGCATTTCCTGCGGCACCGCGCCGATATACGCGACCTGCAGAATCACATAGACGATGGTGGCGAGCCCGATCGAGCCCAGTACCGCGAACGGAATGCTCTTGCCCGGATTGCGCGCTTCGCCGGCCAGGTTCACCGGACTCTGGAAGCCGTTGAAGCTGAAAACGATACCTGCCGTGGCGACGGCCGTGAGGATGGCGGGGAAGTCCAGCGCATGGGCGCCGCCATGAATACCCACCGAAAAATTCTCGCGATGAAAACCGCTGGCGATCAGCGCCAGGCCGGTCGCCGCGGGCACCACCAGCTTGAACACGGTGATCGCGGTGTTGGAGTGCGCGAACAGCTTCACGCTCCAGAAGTTGAGCAGGAAATACATGACTACCAGCACGGCGGCGATGCATAGTCCGATCGGCGCCAGCTCGCCATGTCCGTCGGGCATATGGATGTACAGCGCCTGCGCCCATGCAAACGGCCACGAAGCCATGTACTGCACCGACGCCTCCGCTTCCACCGGAATCACCGAGACGATCGCGATCCAGTTCGCCCAGGCGCCGATGAAGCCGACCAGTGAGCCGTGCGAGTAGTGGCTATAGCGCACCATGCCGCCGGACTCGGGAAACATCGCGCCCAGTTCCGCGTAGGTCAGTGCGATGGTCATGATGATCGCCGCGCCCAGCACCCATGCCCACACCGCGCCGGGTCCGGCCAATCCAGCCGCGCGCCAAGCGCCAAACAGCCAGCCGGAGCCGATGATCGAACCCAGGCCGGTAAGCATCAGGGCGAAGGGGCCGACATCGCGTCGGATAGGGCTGGATGAGGACATGCAAGCTCCCGCAGTTTGAATCGATAGACCGCTCTGGAAGCGGCACAAGACCCGGATCATGACAGAGGGCGGCGCGGGCTGTCAGCCTGGGTATGTCATGGTGCGGTGCGGCGTGGAGACGTTCGGTGAGGTATGGGCGTCACAGCGGAGTAGAGATGCTTTAAGGCATTTCCTGGGAGTGTGTCGCAAGGGTTCAGCGCCTCCCACCTCCTCCTGGGTGCAGGGGGAGGGGCTAAAAATTTTGCTCTCTCCTCTCTTGACAGGGGAGAGCTGGGGTGGGGTTGGCTCTTGCGACGTAGCTGCGCTACGCGATCCTCAGCACTCGATCACATTCACCGCCAACCCGCCCCGTGACGTTTCCTTATACTTGTCCTTCATGTCGCGTCCGGTATCTCGCATCGTCTTGATCACCTTGTCGAGCGAGACGTGGTGCTTGCCGTCGCTGCGCATGGCCATGCGGCTAGCGTTGATGGCCTTGACCGAACCCATTGCGTTGCGTTCGATGCAGGGAATCTGCACCAGGCCACCGATCGGATCGCAAGTGAGGCCGAGGTTGTGTTCCATGCCGATCTCGGCGGCGCTCTCAACTTGCAGCATATTGCCGCCAAGTGCCGCGGTGAGTCCGCCGGCGGCCATCGAACAGGCCACGCCGACCTCGCCCTGGCAACCGACTTCGGCGCCGGAGATCGAGGCGTTTTCCTTGTAGAGAATGCCGATGGCGGCGGCGGTGAGCAGAAAGTCGATCACGCCGTCGTCGTTCGCCTTCGGGCAGAAGCGTTGGTAATAATGCAGCACCGCGGGCACGATGCCCGCCGCCCCATTGGTCGGCGCGGTGACGACGCGGCCGCCGGCGGCGTTTTCCTCGTTCACCGCCAGCGCGTAGAGATTCACCCAGTCGAGGATGGTCAGCGGATCGCGCAGCGCGGCTTCGGGCTGGTCGCGCAGTTCGGCGGCCATCGCAGGGGCGCGGCGCGATACTTTCAAACCGCCGGGCAGCACGCCGGGCGAACGCAGCCCGCGTGCGACGCAGTCCTGCATCGCTTTCCAGATGGTCATCAGGCCGGCGCAGATTTCTTCTTCGCTGCGCCAGACTTTTTCGTTGGCCATGGTCAGCTGCGCGATGGTGAGGTTGTGCTTTTTGCACAGCGCCAGCATCTGATCGCCGGTGGAAAACGGGTAGGGCTGTTCCGTGGTGTCAGCGACGATGCGATCTTCCGCCGCCTCGTCGTTGTTGACCACGAAGCCGCCACCGACCGAATAGTAATCGCGGCTGGCCAGTTCGTTGTCGTCGGCGTCGTAAGCGGAAAAGCGCATGCCGTTGGTATGGAACGGCAGCTTCTGGCGTTTGTTGAACACCAGATCGCGCTTTTCCTCGAACGCGATCATTTTCTTGCCGAGCAGCAGCAATTGATGCGTGCTGCGGATGCGCTCGAGCGTCGCTGGGATGCGGTCGGGATCAACGCGATCGGGATGTTCGCCTTCCAGTCCCAGCAGCACGGCTTTGTCGGTGCCATGGCCGCGGCCGGTCATGGCCAGTGAGCCGAACAGCTCGCAGCGCACGCGGGTGACACGATCCAGCATGCCGTTGTCGCCCAGCCAGCGTTCGGCAAAGCGGGCGGCAGCGCGCATCGGCCCGACCGTATGCGAGGAGGATGGCCCGATGCCGATCTTGAACAGGTCGAATACGCTAACGGCCATGGCTACGCTACTGATCGATGGAGATGACCGGCTATTCTACGCGTCGCCGTCAGCCATTCGCAGCCGCATGTCCGACCTGATCCTCTACCAGCGCGATTATTGTCATCTGTGCGATCAGGCGCTGGCCGTGCTGGCCGAGGCGTCTGCGCCGGATTTCGACAGCGTTTGGGTCGACGACAGCGCGTTGCTGGCACAGCGCTACGGTACCCGGGTGCCTGTGTTGCGCGATGACCGCGATGGGCGCGAATTGGACTGGCCGTTTGACGCGACGCGCGTGCGCGCGTTTATCGGCGCCTTGCGCTAGCGGCTCTATCATTCGCCGCCAGCGCCGGTTCATCGCGGGTTATTTTGCGGCGAGCTGCAGATGTGCGATGACTTTGACGTCCGCCGCAATCACCGAGGTATCGGCGTAATCGCCGCCGCCCACACCGAAGTCCAGGCGTTTCACCGTGCCGGCCACGTCCAGCACAGCGCCGGTGCCCTGCGGCTTGAAGGTTACGTTCAGTGTCACCGGCTTGGTCACACCGTGCAGGGTGAGGTTACCGTCGGCTATTACCTGCGCGCCGACCTGACGGAAGCCGGTGGTGACGAAATGCGCCTGCGGGAACTTGGCAATATTGAAAAAGTCGGCGCCGGGCAGGGCGGTGTCGCGATCCTTGTCACCGGTTTTCGCGCTGACCAGATCGACATTCACATCAAATTTTGACGTGGCGAGATGCGCGGCATCGTAACTGATCGCAGCAGTCCATTTGCCGAACGTGCCGTTGAATCCGGCACCCTGGAACGTGCCGGCAAAGCCCAGTGTGCTGGCTGTCGGTTGCACGGTGTAATCGGCGGCGCCCGCGGCAACTGGCAATGCAAGAGTCAGTGTGAGTAGGGCGGATAAAAGAGCTTTCATCGAGGTTCTCCTGTCGAGCGGAAGTATTTAGAGATCGCTGCGTGGACGGCCAAACGGCAGCATCCGGCGCAGCACATTATCTTTATCAAATACGTGGTGCTTCAGCGCGGCGCCGACATGCACCACCAGCACGGCTACCAGAAACCAGAACAGGTATTCGTGCACGGCTAACACTGTGTCGGCGATGTTTTCATTCTTGGCCGCCAGCGACGGCAGGTTGAACAGCTTGAACCACTGCAGAGGCTTGCCACTGACGGAGTTGAACCACCAGCCGCTGAGAGGGATGGCGACGATCAGCACATACAGCACGCCGTGAACGGCATGTGCTGCGAGCTGCTGCCAGTGCGGTCCGGGTTCATCCGGCGGGCGACGATCGATCAATCGCCACAGCACACGCAGCAGGAATAATGCGAGTACGGTAAGGCCGATCGACTTGTGCAGTGCCAGCCAGTTGATCTTTTGCATGGGTCCGTGTGCCAGATCCATCAGCAGGCCGAAGATGCCGTTGCCGATAATGGCCAGCGCCGTGATCCAGTGGAAGAACCGCGCCACTGAACCCCAACGACGATTATCGCTACGCAGACTCATGGCTTGTCCTTCTCTGAATTCTTGTCATCATCGCCGCGGATGGCTTCCAGCTCCATCCAGATGGCGACATCGTGGCCAATCGAGTTGGCGAAGGCGTTAATGCCGTATGTTTCTCGCTGCAGCGAGGTGGTGGCAGAAAAGCCCGCGACGGTATGCAGGCCGTAGATGGTCCGGGCCACGCGGTTGAAAGTGAACACCAAGTCGACCGGTTTGGTAACACCATGAAGGGTCAACTGACCGTGCAGCACGCCATGCTGATTGTCCTTGCGCTCGGCGCTGGTGCTGACGAAATGGGCGTAGCGATCGTGCGCGCAGTCGAGCAGTGCCGGTTTGCATACGGCGGTGTTCCACTCGGCGTCGCCCATATCGACACTGGCCAGATCGATGTCCAGTTCGGTGGAAGCCGTGCTCCAGTCGTCTGGATCGAACTGCAGCCAGCCACGAGTAATATGCAGACGTCCAAACGGCCGCGAGTAGCCATTGTGATCGATGCTGAAAACGATCTGGCTGTGTACGGAGTCATATTGGTAGCGATGACTTGCTGCGTGCAGCACAAATGGCGCCCACAGCAGCGCCGCAGATAGCAACAGCCGGCGGATTTTTCGGGTTCGGAGCATGAAAGAGAGTCTGGCTGATCTTTCCTGGCCATGCCAGCATGCGGCGGCTGGACGCACTGTTTCGCTGGCACTCGCAAATGCTGTGCTCGCTGCCGTGGGCCGGTTTTGGCATGATGAGCCAGGGTCGGGGGATTTCCGCATGGCTGCATCGTTTTTGCGAAAGGTTGTTTTCGCGTTTATTTTGCTGATGTCTGTCGTCAATGGCAGGGCGGAAGCCGAATCGTTCACGCCGGTTGTGACAGCGCCGGCGGCACACATGCCGGCGATAACCTGGCCGATTTCAACTCTGCCCGCGCTGAATGCGCCAATGGTGAGAGCGCCCACACCGGAACCTCTGGCGACACCGCAGTTCCGTCGTTACGGTGTAGAAGACGGCGTATTGCGGGGGCAGGTCTACGCGGTGGCACAGGATCATCATGGATTGATGTGGTTTGGTTCGGCCGGTGGGTTGATGCGCTATGACGGGGTCAGTTTCCAGACGTTTCGCAACGCGGCAGATGATCCGCGCTCGCTGCCGGCCAACACTACGTATGCGTTGTACGTTGATAGTGACAACAAGATCTGGGCCGGCGGCATCTCGACGGGTTTGATTGTCTACAACCAACAGACGGAGCGCTTCCAGCAGTGGGCGCATGACGACGCCACCCCGAACAGCCTTGCCGACAACGAAGTGTGGGGCATTACGCAGACCACCGACGGCGAATTATGGGTGGCGACCGGAGAGGGACTCGACCGCATGCGCAAGGATGGCCGCGGCTTCGATCATCTGCCGCTGGATGTCGATGGCAAGCATGCCGCGTCATTCGGCACCACTCGCGCCCTGCTGGCTGAGTCCGATGGCCGGTTGTGGATCGGTACGGAAAGTGGACTCTATCTGCGTGACGCTAACGGCACGCTGCATCGCGTGCCGATCGATCCCGCGTTTCACGGTGACATCGGCAAGGTCTGGCGTATCGAGGGCGGGCTCAGCGATGCCAGTCAGCGCGAAGTACGTGTTGCGGTAGAGGGTGGTCTGCTGATCATTGGCACCGATGGCGTGGCGCGTCCGTTTGCGCAGGATTCGTTATCTTCATTGCGTGTGATGAGCAGCACGCGTGATGCGCATGGCTGGCTGTGGATTGCCACGGTCAATGGCATGTTTCTGGACGAAGGTGATGGTCGGCTGCAGTCGATCACTGGCCAGCCGCTGCTGCCCGGTGGACTGCCCAGCAACAGGATCTGGCAGACCATGCTGGATCGCGAAGGCGGGCTGTGGATCACCTTCGAGCAATCCAGCGTGGCGTATCTGCCGCCGGCGTGGGACGGCTTCACCCGCTTTACCCATATCCCGGATGATCCCAGCAGCCTCACCGGCATCGTGGCTTCGGCGGTGCACCTTGCCCGCGATGGCCTGCTCTGGGTGGGAGGCAACGATGGCTGGATCGACAAGCTGGACGTCAGCACCGGTCAGGTGACGCACGTCGTCAAGGATATGCATACGCAGATCATTGCCATGACCGAAGATCTGCGCGGCCGCCTTTGGATCGTCAGCCCAGGCGCATTGCATGTTTTCGATCACGGCAAACTTACGGCTATTCCACCCGGTGACGCGCCCATGGGGCGACCAGTGCAAATCGCGATTGGCGATGATGGAACAGTTTATGTGGGTTCCTGGAATGAAGGCGTTGTTGCGATCAATCCGGAAACGTTCGTCATCACGCCGGTGCTTCACGAAACTTCCAATGCCACCGGGTCTTCTGACGACACTCTGACGCCTCAGCAGCTCAGTTTTTATTCGGGCAATCTCTGGTATGCCAACGCCGGCGGTTTGATGCGGATGGATAACGCAACGCATAGGCTGGCGTTCGTGCGCGGTGTGCCCAAAGAGAGCATTTCCATTGTGGCTTTCGACGCTACGGGTTTTTGGCTGTCGACCGCGTCGGCAATCGATCACTATCGTTATGACAAAGGTGAGGCAACACGTGACGAGAGTATCGATGTAACCCACGAACCTTTCGTCGCCGATATGAGAGACCTGCAAGTGGATCGGCTTGGCCGTCTTTGGATATTCGCCGATCCAGGCCTGTTCCGATTCAATCCGCAGACACGCCGTTTCGAATCGTTCGGGCCATCGCAAGGTTTGTCGAATGCGGACTTCATCAGTACGAGCAACGACAAGGCCAACGACGGTACGATATTCGCCGTGGTGAGTGCCGGAATGATGATGTTCCAGCCCGAACAGTTCACCTCACAAGACAATGCCACGCCGCCACCGCTGCTCACACTGACCAGCGTGAGCGTGCGCAGGGGTAGCGATGTTTATGTCATGCCACTGGATGGCCGCACGGTGTCGCTGGGCTGGCGCGATCGGGATCTGCGGGTAGATGCGCGCGCGGCTTCTTTCATCAACCCGAAAGGCAACCATTACCGTTTCAAACTGAGCGGTTTCGATACCGGCTGGGTGGACGTGGATAGCCGTGGCGAGCGCGACTTTGCGGGGTTACCTGCAGGCACATACACCTTGAACGTGCAGGGTGCCGGTGAGAACAGTTCCTGGAGTGGCCTGCCGATTCCGCTGCGGATCACGGTACAGGCACCACCCTGGGATCGCTGGTGGGCGTGGGTATCGTATGCGTTGCTGACGATAATCATCGCGGTGCTGATTCTGCGCAGTTGGCGCAGGCGTCTGGCGCAGCGGCATCGCATGCAGATGATTGAACAGCAGCGGCAGCTGGCTGAAGCGGCGAGTGCGGCGAAGACACAATTTCTGGCCACGCTCAGCCATGAAATACGCACGCCGATGACGGGCGTGATGGGCATGGCCGAGCTGATGTTGACCACGCCGCTCACACCGTTGCAGCACGACTACACCAAAGCCATGCAGCGCTCCGGCGGCATGTTGCTCAAGCTGCTTAACGACGCGCTGGATCTGGCCCGCATCGAGGCGGGTCGGCTGGAGCTGGAGCCGGTGCCGTTCGATCCGCGCCAGTTGGTCGAGGACGTGACCCAACTGGAGCAAGGTCTGGCGCATATGAAGGGCATCCGTTTTGTATTGGATGTCGCTGATGATCTGCCGCCGCGTTTGATCGGTGACGCGGTGCGCATCAAACAGGTGTTGCTGAATCTGGCGAACAATGCGCTGAAATTCACCGAGCGCGGTAGTGTGACGTTGTGCGCCGAGCGTTCGGCGCAGGGTCTGGTTTTGAGCGTCAGCGATACCGGGCCAGGCATTCCCGAGGCCAGTCAGGCGCGCCTGTTCCAGCGCTTCGAGCAGGAAGAGGGGCCGCATCGCCGCGCCGGTAGCGGCCTGGGTCTGGCGATATGCCGCGAGCTGGTGGACATGATGGGCGGCAGCATCGAACTGGAATCGAGGATGGGTTACGGCAGCACATTCCGCGTGCGACTGCCGCTGTCCGAACCGGCTGCAGTGACGCCGCCGCCCGCAACGGTCGGCACGGGGCATCGCAACTATCACCTGCTGCTGGTCGAAGACGACACGATCATTGCAGCGGTGATCTCCGGTCTCCTGGAGCAACAGGGGCACAGCATTTTTCACGTGGCCAATGGACTGGCGGCATTGGCCGAATTGGCGCACGCGAGCTTCGATGCGGCGCTGCTCGATCTGGATCTGCCGGGTGTGGACGGTTTCCAGATTGCCCGGTTGATCCGTCAGCGCGAACACGATGGTCAGCGCATGCCGATCATTGCGGTGACGGCGCGCTCGGGCAGCGAAGATGAGCTGCGCGCGCAGGCGGCAGGCATGGACGGATTTCTGCGCAAGCCGCTGAGCGGCGAGCAACTGGCTGAAGCGCTGGCCAAGGTCATCGCCTGTACGGCGCAGGAAACCGACGAAATGCACTAAGGGCCTGTTTACGGTCTCCGCGTAGCCCGCGCCAGAGCGGGCTACATGTCGAACTTTTGCAACTCGACGCCAAGCTGTTGATATTCACGCCAGCGCACGCGCGAGCCGTCGCGCTCGGCCGGATCGGCAGCGACCACTTCAAGCACGCGCTGATAGTGACCGGTGGGGCAGCTGTCGCGAAGGTTGATCAGCAACGGGCGATCGGCCGTCTCGATGCCAGGTGGCACAATCAGCACGGCAGTATCCGCATCGTCGTCATCACCTGCCAGTTGATGCGGAATCCATACATCCTCGTCAAACGCCCACAGCAATTCGTCGATAGCTTCGGCCTGTTCGAAATCGCGCGTGAGAATCAGCGTCGGTTGCTGCGCCGCGAAGGCTTTCTTGGTCAACTCGCAGACAAGCAGCAGCGGCTGCTCGCGAAAGCGCGGCTTGTCGATCAGGTAGAAGTCGGCGCGAGGCATGGCGTGTCGACTCCGACAATCAGCCCGCGCGATCCATCAGCCACTGCGTCAGCAATGCCACCGGGCGACCGGTAGCCAGACCCTTGCGGCCTTCGTCCCATGCGGTGCCGGCAATATCCAGATGCGCCCAACGCTGGCCCTCGGTGAAGCGTGAGAGGAAGCACCCTGCGGTAATCGCGCCGGCACTCTTGCCGCCGATGTTGGCGATGTCGGCAAAGCCGGAATCGAGTTGGATCTGGTAGTCGTCCCACAGCGGCAGCCGCCAGGCACGGTCGAGCGTTACTTCGCCCGCGGCCAGCAACTCGGCAGCGAGGTCATCGTGCTTGCTCATCAGGCCGGTGGCATGCTTGCCGAGCGCGATCACGCAGGCACCGGTGAGTGTGGCGGCATCGATGATGGTATGCGGCTGGAACGTCTGCGCGGTATAAGTCAGCGCGTCGCAGAGAATCAGGCGACCTTCGGCATCGGTGTTCAACACTTCGATGGTCAGGCCCGAGAGGCTGGTGATCACGTCGCTGGGGCGATAGCTGTCGCCGTCGGGCATGTTTTCCACCGCCGGCACGACGCAGACCAGGTTGACCTTGAGCTCCATCTTCACAGCCGCGATAAACGCGCCGAGCACCGCCGCGGCGCCGCCCATGTCGAACTTCATTTCTTCCATGCCCGGGCCGGGCTTGAGGCTGATGCCGCCGGTGTCGAACGTGACGCCTTTGCCGACAAAGGCGTATGGCTTGTCGCCTTCGACGCCGTTCTTGTACTCCAGCACGACGAGCTTGGGCTTGTTGACCGAGCCGCGCGCCACGGCCAGCAGCGAACCGAAGCCGAGTTTTTCCATCTCGACATGGTCAAGCACGTTGCAGCTGACCTTGCTGTCCTGGCCGTCGGCAAAGGTCTGGGCCTGAGTGGCGATGTATGCCGGGTTGCAGATGTTCGGCGGCAGGTTGGCCAGCTCGCGGGTGAACTCGATACCGGCCGCGAGCGCGCAAGCCTGATCCAGCCCGGCCTGGGCGTCGGCGTTGCCGGCAAAGCTGACGCTGGCGAGCACGGGCTGTTTGCTCTTGTCGCGCGGCTTGAACGTCGCGGTGTAGCGATACGCCGCATGGTCAGTCGTCAACACGGCAATACGCACGCGCCAGGCGATGTCGCGGCCGGGTACGTCGACTTCGGTCAGGAACGACACCGCATCTGCCACCGGCAGCTTGCCCAATGCACGCGCCGCTTCGATGCTTACCTTCTGATAACGCGCCGCGTCGAATGTTTTCTGCGAGCCAAGGCCGACCACCAGTACGCGCTTGGCGGCCACGCCGTTCGGTGCGAACAGTACGGTGGTAGTGCCGGCCTTGCCGCTGATGTCGCCACTTTCCACTTGGCGCTTGATCACGCCGTCCGCGGCGCTGTCGATGCGGGCAGCGGCGCTGGTCAGCATGCCGTGTTCGTACACCCCAACCAGCACGCAGGCGGTATCGGCGGTTTCCGGGGCGGTGGCGCCGAGGCTGAACTGAAGTGTCATCGGGTATTTCCTGTACGGGCGCGACAGCGGTCGAACCGGCTAGACTTAAGGTTTGCCGACCGGACCGGTCGCGGCGAAGGATCACTTAAGTTTATCTCATGCTGAGCATTCTCGACCGCTATTTCCTGCGCGAGCTGGCGCAAACCGTTGCCGCCACTGTCGTGGTGCTGTTGGTTGTGGTGGCCGGCAGCGCGTTTGCCAAGGTGCTGCAGCAGGTGGCCAACGGCAGTTTTCCGGCCAGCGTGATGTTTCAGGTGCTGGGTCTGCAAACGCTCGACGGACTAACCAACATGATGCCGTTGGCCAGCTTTCTCGGGGTGCTGATGGGGCTAGGCCGGATGTATCGCGAGAGCGAAATGCACGTGCTCTCATCCTCTGGTATGGGCCCCGGTGGTTTGCTCAAGCCTGTGCTGCTCATGGGCGTGGTGCTGGTAGCAATCACCGCCATCGTATCGCTGTGGGTCGGGCCGTGGGCGGTGAGCACGAGTGACAACATGGTCGCGGTGGCCAACCGTTCGGTGATTGCCGCCGGTCTCGATGCAGGGCGTTTTACCGATCTGCCGGGCAAGGGCGGCATCATCTTTGTCGACACGCTCAGCCGTGATGGGAGCAAGCTCGGCCATGCTTTCGTGGAGACCCAGCGCGATACCAAGGATGGCCCGCCGCATGTGAAAGTCGTGAGCGCGGATCATGGCGAGCTCTACCAGGAAAGTGACGCCTCCGATCGCTTCATCACTTTCCGCACCGGCTGGCAGTACGACATTCCGCTGGGCGCCGATAACTGGCGCAAGATGCAGTACGTGCGCAACGATTCATCGCTGTCCAGCGTGCAGTCGGATGACGATGACACTGATCCAAGCCATTCTATGGATACACTTTCCCTGATCCGATCCAGGGATCCCGACGCGCACGCGGAGCTGGCATGGCGTATCAATTCGCCGCCCCTGACACTGGTGCTCTTGCTGCTGGCGTTACCGCTGTCGCGTCAGAGTCCGCGCGAGCCTCGTTATGGCCGCCTGTTTCTGGCGATCGTCACTTTTTATCTTTATTACGTCGTACTCGCACTATGTCGCGCCCAGATTGCCAAAGGGCACTGGCACAGCGAGGCGCCCATGTGGGCGCTGCATATCTTGGTGATCGGTATAGCTGGGTGGCTTATGTGGAAGCAGTACGCGCCTCGCAAGGCGCGCGTGAGCGCACCCGCATGAGTGACATGGCATGAACGTGTTCACTTTAAAACGCGTCGATCGGCTGGTGATGCTCAGTGTCATTGGTTCGGTGCTGATGGTCTGGCTGGTGCTGACCGGCTTTGATGCCGTGACCCAGTTTCTGCGGCAGCTTGGCAGCGTGGGCAAGAACGGTTACACACTGAACAACGCCATCGTTTATGTGTTGGTGACATTTCCGCGTCGGCTTTACGAAATGTTCCCCAACGCTGCGCTGATCGGTGGCCTGCTGGGTCTCGGCGGGCTGGCCTCTACCGGCGAGCTGACCGCGCTGCGCGCTGCCGGTATGTCGCGCCTGCGTATTGCCGTGTCGGCAGTTGGCGTGGTGACCGTACTGATCGTTGGCGTCGTAATCATGGGCGAAACAGTCGGCCCGTGGGGCGACCAGAAAGCGCAGGTGATGCAGCTACGCATGAAGAACAACAATGTCGGCGCCACCAGCAGTGGTACCTGGGCGCGCGACGGCAGCAACTTCATCAACGCACGCGGCACCATGCTGACCCATCGCGGCGGCATAGACAGCGTGGAGCTGGCGGACGTGCGCATCTTTACCATGACGCCCGATGGTCAGTTGACCCGTTTCGAATGGGCCAAGTCGGCGCAGCACAACGGCAAGCAGTGGATCCTGAAAGACGTGCGCGACAGCACGCTGGACGCGACCGGCGTGCACACCACCACGCTGGCCAGCCAGCCATGGGTTTCGGGTCTCAACCCGCAGGTGCTGGCGCAGTCGATCATCCTGCCGCAATACCTTTCGATGCGCGATCTGCAGCGGAATATCCGCTATCGCGCCGCCAATGGCGAAACACCCGGTGTCTACGCGGTGGCTTTCTGGGGGCGGGCGTTGTATCCGCTCAGCGTATTGGTGCTGGTGCTATGCGCAATGCCGTTTGCTTTCGGCGCGTTGCGTTCCGGCGGCCTGGGCAAGCGCATGTTTATCGGCATGCTGCTGGCAATCGGCTGGTATTTTCTGCAGAAGGCAATGGTCAACTTCGGTACGGTTTACGGTATGCCGCCGCTGCTCGCCAACCTGCTGCCGATCGTGATACTGGCGGTAGCTGGCTGGCTGTATTTCCGCCGCAGCGGCTGATCCTGGCAACAGCCTGCCATCGGTCCGCCGGCGATATCTTCCCAATCCAATTCAACCAGTGAGACGCCGCCATGCGAGTTGTCGATTTACGCAGCGATACGGTCACGCAGCCCACGCAGGCCATGCGTGAAACGATGCTACTGGCCGACGTTGG
>Ga0302314_10003955_pt1 | contig 27261 bp, 25 predicted proteins | sample III_Palsa_N2_3_FD_200533 | JGI IMG/M metagenome (GOLD analysis project Ga0302314, IMG submission 200533) | Peat permafrost microbial communities from Stordalen Mire near Abisko, Sweden - III_Palsa_N2_3 | ecosystem: Environmental > Terrestrial > Soil > Palsa > Peat permafrost | place: Sweden...
AGCCAGGATCGGCTGCAAGGTGCTCAACCGCATGACCGCTCTCGGCATGCCCGTCTCTCGAAGGCTCGCCTGAAACCCCCGGACAGGCCGCCACTCGCCCCCGATCCAGATTTGTGCACCAACGCCCCTCTTGACCCCATCATGTGGCGGCCATCCGCCCACCGCGAAGAGAAGCGAGTGACCCACGGCAAGGGCATCTGGCGAGAGAAGCAGCTTGACCCCGGCAACCCCAATCAGAGAAGACTCTCAGGAACAAGGCGGCTTACAGCCAAATTCGACTGCCTTCAGAAACCCGCAACCAGTTGAATGCCTATGAAGGCCCACGCATGAGAGGTTTATAGGCGATCATCTTCATCTCAATTAGACAACAGAACATAAAACCCGACGGGAACACCGTCCTTGCAGGTGCATTTTCCTTGAAATATGTAACGTAAATCTCATTGAAGCGCACGAAGTCCCGCGGGTCGGCCAGCCAGACCTGACAGTCGATGACATCCGCGAGCTCGGCACCGGCTACTGCCAGCGCGGCATGCAATGCGGCGAATGTCAGATGAACCTGCTCCTCGAACGGTACGCCACGGCGCCCGCTGCCGTCATCGAGAATGGTGCCATCGGCGGTAAAGCTGACCGCCCGGGGATCGAACGTCCACGGACCAAAGCCCGACGTGTAGATGAAATCCCCGGCGCGAACCGCCCGACTGATAGGCACTTCGGGATGGGCGGGGAAATGCTGGCGGCTCATTCTACCCTCCGAGTCCATCCGAAATCACGAAGTTGTGAGGCAAATGAAAGTATGCAGACGCTACCGCCATCGGTGTCAAAGGTTCAACGGTAAAGCTGCGTTGACATTTTAGCTTGCGGGTGCAACCGTCTTGGTGCGGCGGGCGGCTTCCATCTGCCCAGCAACCTTATCCAGCAGACGAGGTGGCAAAATGACAAACCAAATTCGCCCGTCCAGCCTGTATCGCCGGCACATCATCAAGGCCGGCGGGCTGATCGCGGCATCGTCGTTGTTGTCGGGTTTGCCCGCGCGCGCCGCCGGCAAGAAGCGCATCGGATTCGGCCAGCCCGACCGCACTGCGGACTTCTTTCACGGCTTCATCAATGCGGTGCACGGCGAAGCCGACCGCCTGGGCTACGAAGTCCTCGAAAGCTTTTCCGGCCCCACGCCGGAAGGCCAGATGTCGGAGCTGAATGCCTGGATCGCCGCCGGCGTGGACGCGCTGGTGGTGATGCCGTCCGACCCCAATGCCATTGGCGGCATTGTCGCCAAATGCAAGCAGAAGGGCATTGTGTTCATCGGCTATGCGAACATCATCCCAGGCGCCGACGGCTACATGAAATGGGACGACCCCAAGGCGGGCACCGCCGTGGGGGAATTGGCCGCCAAGCACATCCAGGAAAAGCTGGGCGGCACGGCGGAGGTGGCCCTGCTGACATTGCTGACCAACCAGGCCACCCGCGATCGGATCGGGTTCTCGCGCCAAGCGATCGAGAAGGCGCTTCCAGGCACCAAGTTCTGGGACACCGAAGCCGTCCTGGCGCCCGAGGCCCTGAAGGCCACCCAGTCGCTGTTGCAGGCACATCCCAAAATCAAGGTCATCATCTGCTGCGCCGACGACGGGGCGCTCGGCGCCAGGGCGGCGTACCTGAACAGCGGACTGTCCCCGGACAACGTGTTCATCGCCGGCTTCGACGGTTCCAAGCAGAATCTCACTCTGCTGAAGCAGAAGGACAAATTCATCAAGGCGAGCGCGGCGCTGGATATCGCCGAAGTCGGCCGCACAGTGGTCGACATTCCCGACCGTGTGTTCCACCACACCGGCCCGACCGAGGTCACGATCCCCTACGTGATCGTCACGCCCGAGACGGATACCGGCACGATTGATGGCCTGTTGAAAGTCTATGAGGTTTGACGACCACGCCTCGTCACGCCATGACCCGCGCACTCCTCGAGTGGGCGCAGCGGAATGGCCTGTTCTTCGCGCTGGTCATCCTGTTCGTGTTTTTCTGGTTGTCCAGCGAACGGTTCATGACCACTGCGAACATCGCGGTGATTCTGCAGCAGGTCTCGGTTGTCGGACTGATCGCTGTTCCGGGGGCGATGCTGGTGCTCTCGGGCTACGTCGATCTCTCCGTGGGCTCCATCACGGTGCTGGGCGCGGTCACGTTTGGCAAGGCGATGGAGGCGCAGCTTGGCCTTGGCGTCTCCATCGTCCTGGGCCTGATGGCGGGGACGGCGTGGGGCGTGCTGAACGGCTATCTGATCGCCATCCTGAATTTCTCCCCCATCATCGTCACGCTCGGCGGGCTGGCGGGCGCTCGCGGCCTGGCGCAACTCGTCACCCACGGCTTCACCCAGTTCGGGTTCGGCCCGACGTTCGCCATCCTCGGCAACGGCGAGTTGCTGGCGATTCCGGTGCCGGTCTGGATCTACGCCGCGGTGTTCCTGGCGGGTGCGCATGTCTGGTATCAAACGCCCGTCGGACCGCATATGGCCGCCATCGGCGGCGCGCGGGACGCCGCGCGCGCGCTTGGCATCAAGACGCGCACATTGCCGTTCTGGCTCTATGTGGCGTCGGGTCTGGCATCTTCCGTCGGCGGTCTTATCGTGTCGTCGGAGCTTGATGGCTCGTCGGTGTCCACTGGCGTCGGCATGGAACTCGATGTTCTCACCGGCATCCTGTTGGGCGGCGTGGCGTTCACCGGCGGCCGGGGGTCCCTGTTCGGGGTGTTGTTCGGCACCATCTTCATCGGCGCGCTGACCAACGGGCTGGTGCAGATCAACGTCAGTCCGTACTTCCAGCAGGTCGCCGTCGGCATCGCGCTGGTCCTGGCGGCTGGTCTCGACGTCCTCTACCAGCGGCTGGACCGCATCCGCTTTTCCGACGAGGCGGATGATCCCGCCGACCCGGTCCCGGCCGTGAGCCAGCAGCCCGAGGCGGTCAAGTGATGGCGGCGTCCAGTCCGGTTCTGGAACTGCGGGGGATTTCCAAGTCCTACGGTCCGGTGCGCGCGCTGCAAGGCGTGAGCTGCGAAATCCGGTCGGGCGAAGTCGTCGGGCTGATCGGGGACAATGGCGCCGGCAAGAGCACCCTGGTCAGTGTCCTGTCGGGTGCCGCTCAGCACGACCGGGGCGAGATACTGGTCGATGGTGTCGAGAAGGTGTTTCGCTCGGCGCTCGACGCCCGCGCCGCGGGGATCGAGACCGTGTTCCAGGCCCTGGCGCTGGCGCCGACTCTGGACATCGTCGGCAACGTGTACCTGGGCCGCGAACTGCGCCGGAAGGGTGGCTCCGGCCGGTATCTCTGGTGGCTGGACAAAGCGGCGATGCGGCGCGAGGCGGCATCGGGGTTCGAGCGCCTCGGCCTGCGGCTGCCGGCATTGACGACGAAAGTGGCCGCCCTGTCCGGCGGACAGCGGCAGGCGGTGGCGATCGCGCGGGCAGTGATCTGGGGCAGCCGGGTCGTCATCCTCGATGAGCCGACCGCGGCGCTCGGTGTCAAGCAAACCGAGATCGTGCTGGAGTTCATCGAGCGATTGAAGCGGCAGGGTGTCGCCGTGATCTTCGTCAGCCACAACATGCAACACATCCTGCGCGTGGCTGACCGCATTCTCGTGCTGCGGCTGGGGCGCAAGGTGTTCGACGGGCTCAGGGCCAACCTGAGCGGACCACAGTTGGTCGGGCTGATGACCGGCGCTTTCGCCGATGGCATTCCCGAAACCATCGAGCCCGCGCCGGCGGGCGGGAAGGACGTCCGAAATGCGGTTTGATCTCCTCATCAAGGGTGGCGAACTGGTCGATGCGCCGTCCGGCCTGAGCGGACCGGGGGATATAGCGATCAACCGGGACAGGATCGCGGCGGTGGGACGCGACATCCCGACGGAGTCGGCGTTCCAGGTCATCGACGCCACTGGCCTGCACGTCACGCCCGGGTTGATCGACTTGCACGCCCATGTCTACCGGGGCGCCACGTATTGGGGCGTTGACGCCGACGCGGTCGGCTCGCGCACCGGTGTCACGACCTGGGTCGACGCAGGATCGCCGGGCGCGCTCACGCTCGACGGGTTTCGCGAGTTCATCATCAAGCCCGCCGACGTGCGCATCTCGACGTTCCTGAACATCTCGAACATCGGTCTTGTCGGCCAGGACTTCGAACTTGCCAACCTCGCCTACTGCGACGTCGATCTGTTCCAGATTGTGGCGGATGCGAACCGCGACATCCTGCACGGGGTCAAGGTGCGCATGGGCGCCAGCACGCTGGGGGCGAGCGGCCTGGAGCCGCTGCGCCGCGGCCGCGAGGCGGCGGAGCGGTGCGGATATCCGATGATGGTCCACATCGCGACTGCTCCGCCGTCGCTCGACGAGATCCTGGAACTCATGCGGCCGGGCGACATCATCACGCACTGCTTCACCGGCCAGACCATGAAGATCCTCGACGACTCCGGCCTCCCGCTCGACAGCGTGCGCAGGGCGGTGGACGCGGGCATCATCCTCGACATCGGCCACGGGGCTGGATCGTTCGTGTTCAAGAATGCCGAGGCAAGTCTGGACGCCGGCATCCGGCCGCATGTGATTTCCACGGACATCCACCAGATCAGCATCGCCGGCCCGATGTTCGACATGCCGACGTGCCTGTCCAAATTTCTGTGCCTCGGCTATTCGCTCGGCGAAGCCGTCGCCTTGGCGACGACGGCCCCGGCGCGCATTCTGGGGTTTACAGACAGGGGCTCGTTGAAACCCGGCTCGACGGCCGATGTTGCGCTGTTCCGGCTGCTCGACGGATCTTTCCCACTCTACGACATCAACAACGACGTGCGTGAAGGCAAGCAGCTGCTGGTTTGCGATCGCACCATCGTCCGCGGGCGGGTGATGGCGAGGCGCCCGGCCCCACTGCGCCCCGGCTGGGTCGAGCCTTGGGCCAACGCGGGCGCCATCGCCGGGATCATCGAATTCCAGAAGGATCTGGTGCGCCGCGGGCATGACCCGGCATCGATGGCGCGGGCGTGCGGCTGCTGCGGAAGGGACGGTGTGCCATGAGCCTCAACGCCTCGGTGATCCTGTTCGCCAACGACCTCGCCGACGAAGGCTTCGAGCATGTCGTAGACACGATCCGCGACCTCGCGAGTGCGCAAGCGGTCACCATGGCTTGCAACTACCATCACTCCCGCGACGTGGTGCCGCACAACCCGCGGCGGAAGATTCTGTACATGGCCGGAGGCGTGTTCTTCCAGCCCGACCCGGCGCGCTTCGCCACGCTCAAGATCGCGCCCGACGTCCCCGCGTTCGTGCGCGAGGAAGATCCCCTGAAGCGGCTCGTCGCGGTCGCGGGCCAGCGCGGGATGATGGTGCGGGGCTGGACCAACAACATGCACTCCACCGTGCATGCCTCGCGGCATCCCGACTGCTCGGTACGCAACGCGTTCGGCGATTTCTACATCACGACACTCTGTCCGGCCAATCCGGACGTGCGGGCCTATGTCCGCGCCCTGAACGGCGACCTCGGCCGCTACGGCCTGCAGAGTCTGCTGGTCGAAAGCGCCTGTTTCATGCCGTTCGACCACGGCTACCATCATGAGCGCTCGATGGTGCCGCTGACGCCGGTCACCAAATTCCTGCTTAGCCTATGCTTCTGCGCGCACTGTCAGGCAGCTGGGCGGCGCGCTGGGGTGGCGGTCGACGCGCTGAGTGCCTTCGTGCGCGACGAGGTCGAGCAGGCGCTGAACGGGCACGCGTCGCGGCTGGATGGGCAGAGTCTGGAGTTCTCCCAGATGGCCGATCTCGCCGGCGGCGAGATGGCCGGCTACCTCGCGGCGCGGCAGCACACGGTCAGCACCCTGATCGAGGAACTCGCCGAGGCGGTGCATCCGGTGCGGCTCGATGTCATGGAATGGTCGGGCGGCCTGCGGGCGGTCGGTCTGGGCATGCAGGTGAGCAGCGGCGACGGCAGTTCCGTCAGTCGCGCCTGGCAGGACGGGACCGACATCGCGCAGGTGGCCGCCGCTGCCGACGGGCTGAGCATCCTGGGATACGTGCCCGATCCGGAGGGGCTGCGCGCCGAATTGCGCGCCTACCGCGCCTGCCTGCCGGCTGGAAAATCGCTGTCCGTGGCGATGCGGCCGATGTTCCCCGACTGCGCCTCGGTCGAGGTGCTGCAAGCCAAACTCCGAGTGCTGGAGGAGGAAGGCGCCGCCTGGGCCGACTTCTACCACTACGCCTTCATGCGCCTGTCGAACCTCGCGTGGGTCGGGCAGGCGCGCGCCGCGGCTGGCACCCGGCCATGACGGGGTCGGCGCGCTTCGCCGGTACTGTGGTGCTGGTGACCGGGGGCGCCAGCGGGATCGGGCGTGTGACAGCGATGCGCGCGGCCAATGAGGGCGCCGATGTCGGCATTCTCGACCGCAACGGGGCGGCCGCGGAAGCGCTCGCCGCGGAGTTGCGGGCGGGCGGCCACCGCGCCGTGGCGGCCGAGGCGGATGTCACCGACGCGCCCGCGGTCGAGGCGGCGGTCGGCGCCATCGTGGCGGACCTCGGCCCGGTCGGCGTGCTGGTCAACAACGCCGGGGCCACGCACGCGCAGAGCTTCGAGGACATGACCCCGGCCCTGTGGCGGGCCGATATCGAGCTGAACCTGAACGGGGCCTATTTCGTCGCGCGCGCCGCGATCCCCTCCATCCTGCTCAGGGGCGGCGGCGCCATCGTGAACGTCGCCACCGTCAACGCCCTGACGGCGATCTCCGAGCCCGCCTACAGCGCCGCCAAGGCCGGGATGCTGCAACTGACCCGGCAACTCGCCGTCGAGTACGGGCCGCGTGGCATCCGCGCGAATGCGGTCATCCCGGGATCCATAAGGACGCCGATCTGGGATCACCGCCTGGCACGCCAGCCGAACCTGCTGGAGGTGCTGCAGCGGTGGTACCCGGTCGGCCGTGTGGGCGCGCCGGAGGACGTCGCCGCGGTCATCCTGTTCCTGGCGAGTGCCGACGCCGGCTTCGTCAACGGCGCCAGCCTCGTGGTGGATGGCGGCCTCATGGCCGGGCTGCCGCAGATGACCCGGGACCTGCTCGCGGCGGCGTCCGGGCAGGGCTGAAATGCTGGCCGCGGCATGAGCATCCTTTTGAAGCGTCGCAAGCGCGCCGACGATGTCATGGAGGGGATCGAGGCCCTCATCTCCTCCGGCGGGATCGCGGTGGGCAGCGAACTGCCGTCGGAAAAGGAATTGATGGACCGCTTCGGCGTGGGCCGCCCTGCGGTTCGCGAGGCGCTGTTCAAGCTGGCCCAGCACGGCCTCGTGGAAATCTCCAGCGGCCGTCGGGCCAGGGTGGCACCGCCCGGGGGCGACGCGCTCGCTGCGCAGCTGTCGGTGCTGCTGAAGCGGTTCACGGCGGCGCCGCAGGGCCAGGGGCATGTCACCCAGGCGCGGCTGCTGTTCGAATGCGGCCTGGCCTGGCAAGCCGCACAGATCGCGTCCGACGCCGACATTGTCCGGCTCAAGGCGGCGCTCGACGCGAACACCGCCGCCCTCGGCAATACGGCGGAATTCATCCGCACCGACGTCGCGTTCCACTACCAGATTGCCCTGATCCCCAACAATCCGATCTTCGCGGTGATCCACGACGTCATTGTCGGATGGCTGGTCGACCAGAGGACGACCACCATCAGCATGCCGGATGCCGATACGCTGTCCGTCCGCGACCATACCGCCATCTACGCGGCGATCGCGGCGCGGGAGCCGGCGCGCGCCTTCCATGAGATGGCCAGCCACCTGAAGCTGGTCAGCAGCCTGTACGCGGAATCGAAGCGCCTGACGGCCGAGATCCTGCGCCACGCGACCCGCGAGGCGGCGAGCCGCATCGAGCAGGAACAGGCCGCACTCTGGGCCGCTACCTTTGGCGCAGTGCGCAATCCGGCCAACGCGGCGGACGCCGGGGCCGGTTCACGGACCGCGACACGGGCGGGCCGCAAACCGAGGCGGGGTGGCGGAAAATAGGCATCCGTCCGCCTTTGGCAGGCGGGCAGCGGGAGGCAGCGGGAGGCCATGGTCGATACGATTGTGCTGGGCGCAGGCGCGGTTGGTGTGGCCACCGCCTACTATCTGGCCCGCAACGGCGAGCAGGTCACGGTCATCGAGCGCCAGCCGGCCGCCGCCCTGGAGACGAGTTGGGGCAACGGCGGGGTGATCCACGCGAGCGAGGTGGAACCCTGGTCGCAGCCCGGCATGCCACGCAACATCATCGGATGGCTCGGCAACGAAAGCGCGCCGCTCCTGCTGCGCGTCGGCGCTATCCCCCACATGTGGCGCTGGGGAATTCAGTTTGCGGTGAACTGCACGGAAGCCCGCTTCCGGCGTAACTGCGAAGCAAACCTCGCCCTTGCCCTTTACTCGCTCCGCTCGCTGCAGGAGATCCGGGCGGAGGTCGGCATGGCCTACGACGCAGCCGCGAACGGCGTCATGAAGATCTACCGTTCAGCGGCATCGTTGGACAAGGCGGAGCGGTCCCTGCGCAAGTTGGAGCCGCTGGGTCTCACGTTCCGGCGGCTGACTGCAGCGGAGGTCGTGCAGACCGAGCCTGCCCTGGGCGATACCGCCGGGGAACTCGCGGGAGCCTTTTACTTCCCTCGCGACGAGGTAGGCGACTGCAACAAGTTCACCCAGGCGCTTGCGGCGGAATGTGCCAGGTGCGGCGTGCGGTTCCTGTACGGGACGGAGGTACGCGGGATCGATGTAAGCGGCGGCCGGGTGACGGGCGTTGTCACCGCCGGAGGGCGGCTCGCGGCCTCCCGCATCGTTGTCGCGCTTGGCAGCTTCACGCCGGCCATCGTGCGATCGCTTGGGCTCCATGTCCCGATCTACCCCGTCAAGGGGGTGTCGATCACGTTCCCCCGCAGCGTCTGGAATGATGCCCCTGCGATGCCGGTGATCGACGACAGCCATTTGTTTGGCATTGTGCCCATCGGCGACCGGATCCGGATTTCGGGGTCCGCGGAAATATCGGGGTTCGACACGGTGCCATCCGAGGACCGCTGCCAGGCCATCATCCGCAACGCAATGAAAACCTTTCCGTCGCTCACTGGCCGCTTCGACAGAGAGGCGGCAATCTTCTGGGCGGGCCTGCGCCCGGTCACGCCGACGGGTTCGCCCATCATCGGCCCGACGCGGATTCCGGGACTGTGGCTCAATGCCGGTCATGGCCATCTCGGCTGGACCATGGCATGCGGCTCTGGGCGCGTGCTGGCGGAACTTGCCAAAAACCCCGACACGGACTGGGTGACGTTGCTGGGACGCTCCCGCGGGGCATGAGCGCGTTGCCGGACGCGGGATGGCGGGTTCCAGGCGCGCAACACCGGAGAACTGACGACACGCTCGGATTATGGTTCTGATAACGGAACAATATGGACGTGCAGGCGCCACGGCCCCGCTCCGGCCGGCAGCGGCGGGCCGCAGGCGCAGGGCGGCGGCGCGGGTGGGGATGCTGCGCGGGCGGCCGGTGGTGGAGGGGGCGGTGACGGCTGCGGTGGGGCGGCCCGGGGCGAGGCCAGGATGGCCGGCGGGCTGAGCCGCAGCATCCAGCAGAGTGGCCGGAGCGGCCGGCTGGTTGCGGCCGGTGCTGCGGCGAGCGGCGCCGCCATCTCGGGGGCCCGAAGCAGGTGGTGGCATTGCGAGCGGTCTCCGTTCGCGTCCGACACCAGCGGCAGCAGCCAGCCGAATTTGTATGGCAGCTTGCTCGGCGGCCGTGGTCGGCCGGCGGTGGACGAGCGGCGCGGGGCGGAGGAGTGGCGCGGGGTATCGGTGCCGGCGGCGATGCGGGCGGCGAACTGGGCGAAGCACTGCTCGATGTCGCGGATGCAGCCCACGATCAGCGCGATCAGCACGGTGGAAAGCCAATCGCCGCCGCTCATGGCGGCCACGGCCTCGGTCAGCCCGCGGATGAAGTTGGCGAAGGTCTCGACCGGGGTGGGGGGTGGGATGGGCACGGCGTTAGTTAGCAAAAATGACACGTCTGGGCAAGCGGAAATGACTCTGCACCCCGGCGGGCGCGCTCCGCGATGGCGGTGCCGGGTCCGGCCTTGGCCGTGGACAGCCGGACCACTTTAGACGGCAGGCACGCTTCGGAGCGGAGGGTGCGGGCAAACTGAGCCACTACCGACTGGCGTCGTGGCAGGCAAAAATGATACCGTTGTTTTAAGGGACGTTCGACAACGCCCCTGGGTGACCGGGCATCAGACCCGGCCCGTGCCGACAAGAATGCAGGGAGGCAATCAAGGTGAAGAACAAACCGACATCGGTCATCCGTCGCGATCTGCTGCGCGCCAGTGCTTTGGGCGCGATCGGCGCGGTCGGGCTGCCGCTGGTCGCGGCGGCACCGGCCAGGGCGGAGGGTACGCGGCGCAAGCTGATCTGGGTGCCGCAGGCGCTCGGTGACTGGGACACGGCTTTCCAGGTCGGCGCCAAAGATTTCTGCGAACTGGCCGGCTGGGACTACCAGCGCATCGGCAATCCTTCGTACTCGGTGGAGAACCACGTCGAGGGCGTCAACAACGCCATCGCCGCCAAGGCCGATGTCGTCCTCACCGAACTTGAGAGCCAGGGTTTGGCGCCGGCATTCCAGCGCGGCATTGCCGCCGGCGTGACGATGGTCATCGTCGACCAGGGCATAGAGGCGGAGGCGGCGAAGTTCGGTCTCGGGATCATCAACCAGGACGAATACAATGCCGGCACGCTGAACGGCTGGCAGGCGGCGAAATTCGCGCAGAAGCTGACCAAGAAGACCAGCGGCACGATCGTCCTGGGCAACGGCAACCCTGGCTCCACCTCGATCGACAAGCGGCAGAACGGCAGCAAGGCGGGCATCGAGGCGTACAACAAGGCCAACGGCACGACCTACGCATTCGAAGCCTATCCCGACGGCTCGTTCGATGAATTGACCGCGTCGATCCAGAAGTGGGAAGCCAAGTTCGACAAATATGGCGACGATCTGGTCGGCGCCATCGGCACCGGCAACCCGACGCCGATCTACCAGGCCATGCAGGAGCGGGGCATGAAGCCAGGCAGCATCGCGGTCGGCTCCACCGACATTCCGCCGGCGCACCAGCAGGCCATTCTCGATGGCTGGGTGCAATGGGGCATCGACCAGCAATTCTACCTGATGGGCTACTACGCCGCGGCCTCGGCATACGCCACCAAGGAGAGCAGCTATCCGTACTGCACCGTGAAAACCGGTGGCGAGGTGGTGACCGCCGACAACCTCAAGGGTGTGCAGGCGCGCACCGAGATATGGCTGAGAAAGGCGAAGAAGTACGGATTCGTCTGACCGGGCCATGCCCCAGGACATGCGCGAAGCGGCCAGCGTCGCGGACGGCGGCGTTGCCGGGGCCACGGCGGACCCGACGACGCGGCCGTACCTTTCTGCGCGCGGATTGTCCAAACGCTTCGCGCATGTCGTGGCCCTCGCCGATGTCGATCTCGACGTGTTCGAGGGGGAGATCCTCGCCCTGGTCGGCGACAACGGCGCCGGCAAATCGACGCTGATCAAGATCCTCAGCGGCGTGTATCAGCCGGACCGTGGCGAGATCTCCATCGGCGGCCGGCCCGCACGGCTGGCCGATCCGCAACAGGCGCGCGCGCTGGGAATCGCGACGGTATTCCAGGATCTCGCGCTGGTGGACATGCGCGACGTGGCGGCCAACCTGTTCCTTGGCCGCGAGCCGGTCAAATGGCGCTGGTTCGTCGACCGCGCGGCGATGCTGGCCGAAGCGGGGCGAACGCTGGCCGACCTGCGGGTGCGCATGCCGTCGCTGACCGTCGAAGTCGGGCAACTGTCCGGTGGGCAGCGGCAGTCGGTTGCGATCGGGCGAGCCATTTCGCAGCGCGGCCGCATCATCATTATGGACGAGCCGACGGCGGCGCTGGGCGTGCAGGAGTCGCGAAAAGTACTCGACCTGATCCTGCGGCTCCGCGAGTCCGGGGCGGGCGTGCTGGTGATCAGCCACAACATGCGCCAGGTGTTCTCGATTGCCGATCGCATCGCGGTGATGCGCCACGGTCGGCAGGTCGGCGTGCGTCGCCGGGACGAGACGACGCCGGACGAGATCGTCAAAATGATCGTGGGTGTCGGGGTGGCATGACGGCCGCCCCGATCGCCGCTGGCGGCGCCGGCCACGACGGCGAGGATGCGCTGCTCGACGACGCGGCGGCACGCGACGACGATCCAGGTCTGGCGGCCGGCAAGCCAGGGCAGGCGGCGTGGCGGCGGCACCTGGCGCGGCGCAACATGACCATCCTGCTGGCCGCCATTGCCGTGTTCGCGTTGTTCGCCGTCACCACCAGCACGTTCCTGACCGAATTCAACCTCGCGAACATGGCGCGCAACGTCTCGCTGATCGGCATCGTCGCCGTCGGGATGACGCTGCTGTTCGTGGTCGGCGAGATCGACCTGTCCGTCGGATCGCTGCTCGGCCTGCTCTCAATCTGCCTCGGCATCATGGTGGCGGACTGGTCGGTCAACCCGTGGCTTGCCGCGGCGGTGGTCGTGGGGCTTGGATTGCTGCTCGGGCTGTTCGCCGGCCTGATCCGCATCCTTACCAACATCCCCTCGTTCATCGTCACGCTCGCCTTGCTGACGGCGTATCGCAGCCTGACCCTGATCATCTCCGGCGAGCGGCCACGGCCCGCCGATCCGCAAGGCAGCTTCTTCGACTTCACCGGCGGGACAGTGTGGCATTTGCCGTGGCTGGCGGTGTGGATGCTGGCCGTCATGGCAATCGGCGGCTTCGTGCTGGAGCGCACCCGGTTCGGCTACCATGCCTATGCGACCGGCGGGAATCTGCGGGCGGCGCGCCAGTCCGGCATCCGCACCGACCAGGTCAAGCTGATGTCGTTCGGGATCACCGGCGCGCTGGTCGGTTTCGCCGCTGCGTTGCTGTTCGGCTACCTGCACGTCGCCGAGCCCACCAGCGGCACCGGCTTCGAATTCCGGGTGATCGGCGCGGTCGTGGTCGGCGGTTGCGCATTGACCGGCGGCCAAGGGACGATATTCGGCACGCTGATCGGCACGCTGATCATCGGCATGATCACCACCGGCATGGTGCTGCTCGGCTTTTCCCAGAACGTGGGCGACGTCGCCAACGGTGCGCTGATCATCGGCGTCGGCACCATCGACCTGCTGCTGCGCCGCGCCAGCCGGCGTCATGGCTGAGCGACACCCGATCACGAGCCCGCAAGGATGACATGAGCAATCAACGCAAAGTCCTCGTTCTGGTCCACCAACTCGGCGAACGGCCGGCGCCGTACCTGGACCGGCTGCGCGACGCCGGATTCGAGATCGTGCACCCCGGCATCGGCCGGCGCCCGAGCGAGCAGGAACTCATCGGCCTGCTGCCAGGAGTCTATGCCACGATCGCCGGCAGCGAGCCGTACACCGAGCGCGTGTTCGCTTCCACCCAGGCGCTGCGCATCATCGCCCGGTTCGGCGTCGGCTACGATCAGATCGACCTGGACGCGGCGACGCGGCATGGCGTGACCGTGGCAATGGCGTTCGGCACCAACCACGAATCGGTCGCCGACGGCGCATTCACGCTGCTATGCGCCTGCGCCTGCAACCTGCCCGCCAAACACGTCCTGGTCGCCGGCGGCGGCTGGGGCACGAGCTTCCATACCGGCATCTGGCGCAAGACGGTCGGCGTTATCGGGCTTGGCCGCATCGGCAAGGCGCTCGCCCGCCGCTGCCGGGGGTTCGACATGCGCGTGCTCGCCTACGATCCGCTGCCGGATCAGGCCTACGCCGTGGCCAACGGCATCGCGCTGGTGTCTCTGGAAACCCTGCTGGAGACTGCGGATTTCGTCAGCCTGCACATTCCGCATTCGGCGCAGACCGACGGTTTCATCGACGCCGCAAAGCTGCGGCTGATGCGGCCCGGCGCCTTCCTGATCAATACCGCCCGCGGCCCGCTGGTGGACGAGGCCGCGCTCTACGACGCATTGCGTGATCGGCGAATCGCAGGCGCCGGACTCGACGTGTTTCGCCACGAGCCGCCGACCGGCTCGCCGTTGCTTGGTCTGCCGAACGTGGTGCTGACGCCGCATTCCACGGGCATGGACGACACCGGCGAGGTGGCGATGGCCAACCGCTGCGTCGACTCCATCCTTGCCGTGGCGCGCGGCGAATCCCCAGGCGCCGAATATGTTCTGAACCCGTCGGCGCACGCCGCACCGGCAAGCGCCTGAAGGACGCCGCACCATGTCCGTTCGCAGCCTGCACCTCAAACAGCGCCTGGCGCGCGGCGAAACCACGTTCGGGGCGTGGCTCTCGACTCCCGACCCCAACGTCGCCGAGATCATGGCCGGCACCGGCTACGATTGGGTGCTGATCGATACCGAGCACGGGCCGTTCGACATCGAGGGATTGCAGGTCGTGCTGATGGCGTTCAAGGCTTCGCAGAGCGTGCCGATCGTGCGGGTCGCCTGGAACGATCCGGTGCGCATCAAGCAGGTGCTCGACCTCGGCGCGGACGGCATTCTGGTGCCGATGGTCAACTCGCCGGCCGAGGCACGGGCGGCGGTGGCGGCCTGCAAATACCCGCCGGAGGGCGTACGCGGCTTCGGACCCCGGCGTGCCGCCGACTATGGTCGGGACACCGACGGCTACACGGCGCAGGCCAACGCGAGCCTCATCACCATCTTGCAGATCGAGCATGTCGACGCCGTCGCCAGCATGGACGCGATCCTCGACGTGCCCGGCATCGACGTCGTCTGCATCGGTCCAACCGACCTGTCCGGGTCGGCCGGCGTGCTGCGGCAGTTCGGCCATCCCATTGTGCAAACCGCCCTGGAGACCATCGTCGCGCGCAGCCGGGCGCGCGGCCTGCCGGTCTGCATGGGCGTGGTGTTCGATCCCGACGAAATGGCGCGGTGGGCTGCCAAGGGCGCGACCTTCGTGCTGACCGGCGACGACACGACATTGCTGCGCACGGCGGCCACACGGGCACTGGAGCAGACCCGCGCCGCGGTCGCGCGTCCGGCCACGCGATGATCGCTCGCGCCGAACCCGGGCGCGACGATTTCGAAGCCGGCGAGACCACCCTCGCCGGCGCGCTCGCCGCGGCGGCGCGGGACGATCTCGGGCCGCCGGAGCCGACGTGGCGGCGCATCCTGACGCATCGCGACACCGCGATCCTGCTGGTGGCGGTTGCGCTGTTCGTGTTCTTCGCGCTGTCGGCGCACCGCTTCATGGCCGCCTACACGATGATGGAACTGGCCCGCCGCGCCGCGATCCTGGGCATTCTTGCGGTCGGCATGACGTTCCTGTTCGTGGCCGGCGAACTCGACCTGTCGATCGGGTCGCACTACAGCTTCCTGCTGATCCTGATGTCGTACCAGAACGAGCGTCTGGGGTTCGACCCGACCGTCGCGGCGCTGGTTGTCGTCGCGATCGGGCTGCTGGTGGGGGCGCTCAACGGCGTGCTGGTGACGCGGGTCGGGCTGCCCTCGTTCATCACAACGCTCGGCATGCTGGCGTTGCTGCGCGGTGCCACCAACGTCATCTCCAGCGGCTACCCGATTCCGGCCAAGAACACGGCGCTGGCGTTCTACCAGATCATCCGGGCCAATCTGCCGGGCACGCGCGTGCCGAACATGTTCGTGGCCATGCTGGCGATCGTGCTGATCGGCGGCATCGTTCTGGCCCGCACGCGCTTCGGCAGCCACGTCTACGCGGCCGGCGGCAACGCTTCGGCCGCGCGCAATGCCGGCATCGACGTGGCGCGGGTGAAATTCCGCTGCTTCGTCGCCATGGGCGGGCTGTGCGCGCTGGCCGCCATCATCCTGTTCGGCCGCGTCGGGCTGGCGCCGCTGAACGCCGGCAACGGGCTTGAGTTACAGGTGATCGCCGCCATCATCATCGGCGGTGTCGGCCTGTACGGCGGGCGCGGCGACATCCTGGGCAGCACGATCGGCGTGCTGATCCTGTGCATGATCACCAGCGGGCTGATCCTGCTCGGAGTCGAGGCGTACTGGGACGGCGTCGCAACCGGCGCGATGATCCTGATCGCCGTTGGCCTCAACCTCGCGGTGCAGCGGCGATCGCAGCGCGACCGCGGATCGACCTGAGGCCGCGTCAGCCCATGTTGCCCGCCCCGGAATAGCCGCCATCGACCGTGACGATGGCACCGGACACGTAGCTCGATTCATCCGACGCGAGAAACAGCGCCGCCGACGCGATTTCGTCCGGACGGGCGTAGCGGCCCATCGGGATCATGCGCTGGAACGTCGTCCTGGTCTCCGACCGATGCGCCTTGCGCGCCATCTTCGGTCTCCACGGGATCAGGCCAGGGGAATCGCTTGAAGCGTCTCATGCGGTGCGACGGAGGGTGGCCTGCAGGTAGTGACCTTCTACCGCTGACGCGGATCGCGCAGCGCGGCAAAATGGTCGAGAATGGGCGCGCCGACCGGTGATGCCATGACCGCCTCCAGACCGATGGAGGCTCGGAGGAATCACACCGCCCCGTGATCTGGGAATCGGTCACGCACAGAATCCCGGGTTTTCGAGCGATTGCCTTGGCTAGATCAGTTACCCGATTGTCGACAATCGATCATCATGCTAATGCCTCACTGAGGAAACCATGCCGCTGGAACCGATTCGAAAGAGAAGTGCAGAGATGCGGGCCGCCGATGCGCTGCGCCAATACGTTGTTAGCGGCGCCGCGCGCCCCGGATCGCGCTTGACGGAAATCTGGCTTTCGGAAGCCTTCGGGCTGTCCCGCGCCACGATTCGGACCGCGCTCCACCAGGTCGCCAATGAAGGGCTGGTACTGCAGGTGCCCTACACCGGCTGGGAAGTCGCCAGCCTGAGCAGCCGGGATGCCTGGGAGCTCTATACCTTGCGTGCCAGCCTGGAGACCTTGGGCGCGCGGCTGCTGGTGGAAAGACTTACGCCGGCATTAGAAGAAAACCTGCGGACCGCGTTCGACGCTCTGGTCGAAGCCTGCGACGCGGGTGATGACGCGACGGTCGCCAACAAGGATTTCGATTTCCATAAGGCGATCGTCGAGCTGTCGGGCCATCGTCGGCTGCAGGAGCAGTTCCGGCTCGTCGAGCAGCAGATCCGCCTCTACATCGCCTGGAGCGATGCGCTGATGCCGAGCCGGGGGGAAATCGTCGAGACCCACCGCCCGATCCTTGAGACGATCATCGCGCGCGACGCGGAGCGCGCGGAGCACATCCTGCGCGATCACAACGAGGCCGCCGGCCGCATCCTGGTTGCGTTTCTGGAGGAACGCGCCGGCTCGACCGCCGAGGCGGCCGAGGTGCCCGAGCCGCGTCCGGCGACTGCGCCGCACGCCGGCAATGAACAGAGGAAGCGTTAGAGTGTCGGAATACCGAATCTTCATCGCCTCGCCCCTTGACTCGGCGCATGCCGAGACGATCCGCACGGTCGATCCGCAGCGGGTGGAGGTGATCCACGAGCCGGACCTGCTTCCCCCAACGCGATACGTTGCCGACCACACCGGCAGGGGCGACTTCGTCCGCGACTCCGCACAGCAGCGCCGCTGGCTGGAGCAGCTTTCCCGGGCCGACATCCTCTGGGACCTGCCGCGCACCGCTGCGGACCTGGCGGTGGCGCAGCGGCTGAAATGGATCCAGACCACCAGCACCGGGATCGGGCAGCCGGTGCAGGAGCTGGGTTTGCACCGGTCGGATATCATCCTCACCACCGCCCGTGGCGTCCATGCCGGCCCGCTCGCGGAATTCGTCATCATGGGGCTGCTGACGCATTTCAGGGGCCTGCGGCATCTCGATGCGGAACAGCGGGCACATCGATGGGTGCGCTATTGCGGCGAGGAAGTGGCCGGCAAGACCGTGACCGTCATCGGCGCCGGCGATCTTGCCCGCGGTGTCGCGAAGGTCGCGCGTGCGCTCGACATGCGCGTCGTCGCCATTGCCCGCGACCTGCCGAAGAGCCGTGCCCACGCCCATCTCTTCGACGGCCTGTACGACGGCAAGGATCTGCACCGCGTCCTCGCCGCGAGCGATGCGGTCGTCGTCGCCGTTCCGCACACGGCGGAGACCGAGAACATGATCGATGCGGCGGCGTTCGCGGCGATGAAGCCGCGTGCCGTCTTCGTCAATATCGGGCGCGGCGCGGTCGTTGACGAGGCGGCAATGATCGGCGCCTTGAACAGCGGCCATCTCGGCTTCGCCTGCCTCGATGTTGCCGCGGTCGAACCGTTGCCGGCGGACAGCCCGCTGTGGGACATGCCGAATGTCCTGATCAGCCCGCATTCCGCGAGCACGGTGACGACGGAGAACGCGAAGATCACCGAGATCTTTTGTTATAATCTTCGCTGCTTCCTGGATCAAAGGTTTGAAGATATGAAGAATATCTTCAGTAAGGACCTTCTATACTAGACCTGAGACAATCGACAATCTTGCAACGGGAGGGAACGATGGGACTTCTGCGCAGAGGGTTTTTGTTGCGCGCGGCGCTTGCCTGCGCGTTGCTGCCGGCGGCGGGCGCCGTGGCCTCGGCCAAAGCGGCCGATATTTCTGGCAACATCGTGCTGATGGCCTATTCCGGCGCCTTCCAGGACAGCTACACCAAGGCGGTGCTGGAACCGTTCATGAAGGCGCATCCCGGGGTGACGATCACCTACAGCCCCGCGCAAGGATCGGCGCAGATGCTTGGACTGCTGCGCGCGCAGAAAGCGAGCCCGCAGGTCGACGTCACCATCATGGATTTCTCGGTGTCGCGCGTCGCCAACAAGGAAGGGCTGTTCAGCAAGCTCGATCAGTCGATGGTGCCCAATCTGGCCGACGTCTACGATCAGGCGCGCATGGCCAATGACGGCGGCCCCGGCCTGACCTTCGACAATCTGGTGATGGTCTACAATCCCGAGCTCATGAAGACGCCGCCGACCGGGATCAAGGACCTCGTCGATCCGGCCAACAAGGGCAAGCTTGTCTTCCTGCCGGCGCCCAATGTGGTTGGCATCGCGCTGCAACTCGTCGTCGACAAGTATCTCGGTGTTGACTACAAGGGCTCGTCCGATCCGGCCATCGGCCTGCTGACCAAGGTCGCCGCCAACGTGCCGACGTGGCAGCCGACGCCCGATGAATATACCGCCGTCATCAACGGCACCGCGAGCATGGCCGTGGCGTGGAACGCGCGCGCGCAACTCTACATGGATCAGGCGCCGGGCAAGATAAAGACGATCGTGATGAAAGACGGCGGCGTGCTCGACATGGACACCATCAACCTCGTGGCGGGAGCGCAGAACCGCGCCGCCGCCCTTGCCTTCATCGATTACGCGCTCAGCCCCGAACCGCAGGAGCGGTTGGCGCAGATCATGTATTACGGCCCGACGAACAAGAAGGCGAAGCTTTCAGCCGAGCTGTTCAGCCGCACCTCCTCCGCGCCCGAGACGCTCGCCAAGATGATCCCGGTCGATTGGGACTACGTCGCCACGGTGCAGGACCAGTGGAGCAACCGGTGGCGTCGCGAAGTGATCCCGGCGCGCTGACGCGCCAAGTGAGCCCGCGCGAGCAGCCCATGAGCGACACCTCCGCCCACCTGTCCCTGGAGGACCTGCGCAAGCAGTACGGCGACGGCCCACCAGCCGTCGCTGGGATCACTCTGGCGGCTCGACGCGGTGAATTCCTGACGCTGCTCGGGCCGTCCGGCTGCGGCAAGACCACCGCGCTGCGCATGATCGCCGGGCTCGTGCCCCCGTCCGGCGGGCGCATCCAAGTCGACGGCAAGGACATCACCCATGCGCCGACGCATCAGCGCAACATGGGGATGGTGTTCCAGAACTACGCGCTGTTTCCGCATCTGACGATTGCCAGGAACGTCGCCTTCGGGCTGGAGATGCGAGGCATCGACAAGGGCGCGATCGGCAGGCGGGTCGCCGAAAGCCTGGCGCTCGTCCGGCTCGGCGGACTCGAACACCGGTTGCCGAAGCAGCTTTCGGGCGGCCAGCAGCAGCGCGTGGCCCTGGCGCGGGCCCTGGTGATCGAGCCCTCGGTGCTGCTGCTCGACGAGCCGCTCTCCAATCTCGACGCCAAGCTGCGCGAGGAACTCCGCGCCGAGATCCGCGAGATCCAGAGCCGGCTCGGGATCACCGCCGTCTTCGTCACCCACGACCAGACCGAAGCGCTGACGATGTCCGACCGGGTCGCGGTGATGAACGCGGGCCGGGTCGAGCAGATCGGCACGCCGGTCGAAATCTACGAACGGCCCGCGACGATGTTCGTTGCCACCTTCATTGGCCGGACCAACCAGGTCGCCGCGACCGTTGTTGCCAGCGGCGCGGATGGCTCGACACTGGACGTCGCGGGGGGCCGCATCATGGCACCGGGCCGGATGCCCGTCGGCAAGCGGGTGACGGCGATGGTCCGGCCGCACCGCATGCGGCTGACGACGGACGCGCAGACGCCAGGAGCGGCCATGAACCGGCTCGACGCGCGCGTCCAGAAGACCGTCTTCGCCGGCGAAATCATCCAGTACACCGTCGAGGCCGCCGGCAGCAACCTCATGGTCGACAGCCACACATCTTCGGCGCACGGCAGCCGTCCGCTCGATGCGGCCGCTGCCGTGGAATGGGACGTGGCGGATACGCTGGTGTTCGAGCTGTGAGCAGGCGCGGCGGCGTCGTTCTTGCGCTGGTGCTTCCGGCAACCGCCTTCATGACGGTCGTCTTCATCCTGCCGCTCGGCTGGCTCGTGCGGCTGTCGCTCGACCGCGCGGCCGACGGCGGCGTGCTGATCCCGGACGTGACCGCCGACAACTATATCCAATTCTTCGGAGACCCGTTCTACCTCGCGATCCTGTGGCGATCGCTCTGGCTCAGCGTGGTCGTCACCATCCTCACGCTGCTCTGCTCCTATCCGATCGCGCTGTTTTTGTTCCGCACCCGCTCGCGGTGGCGCAACGTGCTGGCGATTTTGACGATGTCGCCGCTGCTGGTCAGCGCCGTCGTCCGCACCTTCGGCTGGATGGCCATCCTCGGCGACGGCGGCATCGTCAACGGGCTGCTCAAGAGTCTCGGCATCATCGATGCGCCGATCCCGCTGATGAACAACGTGCTCGGCGTCATCATCGGGCTCACCGAGATCGAGATGCCGACGATGACGCTGGCGCTGATCGCCGGCTTCTCCCGGCTCGATGTCACGCTGGAGGAGGCGGCGCGCACCCTCGGCGCCTCCCCCTGGCGGACGCTGCTGCGGGTCACGCTGCCGCTGAGCGCGCCGGGCATCGTCATCGGCTGCCTGATCACGTTCGTGCTCGTCATGAGCTCTTTCATCACCCCCACGTTGCTCGGCGGTGGTCGGGTCTATGTCATGGCGACGACCATCTATCAGGAGGCGCTCGAGACGTTGAACTGGCCGCTCGCCGCGACGGTCGCGATCATCCTGATCGTGCTGTTCGGGATCTGCGTCGGTTGCTACGAGCGGCTCAGCCGGCGGTGGGTCGCATGAGATCGATCGGGCTGAGCATCGTCGTCGTTCTCTACGCGTTCCTGCTGGCGCCGCTCGCGATCGTCTTTCTCACATCCTTCAGCAACGACACTTTTCTCGCATTTCCGCCGCAGCACTGGGGCGTGGCGGCCTATGCCGCGCTGCTCGGCAATCAGAGTTTTCAGCAGGGCCTGCGAACCAGCCTGCTGCTCTCCAGCGCGGTGACGGCCGTCTCTCTTGTCCTCGGCACGGCGGCCGCATATGCGATCGCCCGCCACAGCTTTGCCGGGCGCGGCGTCTTGCTCGGGCTGGTAACGGCGCCGCTGTTGCTGCCGACGATCATCATCGGCTTGGCCCTGCTGCTGGTGTTCTCGCAAATCGGTCTGCTCGCGACCTTCGTTGGACTCATGCTGGGGCATTGCTTGGTGGCGTTGCCTTTCGTCGTGCGAATCGTGCTGACCGCCATCCGCGGCATTCCGGCCGCTGTCGAGGAAGCGGCGGCGACGCTGGGCGCCACGCCGTTTCGGATCTTCTACAGGATTATTCTGCCGCTCATGATCCCCGGTCTGATCGCTGCCGGCGCCTTGGCTTTTCTCGCCTCGTTTGACGAAGTCGTCATCTCGTTGTTCCTGGTGGGGCCCCGGATCACAACGCTGCCGATCGCGATCTTCCGCTACCTCGATTACCGCGCGGACCCTCAGATTTCCGCCCTGTCCGTCGTGCTGATCGCCTTCACCCTTCTCATCGTGGTGGTGATCGAGCGCACCGTCGGCTTCGCTAAGGCAATCGGCAAGTAGCAGCCCTGCGGCGAGTAACGGCATGCCACGAGCCGGCCAGAGTATCGCCACCCGATCCCTCGCCACGCCCGCCACCATCGGCAATCTTGATGCGCGACGCGCCCCGCAGCGGGCCCACCCAGGGAAGAAGTATTAACCAGCGTATCCGCAAGAGGATTGAGGCATCTTTCGGATGGGTAAAAACGGTTGTAGGCTTGTGCAAGCCCAAGCTGCGCGGCCTGCCCAAGGTCGACTGGGCCTTCACCTTCGCATTCACGGCCAACAACTTAGTACAACTGCCGAATCTGATGGCGGCTTTGCCATAAGCGCTGTGAATCAGCATCGAAGCGTGAGCCCTCCGATGAGGCGCAGGTTTTTGATATTCCTTGCCAATTTCGTTCTGGCTGAGGTGCCATGTGCGATGAAAGTGGGCACTGGGAGACGACGATAGCGCGCTGACCACTGCCCGGCGGCGGCGGGTTGTTCGCAGGGTCGGATCGCGGCAGAGAGCGGGAATTATGCATATTCTCGCTGATTGTGCCCGCCAAGATGAACGACGTCGATCCGTGGGCCTGGGTCCCCGACGTGCTCGCCAGAATCGGTGACCATCCCGCCACCAGGCTCGACCAACTGCTGCCCTGGAACTGGAAAAAGACAGCAGCAGCAACTGTCGTCGCCGCCCGAAAATCGCTCTCGCCGGGTTACCCGCCGGATGGACTCTTCAGCCCACACCCCGTCCAACGACATCGTTATCTGCGGCAAGTCGAGGCATAATCTGCTCCGGCGGAAATTGATGAGGCTGAAATGGCGTACTATGCGCACAGCGTCGCCGATCATCCCGAAATGGAATGGGAGCTTCTGGCCCGCCATCTGGCTGACGTGGCGGAGGGCGCAGGGGACCGTGGGCGGCGTTTCGGGGCGGAAGCGCTCGCGGAGCTTGCCGGGCGTTTGCATGACCTTGGTAAATACAGCCCTGACTTCCAGGCGCGGTTGCGCGGTTCGGGCAAGTCGGCCGATCACTCCACCGCCGGGGCTGTCTGGGCCGTTCAACACCTGCCCCAGAAATGGGGACGGCTGCTGGCGCATGTCGTCGCTGGGCACCATGCGGGGCTGAAGGACGATCTGCTCGGCCCAGAAGGCCGCATCGAGAGCAAAAGCGACTTGCTCGGCGCGGTCGAGCCGGCGGCCAAGGCCGACGGCCTCGTGTTGCCGCAGAATGTCCCCGGTCCCGCCCGCTTACACGGGCTGCCGAGCGAGTCCGGCTTCCGGATGGCCTTCCTCACCCGCATGGTCTTCTCCTGCCTGCTCGACGCGGACCGCACCGCCGCCGCCGCGTTCGAGGCGCTCGCGACAGGCGCTCCGGCCGAGGCAGTTGCGCACCCCTCGATCGCGGATCTGGAGACGGCGCTGCATGCGTCGATGGCACAGCGCGTCGCGGAGCCGAGCCGGCTCAACACGCTGCGCGACGACGTGCTGCGCGCGGCGATCAGCAGGGCGGCCGAACCCGAGGGCGTCTTCACGCTGACCGTGCCGACCGGTGGCGGCAAGACGCTGACCTCGCTGGCATTCGCACTCGCCCATGCGCGGGCGCACGGGTTGGACCGGGTGATCGTGGTGATTCCGTTCACCTCGATCATCGAGCAGACGGCGGAGGTGTATCGCGACGCGCTCGGCGACCTCGCCGGCGCGGTGCTGGAGCATCACAGCGCCTTCGAGATGGCGGACGAAGGCAAATGGGCCGCGCAACGCGTGGGGCCGGACCGGCTGCGGCTCGCCATGGAGCGCTGGGACAACCCCATCGTGGTGACGACGGCGGTACAATTCTTCGAAAGCCTGTTCTCCAACCGGGCGAGCCGCTGCCGCAAGCTGCACAGCCTGGCGCGCAGCGTGATCGTGGTAGACGAGGCGCAGACCATGCCCTTGCCGCTGCTGCGTCCCTGCGTCGCGGCGCTGAAGGAGCTTGCGCGCAACTACGGCAGTTCCGTCGTGCTGTGTACCGCGACGCAGCCGGCGCTGACCGAGCCGGCGTTTCCCGGCGGCTTCAAAGAGCCATGCGAATTGGCGCCGGATGTGCCGAAACTGTTCACGGCATTGCGGCGCGTGACGGTGCGGGATGTCGGCGTGCAGGACGACACAGCGCTGGCCGCGCGGATCGCCACAAGCCTGCAGGCGCTGTGCATCGTCAACCAGCGCGCCCATGCGCGAAAACTGTTCCGGACGATCCGCGACCTGCCGGGGGCGCGGCATCTTTCGACCTGCATGCACAGCGTGCATCGCGCGCGGGTGCTGGCGGAGATCCGGACCGATCTGAAAAATCGCCTGCCGTGCCGCGTGATTTCAACCTCGCTCGTCGAAGCCGGCGTCGACGTCGACTTTCCGCTCGTGCTGCGCGCGACCGCCGGGCTCGACCAGATCGCCCAGGCCGCCGGACGGTGTAACCGCGAGTTCTCCCGCAGTGCCGCGGAAAGCGAGGTGCTGGTGTTCACGGCGGCCGACTATCCGGCGCTCCAGTCGCTGCGGGCGAACGCCGAAAGCGGCGCCGACATCTTGCGGCGAGGTCCGGACGATCCGTTCGCTCCGGACGCCATGCGCAGCTTTTTCGAGGCGCTGTATGAACGCAAGGGCAAGTCCGAACTGGACCGGCGCGGCGTGCTGGAAATGTGCGCCGAGAGAGCCGGCGACATGAATTTTCCGTTCGAGGCCATCGCCGTCGCCATGCGCTTCATCGACGGCGTGATGGTGCCGGTGATTGTGGCAAAGGAAGAAAGCAGGACGGGCGATGTCGAGGAACTTGTCCGCGCCTTGCGCTTTGCCAAGGGCGTCGGCGGCATTGCGCGGCAGTTGGCGCGTTACACCGTCGGCATCCCGCGCTCGGCGCGAAGCGCGATGATCGCCGCGGGCGTGGCCGAGGTGATTCGGCCAGAGGAGTTCGGCGACCAGTTCGTGGTGCTGCACAACCTGGACCTGTACACTGCGGAGACGGGGCTGGATTGGGAGGACGTTACGTTCCGGAGGGTCGAGGGCTTGATACCGGGGTAGTGGTCGAGCGGGCATACACGAACATTTCGCTGGCTTTGATGTACCGCCGTCCGCTATCGAGCACTCAGGGTCCACCACCTCCCCTTCCAATTTTTTTCGGATGCGACGCACGCTGTTCACGCTCGTAGGCACTATAATACGCTGTCTTGCTCTTCCCGACAGCCTCGATACGCCGCGCGCACCATCTGGCGCCCAATGCGTAGGAAGTGAAATGACACGGGATACGACGATCACGGCAGCCGCTTCGGAATCGCTTTGGGTATCGGGTCGCCACGGTATCGTGGGGCACGCGGATCGAAATACGCTGTCAGGGGCTATGGATACTGCTGCATTGCGGCATGTTGGAACATACCAACGATGCCGCGTTTGGGCATGGCACGAGCGGAATCTCAGCTACCGCCAGAAGTGGCATTCTCGCTCTGGCGCGGAACAGGAAACTGCTGGCTGGCATTTTTTTCACCGGCCGTCAGCAGTCTCCTTGCTCACCGCAAACACGCGGAACGGCGCGGGGAGGTGGGATACGATAATATAGCCGCACGTCCCGGCGTGCGTCGTAACCGCACGCCGGAGATGGCTGACTGAATACCGTCTCAGCCCCACTCTGCAAAGCGATTCTTGCGTTCGGCATGACCGTTACGTTCCGCTTGGCGAAATCGTTTTTTTATGATACCGATACGACTAGATATCAGCGTGAAAGTGCGTCGGATGACTCCTTCGTTCCGGTTGTATGTGCGTGGTCCCCGCGCCCTTTTTTCCCGCCCGGAAATGAAGGTGGAGCGCGTCAGCTACGACGTGATCACGCCCTCCGCCGCCCGCGGCATTCTCGAAGCCATTCACTGGAAGCCGCAGATGGTCTGGCGCGTCCAGCGCCTGCGCGTGCTCAACCAGATCCGCTTCGAATCGCTGCGCCGCAACGAGGTCGCGTCGAAAATCCCGGCCGGAAAGATCGCCTCCGCCATGCGCGCGGGTTCCACGGAGGGGCTGGCGCTGTATGTGGACGAAGACCGGCAGCAGCGTGCCGCAACCCTGCTCAAGGACGTCGCCTACATCATCGAGGCGCGGATCGAGCTGACGGCGAAGGGTCGCGCCGATCCGGCAGAGTCGGTGCAAAAACATTTGGAAATCGCACGCCGCCGCGCGGCAAAGGGCCAGTATTTCCACCACCCCTATCTCGGCACCCGCGAATTTGCCTGCGACTTCGACCTGCTGGAGGGCGAACCGCCGCCACCGCACGACAGCCTGAAGGGCGAGCGCGATCTCGGGTGGATGGCGCTCGACCTCGACTATCCCGCCGGGATGGAACCGAAATTCTTCCGTGCCCGCATGGTCGATGGCGTGATCGAGGTGCCGGCGCTGGGCGACGAAGGCGTCACCGCGTGACCATCCTGCAATCCCTGGCCAAACGCTACGAGCGGCTGGCAACGGCGGGCGAGGCGCCGATCCCCGGCTACGCGCCGTCGCAGATCAGTTTTACGGTCGTTCTCGCTCGCGACGGCCACTACGTCACGACGCATGATGAGCGTACCGGCGAGGGCAAGAGGCTTCGGCCTCGGTCGTTTGTGGCGCCCATGCCGCCGAAGCGAGCCGCGGGCATTGCAAGCGGCGCGTTCTGGGACAAAACCTCCTACGTCCTCGGCCGCACCGCGCCGGATACGACGGTCTCCGCCGCCAAGCAGGTGAAGGACGCAGAACGGCTCATCAAGGAACACGCGGCTTTCGTGGCGCGACACGACAAGATGCTGGATGGCACGGCGGATATCGGCTGCGCAGCCCTCCTGGCCTTCCTGCGGCAATGGTCGCCGGAGCGTTACGACTCGCTCGCCTACGCGCAAGAGATGCTGGACCAGAACGTCGCCTTCCGGCTGGAAGGCGACGACGGCTTTATCCACGACAGACCTGCCGCCCGCGCCGCGCTGATCGCCGAGACCGGCGCGCGCGACGCCGTGCCGGAAGCCATGTGCCTCGTCACCGGCGAGGTGGCGCCCATCGCCCGG
>Ga0302314_10003956_pt1 | contig 27258 bp, 23 predicted proteins | sample III_Palsa_N2_3_FD_200533 | JGI IMG/M metagenome (GOLD analysis project Ga0302314, IMG submission 200533) | Peat permafrost microbial communities from Stordalen Mire near Abisko, Sweden - III_Palsa_N2_3 | ecosystem: Environmental > Terrestrial > Soil > Palsa > Peat permafrost | place: Sweden...
GACGTTCAACAGCCTCATCTTGGCACATCGATGCCGTAAGGGGGCCGTCCACACCAACACAGCGTGAGTGTTCCGCTCAGAGGCTGCTCTTGTCGCGCATATCGACGATGGCGTAGCTGTGCAGGTCGAGCACATAGTGCCGCGCCACCAGCTCCAGCTGTTCGTCCTCCATCCGCTTGCGGATTTCATCGGCGGACGGAAGCTCCACCGCATCGCCGGTGGCCCGCGCGCAGACGGCGAAGAAGCGGCGTCCCTTCTGCGTGTCGATCGGCTCGCTGATCTTGCCCGGCGGGAGATCCTTGATGAGCGGCCCCACATTGAAGGGAAGCTGGTTGTCGGTCAGCTTCGGCATCATCGTGATCGACGCGGACGGAGCCTGCTTGCTGAGCGTGGTCAGATCGTCGCAATTCTGCGCGGGCGCCAGGGTTTCGCGCAGATGCTGCATCTGCAGATCGCGCTCGGCCAGGCTGGCGCTGGCCAGGCTGTTGAGGTCGATGATCATCAGATCGATGGTCGCCCCGGTGCCCAGCCCCTCGCCGACCTTGCGCTTTTCCAGCAGCGTCAGGATGTAATAGCCCTCGGTCGTTTTGATCGGCGCCGTCACGCCATTGACCGGCAGACTTTTCAGCGACGCCAGCAATTCGTCATCCATCATCCCTTCCGACAGCCAGCCGAGATCGCCTTCGCCGCCGGCCTGGTTGAATTGCTTGGAGATGGCCAAAAAGGGAGCGCCCTGCTTCATCTGCTCGGCCAGGCGCTCGGCGAGATCGTGGACCTGCGCTTCGTTCGTCGTGTCGTCGAGGCTGAGAAAGATCTCGGCGGCGTGATATTCCGGCTTGCCGAGATTGGCGCGGATGGCGTCGAGGCGGGTCGCCACCGCATTGTCGCTGACATGCACCTTGCGGATCAGGACCAGATGCAGCAGCCGGGCCCAGGCGATCTCGCCGCGAACCTGCTGGCGCAGCGCATCCGGCTCGACTCCCTTGGCGTTCAGCAGCTTGACCAGGCCGCCGGGCGGCATGTGGTTATTCTGCTCGATGGCCTCCATCTGAGCCGCGACGTCGGTGGCGGAAACGGTGATCTTTTCCTTGGTCGCCGCCTGTATCTTCAGATCCTCGTCGACCAGGCGGCGCAACAGCGGCCCGACGACGCGGCTGCGCATGTCCGGGGTATCGGCGAGGCCGGAGGTCAGCAGCGTCAGCCGCGTCCTCTCCTCCAGATCGTGCTGCGAGATGATCTCGCCATTGACCACGGCGGCGATGGGATCGCCAGGGCGCTGAGGCGCCGGCGCCGGAGAAGACGATTGCGCGGGCGGTTGCGAATAAGCGGGGACCGAAGCGACAGAAAGAGCCAATAACGCGAACAACCGCCGGACATTCATCACGATGCTTCCATACCCTGCCACCACATACTGTGGAGAAGTATGCGAAGTCTCCGGCAAACGCCATCACCAAAAGATTAAGGCCAAGCCCGGCGGGGCTTGGCCTTTACCTCTGTCGCGAAGCCGTAAGCGGTGCGCGATCATTTTGAATCGCGTACCGCTTACGGCGCCGACTGGCGCCGCGCCGGTCGTCCGGCGAACCCGCTGAGCCAGAGGCGATGCGTCACAATGACTCTAGACAGTCTTACGACCCAATAAGGTCGTAAGACTGTCTAGGACGCTTACTTTTCGGCGAACGCCTTCTCGGTGACGAAGTGGCCGGGGCCGGCATTGGTGCCGTGCTCGAAGCCCAACCCAGTCAGATAGTCCGCCAGCTCGGTCATCATGGTCGGGCCGCCGCAGATCATCACGCGGTCGACCTGCCTGTCGAAGGGCTGCTCGCCGAGATCCGCGAACAGCTTGCCGTTCTGGATCAGATCGGTAATTCGGCCCCGATTCTTGAATTCCTCGCGGGTGACCGTCGGATAATAGGTCAGCTTGCTCTGCACGAACTCGCCGAAGAACTCGTTCTGCGGCAGATGCTCGAGGATCAGCTCGTCATAGACCAGGTCGGCGATGTTGCGGCACCCATGGACCAGGATGACGCGCTCGAAGCGCTCATAGACGGCCGGATCGCGGATGATGCTGAGGAAGGGCGCCAGGCCGGTGCCGGTGGAAAGCAGATAGAGGTTCCGCCCGTCCAACAGATTGTCGAGGATCAGGGTGCCGGTGGTCTTGCGGTTGACCAGGATCTTGTCGCCGGGCTGGACATGCTGCAGACGCGAGGTCAGCGGGCCGTTCGGCACCTTGATCGACAGAAACTCGAGATGGTCGTCGTAAGCGGCATTGACCATGCTGTAGGCGCGCATCAGCGGCTTGCCCTCGACCTGCAGGCCGATCATGGCGAACTGGCCGCTTTCGAAGCGGAAACCCGGGTCGCGCGTGAGCTTCAGCGTGAAGAGACGGTCCGTCCAGTGATGAGTCTCCAGGACCGTTTCCTCGAGAATATTCGACATAGATAGTCACCCTTCCATAGCGCAGTCTCAACTGCCGTGCTGCGGCGCAGCATGTCCTAACATGCTCGCCCCGAGTTCAACACCAAATTTCTCAATTTCTACTTTATTCAACACCACATATTTGTGCTTACCTGCCATGCCGGCTGATCGCTTGACCAAAAGCCACATGATCCCGACCGCATCAGAGATCTGGGAGGCGATTCGGAGAAAAATCGCAAAAAGCCCCGGCACTCCAAAAGGAAGCCGGGGCTTTTGATTTTCTTCCGGTGGTGGGCGCGCACAGGTTCGAACTGTGGACCCGCTGATTAAGAGTCAGCTGCTCTACCAACTGAGCTACACGCCCTCACCGGAAGGCCGGCTTTGTACCAAAGCGGTTCAGCCTTGTCGATGGGTATTTTCAAAAAAATCAAACATCGTCCGAAGCGCCGCGCCGGCCGATATGAACGTCTCGGTGGATATAGACGCTCATGATCAAACCGAAGCCGAACAGCAGGGTCAGCATGGCTGTGCCGCCGTAGGAAATCAGCGGCAAGGGAACGCCCACCACCGGCACCAGCCCCATCACCATCGCGACATTGATGAAGACATAAAGGAAGAAAGTCGTGGTGAGGCCCAAGCCCACCAGACGGCCGAAATGGTTGCGGCTCTTCATACTGAGCGCGTAGCCATAGACCAGGATCAGCGTATAGAGCGTCAGCAGCACTATTCCGCCGACCATGCCCCATTCCTCGGCCAGCATGGTGAAGATGAAGTCGGTCTGTTTCTCGGGCAGGAAGTCCAGACGGCTCTGGGTGCCCTGCATGAAGCCCTTGCCGAACACCCCGCCCGAGCCCAGCGCGATCTTGGACTGCAGGATGTGATAGCCGGAACCCAGCGGATCGCTCTCGGGGTTGAGGAAGGTCAGGATGCGATTCTTCTGATAGTCGCGCATGAACTTCCAGGCCACCGGGGCCGCGGCGCCGGCCGCGGCGAACACGATGACGAATTTCCAGATGCGCACCCCGGCCAGGAACAGCAGCCCGGCCGCCGAGAAGGCCAGCATCATCGCCGTGCCGAGATCCGGCTGCTTCAGCACCAGACCGACCGGCAGCAGCACCATCAGCACCGGCGGCAGCAGGAACAGCGGACGCCCGACCTCCTGATAGCTGGCGCCATGGAAATAGCGCGCCAAGGCCAGCACCAGGGTGATTTTCATGATTTCCGAGGGCTGCAGCTGGATGAAGCCGAAATCGATCCAGCGCTGGCCGCCTTTCAGCACCGAGCCCTTGATCTGCACCGCCACCAGCAGCACCAACGCTATGCCATAGAGCACATAGGACCAGCGCATCCAGCTGCGGATATCGACGATAGCCACCGCCAGGAACACGGCCATGCCGGCGCAGTAATGCATCATCTGCCGGGCCGCCCAGGGCTGCATATTGCCTTTGGCGGCCGAATAGAGCGTCAGGAAACCGATCGAGCAGACGATGGTGATCAGCAGCACGAAGGACCAGCTGATATGCCACAGCTTCTCGCGCAGGCTCATTTCCGAGCGGCTGAACTGGAAACTGCGATGTTGGGCCATCAGCATGGCGTCTTACCCGTGATCATGGTCGTGGGAATGATCGCCTTCCTTGCCGCAACAGGGCGAATTCTGCTGCTGAACGGCGGTGGGGGGATAGCGTTTCTGCACCTCGATCAGGATGTCGCGCGCGATCGGCACCGCCGTCTGGCCGCCGAAGCCGCCATGCTCGACGATCACCGAGATCGAGAAGCGCGGCGCGCCGACCGGGGCGAAACCGATGAACAGCGCGTTGTCGCGCATCTTCCAGGGCAGCGACTCGATCTTGCGAAAGCCTTCGAGCCGATGTTCGGAGACGGCCAGATGGTGCACCTGCGCCGTGCCGGTCTTGCCGGCCATCGCCATGGCCGGATCCTGGATACGGTTGAGAAAGACGGTGCCGCCCGGGCCTGCGGCCATGGTCATGCCCTCGACCACCGTATCCAAGGAGGATTGCGCGATGCCCAGCGAGGGGAATTGGCTGAAATCGCGGACTTCCGCGGCGCGGCCGACGATCTTGTCGCGCGCCAGATGCGGCTGCACGGCGAAGCCGCCATTGGCGATGCGGGCGGCCTGCGTCGCCAGCTGTAGCGGCGTCACCAGCAGATAACCCTGGCCGATGCCGGCATTGAGATCCTCGCCCGGCGTCCATGGCACGCCATAAGTCGAGCGCTTCCAGGCGCGGCTGGGCACCAGGCCGGGCGCTTCCTGGGGCAGGTCGACATCCAGGCGCGAGCCGAGTCCGAACCGCTTGGCCATGGCGGCGATGGTGTCGATGCCGACCCGGCGCGCCACGTCGTAATAATAGATGTCGCAGGACTGGGCGATGGCCTGCTTCATGTCGAGCGCGCCATGCACCTTGTCGCAATAGCGGGTCTGATTGCCCAGATACATGCGGCCGCCGCAGACGACGGTATGGTCCTTGGTGATGGTGCCGCTTTCCAGCGCGGCCAGCGACACCATGGTCTTGAAGGTCGAGCCCGGCGCGTACTGACCGGCGATCGCCTTGTTGGTCAAGGGCGAGCGCGGATTGGTCGTGAGGTCCTTCCACTCGTCGGTGGTCAGGCCGCGATTGAAAGCGTTGGGATCGAAGGACGGGGTCGAGGCCATCACCAGCACTTCGCCGGTATGGATGTCCATCACCACCACGGCGGCGCTCTCGTCGCCCAGGCGTTGGGCGGCGAAACGCTGCAGATCGAGATCGATGGTGAGGTTGAGGTCGAGACCGGCCTCGCCCTCGTCGCGCTTCAGCTCGCGGATGGTGCGGCCGACCGAATTGACCTCGACCTGGCTGGTGCCGCCCTTGCCGCGCAGCGCCAGGTCATAGACCCGCTCGAGACCCGCCTTGCCGATGCGCGCACCCGGCAATTCGAGCAGCGGATCGGGCTGGGTCTGCTGCTGCAATTCCTGTTCGGACACCGCCGAGACATAGCCCAGCAGATGCGCGCCCAAGCCCACCAGCGGGTAGGAGCGGCTCTGGCCGACATCGATCATCACGCCGGGAAGATCGGGCGAATTGATCTCGATGCGCGAGACATCCTCCCAGGAGAGATTCTCGCGCACGGTGACGGGAACAAAGCTGCGGCGATGCTTGGCCTCGCGGATGATGCGGGCGCGATCGCGGTCGGAGATCGGGATGATATTGGCGAGACTGTCCAGCGTGTCGTCGACATCGTCGGTCTCCTCCGACACCACCAGCACGCGGTAGTTCTCCTGATTGACCGCCATCGCCACACCGTTGCGGTCGAGAATGCGCCCGCGCGGCGGCGCCAACAGGCGCAGATTGATGCGGTTCTCGTCAGAGAGCGTGATGTATTTGTCGGCCTGGTTGACCTGCAGGTAATACATGCGCGCCGCCAGCGTGCCGAGCAGCAGCGTCTTGGCGCCGCCCAGCAGCAGGGCGCGCCGTCCGATGACCTTGGCCCGGTCAGTGTCCTGGATCATCGAGATCTTCATTCGTCGCGCAGCCAGAACAGTTGCAGACGGGAGAACAGCCAGCTGACCACCGGATAGAGGCAGACGGTCAGAAGATATTGAATGACCAGCGCCGAGACCAGCGGCGTGCGGCTGAAGACAAGCCCATCCAGCACAAGCTCGACCAGCAACGCGGCCGCCGCCAGCAGGGCGAAGCCCGACCAGATGACCAGGAAGCTCTTCCCGTTGAAGAAACGCGTTTGCGACGCGGTCATGCCTTGGATCACCAAAAACGCCAGGGACGAAATGCCGATCGGTCCGCCCAGGACCACATCATTCACCAGCCCCGTCGCGAATGCCACCGAAGGCACCAGCAGATCGGGCCGGTAAACCGACCAATAATAGATGCCGATCATCGGCAGAGCCGGCACGACCCCGGCCAGCGCCGGCAGATGCCAGGGAATCGCCTGCATGATCACCAGAATCAGGACCAGGGAAGCCGGCACCAGCTGGCGGACCAGATGGTCCACCCGCTGCGTGACTCCATGCTTCATTTTCCACTATCCGACTGATCCGACGGCAATACGCCGGGCAGGCCGTAATCGACCACCGTCACATATTCTAGCTGATACCGATGAACAAAGGGTTCAACGCGGGCGACGCCGTCCTGGATTGAGGCGATAACGCCGACCGGCATGCCGGGCGGAAAGGCGCCGCCATGGCCCGATGTCACCACGCGGCTGCCGACCGCGGCGTTGCTGTTGGCCGACAGCAGCAGATTGAGGCGCGGCCGGTCGGAATTGTCGCCGGCGAGGATGGCCTTGGCCCGGGTGCCTTCGATGACCACCGGAATATTGCTGCTGGGATCGGTCAGCAGCAGGATGCGCGCGGTTCGGTCGCCCACCTCGACGATGCGGCCGACCAGATTTTCGCCGGCGATCACCGCCTGGCCCTTGCGCACCCCTTCGCGTGTGCCGGCGCTGATCAGCATCGATCGGCCGAAGGCCTCGCCGGTGTCGCCGAAGACCCGGGCGGTAATGAAGGCGCTGTCGGGATCAGGGGCGTAATTGAGCTGGCTCCGCAGAGCCTTGTTCTCATTGTCGAGCTCACGCGCCACCGTCTGCCAATGCATGAGACGGGCATTCTCCTCGGCGAGACGGACATTCTCGGCGCGCAGGGAGGCGAGGTCATGCACGGCGTCCACTACCGAATGGACGGCGGAGGCGGGACGGGAGAGAACCTGGAGAACCGGCGAGAGGCCATCATCGATCAGAACGCGCAGGCGCTCGACGACGATGGTGTCGGCCTTGCCCAGCAGCATCATGGCGAAGGAGGCCAGCACCAGGGCGAGGAAGGCGAAGCGCTGAGCCAACAGCCGCAGCGTCGCCAAACGTCCTACCATTCCCGGATGCTGCTTCACCTTTCCCTCTTACCTGCTAGCTGGTGCATCGACAAAACAGAATATCATCACTTGTGGTCGATGCACCAAGCCTCACGCGGCACTTGAGCGTAGCCGGGCCGCCGGAGGCGGCCCAAGGCACATCGACTCCAGATCAGTACATGCTGGTCAGCACGTTCCTGAGTTTCGGCATTTCCTCGAGCGCGCGGCCGGTGCCCAGCGCCACGCAGGACAACGGGTCGTCGGCGATCGAGACCGGCAATCCCGTCGCGTGACGCAGCACGAAATCGAGGTTCGACAGCAGCGCGCCGCCGCCGGTGAGCACGATGCCCTTATCGACGATGTCGGCGGCCAGTTCGGGGGCGGTGTGCTCGAGAGCCACCTTGACCGCCTCGATGATGGCGCCGACCGGTTCGGCCAGGCTCTCGGCGATCTGGCGCTCGGAGATGATGAGCTCCTTCGGCACGCCGTTCATCAGGTCGCGGCCCTTGATCTCCATGGTGCGGCCCTCGCCGTCTTCCGGCGGAGAGGCCGAGCCGATTTCCTTCTTGATGCGCTCGGCCGAGCCTTCGCCGACCAGCAGATTATGGTTGCGGCGGATATAGGCGATGATTGCCTCATCCATCTTGTCGCCGCCGACGCGCACCGAGCGGGCATAGACGATGCCGCCCAGGGACAGCACGGCCACCTCGGTGGTGCCGCCGCCGATATCGACCACCATCGAGCCGGTCGGCTCGGTGACGGGCAGGCCGGCGCCGATAGCGGCCGCCATCGGCTCCTCGATCAGGAACACGCGGCGGGCGCCGGCGCTCTCGGCCGATTCCTGGATGGCGCGGCGCTCGACGGCGGTGGAGCCGGAGGGCACGCAAACGATGACGAGCGGGCTGGCGAAGCTGCGGCGGTTATGAACCTTGCGGATGAAATGCTTGATCATCTCTTCCGCGACTTCGAAATCGGCGATGACGCCATCGCGAAGCGGGCGGATCGCCTGGATGTAGCCCGGCGTGCGGCCCAGCATCATCTTGGCTTCGTCGCCGACGGCGAGAACTTTCTTTTTACCCTTCTCCTCGGCGATCGCGACCACCGACGGTTCATTGAGGACGATCCCGCGTCCCTTGACATAAACCAGCGTATTGGCGGTGCCCAGGTCGATCGCCATGTCCGCCGACATCCACCCCGTCACTCTGGAAAACATACAGCCTCGCTTGTAAATACACGTCGACCGCGATCACGCGCGACCACACCGCCGGCTCGGGAGAGTCCGATCCTCGGTGCGGCTACGGAAATCATACCAGTCAATGGGTTAACACCCTTTGAAGAAAATTTTGTTTAAGAGCGCCTGGGAGTCCCTCTGCGCAGGGCCGGCGTTCAGTGCGCAATAGGGCTTACCGCGCTGCGAAAGTCAATAAATTTAGCCCCCCGGACGACAGGTCCGGGGGGCTTTCTTCGTGTGACCGAAAAATGACTGAACTCGAGGGTTTACTTAGACCCCGGCTCGCGTTCAGTTGCGGGCCTTGTCGACCAGCTTGTTCTTGGCGATCCAGGGCATCATGCCGCGCAGCTTCTCGCCGATCTGCTCGATCGGATGCTCGGACTGGATGCGGCGCGTCGCCTTGAAAGAGGGCTGACCGGCCTTGCATTCCAGCATCCAGTCGCGCACGAAACGGCCCGATTGAATGTCGTCCAGCACCTTCTTCATCTCGGCCTTGGTCTCGCTGGTGACCATGCGCGGACCGGTGACATAGTCGCCATATTCCGCGGTATTGGAGATCGAGTAGCGCATGTTGGCGATGCCGCCTTCATAGATCAGATCGACGATCAGCTTCACTTCGTGCAGGCATTCGAAATAGGCCATTTCGGGAGCGTAACCGGCCTCGACCAGGGTCTCGAAGCCGGCCTGGATCAGGTTGGTCAGGCCGCCGCACAGCACGGCCTGCTCGCCGAACAGATCGGTCTCGCACTCTTCCTTGAAGCTGGTCTCGATGATGCCCGAGCGGCCGCCGCCGATGGCGGACGCGTAGGACAGCGCCAGCTCGAGGGCATTGCCCGAGGGGTTCTGCGCCACCGCGACCAGACAGGGGACACCACCGCCCTTGACGAACTCGCCGCGCACGGTGTGGCCGGGGCCCTTCGGCGCGATCATGAAGACGTCGATGTCGGGGCGCGCCTCGATCAGCTTGAAATGGATATTGAGGCCATGCGCGAAGGCCAGCGCCGCGCCCTCCTTCATATTGTCCTTGAGGTCCTGGACATAGAGGTCGGCCTGCAGCTCGTCGGGGGTCAGCACCATGATGACGTCGGCCCACTTGGCCGCCTCGGCCGGGCTCAGCACCTTCAGCCCCTCGCCTTCCGCCTTCTTGATGGTGGCCGAACCGGGGCGCAGCGCCACGGCCACGTCCTTGACGCCGGAGTCGCGCAGATTGAGCACATGGGCATGGCCCTGGCTGCCATAGCCGACGACCGCCACCTTCTTGGCTTTGATCAGGCTGACGTCGGCATCGCGGTCGTAGTAAACGCGCATTTCGAAAAAATCCTTTCTACTTATCAATCAAAGGGGATGCGGGCCGCGGGCGATCGCCACCACGCCGGTGCGCGAGACGTCGGTCAGGCCCAGAGGTTCCATCAGCTGGATGAAGGCGTCCAATTTGTCCGTCGCGCCGACAATCTCGAACACGAAGGATTCATTGGTCGAATCGACCGCGCGGGCGCGGAAGATATCGGCGATGCGCAAGGCCTCGACCCGGCGCTCGCCGGTGCCGGCCACCTTGACCAGGGCCAGCTCGCGCGCCACCGAAGGCCCGTCGAGGGTGAGATCGCGCACTTTGTGGACAGGCACCAGGCGCGAGAGCTGCGCCTTGATCTGTTCGATCACCATGGGCGTGCCCGAGGTGACCACGGTGATACGCGACAGCTTGGTGCGCGGATCGACCTCGGCCACCGTCAGGCTTTCGATATTGTAGCCGCGGCCCGAGAAAAGTCCGATCACGCGGGCCAGCACACCAGCTTCGTTATCCACCAGCACCGAGATGGTGTGGCTGCGGATATCGCTCTTGTCCATGCTCATTACACCAACACCATGCCGTCTTCCGAGACGGGCCCCACGGCCTTCTCGCCCGGGCCCAGCAGCATCTCGTTATGCGCGGCGCCGGAGGGGATCATCGGGAAGCAGTTTTCCTTGGAATCGACCCGGCAATCGACGATCACCGCCTTGGGACAATCGATCATCGCCTGGATGGTCGAGTCGAGATCGTCGGCTTTCTCGATGACGAAACCGACCGCGTTATAGGCGTCGGCCAGCTTGACGAAGTCGGGCAGGCTGTCGGAATAGCTCTCGGAATAGCGGCTACCATGCAGCAGTTCCTGCCACTGGCGCACCATCCCCATATATTGATTGTTGAGGATGAACAGCTTCACCGGCAGCCGATACTGGCTGAGCGTCGACAGCTCCTGGATGTTCATCTGGATCGAGGCCTCGCCGGCGATATCGATCACCAGCGCGTCGGGATGCGCGATCTGCACGCCCATCGCCGCCGGCAGGCCGTAACCCATGGTGCCGAGGCCGCCCGAGGTCATCCAGCGGTTGGGCTGCTCGAATTTGTAGAACTGCGCCGCCCACATCTGATGCTGGCCCACTTCGGTGGTGATGTAGGTCTCGCGATGCTTGGTCAGCTCGTAGAGGCGCTTGATGGCGTGCTGCGGCTTGATCACCGAGGAGGCCTGGTCGTAGCGCAGGCAATCCTTGGCGCGCCAGGTCTCGATCTGCTTCCACCAGCCCGACAGCGCGCCCTGGTCGAGCTTGTAGCCCCTGGCCTTCCACAGCGCCGCCAGATCCTCCATCACCGAACCGATATCACCGACCACCGCGACGTCGACGGCGACGTTCTTGTTGATCGAGCTGGGATCGATATCGACATGGATCTTCTTCGAATTCGGCGCGAAGGCGTTGATGCGGCCCGTCACGCGGTCGTCGAAGCGGGCGCCGACGCAGATCATCACGTCGCACTGATGCATCGACCAGTTGGCCTCGAAGGTGCCATGCATGCCGACCATGCCGATCGACTGCCTGTCCGAGCCCGGGAAGGCCCCGAGGCCCATCAGGGTCTGCGTGCAGGGCGCGCCGAGCGCACGAATGAAGGCGGTCAGGTCCGCGCAGGCCTTGGGCCCGGAATTGACCACGCCGCCGCCGATATAGAACAGCGGTTTCTTGGCGGACGCGATCAGCTCGGCCATCGCCTCGATGGCGCGCGGCTCGGCCTTGGTCTGCGGGCGGTAGGTCTTGTGGCCGAGGCGGTTCGGCGGATTGTAGGGCGCCTTGCTGACCAGGATGTCCTTGGGCAGGTCGATCACCACCGGGCCGGGGCGTCCGTTGGACGCGACATAGAAGGCCTCATGGATCACGTCGGCCAGCTTGCCGCTGTCCTTGACCAGGTAATTATGCTTGGTGCAGGGCCGGGTGATGCCGGTGGTGTCGGCTTCCTGGAAGGCGTCGTTGCCGATCAGATGGGTCGGCACCTGCCCGGTGAGACACACCAGCGGCACGGAATCGCATAACGCGTCGAGCAGGCCGGTCACCGCATTGGTGGCGCCCGGGCCCGAGGTCACCAGCACCACGCCGACCTTGCCGGTCGACCGGGCATAGCCCTCGGCCGCATGCAGGGCGGCCTGCTCGTGGCGCACCAGGATGTGGCGGATGTGGTTCTGCTTGAAGATCTCGTCATAGAGCGGAAGCACCGCGCCGCCCGGATAGCCGAAAATGACTTCGACGCCCTGGTCCACCAAGGCTTTAAGGACGACTTCCGCCCCATTGAATTGCTGTTCCGACATCGTTTTCGGCTCCTTCCAGCGGCAATCCATTTTGCACCGCGGGAGGCAACCTAGACGGTCAGGACGCGGTGGTCAACAGGAAGTGACGAATAAACACATAGATTTTTTCCCGCAAACTTTCCGAAAGTTTCTCATCGATGGTCATTTGCGGAATTAACTGATGCCGGAACCAGGTGGTCTGCCGCTTGGCATAGCGCCGCGTCGATTGCTGGGCGAGGGTCAGCGCGTCCGTCAGCGAAACCTCTCCCCTGAGATGAGAAGAGAACTCGGCGACGCCCAGGGCCTTCATCACCGGCAGCGCCGGATCGAGGCCGAGCGCGGTCAGGGCCGCCACCTCGTCGAGCGCTCCCAGATCCAGCATCTTCTCCAGACGTAAGTCGCAGGAGCGATAGAGGTCGTCACGCGGCGGAGCGAGCAGCAGGGTAACACTTTGCGCATCCTGCCCGCCCTCGCGCGGATCGGCCTGCCAGTCGGCCAGCGAGCGGCCGGTCGCGTCCAGCACCTCCCACGCGCGGACCAGGCGCTGGCTGTTGCCGGGATCGAGCCGCGCCGCCATGACCGGATCGCGCTCTGACAGTTTCTGGTGGAAGCGCGCATTGCCCAATTCGGCGAACAGGGCGCGCGCGGCGTCCCGAACATCGTCGGAAATGTCGGGGATCGGCGAGATGCCGTCGACCAGCGTGCGGAGATAAAGACCGGTGCCGCCGACCACCACCGGCACCTTCCCCTGCCCCCAGGCCTCGGCGCAGGCCTCGGCGGCCAGCGTCCGCCAGATACCGGCGGAACAGAGCCGGTCGGGAGCGAATGCGCCATACAAACGGTGCGGCAGGCGGGACTGCTCGTCGGCGGTCGGTTGGGCGGTCAGGATCGGCACGCCGCGATAGACCTGCATCGAATCGGCATTGATCACCACCCCGCCGAATTCTTCCGCCAGCGACGAAGCGAGGGCCGACTTTCCCGAGGCGGTGGGGCCGGCGATCACCAGCATCTTGTTCAACCCGACTTTCTCCCGTAAGAAACTCAAACGATGACTTTGATACTGACCCTGATCGCCGCCGACCGGCTGGACGATAGCACGCTTTCCCGGATCCGCGCGTTGCTGCCGCAGAGCGGCGAGCCGGCATGGTTGTCCCTCGGCCAAGCCGCCGACATCGTCTTCGACGGCCTCACCGCGACCGAAGCCGAACTGCGCGTCCGCGCGGCCCTTGGCGGGCACAGGATCGATCTGGTGGCGCAGCGGGCCGAGGGCCGGCGCAAGAAGCTGATCGTCGCCGATATGGACAGCACCATGGTCGTCGGCGAGACTCTGGACGACCTGGCCGCTTTCGCCGGTCTCAAGGACAAGATCGCCGCCATCACGGCGCGGGCCATGAATGGCGAGATCGATTTCAAGGCGGCGCTCAGGGAACGGGTCGGCCTGCTGGCCGGCCTTGCCGAAACGGCGCTGGACGAGACTTACGCCCATCTCAAATTGATGCCCGGCGCCAAGACCCTGATCGCCACCATGCGCGCCAATGGTGCCCACGCGGTGCTCGTCTCCGGCGGCTTCGATTTCTTCACCACGCGCGTCCGAGATCTGTGCGGCTTCCATGACGACCGCGCCAACCGGCTGGAGATCGAGAATGGCAGGCTGACCGGCAAGGTGCTCGACCCGATCCTCGACCGCGATTCCAAGCTGTTTTACTTGCGCGATTTCGCCGAAAAGCTCGGCCTCAACATCAGCCAGACCCTGGCCGTCGGCGATGGCGCCAACGATCTCGACATGATCCGCGCCGCGGGCCTTGGCGTCGCCTACCAGGCCAAGCCGGTGGTCGCCGGAGAGGCAAAGCTGCGCGTCGACCACGGCGACCTGACCGCTTTGCTCTACGCCCAGGGCTATCGCCGGGACGAATTCGTCACAGGCTGAGTCCCAGGACTCGCAGAGGCATCGCCGAGGTTGCATCGGGCCCGAATTTTTCCCGCGATGCCCATTGTTTCAATTCTTGGCTATTGCTATGATATAGCCACGATGACTTGATGACTTTTTCGAAGGCGAAGTATTCGCCCGCCGGCGAGGAGAGAAGCAGGATCGTCGCGCTTTCCCTCCTGTTCGGTTCCTTCCCATGCATCCTCGGTTTTACCTGCGTGTTGCCATTGCCGCGTGGCTGTTCCTGTACGGAAGCATCACCCTCGCCGCCGAGTCCGCTTCTCCTCACACCATAGGCGTGTTCGGGGATTCCCTGGGCGACGGCGTGTGGAGCGGACTTTACGTCGTGCTGAAGAAGCACCCCGAAGACCACCTGTTCCGCTATTCCAAGGTCGGCACCGGCCTCACCAAGCCCGACTACGAATCGTGGTTCGGCGAATTCACCAAGCAGCTCGACGCCGACCACATCTCAGTGGCGGTGATCATGTTCGGTGCCAACGACCAGGAAAGCATCCGCGACGAAAACCGCAAAGGCTATCTCTTCCAGTCCGAGGGCTGGAAGCGCACCTATTCGGCGCATGTCGACGCTATCCTCGGCGAGCTGTCCAAACGACACATCCAGGCGATCTGGCTCGGCATCCCGATCCTGCGCAAGGACGACCTCAACAAGGGCGCCGACTATCTCAACCAGATCTTCCAGGACTCCGCGCAGAAGGCGGGCGCGACCTTCCTGCCGCTCACCGACGATTTCAAGGGGCCCGACGGTGGCTTCGCCTCTCATCTGCCCGACAGCGCCGGCCACATGAAACAGGTGCGCGCCGACGACGGCATCCATTTCACTCCTTGGGGTTACCAGTTGGTGGCCGAGAAGGTTTACGGCACCCTGACCCAGGGCCATTGAGATGAAACGGTCTTTTCCTCGCCGGGCCAGCTCCGCCGCCCTGCTGGCCATCCTCCTGGCCGGATGCGCGCTGGCGCAGACCCCGCTCGCCTCCGGGCCAATGCCGCCGCCGACCGCCGCGGGGTACTCGTCGCCCGCTTCCGTCCCGACCGACGAAAAGCAGCCGACGCCGGTCTCTCACCGCCTCGTCACCAACCGGCCGCGCCAGGGTCTGGCCGGCTTCTATGAGGACCTGCACCAATTGGAGCAGGGTGAGATCCGCCAGTTGCATATTGTCCAGATCGGCGACAGCCACACCGCCGGCGATTTCTTCTCCGGCCGCCTGCGCGAGCTGTTTCAGCAGCGTTTCGGCAATAGCGGCCGGGGCATGATGCCGCCGGGCCATCCCTATGCCGGCCTGCGCCAGCATGAGCTGCTGGTGTCGCAGAAGGGACGTTGGGTGGTGTCGGATAGTCTGACCTCGCCCGTACCGCAGCCTTTCGGCATTAGCGGCTTCCTGGTCACCAGCGGCGCCGCCGGCGATTCGATGACCCTGTCGCCGGCCGAGACCACCCAGGTCGACCGCATCGAAATCGGCTATCTGCAGCGCCCGCAGGGCGGCTCGTTCCAGATCCTGGTGGACGGCCAGATCGCGCAGATCGTCTCGATCGACGGTCCCGCCGGCCATCGCGGCCGGGCCAGCCTCGGCGTGCCGCGCGGCGCCCGCAGTTTCGAGGTACTCGCCCAGTCCCCCGGCATTTCCTTCACAGACTGGTCGGCTGACCGCAGCGACACGGGCATAGTGCTCGACAGTTTTGGCGTGGTCAGCGCCACCGCCGGCCTGCCCGCCAAATGGAGCGACATGGTGCTGGCCGACGATCTCAACGATCTCGACCCGTCGCTGATCATCGTCGCCTATGGCACCAATGAAGGGGTTCAGGCCGATCTCGACATCGCCGCCTATGAAGCCAATTATTCGGCGCTGCTGGCGCGTCTGCGCCAGATGGCGCCGCAAGCCTCGTTGTTGGTAGTGGCGCCGCCAGACGTGCAGAAGGCGCGGCCCAACTGCAAGGGTAAGGACTGCCGCTGGGCCACGCCGGCCATGGTGGCGCAGGTGCGGGCGGCACAGAAGCGAGCCGCCGACAAGGCAGGCACGGCTTATTGGGACTGGTCGAGCGTGATGCCGGAAGGAATCGGCCGCTGGACCGACGCCGATCCGCCGCTGGCCCGGGCCGATCATGTCCATTTCACGCCGAAAGGCTATGAGATGGCCGGCGACGCCCTGTTCTCCTTCCTGATGCGGCCCTATCGGAATTAGCCGGCATGCTGTTCCCGACCTTCAATTTCGCGATCTTCTTCATGGTCACTTTCCTGATTGCCTGGGCTTTGAACCAGCGGCATCAGGCGAAATTGTATTTCCTGATCGGGGCCAGCTACGTCTTCTACGGTTTTTGGGACTGGCGCTTCTGTTTCCTGCTGTTCGCCAGCTCGACGGTCAATTGGGCCTTCGGGTGGCTTGTGCACAACAGCGAGGATCCGATCCGGCGCAAGCGGATCGTCAGTGTCGCGGTGGCGCTCAATCTGGCGGTGTTAGCCTTATTCAAATATTTCGACTTCTTCATCGAATCGCTAAATGGGGCGTTGGAGGCGCTGCATGTCGGACGCGACATTCCCTTCCTCAGCATCCTGCTGCCGATCGGCATCTCCTTCTTCACCTTCCACGGCATCTCCTATGTGGTCGACATCTATCGCCGTAAGCTGACCCAGCCGGCGACGCTGCCACAGATGCTGCTCTACATCTCCTTCTTCCCGCAGTTGGTGGCCGGCCCGATCGTGCGCGCTCACCATTTTCTGCCGCAGCTGACCACGTCCCCGGACCCGAACGACATCCGCGCCACCCGCGCCTTCCTGCTGATCCTCGGGGGGCTGTTCAAGAAGGTGGTGCTGGCCAATTACCTGGCCACCGACCTGGTCGACGAGATCTTCTTCGATCCCAGCCGCTATGGCGCCGCCGACCTGCTGCTCGGCACCTATGGTTATGCCTTGCAGATCTATTGCGACTTCAGCGCCTATACCGACATCGCGATCGGCGTCGCCGCCTTGTTCGGCTATCGCTTTCCGCAGAATTTCGACCAGCCCTACCGGGCGCTCGGCCTGCGCGACTTCTGGCGCCGCTGGCATATGTCCCTATCGTTCTGGCTGCGCGACTATCTCTACATTTCGCTCGGCGGCAATACAGGCGACTGGCGGCGCTATCGCAACCTGATGCTGACCATGCTGCTGGGCGGCCTGTGGCACGGCGCCGCCTGGACCTTCGTGGTGTGGGGCGGGCTGCACGGAACGATGCTGGTGATCGAACACGGGCTGTTCGGCGAGCGCAAAGAAGCGGGGCCTGCCGCGCCTTGGCTGAAGGCGCTGGGCATCTTTGTCACGTTCCATTGCGTCTGCCTGACTTGGATCTTCTTCCGGTCCCCCGATTTCGAGCATGCGCTGAATTTCCTGGCCGGCTTCGCCAATCTGGGTGGCGCGCCCACGGTTGCGACGCCCTTCACCCTGACGCTCCTGGCCCTGGGGTTTGCTCTACATTTTCTGCCCAAGGACAGGGTAGACAGAGTCGAAAACTGGTGCGTCCGTGTGCCGCTGCCCTTGCAGGCAGCCTGCCTGGGCGCGGCCATTGTCGCCATCGACAGCCTCGGTCCCGAAGGCGTCGCCCCCTTTATCTATTTCCAGTTTTAGCCATGAGTACGGAACTCAAGCGCGACATCGTCTATAAGAAGCCCGTCGAGGTGGTCGATGGCGCCCGGCCGCTGCCGTTGGTCGAAGTGCGCAAGATCATCCTGATCGCCGCTTTCGTCACGCTGCTGCTTGGATCACATGCCTTCCAAGCCTGGACCAACAATCTGCCGATCGGGTCAATCAGCGATTTCCTGCTCTATGTAGCGCAGGCATGGCAGGGATGGATGGATAAGACCGGGATCACCGCCTTTGCCGATACGCTCCGGACGCTGCTGCACGCTTTCGAAGGATCACGCTGAACCGCGAGCGGCCCGACAGACATCGAGGATTTTCACCGCCGGATGGCCGTCCTTGAGCGGCGCACCAGCGAATGCGATTCGGCACCCGTCGGCGGAAACCGCGGCACCGTCGGTTTGACCGGCGAAAATCAGCTGGGAAACCGCGTCGCCGATGCGATAAAGCCCGACTCCGTGAACGGTGAAGTAGACCCCGACTACGGTCGGCAGGGGCTGTGGCGCGGGACCGATATAATCACCATAGGGAACGCATTGCCGGTTGGCCTTGCCGGTCTTGGCCTCCACCAGCCAGTAAGGCAGGCAATTTGTCTTGGCCCATCGCCGCTCAGTAGCCGCCCGCATCTCGGCGGGCCACTGCGCGGCGGCAACCACATAGCTCTGAGAGAACGGAAGATAGACGGCCGTCAATGGATACCGGCGATCGATGCGCACCGCCGGATCGACGTCACGGCTTTCGCCATTGTTTCGCCACTGCACTAACCGCTCGCCCTGGCCATCGGCGCCCTGAGCCGGGCCCACCACCAGGCTGCTCATACCAGCAGTATCGCCCGTGACGCGCCGGGAAGGGTCGAGCCCGCAGGAAACGATGGCATCAGGCGGCAGTTCGGAAGCCGCTACCTCACGCACGGCGCCGCTGGCGACCGTCACCTGCAGCAGCGGGGCGTCTCGCCCAATCAGATAGATCTGTCTCCCCCGCGCGCAGATCCGCTCGATGCGTGCGGGCTTCTTGACCTGCGGCACCAAAAGCGCGGAGGGTTTGCCTTCCTGCCAAAGATAGAGGGCGGCGCCTGTACTGTCGGCGCCCTTGCCTAACACGGCCAAGCCACCATCGGGCTGCCAGGCGATCAGCGGCCGCTCAACCGACTCGGCGAACAGACCCGTATCGATCAGCGCGCCGGCCGGCAAGGCGGCGACGGTACCAGCCGAGGAAAACAGGGATTTGCGGATCGGCGCGGAAATAGTGACAGGATCGGCGCCGGGATTGGCTTGCATCTGGTCGAGATCGACCAGACGCTCCGCATAGGAATCAAGGAAGCAATCGACCAACTCGCCGCGATTGTCATCGGTCACCTTGGTCGCTTTGGTAACATGGCATTCTTTGTTGCGCACCATGATCCAGCCATGCTCATCGCCCCGCAGAGTGGCGATGTAGGCGCTGTCCGCAGCGCCTCGAATCAGTTCCTCATAGCGCTTGGCCAGATCGGCATCGGTCCGACGCAAGAGGGGATCGGAACAAATAATCCTCTCATCGATGCCACTGGCGCTGTCGCAATCGAACCCTGCGGCCGAAAGCGGCGCATCAGCGCGGGCGCTTCCGCGACAATCGATAGGAAGCACCAGAAAGGCTGGAACAAGAAGAGCGGCTAATGCACGGACGACCGACATATTCGCTGCCACCAAAGTTCCGCTCGGAGAAAAGATCACGGAACTCACTATGCCCGCCGCAGCGCGGCGAGTAAAGACCGCGGGCCCCGGAGAAGTCCTCCGAGGCCCGCGCCGTTTTTACTTCTTCTTGCTGTCCTTGTCCTTGCTGTCCTTGTCCTTGACGACGTCGTCGACCTTGAGCGGCAGGAAGCGCAGCGCCCCGTCGCTCTGGACCAGCAGCAGCACCGACTTGCGGTCGGCCTTCTTGGCGGCGTCGATCTTGGAATTGAGATCGGCGACCGACTTCAACGGCTCCTGGGCGGCCTCGAGGATCACGTCGCCGGGGCGCAGACCGCGCTCGGCGGCGGCGCTGCTGGTCTTGACGTCGGTCACGACCAGACCCTTGGCGTCGGACGGCAGGTCGTACTTTTCGCGCAAGGCCGGCGTCACGGCGGTCACCGAGAAGCCCAGCCCGGCGATGTTGCCCGTGCTGCTGTCCTTCTGCTTGCCGGCCGGCTTGTCGGTCTGCGCCTGCTCGAGATCCTTGTCGTCGGGCAGTTCGGCGACGGTGACCTTGACCGGCAGCCGCTTGCCGTCGCGCAGCACGTCGACCTCGACTTCCTTGTTGATCGGGGTCTCGGAAACGATGCGCGGCAGGCGGGCGAACTCGGTGATGTCCTTGCCGTCGAACTTCAGGATCAGATCGCCGCTCTTGAGGCCGGCCTTGGCGGCCGGGCCATTGGGAGTAACGTCGGCGACCAGCGCGCCATTGTGATCCTTCAGGCCCAGCGATTCGGCGATCTCGTCGGTGACCGACTGGATATGCACGCCCAGCCAGGCGCGGCGGGTCTTGCCGTATTTCTGCAGATCCTGCACCACCTTGACGGCCTGATTGGCCGGGATGGAGAAGCCGATGCCGATCGAACCGCCGCTCTGCGAATAGATGGCGGTGTTGATGCCGATCACTTCGCCCTTGATGTTGAACAGCGGACCGCCCGAATTGCCCTTGTTGATGGCGGCGTCGGTCTGGATGAAATCGTCATAGGGGCCGGCATTGATGTTGCGCGAGCGGGCCGAGACGATGCCGGCGGTCACGGTGCCGCCGAGACCCAGCGGATTGCCGATCGCCAGCACCCAATCGCCGACGCGCATCTGGTCGGAATTGCCGAAGCTGACCGACGGCAGCGGCTTGCTGGACTTGATGCGCAACAGCGCGACGTCGCCCTTGGTGTCGGTGCCGACCAGCTCGGCCTTGAAGGCCTGGCCGTCCTGCAGGGTGACGGTGATTTCGTCGGCGTCGGCGATGACGTGGTTATTGGTCACCACCAGACCCGACGGGTCGATGATGAAGCCCGAGCCGAGCGAGGTCACCTTCTGCGGACGGACCTGTTGTTCGCCGCCCCCGCCGCCCTGACCATGACGCTCGAGGAAGTCCTTGAACAATTCGTCGAAGGGCGAGCCCGGCGGGAATTGCGGCATTTCCATTCCGCGGTCGGAATTCTTCAGCGTCTGGGTGGTCGAAATATTGACCACCGCCGGCAGCAGCTTCTCCGACAAATCGGCGAAACTGTCCGGCGCCGGAGCGGCATGCACCACCGAGGCGGCCATCAGCGCCAACGACACGAAAACGGCCATGATCCATTGAAGATTAACCACGGAGGGCTGCGCCGCAGCCACGCTCCGCCCCGATCGCGAAAGAATTGTCACCAGTATGCCTCCATTGCGGGGACTTACCCCAAACCCGCCTATTGATTTAAACATGATTATGTCACTTCCAAGGCGTGTCCCACCTTATTTCAAGCATTTTCGATCAGATACACCTGCAGTCAGACGGACTGCAGGTGTATCTGATCGTTCTTACGACGCCGGCGCTCCGCTCTGGCGGGGCTCAAACGCCGCTCGGGCTTAAGAGCTTTCCGCGATTCAGATGGATCGCGAAAAGCTCTGATGTCACCGCCTTTCCGGCGAATGAGCGAAATATTTGAAAAAATCCGAGTCCGGCGACAGCAGGTAAGTGGTGTTCTGCTCGCCCAGGGATTCCTTGTAGGCGTGCAGCGACCGGTAGAAGGCGAAGAACTGCGGATCGGCCGAATAAGCCTCGGCATAGGTCTTGTTGGCCTCGGCGTCGCCCTGCCCGCGCAGGATCTGCGACTGGCGCGTCGCCTCGGCCAAGATCACCGTCCGCTCGCGCTCCGCCGCGGCGCGGATCTCCTGGGCCCGCTCCGCGCCTTGCGCGCGGGCTTCGGCCGCCTCGCGCTGGCGCTCGGAAACCATGCGGTTGAAGATCGCTTGGCTGGTCTGCTGCGGCAAGTCGGCGCGACGCAGCCGCACATCGACCACCTCGACGCCGAGCGCCTTGGCGGCGTCGGCCACCTGCAGCAGGATACCATGCATGATCTGCTCGCGCTCGGCCGACAGCACCGACGGCAACATGACACTGCCCAGCACCCGGCGCGCCGAATTGTTGACGATCTCGCGCAATCTCGACCGGGCCGCCTCCTCGGTGCGGACCGCCTGGTAGAACAGCAGCGGGTCGACGATCTTGAAGCGGGTGTAGGTGTCGACGACGATACGCTTCTGATCGGCCAGGATCACCTCCTCGGCCGGCGGGTCGACGTCGAGCAGCCGCGCGTCATAGCGCACCACATCCTCGATGAAGGGCTTCTTGAAATGAAGGCCGGGCCCGACCACCGGGTCGTCGGGATAAGCCACGGCGCCGAAGCGCAGCACCAGGGCCTGCTCGCCCTGGGTCACCACGAACACGGACGACCAGAGGGCGACGAACACGACGAAGGCGGCGGCCAGCCAGCCGGTATGGAAGACGCGCTGCATCATTTGGCTCCCGGCGCGGCGACGGGCGCCTTGGGTTTCAACAGGTCCGGCAGCGGCATGTAGGACTGCACCGCCCCGCGCGCCTGGGGATCGACGATCACTTTCTGTGCCCCCTTCAGCACGTCTTCGACGGTCTCGATATAGAGGCGCCGCGCGGTCACGTCCGGCGCGGCCTTGTAGCTCTGATAGACCGAGGTGAAACGCTTGGCCTCGCCCTGGGCCAGGTCGGTGACCTGCTCCTTGTAGGCCTCGGCCTCCTGGATGCGCTGTTCGGATTCGCCGCGCGCCCTCGGGATGATGTCGTTGCGATAGGCTTCGGCCTCGTTGCGCAGGCGCTCCTGGTCGGCCTTGGCGCGCTGCACGTCGTTGAAGGCGTCGATCACCTCGTCGGGTGGATCCGCCTTCAAGAGCTGCACCTGAGTCACCGAGATGCCCGAGCCATATTGGTCGAGCAACTCCTGCATGCGCTTCCTGGTCGAATCGCCGATCGCCTGGCGGTTCTCGAACAAGGGGGCCCTGATCGGCAGCTGGCCGATGATCTCGCGCATGGCTGATTCGGCCACGATCTTCACCGTGCCCTCGGGATCGCGGATGGCGAACAGATATTTTCCGGGATCGTTGATCTGCCAGAACACCGAGAAATTGACGTCGATGATGTTCTCGTCGCCGGTCAGCATCAGGTTCTCACCCTCGCCGCCATGGCCCGGGCGGCGAGGCTCGGCGCCCGACCGATACCCCAGCTCGATATGATTGATGCGAGTAACCGCCGGCGTCAGAACCGTCTCGAAGGGGACAGGCAGATGGTAATTAAGGCCGGGCTGGGTGAAGCGCGCCACCTTGCCGAAGCGCAGAACCACGCCGATTTCCTCGGGATTGACCTTGTAGATGCCGGTCGCCGCCCACAGCAGGACCACCGCGGCGACCCCATAGGCGATGCCGCGGCGATTGCCGCCGCCCGGCAGCAACCCGCGCAGGCGGCGCACCAGGGCGTCGATATCGGGGGGCTGGCCCGAGCCGCGCCCCCAAGGCCCCGGCCCATTCTGACCGGAACCGTCCTTGCCGGGACCGCCGCCGCCCCAAGGACTGTGAGGTCCGCCGTTTCCGCCTTGCCCGCTCCAGGCCATTTTTCACCTTCTCCGAATGAGGTAGCCGCCTTATATGACACATCACGCGATATGACACATCACGCGTTAGATATAGGAGCGGTAATGGCCGAGGTTAATGAGGGTGCGGTGCTCCGCACTCTGGAAAAGGTGATCGATCCGGCCCAGGGCAAGGACATCGTCACCCTCGGCATGGTGTCGAGTATCGTGGTGAAGGGCGGCCATGTCGCCTTCGCGCTGGAGATCGAGCCCAAGCGGGCGGGCGAGATGGAGCCCCTGCGCAAGCAGGCCGAGAAGCTGGTGCATGAGATGCCCGGCGTGCTGACCGTCTCCGCCGTGCTGACCGCCGAGCGCGCGCCCACCACGCCGCAGCCCCAGCAGGCTCCCCCGCAGATGCCGCGGATCGGCCAGCACGGATCGGGCTCGACCGAGCAGCTGCTGACCAATGTCAAGTCGGTGATCGCCGTCGCCTCGGGCAAGGGCGGCGTCGGCAAATCGACCACCGCGGTCAATCTGGCCCTGGCGCTGAAAGCGCTGGGCCTGTCGGTCGGCCTGTTCGACGCCGATATTTTCGGCCCCTCGCAGCCCCGCATGCTGGGCATGGTCGGCACCAAGCCGACCTCGATCGACGGCAAGAAGATGAACCCGATCGAAGCGCATGGCCTCAAAGTGATGTCGCTCGGCTTCATGATGCCCGAGGACAATCCGGTGGTGTGGCGCGGCCTGATGGTGATGGGCGCGCTCGAGCAATTCATGAAGGATGTCGCCTGGGGCGATCTCGACGTGATGGTAATCGACATGCCGCCCGGCACCGGCGACACCCAGCTGACCATCGCGCAACGGGTCAAATTGGCCGGCGCCGTGATCGTCTCGACCCCGCAGGACATCGCCCTGATCGATGCCCGAAAAGGCATCAACATGTTCGCCAAGGTCAATGTGCCGGTGCTTGGCCTGATCGAGAACATGAGCACCTTCCACTGCCCCAATTGCGGCCATGAATCGCATATCTTCGGCCATGGGGGTGCTAAGGCCGACGCCGAGCGGCTGGGCGTTGACTTCCTCGGCGAACTGCCGCTCGATATCGATCTCCGCATCGCCAGCGACGAGGGCAAGCCGGTGGTCGTCACCCATCCCGAAGGGGCGATGGCGCAGCGCTACCTCGCCATCGCCGAGAAGATTAAGGCTAAGCTGTAAACAGGACCCGCCATGACCGATACTCCCCTCTCCCGGCTCCGCGCCGAACTCGAGCGCCGCGGCCTCGACGGCTTCATCGTGCCGCGCGCCGACGAGCATCAGGGCGAATATGTGCCGGCCTCCGCCGCCCGCCTCGCATACCTCACCGGCTTCACCGGCTCGGCCGGCGCCGCGGTGGCCCTGGCCGACAAGGCCGCGGTCTTCGTCGATGGCCGCTACACCCTGCAGGTCGCGTCCGAAGTCGACCCCAAGCTGTTCGCCTATCTGCATCTGATCGAGCAGCCGCCGCATCGCTGGCTGGCCGAGACCCTGCCGGCCGGCGCCAAATTCGGCTACGACCCCTGGCTGCACACGCCGGATCAGGTGGCGCAGCTGAAGGAAGCCTGCGCCCAGGCCGGCGCCGAGTTGATCGCCGTGGAAACCAATCCACTCGACGCGGTGTGGAGCGAGCGCCCCGCCGCCCCGCTGACCCCGGTGGTTCCGCATGCCGACAGCTTCGCCGGCCTCTCCGCCGCCGAAAAGCGCACGCTGATCGCCCAGGAGCTGGCCGCCAAGAAGAGCGACGCCGCCTTCCTGTCCGCTCCGGATTCGATCGGCTGGCTGCTCAACATCCGCGGCAACGACGTCGCCTTCACCCCGCTGCCGCTGTCTTTCGCCATCATCCATCAGGACGCGACGGTCGATCTGTTCGTCGACGGCCGCAAAGTGCCGGCCGACACCAAGGCTCATCTGGGCCGCGATGTCCGCCTGCACGAGCCGGCGGCGCTGGAAGGCGCGCTGAAAGCGCTCAAGGGCAAACGCATCCGTCTCGATCCGGCCACCGCGCCGGCCTGGGCGCTGGACCGTCTGACCGAAGGCGGCGCGCTGATCGACCGCGCTTCCGACCCCTGCATGCTGCCGCGCGCCTGCAAGAACGAGGTCGAACTGACCGGCGCCCGCGCCGCTCACCTCCGTGACGGTGTCGCGCTCAGCACGTTTCTCGCCTGGCTATCGGTCGAGGCCCCCAAGGGCTCGGTCACCGAGCTGTCGGCCACCGACAAGCTGGAAGAATGCCGCCGCGGCGGAAACCTCTATCAGGGCCCGAGCTTTGCCACCATCGCCGGCGCCGGCCCCAACGGCGCCATCGTGCATTACCACTCCTCGCCGCAAACCAACCGGCCGCTGGAGAAGGGCCAGATCTTCCTGATCGACAGCGGCGGGCAATATCTCGACGGCACCACCGACGTCACCCGCACGGTGGCGGTGGGCGAAGCCGGAGCGGAGGAGAAGCAGCGTTTCACCCTGGTGCTGAAGGGGCATATCGCCCTGGCGCGGGCCCGTTTCCCGGCCGGCACCAGCGGCTCGCAGCTCGACAGCCTGGCGCGCAAGCCCTTGTGGGAACATGGCCTCGATTACGATCATGGCACCGGCCATGGCGTCGGCAGCTACCTTTCGGTGCATGAGGGCCCGCAGCGCATCGCCAAGAACAATAATGCCCAGCCGCTGCTGCCCGGCATGATGCTCTCGGACGAGCCCGGCTATTACAAGACCGGCGCCTATGGCATCCGCATCGAGAATCTGATCGTCGTGCGCGACGAGGAGCAGAAGGGCGACCGTCCGGTACGCGGCTTCGAGGTGCTGACCCTGGCGCCGATCGACCTCAATCTGGTCGATCGCGATCTTTTGACCGGGGACGAAGTGGACTGGCTGAATGACTATCACGCCCGCGTCAGGGACAGCCTGACCCCGCTGGTCGATCCCACCACCGCGGCCTGGCTGGCCGACGCCACCCGCGCGATCTGACCATATAGAGGGGAATTTATGCCGAACCGCCGCGACTTCCTGGCCGCCAGCGCCGCCGCCACCCTGCTCGCCTCGACCGCCGCCCGCGCCGCCAAACCGGTGGCTGGAAAAGCGGTCGTCGTCTCGACCTGGGATTTCGGCGTCGCCGCCAACCAGGCCGCCTGGGAAGTCTTGTCCAAGGGCGGTTCGGCGCTCGACGCGGTGGAAGCCGGCGCGCGGATCCCCGAGGCCGACATGCGCAACCATAGCGTCGGCCGGGCCGGCTACCCCGACCGCGACGGCCATGTCAGCCTCGACGCCAGCATCATGGATGAGAAGGGCAATTGCGGCGCGGTGGCCGCGCTGGAGCATATCGCCCATCCGATCTCGGTGGCGCGCCGGGTGATGGAAAAGACCCCGCATGTGCTGCTGGTCGGCGATGGTGCTCTACAGTTTGCCGTGGAACAGGGCTTCCCCAAGGAAGAGCTGCTGACGCCGGAGAGTGAGCAGGCCTGGAAAGAGTGGCTGAAGACGGCGAAATACCAGCCGGTCGCCAATAGCGAGACCGCCACCTATGGCAAGGGGCCGTCCAACATGCCGGGCGACAAGAACAACCATGACACGCTTGGCATCCTGGCGCTGGACGACCAGGGCCGCCTGTCGGGCGCCTGCACCACCAGCGGCATGGCCTGGAAACTGCGCGGCCGGGTCGGCGACAGCCCGATCATCGGCGCCGGTCTCTATGTCGACGGCGATGTCGGCGCCGCCACGTCATCCGGCGTCGGCGAGGAAGTAATCCGCAATGTCGGCAGCTTCCTGGTGGTCGAGCTGATGCGCCAGGGCCGCACGCCGCAGCAGGCCTGCGAGGAAGCGGTGAAGCGCATCATCAAGCGCAAGCCGGAAGCCTCGAAGGATCTGCAGGTCGGCTTCCTGGCGCTGAACAAAAAGGGCGAGACCGGCGCCTTCGCCATCCAGGACGGCTTCGTCTTCGCCCGCTGCGACGCGACGAAGCAGGATCTGGTGACGCCTTCGAAGCACGCGCTCTAAGAGCTCACTCTTCCTTCTCGAACCA
>Ga0302314_10003957_pt1 | contig 27255 bp, 27 predicted proteins | sample III_Palsa_N2_3_FD_200533 | JGI IMG/M metagenome (GOLD analysis project Ga0302314, IMG submission 200533) | Peat permafrost microbial communities from Stordalen Mire near Abisko, Sweden - III_Palsa_N2_3 | ecosystem: Environmental > Terrestrial > Soil > Palsa > Peat permafrost | place: Sweden...
CCATCGACGACGGGTTCGACTGGGATCATTTGCGCTATTTCCTGGCGGTGGCGCGCACCGGGCGGCTGACCGCGGCCGCCGCCCGCCTGCGCCAGGATCATACCACGGTCAGCCGGCGCATCGCCGCGCTGGAGCGCGCGCTGTCGGCGCCCTTGTTCGAGCGCAGCCCGCAGGGCTACGGCCTGACCGCCGCCGGTCGCCGCCTGCTGCTGACCGCCGAGGCGATGGAACGGACCGCGCTCGCCGCGCACCAGGAAATCCAGGCCGACGGTCCCTTGGTCTCCGGCACGGTCCGGATCGGCGCGCCCGACGGCTTCGGCAGCTACTTCCTGGCCCCGCGCATCGGCGCGCTGTGCCGGGACTATCCGGAGCTGCGGCCGGAGCTGGTGACCATGCCACGCGTGTTCAGCCTGTCGAAGCGCGAAGCCGACATCGCCATCAGCCTGTCGCGCCCGACCGAGGGCCGGCTCTATGCCCGCAAGCTGACCGATTATCGCCTGGGCCTCTATGCGACGCCAGCCTATCTGGCCGACCATCCGCCGATCCAGGCGCCCGACGATCTGAAGGCCCAGGTGCTGATCGGCTATGCCGAGGATTTCATCTTCACGCCGGAGTTGGACTACCTGCCGCTGATCGCCCCCGGCGTCGTACCGCAATTCCGCAGCTCGACCCTGGTCGCCCAGTTGCAGGCGACGCTCGCCGGTGCCGGCCTGTGCGTCCTGCCCTGCTTTATGGCCGCAAGCCAGCCAGGTCTTGTGCCGGTACTGGGCGATGTCTCGATCGAGCGGACCTTCTGGCTGATCACCCATGCCGATCTGCACGACCTGCCGCGCATCCGGGCGACCAGCGACTTCATCGCGCGGGAGGCGAAGAGCGCTCGCGGGCTGTTCCTGCCGGGTTGATTTCCGGAGATATTCCAGCCCCTTGGGTTGCAAAACGCCGACCGGTCGTCGAAAATGCTCCCCAGAGATCCTGGAGCATATCGACGATGAACCTCAAGATTCTGGCCGCGCCCCTCCTCGCCTGTCTGATCCTGGGTGACGCCGGCACCGCGGCGGCGGACGAGCATGTCCTGCGACTGCGCCTGCCTGGACAGTCGGAGACGCTCGACTCGCACCTGCGCCATGTCGTGGCCGATCGCGTGCTGGATACCATGATGCTCGACGGGTTGACGCGCGAAGATGCGACCGGTGCGCCCGTGCCGGCTGCCGCAACCTCCTGGGAGATTTCGCCGGACGGGCGTCGCTATACCTTTCACCTACGCCCGGGGGCCAAGTTCAGCGATGGTCACCCGGGACCTCGGCGGATTTTCTCTACGCCTTCCGGCGGTTGGTAGACCCGAAGACGGCGTCGGGCGGGACCGATGCCATCCTTCCGGTACTGCATGCGCGCGACTGCCTTGCAGGCATGCTGGCGCCAGACGCGCTTGGCGTCGAGGCGCCCGATCCGATGACGCTGGTCATCACGCTGGAGCATGCCGACAGCTTCTTCACCACCTGGGCGGTACAGCTCGTACCGCTGGAGCAGCAGGTGATCGATCGGTGGGGGCGCGAGTGGGTTCAGCCCGGCCACATGGTGTCGAACGGGCCTTTCGTGCTGACGGAATATACGCCCCACGGCGACATCAAGTTCGTGCGGAACCCGACCTATTGGAACGCCGCGAAGATCCGGCTGGACGAGGTAGACTTCCTGGCGGTCGACAACGGCCGAACCGCACAGCGCATGTTCCAGGCCGGCGAGATGGACGTGGTCAGCCTGTCGAGCGAAGACGCGAAGGACGGCAAGCTGCTGCCGGGCGCCGAGCTACATACGGCGCCGCTGAATCGCACCACCTATCTCTTCTTCAACATGCGTCAGGGCCCGCTCGCGGAGAGTCTGCCGTTGCGGCGGGCCCTGGCGCTTTCGCTCGATCAATCCCTCGTCATCAAGATCCAGAAGACCCTGGACGCACCGGCATTCGCGCTGATTCCGGCGCAATTTCCCGACTACGCGCATCCCCGCGAGGATTTCGCCGATCGGTCCATGCCGGATCGCATCGCCAAGGCCCGCAAGCTCTATGCCCAGGCGGGCTACGGTGCCGACCATCCGCTGGAATTCAAATCAACCTATTCGGACGGCAAGACCTGCGCCGCCCTGCAGGAGATGTGGCGGACCGCGCTCGGCGCAAAAGTGACCTGTGAGATCTTCCCCGATGACAATGGCCTGTTCGGCGCCTATCGCACCGGGCAGTTCGAACTCGGCGGCATGGGCGAAAACTCAGCCGTGCCCGATGCCCGCAATCTGCTCGACAATCTTCGGCACGCGCCGCCGAACCCGACCGAGAACGAGGGCGACTACGCCAACCCGCGTTTCAACGCGCTGCTGGATCAGGCGAACGAACTCGCCGATCCGGCGGCGCATGCCGCCAAGGTCGCCGAGGCCGAGCAGGTCCTGCTGGCGGATCAGGCGATCATCCCGGTCTCCTTCACGCTGGTTGCCTATGCCACGTCGCCGAAGGTGACCGGCTACCGGCAATTGCCCTCTCGCTCCTTGTTCGTGGACGAGGTCGACGTGGCGCCGTGAGGGATAACGGCCGCCGGTATCGTTCTTGACGAGCCATCTCAACCCCAAGCAGTATTCGCGTCTGATTTACGGCCGCAGGATAGGTTCCCATGTCAGAGATGTTCTGCCAATTCGCACCCGATTTCACCATTCGCCCCTTCACCAGCGCCGACTCGATCGTCGAATTGACCAGCCTGCTTCATGCGGCCTATCGGCCGCTCGGTGCGCGCGGGCTCAATTATACCGCCGTCGACCAGTCGACCGAGATCACCGCACGGCGGATCGAATCGGGTGAGTGCCTCGTCGCCGTGGATGGTCGTCGCCTGTTGGGAACCATCGTGTTCTACCCGGCCGAGCGGGCATCAGGCTGCCCCTGGTATGACCGTCCCGAGGTTTCGAGTCTCGGGCAGTTCGGCGTCCTGCCGAGCCTGCAGCGCAGCGGGATCGGACGGCGACTGCTGGCGACGGCGGAAGACCGTGCCGCTGTGGCGGGCGCGACGGAGATTGCGCTGGATACCGCCGAACCAGCGGCACAACTGATCGATTGGTACGGCCGATGCGGCTATCGCTTGGTCGAGCATGCGCAATGGGCCGGGAAAATCTATCGCAGTGTGATCATGAGCAAAACCGTCGTCCCACGCGGGGCGACGGCTGTCGCAACGCGCGGCAGCAGCACGTCACAACCTGAGCAGGCGCTCGGGTCACACACCGCCAAACCCGGCGCCACCACCTCCAACGAGGTTCAAAACCTCACCATTGCGGCGAGCAATGCGGTTGATATCGATAATTTGCTTTTCGTCCCACGACCACCGGTCATGAACCCCCGTCTGTGAAGGACGGAAAGTCGAAGACCGAGCCGGACGGTACCACGCTCATCCGCTCCGCTGGCGCTCAACACCTTCTCCCGCGAAGCGGGAGGGCGGTTCAAACGGGCGCGGTCCATCGGCGCTTCGTCGCTCTAACGCTCCGCCGCCGCACAGGCCAGGTGATGCAGCACGATCCCGCTGGTCGTCGCCACGTTCAGGCTGTCGAAGCCGCCGGCCATCGGGATCGAAACGGTCCGCGTCCGCGCCAGCAGTGTCGCGGGCAGACCGGGTCCCTCCGTACCGAACAGGGCGGCGACGCGCGGCGGCCGGCAGACGCTCGCCAAGGGAATGTCGCCGGCCGGGCTGAGCGACAGGATTTCGAAGCCGTGCCGGCCCAGCAGATCAACCGCATCCTCGCCTGCGCCCAACCGGGCGCACGGCACGATCAGGCTGGCGCCAACCGAGACGCGGATCGCCTTGCGGTAATGCGGGTCGCAGCATTGGCCGTCGAGAATGACCGCATCGGCGCCGAAGGCGGCGGCGTTGCGGAAGATGCCGCCGATATTGTCATGGTTCGTGATGCCGAACAGCAGGACGACCAGCGCGCGCGCGCCCATCGCCGCGAGCAGCGCGTCCGCCGAGGATGGCGGGGCCCGCCGCCCGATCGCCAGGATGCCGCGGTGCATGGGAAAGCCGGCGATGCCGTCGAACACGGCTTGGCTGGCGCGATAGAGCGGGATGTCGTCGGGCAGGTCGGCCAGCAGCGGCCGCAACCCATCGGCGCGCTTGTCGACCACCAGCGCCGAGACCATGCGGTGCCGGGCGCTGGCCGCCAGCACCTTCAGCACCACCTCGCCCTCGGCGATGAACTGCCCGTCGCGGCCGACCAGATCGCGCTCGCGGATATGGCGATAGGCCGCGATGCGCGGGTCGTCCGGGTCGTCGATCGGAATGAAGTCGGTCACGCCCAGGTTTTAACCGACCCTCGGGCCGGCGGGCGAGTTAATTCGCGGTGGATCAGGTCGCGGCCGGCGTCGGGCCGGCCAGGAGCGAGATCGCTTCCTTGCTGAGGTCGAGCTTATCCTTGACCGTGCGCTCGCCGACCGTGGTGTGCAGCAGGGCGTTCTGCGTGCCGACGGCGGCGGACGCCGAGAGCGGCGAAGCGAGCAGGGACGAGACGGGGGAGATGGACATCTGAATGCACCTTCAAGGTCGACGGGTCGCGGCACTTGGTGCCGCCCGTATAATGAGCGCCCTGTATCGCACGATGACGCCACTCGAACGACAAGAGAATACATGGCATTTTCGGTACCCGCCGATGTCTCCCCTGCCTCCGCCGGAGTAAGCGTCATGAAACGGACCGACCTGACCGAGAAGATCCTGGACATCAAACGCGACCGCGACCTGACCTGGGCCGCGATCGCGCAAGCGATCGGCGGCATGTCGCCGATTCTGATCACCGCGGCCCTGCTGGGCCAGATGAAGCTGACCAAACCCCAGGCCGCCAGGGCGGCAACTCTGTTCGGCCTGACCGGGTCCGAAGCCAAGCTGCTGAACGAGCCGCCCTATCGCGGCTCGATCCCGACCCTGCCGCCGACCGATCCGCTGATCTATCGCTTCTACGAACTGGTCATGGTCTATGGCACGACCTTCAAGGAACTGATCCAGGAGGAATTCGGCGACGGCATCATGTCGGCGATCGATTTCGACATGAAGCTGGAGCGCGAGCCGAACGCCAAGGGCGACCGGGTCAAGCTCAGCCTGTCGGGCAAGTTCCTGCCCTACAAATATTACGGCAACGACGAGGAGACGCCGGAGTACGGGTTCAAGAATCCGTAAATCCGGCCGTCGCTACCGATACCGGAACGAGCCCTGGCCCATGGCGAGCAGCGCACCGGCTTCGTCGCGGACCTCGGCCCGGGCGAAGAAGATCTTGCGGCCGCCGCCGCTGACCGTCGCCACCGTGGTCAGCCGGCCGGCGAGCGCGGGCGCCACGAAGCTGGTCGTGAGATCCAGCGTCACGCACAGGCGCGCGCCGTCGGCCGCCTCGGTCCAGGTCCCGGCATAACCGCAGGCGACGTCGAGCAAACTCATCAGCACGCCGCCATGCACGACGCCGCTGCGGTTCAGATGATCGCCGGTGACGTCGAGTTCGACCGTGCACCGGCCCTCGGACCAGTCGGCGAGGCGGATGCCCAGCGCCTGGTTGAACGCCGACGGCCGGGCGACGATGGCGCCGCGCACGGCAGCGATATCCGCGCCTTTAGTCTCACCGGTCATATCGATTTCCGCTCCGCCGCGATTTGAATACCGGCGCATTCTCGCCCGGCTTCCAGCGACAAAGCAAACGCCGCAGCGCTTGCGCGACCGAGGACGCCGGCCCCAAATGCCGCGAACGGTCGCACAGCGAAGCGCGATATCCGGACGGTTGAGATGCCATGACCATTCCCACCCTCGAGACCGAGCGCCTGATCCTGCGGCCGCTCGAACTGGAAGATGCCGCCGCGACCCAGCGGCTGTTTCCGCATTGGGAGATCGTGCGCTACATGAGCGCCGTCGTGCCCTGGCCCTATCCGCCCGATGGCGCCCGGACGTTCTATCGCGACGTGGCCTTGCCGGCGGTGGCGGCCGGGCAGGCCTGGCACTGGACGCTCCGCCTGCGCGACGCGCCGGACGAGATGATCGGCCTGATCAGTCTGAAGCGCAGCGACGCCAACAACCGGGGCTTCTGGATCGGCCTGCCCTGGCAGCGCCGAGGATTGACGACCGAGGCGAGCATCGCGGTCACGGATTATTGGTTCGATACGCTCGACCAGGACGTGCTGCGCGTCCCCAAGGCCATCGCCAACATCGCCTCGCGTCGGATTTCAGAGGCCAGTGGCATGCGCGTCATCGCGACCGAGATCCACGATCTCGTTTCCGGCCCCCAGCCCTGCGAGGTCTGGGAAATCACCCGGGAGGAATGGCGGCGCTCTCGGCCGACATGATCCTATTCCCGCTGATGATCGCGCCAATCATAAGCATCTGAAGCGGCCTGGGGTTCCGACGCGCGACATTCTGTGAATACACTCGCCGCCTCCCTCGAACGATCCCCGAGCCTCGTCCATGCCCTCTTCCAAGCGCGTCATCACCACCGAAGATCTCTGGGCCCTGAAGCGGATCGGCCCCGCCGCCGTCTCGCCCGACGGTCATTGGGCTTGCGCCGCGGTCACGCGCTACGACATGAATGGCAACGAAGGGTCGAGCCAGCTCTGGCTGCTGTCGACCGACGGCAAGACCCAGAAGCAGCTCACGCGCGGCAAGCGCGACGGCGAGCCCGCCTGGTCGCCCGACGGCCGCTGGATCGCCTTCGTCTCCACGCGCGGCGAAGGGAAGGACGCCGACGAGAGCGGCCAGATCTATCTGATCGCGGCCGATGGCGGCGAGGCGCGGCGTCTAACCAATATCGCGACCGGGGCGTCCGGTCTGCGCTGGTTCCCCGACAGCAGCCGCATCGCGTTCTCGTCCTGGGTCTGGCCGGAGCTCGAGACCGAGAAGGCGCAGGCCAAGCGCCTGAAGCAGGATAAGGACGACAAGGTCAAGGCGACCGTGATCGAGCACAATACCTATCGCTATTGGGACCATTGGCTGCCGCGCGGCCGCCAGCCGCATCTGCATGTCGCCGATCTGGAAACCGGCAAGACTCGCGACCTGTTCGCCGGCATGAAATTCCATCTATCGATGCAGGAGCCCGGCCCCGGCGGCTACGACATCAGCCCGGACGGCAAGGAGATCGTGTTTGCCTACGACTTCGATCCGGATCCGAAGCTGGGCGCGCCGGACATCGTCGCCATGGAGATCAAAAGCGGAAAATGGACGAAATTCACCGATCGGGTGGGACATGCCGACGAGGCGCCGGTCTACTCGCCCGACGGCAAGTGGATCGCGTTCGCGTCCTACCATGTCGCCAAGGCCTATAACGAGCAGGCGCGCCTGTGGCTGATCCGGCGCGAGACCGGTGTGCTCACCCCCCTGATCGAGGGCTGGGACCGCGGCGTCAATGCCCCGCTGGTCTGGGCCGCCGACAGCCGGGCGCTGTATTTCACCGCCGAGACCGAGGTCACCCAGCCGATCTGGCGCCTGGGCCTCGACGACAAGGCGCCGACCGAGCTGATCCGCGGACCGGGCCATGGCGGCACTGCGGGCGATCTGCGCCTGAATGCCGACGGCACCACCCTGGTCTACGCGCGCTCGGCCCTGGCCCATCCGCCGACCCTGCTGGCCGCCGCGATCGACGGCAGCGGCGAACGCCAGATCGAACGCTTCAACAAGAAGCTGCTGGGCGCGCTGAAGCTGGCGGCGTCCCAATCGGTCACCATCGAGGGCTTCGACGGCGATCCGGTCCAGATGTGGATCGTGACGCCGCCGGATTTCGACACAGAGAAGCCGCGCAAAGCGAAATACCCGCTGATGCAGGTCATCCACGGTGGGCCGCACACCTGCTGGAGCGACACCTGGCACTGGCGCTGGAACATGCAGCTGTTCGCCGCCGGCGGCTATGTCGTGGCGGCGGTGAATTATCACGGCTCGACCGGCTGGGGTCAGGGTTTCGTCTCATCGATCAACGGCGACCTGGGCCGGCGCGAGCTGGCCGATGTCGAGGCCGGCACCGACCATATGCTGGCGACCGGCTATATCGATCCCAAGCGGGTGGTCGCGACCGGCGGCAGCTATGGCGGCTATATGGTCGCCTATATGAACGGCAATGTCCGGGGCGACCGCTACAAGGCCTATGTCTGCCACGCCGGCTGTTTCGACTGGGTCGCGATGATGGGCTCGGACGGCTATTTCTGGATCGGGCCGGAGCTGGGCGCCTTCGCCTGGGAAGACGAGGGGCGGGTGCTGAAACAGTCGCCGCATCACTATGCCGCCCATTTCGCGACGCCGACCCTGGTGATCCATGGCGAACTGGATTATCGCGTGCCCTATTACCAGGGCCTGGCCTATTACAACACGCTGCGCGCCAAGGCCGTGCCGTCGCGCCTGGTGTTCTTCCCGGACGAGAACCACTGGATCCTGAAGCCGCAGAATTCCGTACTCTGGTACAAGGAATTCATGGGCTGGTGCGATCGCTACACCCAACTGAAGAAGGGGAAGCACAAGTAGGACCGGTGATGCAGCTCGATCTGGATGACGGCCCCGTCAGCCTGCGCCGGATCGCGGATCTGTCGCGGGGCCCGACGGAGATCCGCCTGTCCGACGGCGTGCGGGCGCGGCTGGGCCGGGCGCGGGCGGTGGTCGAGCGCGCTCTCGCCGACGGCGCGGCGCCGGTCTATGGGCTCAATACCGGCCTGGGCGGCAACGTCAAATACCGCCTGAAGCCGGAGGAGATCCAACCGTTCCAGGAACAGATGATCGTCGGCCGCTGCATCGGCATGGGAGCGCCGCTGAGCGAAACCCTGTGCCGGGCCGTGCTTGCCGCCCGCATCGTCGGCTTGGCCCAGGGCGGCTCGGGCCTGTCGCCGGCGATCCTGGACCTGCTGATCGCGATGCTGAAGGCCGGGGTGACGCCGGTCATTCCATCGCACGGCTCGATCGGCGCCGGCGATCTGGGCTTGGTCGCCCATCTGGCCGCGGTCGTGATCGGCCGGGGCGAGGCTTGGTTCGACGGCAAGATCATGCCCGGCGCCGCAGCGCTGGCCGCTGCCGGCCTTAAGTCGGCGACGCTCGGGGCCAAGGATGGGTTGGGGCTGTTGAACGCGAGCCCGGTCACCACCGCCCATGGCGCGCTGACGCTCGTGGCGCTGGAGGACCTGCTGCTGCAGGCGGCCGCGACCGCGACGCTGGCGATGGAGGGCTATGGCGCCAATCCGGCGATCCTCGATCCCCGGCTGGCGGCGGCGCGCCCGGCCGGCGGCCAGGTCCAGGCGGCCGGCCTGTTCCGCGCGCTGCTGGATGGCAGCGCGCTGCTGGCGCCCGGCGCCGCCCGCGCGATCCAGGACGCGCTGTCGTTCCGCACGCTGGGGCCGATCTTCGGCGTCGCCTTCGTAGCACTCGCCCATGCCGCCCGCGAGGTCGAGATCGAGTTGAATGGCGCGGTCGACAATCCGCTGGTCCTGATCGAAGACGGCGAGATTCTATCGACCCCGAATTTCCACACGCCGGCGATCGCGCTGGCGTTCGACACGCTGGCGATCGCGCTCAATCACCTGGCCTCGGCCGGCGTCCAGCGCATTCAGAAGCTGATGAATCCGCAGTTGAGCGGCTTGCCGAAATACCTGTCGCCGGCCGGCGGTGCCAGCACCGGCTTCAACAGCCTGCAGAAGACCGCCTCGGCACTCTATGGCGAGATCCGGCTCAAGGCCGCCCCGGCCAGCCTGGACGCGGTACCCGTCTCGGAAATCGTCGAGGACCACGCGCCACAGAGCCCGCTGGCGATCGCCAAGCTGGCCGAACAGATGGATCTCTTCCGCATGCTGGTCGCGATCGAAGCGATGGTCGCGGCCCAGGCGGCCGACCTGCGCGGGTTCGCGTCGCTGGGCGCGGGATCCGGTTTGGTTTACCAGGCCGTGCGCTCGGCCGTGCCGAAGCTCGAAGCGGACCGCGAGACCGGGCCGGACGCGATGAAGGTACTGGCCACGCTGACGCCGGAATTGGCGGAGAGATTAAGGCCGTTGGCGACCGGGTGCTTGTTCTGATTTTCCCCGTCATTCCCGCGCTGGCGGGAATGACGGGTTAGATCAACGGCTTGTGACACCTGACCATCCGCCCATCCGTGAGCGTCGTCTCCGGCGGTTCGACCGCTCGGCAATGGTCGTCGACCAGCGGGCAGCGGGTCTGGAAGCGACAGCCGGGCGGCAGGTCGGCCGGGTTCGGCATCTCGCCGGCCAATAGCACCGGCGTGTGCAGCCGGTCCGGATCGAGCCTGGGCGTCGCCGCGATCAGCGCGCGGGTGTACGGATGCGCCGGGGCCGCGAAGATCCGGCGCGCGGAGCCGGCCTCGATCAGTTGGCCCAGATACATCACCGCGAACCGGTCGGCCATGGCGCGCACGACATTCAGATTGTGCGAGACCAGCAGATAGGTCAGGCCAAAGTCGCGCTGCAGCTCGGTCATCAGATTGACCAGATCGCCCTGCACCGACACGTCCAGCCCGGCGGTCGGCTCGTCGGCCACCACCAGCTTGGGCCGCAGCACCAGGGCGCGCGCGATGCCGACCCGGCGCGCCTGGCCGCCGCTGACCTGGTGCGGATATTTGCCGAGGATGGTTTCGGGCAGACCCACCCGGTGCAGCAGCTCCAGCACGCCGGGCCAGGCCTGGGCCCGATCGATGCCGTGGATCGCCAGGGGCTCGGCCAGCGCCCGGCCGATGGTCATGCGCGGCGACAGCGACGCAACCGGGTCCTGAAAGATCATCTGCGCGTCGCGCCGGTAGGACTGCCGCGCGGACCGGTCGAGCATCGCCAGATCCTGGCCATCGAACAACACATGGCCGCTGTTCGGCCGGACCAGATCGACCAGCAGTCGCGCGAGCGTGCTTTTGCCCGACCCGCTCTCGCCGATCAGGCCGACGGTCTCGCCCGGCCGGATCGCCAGCGACACGGCATCGACAGCCTTCACCGGCCCGAACGCGACGGTCGCGTCCTGGACCTGGATCAGATCCGGATGCATGCCGCCCTCCGATCCGGACCGAACGCGCGCAGTTCCGGCACCGCATCGAGGCAGGCCGGGATCACGTCCGGGCAGCGGTTGGCGAAGATGCAGCCGGGCGGCAGGCGCGTCACGTCCGGTACCTCGCCCGGAATCGAGGCGAGACTGTCGCCGCGCCGGACATCCGCCGCGATCTCGCAGGCGATCAGCGCGCGGGTATAGGGATGCAGCGGCGCACGGAACACATCGGCCATCGGTCCGCTCTCGACCACCGTACCCGCATAAAGCACGACCACGTCGTCGCACAGCTCCGAGATCAGCCCCAGGCTATGGGAGATCAGCATCAGCGTGCCCCCGATCTCGTCATGCAGGTCGCGCATCAGCGCCACGATCTGCGCCTCGATCGTCGGGTCGAGCGCCGTGGTCGGCTCGTCGGCGATCAGCAGGTCGGCATCGGTCAGCAAAGCCGCGGCGATCATCACGCGCTGGCGCATGCCGCCGGAGAATTCATGGGGATATTGATCGAGGCGGCGCGCCGGATCGGCGATGCCGACGCGGACCAACATCTTCACGGCGCGCTCCCGCAGCTCGGCCTTGGACGCCTTCGGCCGCTTGGCGCGCTGGAACTCGACCAGCTGATTGCCGATGGTAAAGACGGGGTTCAACGCCGTCATCGGGTCCTGGAATATCTTGGCGATGCGGGTGCCGCGCAGCGCCATGGTCTCCGCTATAGGCAAGGCCAGCAGGTTGCGGCCGTCGAATTCGATCGTGCCATCGAGCCGGGCGAGATTGGCCGGCAGCAGGCGCAGCAGGGCGGCGGCCAGGGTCGACTTGCCCGAACCGCTCTCGCCGACCACGCCCACCGCCCGACCGCGGCCCAGGTCGAGCGAGACGTTGCGCAGCACCTGGGCCGTGCCGTTGCCGGTGCGGAAATGGACCGACAAGTCGCGGATTTTCAACAGCGGCTCGGTCATGGCGAGGCCCTGAGCTTGGGATCGATCGCGTCGCGCAGCGCCTCGCCGAACAAGGTGAAGCCGAGCGTCGCCAGGATCAGCATCAGGCCGGCGAAGGTCACCGGCCAGGGCGACTGCGTCAGATTGGTGTAGCCGTCGTGCAGCAGCCCGCCCCAGCTGGCGCGCGGCGGCGGCACGCCGATGCCGAGGAAGCTGAGGCCCGCTTCCAGCGTGATCACGATCGGAATGTCCATGCTGGCGAGCACGACCAGCGGCCCCATGATGTTCGGCACGACATGGACCAGCACCAGCCGCGCCGCCGAGGCGCCCAGCACGCGGGTCGCGTCCAGGAACGGCGCATGCTTCAGCGACAGGGTCTGCGCCCGCGCGATCCGGCCGAAATGCGGCACCATGGTAACCGCGAGGATGAAGATGACCTTGTCCAGCCCGGGCCCAAGCAGCGCCACGATCGCCAGCGCGAAGATCAGTGGCGGAAACGCGCTCAGCACGTCGAACACGATCAGGATAACGCGTTCGATCCGGGCCGGCGCATAGGCCGCCGCGATGCCGAGCAGCGTGCCGCCGACCAGCGAGAGGCCGATGGTGCCGAGCGCCACGCCGAGCGCGATCTGGCCACCGACCGCCATGCGCACGGCGAGGTCGCGCCCAAGATTGTCGGTGCCCATCCAATGAATCAGCGTCGGATCGGCGAAGCGATGCAGCACGTCGAGCTTGTTGGGTTCCCACGGGATGACGAACGGACCCAACAGGCTGAACAGCAGCACCAGCACGACCAGCACCAGCCCGATCCGCCCGGTCGGGCTGCGCCAGACCGCGCGGAAGGCGGCGCTCATCTGGTCTCTCCCAACCGCCGGCCGAGTCGCGGGTCGAGCCACAGATAGCTGAGGTCGGTCAGCAGGTTGGTCACGGTGAACACGCCGACCACGACCAGCACGGCCGCTTGCACGACCGGATAGTTGCGCACCGCGATCGCGTCATAGACCAGCGTGCCGAGGCCCGGCCGGGCGAACACGATCTCGGCGAAGATCGCGCCGCCCAGCAGGCGCCCGACGCCCAGGCCCAGGATCGCCACGGTCGGGATTGCCGCCAGCTTCAAGGCGTTGCGATAGACGATGCGCCGTTCCGGCACGCCATAGGCCCTGGCCGTGCGGATATGGGCCTCGCCCAGCACCTCCAGCAGCGAGGCGCGCAGCAGGCGGGCGATATAGCCGATCCAGCTCAGCGCCAGACACAGCGCCGGCAGGATCAGCCGCAGGGCCGCGTCGCCCCAGCCGCCGTCGCGCCCGACGCCCAGCACCGGCAGCCAATGGAGCCAGACCGAGAAGATCAGCACCAGGAACACCGCCACGACGAAGTTCGGCATGGCGATGAAGGCGACGCTGACGACCGCGCCGATCTGATCCAGCACGCTGCCCGGATGGGTCGCGGCATAGCAGCCCAAGGGCACGCCCAGCAGGATCGCGAGCCCGATCGCGGCCAGCGTCAGGGTCAGCGTGTAGGGGAACACCTCGAGCACCAGATCCAGCACCGGCCGGCCGCTGATCACGTCGCGGCCCAGGTCGCCACGCAGGACGTTGCCCAGAAAGATGACCAGCCGCTCCAGCAGCGGCCGGTCCAGGCCCATGATATGGCTGTAAGCCTGGATCGCCTCCGGCGTCGCGCGCGGCCCGAGCAGCACCTCCGCCGGATTGCCCGGGATGAACAGGGTCAGCGAGAACAGCAGGATCGTGGCGCAGACCAGCACGAGCAGCGTGGTGACGATCCGGCTGCCGACATACCGCAGCTTCGGCGACATCAGGTGGTGGCGAAGCGGTCGTAGAGCATGTCGTCGCCGTTCGGCAGCACGGCGGGCTTCAGCCAGGGCCGGAACGCGAAGATGTTCGCCTCATGGGTCAGCCAGATGAAGGCGCCCGACGCCTCCATGCGCTGCTGCGCCTCGATATAGAGCCGGTTGCGCTCGGCCTTGTCGTTGGTACTGGCGGCCTTGGCGGAATCCTCGTCGAACTGCGGGTCGTTCCAGCGCTGCCAGTTCCAGGTGCCGATCTGCGAGGCGACGAACCACTGGGTCTGGAACGCCGGATCCGCCTTGCCGCCGAAGCGCTGCAGCGCCATGTCGAGGTTCTTGCCGGCATCGCCCTTGCCGACGGCGTAATAGGCACCGGCGTCCAGCACCTGCAGATCGACCTGCACGCCGATCTCGCCCAACAGCGCCTGCACGATCTGGCCGATCGCCTGAAAGGTCGGCTTGTTCATCAGCGTCAGCGTACATTTGAAGCCGTTCGGATGACCGGCCTCGGTCAGCAGCAGCTTTGCCGCCGCCGCATCGGGTTTGGGCTTCGGCGCGTCGGCCCAATAGCCCAGCAGCCCCGGCGCCATCAGCGCATAGGCCGGCTTGACCGTGCCGTTATAGGCGCCGGCCAGCACCTGATCGACGTCGATCGCCAGCTTGAGCGCCTGGCGCACCTTCGGATTGTCGAACGGCGCCTTCTCCAGGTTCAGGCCGATCCAGACATAATTGATCGAATCCTGGCGCAGCACCTTGGTGTCCTTCGCCCTCTCGATCTCGGCAGCATCGGCCGGCTCGAGCGGCGTGAATTGCAACTCGTCGGCGGCCAGCGCCAGCTGGGCGGTCTTGGGGTCGCGCACCGGCTGCAGCACGATTTCCGGGAAACCCGGCTTCGCCCCCTTCCAGTCCGGGTTGGTCTTCAGGACGATGCGCTGATTCGGCACCCATTCGGCGAGCGTATAGGCGCCAGTGCCGATCACCTTGATCGGCTGGGCGTCGGAGCGGTAGCAGCCGGCCTCGTACGCCTTTTTCGAGATGATCAGGCCGGAATTATCCGGCAGCACGACCAGCCACAGCTGCGGTGCCGCCGACTTCAGCAGGATCTTGCCGGTGTATTTGCCGGTGACCTCGACATGGTCGAGCGTCGCCCAATCCTTGGCATAGCCCGCGGACTTGCCGTCGGCGCCGGTCTTGCCGAACAGTTCGAACGAGAATTTGACGTCGTCGGCGGTCATCTCGCCATAGCCGCCGTGGAACAGGGCGCCCGGATTGAGCTCGAACTCGATGGTGGTGTCGTTGACCTGGGTCAGGCTTTTCGCCGCCGACAGCTCCCAGTCGAAGCTCCCCGGCTTGAAGCGGATCAGGCCCTGGCAGACCGCGCGTATGATGTTGCCCTCGATCGCACCCACGCGGTCGGCCGGCGTCAGCGGGCCCTGGATGTCGCGGCCGATGGCGAGCGTGACGCTGCTGCGTCCCTGCTGGGCCAGGACGGGAAAGGGCAGGCCCGCCGCCCCGAGAATGGCCGTCGTGGCGGCGGCGCCCAGGATCTGGCGCCGGCTGAAATCGGTCATGCGTCACGTCCCCTTATCGATCCGGACCCCAAGGTCCAAATTTTGATCTCGCTTAAATATTAATCTGGCACAGGCGTTTAGCCGCTTACATCACAATCGCGTAACCCGCGGCGCGGGCATCCGTATCCCACTCGACCGTCACCCGATAATCGTCGGCCTGGGGTCGGGCGAAGCCGGCCAGCGCCAGATCGGCCAGGATCGGCCGCGCGGCGGGATCCCCGGCCGCCCCCTGCAGCACCAGGCCCAACGCGCGCGCGACGCCGGCATCGCCGCCCAGACTGCCGACCAGCAGCGGCATCGGCACCCATTCGGTGCTGTCCACCACGCGCACCCCGGCCATCAAATCCGGATCGTGCCGGCACAACAGATCATAGGCATAGGAATCGAGCGGGCCGACCTCGGCCGCGCCGGCCCGGATGGTCTCTACCACCCGGCGCGGCGTGATCAGCGGCCCGACCGTCTCGCCATACAGGGCGGGCCGATCCGACGTGCGATGGGCCAGCAGGTGATGGCGCGGCGCGTTATAGCCGGAGTGCGAGCTATCGATCGTATAGGCGAGCCGGCCGCCGAACGTCTCGGACAGAGTCTGGAACGCGCTCTCGACCTGCACGATGAAATGGCTGCGATAGAGCGCGTGGCCCGGCGGGCTGGTCAGCGGGATCGGCGCCGCCACGATCGGGCGTTTGCCGCCTTCGCGCGCAAACGGCCAGCCACACATGAACGCGGCGGCCAGATCGTCGCGCGCCCACAGCGTCTCCAGCGGCGCCGGCGCCAAGTGATCGAGGATATCGAGCCGACGCCCCGCCGCATCGGCCAACCAGCCGAACAAAGCCCGCCACGCGGCGGCCGCCCCCGGCGCCACCGCATACATCCGGGCATTGGCAACCAGGGCGGCCGGCATCAGGCGAAGCGCAGCCTCTGGCCCAACCCCAGCGTGGCGGCCTTTTCCAGCATGGCATGGCCCAGCGCGATATCGCTCAAGGACAGGCCGCGATGCCAGAACAGGATGGTCTCGTCGGCCGACTCCCGGCCCGGCTTGTGCCCGGCGATGATCTGGCCCAGCTCGGCATGCAGGTTCTCCTGGGTCAGCCGGTCGCTGTCGACATGGGCGCGCAGCGCGCCGAACGGCAGACCCTTGCGGCATTGCCCCCAATCATCGACCACCATCTTGTCCATGATGTCGGTCAGGCTCAGTTCTACCGCGCTCATGGTGCCGTAGGGCACGACCAGCGCGCCCGGCTTGATCCATTCCGTCTTCAGCATCGGCGTCGGCTCGGGCAGGCGCGAAGCCTCGACCACGATATCGGCGCCGCGCACGCAGCTCTCCCAATCCGCGGTCGCCACGACCCTCTTGCCCAGATCCTGCGACAGGCGCTCGGCGAAGGCGTTCTGGCTTTCCGGCCGGCGCGAATGCACGCGGATCTCGTCGAAATCGAAATAATGATTCAGCAGCCGGACGTTCCAATAAGCCGTGCCGCGCGCGCCGATATGGCCCAGGACCCGGGCGTTCGTCGGCCCGAGGAACTTGCCGCCGAGTGCCGTCATGGCGCCGGTGCGCATGTCGGTGATCGAGGTCGCGTCCAAGAGCGCCTTCAGCACGCCGGTTTCCGGGTCGAACAGATTGAGGATCGCCAGTTCCGACGGCAGGTCGCGTTTGTAATTATCGACGAAGTCGCCGACCACCTTCACGCCGGCCAAGCCGAGCGGCTTCACGTAGCCGCGCAGCACGTTGAAATGGCCCTTGGTCGAGCTTTCCGGGATCAGATGCACGCGCGGCTCGATCACGGTCAGGCCATCGCCCTGGGCCTTCAGCCCGCTCTCGACCGCCGCCAGGATCTCGGCATCGGTCAGCTGCAGCTTTTCGACGTCGAGCGCGTTCAGATAAGTGAAATGGATTTCCTGCACGAACACCCCCTGGCAACCATGGCTTCAATACAAGCTTAGACAACAATACAAGTCCAGACGAGTTTGAGCCCCAAGCCGCTTGACCTTGCCATCATGGCAAGCCCCAGGCTGGCCCGATCGCCACCTGCAAGGATCCGATCATGCCTGCTTCGAAATTCCCCTTGCTCGGCCTGCTGGCCGTCCTGCTGCCGCTCGCGGCCCAGGCCCAGGATATGAAGAGCATGCCCATGAATACCGCCACTGACGGCGCGTTCAAGACGGCGGACGAGAAGATGATGAAGGCCATGAACGTGCCGCTGACCGGCGACACGGACAGGGACTTCGTCGCCAGCATGATTCCCCATCACGAAGGCGCGGTCGACATGGCCCGGATCGAGCTGAGCGACGGCAAGGATCCGGCCCTGAAGCGGCTCGCCCGCGACATCATCGCCGCGCAAGATAAGGAAATCGCCTTCATGAAGCAATGGCAGGCGAAGCACGGCGGGTAGGCTCAGCGTATCGACCGATAGCGTGCCGGCGCTGATAATGACGGAAGTGGGTGTTGCTACTCCGCGGCCAGCGCGGTCGGCGGCACGTCGCGCATCCGCTTGCGCGAGACCGGCGCGGTTTCCTCCGCCACCGGCGCCGCGGCGAGCAGCCGTTCCAACTCGGTCCGATCCAGCGTTTCCTTGTCGAGCAGCGTCTGGGCGATGCTGTCGAGCGCCGCGCGATGGCGCGCCATCAGCCGGCGGACCCTGGTCAGGGCCCGGTCGATCTCGCGCTTCATTTCCTGACGCACGGGCTCCTCGATCCGGTCGTCCTCTCCGGTCCAGGTCATGAAGCCCAGGCGGCTCATGCCCCATTTCGCCACCATCTTATAGGCAAGATCGGTCGCGGCCTTGATGTCGGCCTCGGCCCCGGTCGTGACATGGCTCGGGCCGAACTTCAGCTCCTCGGCGACGCGGCCACCGACGGCGACGGCCAGATCGGCCTCCAGCTTTGCGCGCGACGCGGCGAAGCGGTCATGTTCCGGCAGGCGTACGACCATGCCCAGCGCGCGGCCGCGCGGCACGATGGTCGCTTTATGGACCGGATCGGATTCCGGCATCAGAAGCGCCACCAGCGCATGACCGGCCTCGTGCCAGGCGGTCAGCGTGCGTTCCTCGTCGCGCAAAACGAAATTCTTGCGCTCGCTGCCCATCATGACCCGGTCGCGCGCGGTCTCCAGGTCGATCGAGCCGATCGTCTTGGCGCCGCGCCGGTTGGCGGCGAACGCCGCCTCGTTGATGATATTGGCCAGTTCGGCGCCGGAGAAGCCCGGCGTACCGCGCGCGGTCGCTTCCAGATCTGCGGCGCGGTCGAGCTTCACCCGCCGGGCATGAGCGCCCAGAATGGCGCGGCGGCCCTGCATGTCGGGCAAGCCCACATGGACATGACGATCGAACCGGCCCGGCCGGATCAGCGCCTCGTCCAGCGTATCGACCCGGTTGGTCGCGGCCAGCACCAGCACCCGGTCGTCGCGGGCAAAGCCGTCGAGTTCGACCAGCAGGGCGTTCAGCGTCTGATCGTTTTCCCGCTCGGCGCCGGACGAACCGCCGCCGCGCTTGCGGCCGAGACTATCGACCTCGTCGATAAAGATGACGCAGGGCGCGCGCTTGCGCGCGGCGGTGAACACGCGGCGGACGCGGCGCGCGCCGAGGCCGGCCCACATCTCGACGAAATCGGAACCGGACAGGCGCAGGAACGCGGCGCCGGCCTCGCCCGCGACGGCGCGGGCCAGCATGGTCTTGCCGGTGCCCGGCGGGCCGACCAGCAGGATGCCGCGCGGCATCCGCGCACCCAGATCGCCGGCCGATGTCGGATCGAGCAGTTGGGCCACGGCCTCGACCAGTTCGGCCTTGGCCTCTTCGACGCCCTGGACGTCGTCGAACCTCGTGTCGTTCTTCTGCGCGCCGATCCACTCGCCCGGCGTATTGCCGACGCCCGGCACGCGACCGGTCATGAGCAGGATGATAGCGCCGATCAGGAGGGTCGGCAGTAGCGAGCGGATCAGCGCGCCCATCTCGTCGGAATCGAGGCTCGACGGCACATTGGTCAGGATCTCGACATGGGCATCGACCAGCAGGTCGGCGACGGATTTCGCCAGACTGGCGCTCGGCAGCACCGTGGTCGCATAGCGCCCGTCGCGGGTCTGGAATGAAATCTTCTGCGAGCTGTCGAACTGTCGCGGCAGGATCGCCGCCGTCACCTCACCGGCTTTGACCTGGTCGAGAAAGGCGGTGTAGCTGATTTCGGCCTGGGCGGCGGCACCGCGATCCGCTGCCTTGCCCTGCTGATCCGCGCGCGCGCGCTCGAACGCCGATTGGGCGGCGCCGGTGCTTTGGCACAGCGCGCAGGGCACCCCCAGGGTGGCCGCGATCCGCGCTGAATTCTGCGCGATCGTACCGACCAGAGCCAGGACCAGGACTGCCGCCACGATGCGCCGGTGGCGCAGGACGGCCGGCAGGATCGCCCGACGGATGAAGTCCACAATCTGTTTGAACAAGGCAGGCCACTCGCGCTCGAGAAGGGAGGAATCCGGCTCCCTGGATAACCCGGAACGGGTTGGCAAACAGTGAACCGCGGGCCGCCTGGCGTCGCGATGACACTTGGTTGCCCCCATCGCCGGGGCGTTTCAACCCCATATCGAGTCAAGCGAGATTTGCGACTTCAGATGGATCGCGCAGCGACACCGGAAGGCGATAGAGCATGGCCCGTATTTTGTTTATCGACGACAACCTGACGATTCTGGCCCTCGCCGGCAGCGTGCTGACGGCGGGCGGCCATCATGCGACGCTCGCGGTCAATGGGCGGGCCGGCATCAGCGCCTATCATCGAGAACCGTTCGATCTTGTCGTGACCGACATTTTCATGCCGGAGCAGGATGGCATCGAGACGATCGAAGAGATCCGGCAGTCGCCCCGCCGCACGCCGATCCTGGCCATTTCCGGCAGCCATCGTGGCGGCGAATATCTCCGAGCCGCCACCGCGGTCGGCGCGAACGCGACGCTGGAAAAACCCTTTACGCCCGATCAACTGATCGACGCCATCAACCGGTTGCTCGCCTAAGGCGGGCATGACGCCTAACTCAGCACCTCCGCCACGGCCTTGCCGCAGGCGATCGTGTTCGCCTTGCCGCCCAGATCGCCGGTCCGCAAGCCCGGCTCGGCCAGGACATGCTCGATCGACTTGACGATCGCGGCGGCCGCCTCGTCCTCGCCCAGATGCTCCAGCATCATCGCGGCCGACCAGATCTGGCCGACCGGGTTGGCGATGCCCCGGCCGGCGATGTCCGGCGCCGAGCCATGGACCGGCTCGAACAGCGACGGCATGTCGCGATCCGGATTGATGTTGCCCGACGGCGCGATGCCGATCGTGCCGGTGCAGGCGGGCCCGAGATCGGACAGAATGTCGCCGAACAGGTTGGAGCCCACGACCACGTCGAACCAGTCCGGATGCAGCACGAAATGCGCGGTCAGGATATCGATGTGATACTTGTCCCAGCGCACGGCCGGATAGGATTTCGCCATGGCTTCGACCCGCTCGTCCCAATAGGGCATGGTGATCGAGATGCCGTTCGATTTGGTCGCCGAGGTCAAATGCCGTTTCGGGCGCGACTGGGCCAGATCGAAGGCGAACTTGAGAATCCGGTCGACGCCGACCCGGCTCATCACGGTTTCCTGCACGACGATCTCACGCTCCGTGCCCGGATACATCCGGCCGCCGATCGAGGAATATTCGCCCTCGGTATTCTCGCGCACGACATAGAAATCGATATCGCCCGGCTTGCGCCCGACCAGCGGGCAATCGACGCCCGGCATCAGGCGCACGGGGCGCAGATTGACGTATTGATTGAACTCCCGCCGGAACAGCAGCAGCGAGCCCCAGAGCGAGACATGGTCCGGCACGGTCTGTGGCCAGCCGACCGCGCCGAAGAAGATGGCATCGTGGCCGCCGATCTGCGCCTTCCAATCGTCCGGCATCATCTGCTTGTGCTTCAGATAGTAATCGCAGCTGGCAAACTCGAAATCGTCGCAGCGCAGCTCGAAGCCGAATTTCTTGGCCGCCGCCTCCAGCACCCGCACGCCCTCGGGCACGGTTTCCTTGCCGATGCCGTCACCCGGAATGACGGCGATGCGGTGAATGCGGTTCGTGGCCATGTCTGTCATCCGTTCGGTTGATCGTTGGCGCGATCTTGTCACCCAACCGACGCGGCGCCAACCCGTTCAACCCAGCGCGAAATGTCGCTCCAGCAGGGCGACGTTGCGCAGGTTGGCCTTCCAGACCATGTCGAACAGGTCGCCCAGCACCGGCACGGTGCCGATGCCGAACTCGACGGCGATATTCGCCAGCATGCGGCCCAGCACCGGTTTGGGGACATGGAGCCGCGCGGCCTCGACCACGAAATAGAGCGACAGCAGCGCCAGCGCCGCGTCGCCGAAGCCGGGCGGCAGCCCGATCAGGCTGTTGAGCCCGAAGCGGAACCGCGTGCCCGGCAGACGCAGCGCGCCATCGAGCATCCAGGCGACGCGGCGCAGGCGGGCCAGGCGCCGGGCGGTCTCGGCGGGAGCGAGTTGGGCGGTCATGCGCCATCAACCCCCTCGCGCCCGGATCGGCTCAAACCCGACCGACCGAGCGCAGGGTCCAGCGGCCCGCATGGCGCCGCAGGTCGGCGATCGACAGCGGTTCGATATCGATGCGCCAGAACGCCGAGGCAGGCGCCGCCAGCACGTGAACGACGGCCGCACGGATCACGGCCGGATGGGTCACCGCGACGGTATGGCCCGTCGCTTCGAACCGATCGAGCCAACCGCCGACCCGATCCAGCAGCGCCGCGATCGACTCGCCACCATGGGGGGCTGCGGCCGGATCGGCGATCCAGGCCGCAGCACCGGCCGGATCGGCCGCGGCGATCTCGGCCAGGTCGCAGCCGCGCCAGGTGCCGTAGTCGCACTCCGCAAGACTCGGCTCGATGGTCGCGGTGCCAATCGTCATCGCCGTCTGCCGCGCGCGCCATTCCGGCGCGGTCAGCAGACGCGCAATCGCACCGAAGTCCGCGGCGAACCCCGCCACATCCGCCGGCTCGTCAGCCGGGAAGGTCCCGGGACGCACGCCCGTCGGGGCCGCCGAACAGATCAGGCTCAATCGTGTCGCCATCGGGCCCCCCACATTGACTTGGCGCTCTATAGCATCCTACGATATCTCCAGGAATTCCCCCCGAAGCGAGGAAGCCGGTGTAACTCCGGCACGGTCGCGCCACTGTGATCGGTCTATCAGGCCGAAAGTCAGACCCTCCTTCGTTTTTCGCTCGACCGGGACGCGTCATCCCTGGAGGTAACTATGGCTCATCTGACTGTTGAACCGGTTTCGATCCCGGTCATTCCCGTCCGCGAACTGCTGCCCTGGGCCGTCCTGGGCGGGTTGCTGATGTTGCTGGCGATCTATTTCGTGGGATCCGAACAGGGCGCCACGTCGCTGATCAAGGGCATGTATGTGCACGAGTTCGTCCATGACGGCCGTCATCTGCTGGGTTTTCCCTGCCACTGAGAATGCGCAAACCGAAGGTTTGTCGCCGGGGCGCAAACTGAGAGTTTGTCGCCGGGACGAGCGACCGGTCTTCGGATAGCCTTTACTGCCACCCCAGCGACAAACCTTCGGTTTGCGCTCGATTCCCGCCTGCGCGGGAATGACGGGAAAGGATACGCCACATGGTTGGATCCCTTATTCTGCGCGGCCTGTTCGTAGGCTTCGTCGCAGGACTGCTCGCGTTCGGCTGCGCCAAACTGATCGGCGAGCCGCAGGTCGATAAGGCCATCGCCTTCGAGTCGCAGATGGACGCGGCCAAGGGTGAGGCGCCCGAGCCGGAAATCGTCAGCCGCGCGGTACAGAGCAGCGTCGGCCTGCTGACCGGCGTGCTGGTCTATGGCACCGCGATCGGCGGGCTGTTCGCGCTCGTCTTCGCCGTCACCACCGGCCGCGTCGGCCGGACCGGGCCGCGCGGTCTTGCGGCACTCCTGGCGCTCGCGGGTTTCGTCGCGATCGTGCTGGTGCCGCAGCTCAAATACCCGCCCAACCCGCCGTCGGTCGGCGATCCGGAGACGATCGGCCATCGCACCGCGCTGTTCTTCATCATGATCGTGGCCTCGATCGCGACCATGGTCGGCACGGTCAATCTGGGCCTGCGCCTGAGGCGCACGCTGGGCGCCTGGAACGCCACGCTGACGGCGGCGGCCTCGTTCGTCGTGATCATCGCCGCGATCCAGTTGCTGCTGCCCGACGTCAACGAAGTGCCGGAAGATTTTCCCGCCGTCGTACTGTGGCGCTTCCGTGAAGCGTCCCTCGCCATCCAGATCGTGCTGTGGGGCGGCATCGGCCTGGGCTTCGGCTGGCTGACCGAGCGCAACGCCAACAGGCAGTTCCGCTTTTCGAAGCCAGCCAGAGCGCACTGAAAACCCGCCGTTTGCGGGACTTTTTACTCCGCCGACTGACGGGCGCGGTCGAACATGGCCCAGACGCCGTCGTTGCCGTCCCAGCTGCCGCTGGTCGCACCCTTGGAATATTCCGTCGCGCGCTGCTCGAAGAAGTTCGCATGCTCGACGCCGTTCAGGATTTCGACCAGCCAGGGCAGCGGATGTGGCTTGATCTGGCGATAGCCGCTTTCTTCCATGGTGAAGTAGCCGAACACCGGCGTCAGCTTCAGCTGGGTCAGACGCCAATCGGCGATGTAGCGGATGTATTGCTTGATCGCTTCCGGCGTCATGCCGTCGATATGGCCCAGGCTGAAGGCCAGCTCGATGAAGCGTTCCTCCAGGCCGACCATGGTCTTGGCGACATCGATGATGTCGTCGCGCACCGACGCGGTGACGGCGCCGGTCTCGCGGTTCCATTCATGGTACAGGCGCGTGATGCCTTCGCAATGCAGGCTCTCGTCGCGCACCGACCAGCTGACGATCTGGCCCATGCCGTTCATCTTGTTGTGGCGCGGGAAGTTCAGCAGCATGGCGAAGCTGGCGAACAGCGACATGCCTTCGGTGAAGGAGCCGAACATGGCGAGCGTGCGCGCCACGTCGCCGACCGTGCCGACGCCGAACGTATGCATGTAGTCGGCCTTGGCCCGCATCTCGTCATAGTCGCGGAACGCCTCGAACTCGGCCTGCGGCATGCCGAGCGTCTTCAACAGCAGCGCGTAGGCATCGATATGCACCGTCTCCATGTTGGAGAAGGCGGCCATCATCATCTGCAGTTCCAGCGGCTGGAACAGCGGGATGTAGCGCTTCAGGTAATTGTCGCCGACCTCGACGTCCGACTGGGTGAAGAAGCGGAAGATCTGGGTCAGCAGATTGCGCTCGGCTTGCGTTACCCGATCCGACGCCCAGTCGCGGATGTCGGATCCCAGCGGCACTTCCTCGCCCATCCAATGGGTCTGCTGCTGGCGCTTCCAGAACTCGTAGGCCCAGGGATAGCGGTTGACGTCGTAGGTGCCGGTTGCAGTCAGCAGGCCGACCTTGCCGGTGCCGATCAGGGTGCGCGGGTCGATGAGGGAGAGGTTGCCTACTGACATGCCAGGCACTCCTCATAGTCGCGCCGTTCGACCGGTGCGGCCTCGACCCGTTCGGCCTTGTCCTGGCTGCCGGCGAAACCGGCGCGGCTCAGCGACTTGGAGCGGCAGTAGTACAAGCTCTTCACGCCGCGCTTCCAGGCGGACCAATGCAGCATGTGCAGGTCCCACTTGTCGATGTCGGCCGGCAGATACAGGTTGACCGACTGGCTCTGGCAGATGAACGGCGCGCGGTCGGCGGCGAATTCGATGATCCAGCGCGGGTCGATCTCGAACGCGGTGCGGAAGATCGACTTCTCGTCGTCGCTCAGGATGTCGAGATGCTGAACCGAGCCTTCCTGCTCGACGATCGACTGCCAGACCTCCGGCGTGTCCGCCCCCTTTTCGGCCAGCAGCTTGGTCAGGTACGGGTTGCGCACGACGAAGGCACCGGACAGGGTCTTGTGGTTATAGACATTGGCCGGGATCGGCTCGATGCAGGCGCTGGTACCGCCGCAGATGATGCTGATCGACGCGGTCGGCGCGATCGCCAATTTATGGCTGAAGCGCGCCTGCATGCCGCGCTCGGCGGCATCCGGACAGGCGCCGCGCTCGGCTGCCAGCTCGACCGAGGCCGCATCGGCCTCGCGCCGGATCTTCTTGAAGATGCGCAGGTTCCACGACTTGGCGAGCGCGCTCTCGAACGGGATGCCGCGCTGCTGCAGCATCGAATGGAAGCCCATGACGCCCAATCCCACCGAGCGCTCGCGCATCGCCGAATAGCGCGCACGCGCCATGCTGTCGGGTGCGACCGTGATGAAATGGGTCAGCACATTGTCGAGGAAACGCATGACGTCCTCGATCAGGCCTGGCTCCTCGGCCCACTCGTCCCAGGTCTCGACATTCATCGAGGCCAGGCAGCAGACCGCCGTGCGCTCTTCGTCGCGATGGTCCATGCCGGTCGCCAGCGTGATCTCGCTGCACAGGTTCGAAGTCGAGACCTTGAGGCCGAGTTCGCGCTGATGCTTCGGCAGCGCGCGGTTCACGGTATCGATATAGAGCAGGTACGGCTCGCCGGTCTGCAGGCGCGTTTCGAGGATGCGCTGCCACAATTGGCGCGCATCGACCTCGCGCAGCACGTCGCCCGACTTCGGACTCTTCAGGCCGAACATGGCACCGTCGCGCACGGCCTCCATGAATTCGTCGGTGATGTTGATGCCGTGGTGAAGGTTGAGGCCCTTGCGGTTGAAATCGCCGGACGCCTTGCGGATCTCGAGGAATTCCTCGATTTCCGGATGATGGATGTCGAGATAGACCGCCGCCGAGCCGCGGCGCAGCGAGCCCTGGCTGATGGCGAGCGTCAAACCGTCCATGACATGGATGAACGGGATGATGCCCGAGGTCTCGCCGGCGCCCTTGACCGGCTCGCCGATCGAACGGACCTGGCCCCAATAGGTGCCGATGCCACCGCCGTTGGAAGCAAGCGCCACATTCTCGTTCCAGGTATCGACGATGCCGTCGAGCGAATCCGGTACGGAATTCAGGAAGCATGAGATCGGCAGGCCGCGCGTGGTGCCGCCGTTCGACAGGATCGGCGTCGCCGGCATGAACCACAGCTTCGAGATCGCATCGTAGAGCCGCTGGGCATGGCGCACGTCGTCGCTGAAGGCGCAGGCGACGCGGGCGAACATGTCCTGGTAGCTCTCGCCCGGCAGCAGATAGCGATCGCGCAGCGTCGCCATGCCGAAATTGGTCAGCAGCGCGTCGCGCTCGCGGTCGAGCACCAGATCGGCCGGCTTCGGCTGCTGGAACAGCGGACCGCCCATCGGCGCGTGGCGCGCGGGTTCGGCCGCGACCGGCTCAGGCGCCGGTGCCGCCTGTGGGACTGGTATGGCCTTCGGTTCAGGCTGCTGCGACCCGGCGAGGGGAATAAGGTTGCCATCTCGGTCGAAATCAAAAGCCAGCGCTGACATCGGGGACCCCATTATTCTTGAAACGACGGGGCCTCGAATCGGGCGCGTTACCATCTCGGGAGAGATGGGCCAGCGACCATCGGGCACCCCGCCCGCGGACGTCTTCTTCAGTCGCGGCAGGTATCCTGGCTCGCGGGTCGCGGCGGCTGTCTGGCCTTCCCGGCACCCCCCGGCACCAGTGACGCTGATCGACAGCCGCTCGCCGCTTACAGTTGCGGGGGCAGCACCGGCCTTACCGCCCGCAGGCGGTGCACCGACTTCCCTCTTAGCCCCAGATCTTGCGATCGGGAGAACCTCGACTGGCTAGATTTAGCGCTGGGACAGTGACTCCCGTCAAGATCTGTTTCACACGCAAATGCCCCGCCGGGCCGCCGGGCGGCAGGGGGCCAGGGAAAAAATATTTCGCCGTCGTTACTGGCGGCCGGACCGGGGCGGCACGAATTGATGGGCCAGGCTCCACAAGACAGCATGCTGGGACGCGCTTTCGGGGAAGAAACTGGACACGCCGACGATCT
>Ga0302314_10003958_pt1 | contig 27253 bp, 18 predicted proteins | sample III_Palsa_N2_3_FD_200533 | JGI IMG/M metagenome (GOLD analysis project Ga0302314, IMG submission 200533) | Peat permafrost microbial communities from Stordalen Mire near Abisko, Sweden - III_Palsa_N2_3 | ecosystem: Environmental > Terrestrial > Soil > Palsa > Peat permafrost | place: Sweden...
TCCTGCTTCGTCCAGCAGAAGCGCTTGGTGCAGGTGTTGTCCTTGCCCGGTGCGCAGTAACAGTCCCGACCCCAGTCGCGGAAGGATTCGGCGATCAGCTTCAGTTCCGCGTTGTTGGTGAACACCGCGCCGCCTTCGCCCATGGTGATGTGGTGGGCGGGGTAGAAGCTCAAGGTAGCGATGTCGCCGAAAGTGCCCACCATCCTGCCGTCATAGGTCGAACCCAGCGCATCACAACAGTCTTCGACCAGCCACAACCCGTACTTCCTGCACAGGGCCGTGACCACCTCGAGATTGAAGGGATTGCCAAGGCTGTGCGCGAGCATGATGGCCCTGGTCTTCGGCGAGATGGCGGCCTCGATCTTGCTGGCATCGATGTTGTGAGTGGCCAGGTCCACATCGACGAACACCGGCACTGCGCCGAACTGGATGACCGGGTTCACCGTGGTCGGAAACCCCGCTGCCACGCCGATGACCTCATCGCCCTTGCGGATCGCACGCTCTTTGAGTCTGGGGCTGGTCAGGACGTTGAATGCCACCAGATTGGCCGAAGAGCCGGAATTGACGGTGATGGCGTGCTTTACGCCCAGGAACCTGGCCAGGCGCTCCTCGAACAGCGCGTTGAATCGACCGGTGGTCAACCAGCCATCGAGGCTGGCATCCACCATGTTGCCGATCTCCGCGGCCCCGATGACTTTGCCGGAAACCGGCACTGGTGTTTCCCCGGGTATGAATGGCTTGGGAGCACAGGCGATGTCGGCATATTGCCGCGCCAGTTCGCCGATGCGGCGGCGCAGGTCATCGAGTTGTTCGTTCTTGGTCGTCATGCCGTTGCCTGGTATTCGGAAATTTGATTGATGCAAACCGCGCGCACGTCCTCACCCTGTCGCCAGGCGCGGTGCCATTTCGCGATGTGGATGAGCGCGGTCTCCAGATCCCAGCGGGGAGCCCATTGCAGCCGCTGCCGGGCCTTCGAGATATCCAGCCGGAGGTAGCCGGCTTCGTGCGGATGCTGGCCGGGTTGCAGGTTCCATCGGGCATCGCTCCCCCAGGCCTTGCACAGGCGCTCCACGAGCCACTGCACCGGGCGGGCATCATCATCGGACGGACCGAAGTTCCAGCCTTCGGCAAAGGTCTGCCCGCGCTCGAACAGGTGTTGCGCCAGGACCAGGTAGGCGGACAGCGGTTCCAGAACATGCTGCCAGGGGCGGACCGCATCGGGATTGCGGATCGCCACCGGCTGTCCGCTCTCCAGTGCGCGCAGTATGTCGGGCACCAGGCGATCAGTTGCCCAGTCGCCCCCGCCAATGACGTTGCCGGCGCGCGCGGTGGCCATGGCGATCCCGGCATCAACCAGGAACGACCGGCGCCAGGCGCTGCTGAGCAGTTCAGCGCAGCCCTTGCTGCTCGAGTACGGGTCGTGTCCCCCCATCGGTTCGTCCTCGCGGTAGCCGGTCGTGCGCCCGTCGTTCTCGTAGCACTTGTCCGTCGTGATGTTGACGATGGCGCGCACGGAACCGGACTGCCGCGCGGCCTCGAGCACATGCACCGTGCCCATCACGTTGGTCGCATACGTCTCGATCGGTTGCTGGTAGGACCGGCGGACCAGTGACTGCGCTGCCATGTGGATGAGGATTTCCGGCTGGAATTCCTGCAGCTGCGACTGAACGGCCGCACTGTCACGGATGTCGGCGATCCGGTGTTCCATGCCGGCACTCACATGCGCCTCGTCGAACAGGGAAGGACTCGTGGGCGGCGCCAGCGCCACGCCGCGCAGCTGTGCGCCCAGGGATTGCAGCCAGAGGCTGAGCCAGCTTCCCTTGAAGCCGGTGTGCCCGGTCAGCAGCACCCGCTTGCCCTGCCAGAACGCCGGGCGAACCCGCGCGCGGTCGGTCATGACCACGTCTTCCAGGGGGCTTTCCCTGAGGCCCAAAGTTCTTCCAGATACGTCTTGTCGCGCAGCGTGTCCATCGGCTGCCAGAAACCGTGGTGCTCATAGGCCATGACCTCATCCTCCGCGGCGAGGCGCTGCAGCGGTTGTTGCTCCCACGCGGTGTGGTCATCCTTCAGGTAGCCGAGCACGCGGGGGGAGAGCACGAAGAAGCCCGCATTGATCATGCCGCCATCGCCCTTGGGCTTTTCCTGGAAGCTGCGAACCCTGCCATCGTGGATGTCCAGCGCACCGAAGCGCCCCGGTGGCCGCGCGGCAGTCACAGTCACTGCCTTGCCATGCTGCTGGTGGAAACGGATCGTTTCGCCAATGTCGACATCGGCCACGCCATCGCCATACGTCAGGCAGAAAGCCGGCTCATCCTTGACGTGATCTGCAACACGCAGGATGCGGCCACCCGTCATCGAATCGTCGCCGGTGTCGACCAGCGTCACCCGCCACGGCTCGGCGCGCTTCTGGTGCACGTGGACGCTGTTGGCCTGCATGTCGAAGGTGACATCGGACATGTGCAGGGAATAGTTGGCGAAGTATTCCTTGATGACATAGCCCTTGTAGCCACAGCAGATGACGAAATCGTTGACGCCATGCTGCGAATAAATCTTGAGGATGTGCCACAGGATCGGCCTGCCGCCGATGTCCACCATGGGCTTGGGCCGCACGCTGGTCTCTTCGCTGAGTCGGGTGCCCAGGCCTCCGGCGAGAATCACTGCTTTCACGGCTGCGGGGACCTCATCTGCGGATTGGCGGAACAAACGAAGGCGTCCGAATGAAACAGCCGCTCCGGGAGTCCTGCGCGCAACAAGGCCTGCCGTGCGTCGCGAATCATGGCATCCGATCCACAGGCATAGATCACAGCGTTCTCCAGGTCCGCTCTTTCATCCAGCAACACGTCCTGAACATGGCCGCGGGCACCCTCCCAAGTGTCATCAGCACGGGAGAGTACCGGAATGTACCGGTGAGCGGCCGCCGTCCGGGCAATGTCGAAGTACAGGTCGGCGGCAACACGCCCTCCCCACAGGACCGTCACGGATGCGGGAGCGCTGCCAGGCGCCAGCGTGACCAGTGCTTCGAGCATTGCCTTCACGGGTGCAATGCCGGTACCGGTCGCCAGGAAAATCAGGTCGCGGCCCGCGACATCGCGCAGGACGAATGTTCCCCGGGGCCCTTGCAGTCGCAACAGGTCGTTGATTTTTGCCTGGCTGAACCAGTAGGTGCTCATGGCGCCGCCGTCCATGGCGCGAACGTGGAGTTCGAGTCCCTGTTCAGCAGCAGCGGCGCTGGCCAGCGAATAGCTGCGCTTCAGGCCGTCGTGGCCGATTACGTCGATATATTGCCCGGGAAGGAAGTGAAAGCCGCTGGCGGGTGGCAGGCGCAGCCGTATCCGGGCAACGTCGGGTGCCGGGTGTTCGATGCTGCTGATCCTGCAGGGCAGCGTTCTTGCGGGAGGCAGCGCCAGGCCGGCCAGATCTTCGACTTCCAAAACCAGGTCCGTTTCTGCCGCGCGTGCGCAGCCCAATATCCAGCCTTGCGCAAGGTCCCCGATTTCCAGTCCGGTTTCCGGGAACACGACCGTGGTGCTGCCTGCGACGACCTTGCACTTGCAGGTGCTGCACCGTCCGGTCCTGCAGCTGTAGGGCAGGGTGATTCCGGCGTTGGTCGCCGCATCGAGAATCGTGACTCCCGGTCCGGCTTCGAAGGATGTTCCCGAATTCAGCGTGACTTTCGGCATCGCCAGATGATTCTATTCAATCCCCAGCTTCTTGATCCGGTACCGCAGCGCGCGGAACGTCATTCCGAGGAGCTTGGCGGCAGCCGTCTTGTTGTAGCGGGTCTGCTCCAGCGCCTTGATGATGGCGGCGCGTTCGATGTCCTCGAGCTGGGTACCGAGGGCCGGGTGCTGGCCGTTCCCATCCCCGGCGCCGGTCGTGGGGGGGTCGAGGACCGCCGGATAGGTCGCAGTCGCGAAATCGGCGCCGGCGGGCACCGGGAACAGCGTCGCCTGGCGCAGCTTCACGTGTTCGAGTGTGATGACACCCGAGGTCGTCAACGTCAGGGCCCGTTCGATGATGTTCTCCAGTTCCCGGACATTGCCCGGAAAGTTGTACGACTGCAGCGCCTGCATGGCCTCCATGCTGATGGCCGGCGGCTCGAGTTTCATGCGTCGGCACATGCGCTCCAGGATCGTATTCGCAAGATCCGGAATGTCGCCGCTGCGCTCGCGCAGGGGCGGCACGCGCAGCTCGATGACGTTGATGCGGTAGAAGAGGTCTTCGCGGAAGCGTCCGGCCGCAACCAGCTCGGCGAGATTGCGGTGCGTCGCCGACAGGATGCGCACATCGACGCGTTCTTCGCGCGCTTCGCCCACCGGGCGCACGGTCTTCTCCTGGACCACCCGCAGCAGCTTCACCTGCATGTGCAGGGGCAGGTCGGCCACCTCATCCAGGAACAGGGTGCCGCCTTCGGCGCTCTGGACCAGGCCTTTCTTGTCGGCGATCGCACCCGTGAAACTGCCGCGCTTGTGTCCGAACAGCTCGCTTTCCATGAGTTCGGTCGGTATCGCGCCGCAGTTGACGGGCACGAACGGTGCCTCGGCGCGGGCGCCGCTTTGGTGGATGAGACGGGCCACGAGTTCCTTGCCGGTGCCCGACTCGCCGTAGATGTACACCGGGGCCTGGCTGCGTGCGACCTTGCCGATCATCTCGCGCAGCTGCTGCATGCTCGCGGAGTTCCCCAGCAGCCCCGGTCCGCGGTGGGTGCCCGCGCCCTCGCCCAGCGACCCCAGGCGGATCGCGGTGCCCACGAGCTTGCGCAGCACGCCGAGGTCCAGGGGCTTGGAGACGAAATCGAAGGCCCCGAGCTTCAGCGCGCGCACCGCGGATTCGACGTTGCCGTGCGCCGTGATGACCGCGACCGGCGTCCTCGGGCAGTTCGCCTGGATCCAGGCCACGAGGTCGAGACCATCGCCATCGGGCAGCCGCATGTCCGTCAGGCACAGGTCGAAATGCTGCGCCGCCAGCAGGCGACGGGCGCTGGTCAGATCGGCCGCGGTGCGGGTTTCGAGACTCATCCGGCCCAGCGTCAGGCTGACGAGTTCCAGCAGATCCGGTTCATCATCGATAATCAGGACGACGGGCTTCGACATAGCTTCCTATCGTACCGCCCAGCGACGCGGGTCTGCGAACACCAGACGGAAAATACTGCCGCCTGCCGGTCGCGGTTCATAGAGGAGCGTGGCACCGCTGGTCTGCGCCAGTTCCCGGGCCAGGAACAGGCCGAGACCCGAGCTGCGATGCTCGCCACTGAAGAAGGGTTCGAAAATCCGCTCGGCATCCTCGGCGCGCACGCCGGGCCCACGATCGGCCACCTCGAGGAACGGCCGGGCGGCGGGCTTGAGACGGCCATAACGGATCTCGATGACATCCTTCGAGGGATTGCGCAGCCCATACTTGATGGCGTTGTCGCACAGGTTCCAGACGACCTGGCGCAGTTGGCTCGGATCCGCGGTGACTTCCAGGCTCGGCAGTGCCAGGTCGCTGGCGTCCTGGATGTCACGCAGCGCCAATATCGGAAAGGAGCCGGTATTGGAGGGGGCGCTGGTTTCGACGTTGATGCTGACGAGGCGGTCGGGCCGCCACTGCATGGTCTCGCAGAACTCGTCGCGGAAGTCATCGATCCAGCTGGCGAGTTCGATGGTTTCCATCTGCGTGGCTTCACGCCGCGAGAGCTGCAGGACATTGTTGATGATGTCGCTGACGCGCTCCGCATTCTTGGTGATGATGTCGGTGAGGCGCCGGTCCTCCGGCGCCAGTTGCGCGGATTCGCCCAGCAGTTGTCCGGCGTGGCTCATCGCGCCCACCGGGTTGCGGATCTCGTGGGCGATGCTGGCGCTCAGGCGCCCGAGCGCCGCGAGCTTCAGCTGCTGCGCCTTCTCGGCGATCAGGCTCATGTCCTCGAGGAACACCAGCACGGCAGCCGGCTGCGAGTTGCCGAGCGCCGCGAAGTGGGGTCGCAGCATCCGCGCGCCGTCGGCGCTGACCAGGGTCTCGCTGCTTGCGTTCATGCCGTTCGTGCGCTGGCGCCAGGTTTCCAGCAGATACAGCAGTCGCGGGGAGGCCTCGCCCAGCAATGCCCCCGGACGGGCCTGCCCAGAGCCCAGCAGGCCCGCCGCGGACTCGTTGATCAGACGGATCTGATCCTCGGTATCCACCACCAGGATGCTCTCGCGCAGATGCTGCACGATGTAATGAGAGAGCTCCTCCAGGTTCGCGAGATCGACTTCCTGACGCCGCACCAGTGCCTCGCTCTCGCGCAGGCGATCGGCGATCGGCAGGACCGACAGACCAATGACGAACAGGACCACGCCCAGCATGCCGGCGGTAGTGAAATCGGTCGGTGGCGCGAAGCCTGCGAGATTCGCCGCGATCTGCTGGGCGAGCAGCCCCAGCGTGGCAATGGCGGGGACCAGGAACGAGTCCTTGGTCCGCCCCAGCAGGGCCATGGCGCCCACCGGGAGGACGAGCAGGATGCCCAGGCCGCTGCCGGCACCGCCCGAGGCATAGAGGATCAGGGATATGGCCAGGGTGTCGACCGAGGCGTTCACCAGCGCCAGGATGCGCAGGCTGGGCCGCGGCACGCGCCGCGCCAGAATCAGCAGAACACCCAGGATCAGATAGGCGTAGCAGACCAGCTGAAACAGCCGCGGATCCTGGCTCGGGGCAAGGATTCCGGGGGTCGAGAGACCCTGCAGCACGAGCAGAACCGGAGGCAGGAGCAACCGGTAGAGATTCGTCAGGCCGATGACTCGCCAGGCCAGATCACTGGGTGCTGAAGTCGAGTTCGGGACGACATCCGACATGCGCGGGCGCGACTTTAGCATCTTTGGCAGAATAAGGAGTTTCTCCATACCTTAAAGGTCATCCCCCAGCATGAACTTGCATGAGTATCAGGCGAAGGACGTCTTTCGCAGCTTTGGCATTCCGGTGCCCGCCGGTCACGTCGCCGGCTCTCCCGAAGAGGCCGTCGCGGCCGCACAGACACTTGGCGGCCCGATCTGGGTCGTGAAGGCCCAGGTGCACGCGGGCGGCCGCGGCAAGGCCGGCGGCGTGAAAGTGGTCCGCGACCTGGAAGCCGTGCGCGCTGCGGCCGCGGGCATGCTCGGTCGACGCCTCGTCACTCCGCAGACCGGGGCCGAAGGTCTCCCCGTCGACAAGGTCTATGTCGAGACCGGTTCGGAGATCGCCCGCGAGGTCTATCTGTCCCTGACGTTGAACCGGGACAAGGGCCGGATCGCGCTGATCGCCTCGATCGCCGGCGGCATGGATATCGAAGAGGTCGCGGCGCACACGCCGGAGAAGATCGTCTCCGTGAGCGTGCACCCGGCCGCCGGCCTGCAGCCCTATCAGTGCCGCAAGCTCGCCTTCGCGCTCGGCTTCGAGGGCAAGCAGATCGGCGCCTTCCAGAAGATCGCGACCGCGTTGTTCGAGCTCTACCTCGCGCGCGATGCGAGCCTGGTGGAGATCAATCCGCTGATCGTGACCAAGTCCGGCGAGCTCATGGCCCTGGATGCCAAGATCAACATCGATGACAACGCCCTGTTCCGCCAGGGCGAACTGGCCGCGGCGCGCGATTCGGCGCAGGAAGATCCGATGGAACGGCGGGCGGCCGAGCACGATCTGAACTACGTTTCGCTGGACGGCAACATCGCCTGCATGGTGAACGGTGCGGGTCTGGCCATGGCCACCATGGACCTGATCAAGCTGCACGGCGGCAAGCCGGCCAATTTCCTGGACGTGGGCGGCGGCGCGACCAGTGAACGGGTGACGGCGGCATTCCAGCTGATTCTCTCCAACCCCAATGTCCAGGCCATCCTGGTCAACATCTTCGGCGGCATCGTCCGCTGCGATCTGATCGCCGAGGGCGTGATCAACGCGGTCAAGCACGTGGGCGTGAAGGTGCCGGTGATCGTGCGCCTGGAGGGCACGAATGCGCCGCAGGCGCGCGAGATGCTCGCCAAGAGCGGGCTTACCATCACGCCCGCCGGGGATCTGACTGATGCGGCACGCAAGGCTGTGTCGCTGGCAAAGAAAGGCTGAAAATCTGATGAGCATTCTTATCGACAAAAACACCCGGGTGATCTGCCAGGGCTTCACGGGCAAGCAGGGCACGTTTCATTCCGAACAGTGCCTGGCTTATGGGACCAAGCTGGTGGGGGGCACCACGCCGGGACGCGGCGGCTCCACCCACCTCGGTCAGCCGGTGTTCAACACGGTGGAGGAGGCGGTGCACAGCACCGGCGCCACGGTCAGCATGATCTACGTGCCGGCGCCGTTTGCGGCCGACGCGATCCTCGAGGCGGCGGATGCCGGCATCGAGCTCGTCGTGTGCATCACCGAGGGCATCCCGGTGAACGACATGGTGCGGGTGAAGGCGGGACTCGCCGGCACCGCGACGCGCCTGGTCGGACCCAACTGCCCCGGCGTCATTACGCCGGAGGAGTGCAAGATCGGCATCATGCCGGGTTTCATCCACAAGAAGGGTGCGGTCGGGATCGTCTCGCGTTCGGGCACGCTCACCTATGAAGCGGTATTTCAGACCACGCACGAAGGTCTCGGCCAGAGCACCTGCGTGGGCATCGGCGGCGATCCGGTGCGCGGCATGAATTTCGTCGACGTGCTGGAACTGTTCGAACGCGATCCACGCACCGAAGGCATCATCATGGTCGGCGAGATCGGTGGCAGCGACGAGGAGGCGGGCGCGGAGTTCATCCGCCGCTTCGTGACCAAACCGGTCGTGGCCTACATCGCCGGTGTCACGGCCCCTGCCGGCAAGCGCATGGGTCATGCCGGCGCCATCGTCGCCGGCGGCAAGGGTACCGCGGCCGACAAGTTCGCGGCGCTGGAAGCCGCCGGCGTCCGCACCGTCAAATCACCCGCGCAGCTCGGCTCGACCATGGCGCAGCTGCTGAAGACCCGGCGCCCACCGCGCAAGCCGACCGGGGGCCTGCCGCCGGTGCTGGCACGCGGCACCGAACGACTGAACGCCGCCAAGGCCGCGCAGCCCGTGGCGAAAAAGACCGTGACCCGGACCAAGGCAGTCACGAAGCCCAAGGTGGTCACGAAGCCCAAGTCGAAGGGGGCCAAGGCCAAGCCAACCGCCTGGAAGGCGGCTCAGAAGGCCGTCACGAAGGCGGTCAGGAAGGTCGTCAAACAGGTCGTCAAGAAAAAGGCACCCGCGCCCCGCAAGGCGCCGCGGCGCGGGAAATAGCCGGGTGTCATGAGCACTGAGGCACGGCTGCGCATCGGGCTTGCGCAGCTGAACTTCCTGGTCGGGGATGCGCAGGGCAACGCAGCGCGGATCATCGAGTTGGTGAGCCGCGCCGACGCGGTCCTCAAACCTGACCTGCTGGTTTTCCCGGAACTGACGCTGTCGGGCTACCCCCCGGAGGATCTGCTGTTCCACGGCGGCTTCCGCCAGGCGATCGACCAGGCGCTTGCCACCGTGCGCGATTCGGTGCGTGGCACGGGCGTCATCGTCGGCTACCCGGAGTACGTCGGCGAGGACATCTTCAATTCCGCCGCGCTGCTGTGCGATGGCGCGCTGGTCGCGAATCATCGCAAGCGTGAACTGCCCAACTACAAGGTCTTCGACGAGAAGCGCTATTTCCGCGCCGGCAGCGAGGCGACGGTGTTCGAGCACCGGGGCTTTCGCATCGGCCTGCTGGTGTGCGAGGACGCCTGGGAATGTGAGGCGGCGCGCCAGGCGCGCGATGCCGGCGCCGAACTGCTCATCATCATCAACGCTTCGCCGTTCGAAGTGCACAAGCAGGCCGAACGCGAGCAGGTGGTGCGCGAACGGGTCGCCGAAGTCGAGCTGCCGGTGGCCTACGTGAACATGCTCGGCGGCCAGGATGAACTGGTTTTCGATGGCAACTCGTTCGTCATGGATGCCGGCGGCTACGTGGTGATGCGGGCGCCGGGGTTCGAGGAGGGCACGTACCTGGTCGAGTTCGGGCGCCGGGACGGACGCGTGGTCCCGGTGCCGGGCGAGATCGCGCCGCCGCTCCCGGATGTCGCAACCGTCTACCAGGCGCTGGTGCTGGGCGTGCGCGACTACGTGACCAAGCACGGCTTCCCGGGTGTGGTCATGGGTCTTTCCGGTGGCGTGGACTCCGCGCTGACCCTCGCCATTGCCGCCGATGCCCTCGGGCCCGAGCGCATTCACGCGGTCATGATGCCCTCGCGCTATACCGCGCAGATGAGCCTCGATGACGCCGCCGCCCAGGCCCGCCGGATGGGGGTCCACTACAGCGTGATTCCGATCGAAGGGATGTTCGATGCGACCCTCAAGGCGCTTGCCGGGGAGTTCGCGGGCCGCAAGCCCGATACCACCGAGGAGAACATCCAGTCACGGTGCCGGATGCTGCTGCTCATGGGCATTTCCAACAAGACCGGCCGCATGCTGCTGACCACCGGCAACAAGAGTGAAATGGCGGTGGGCTACGCGACCATGTACGGCGACATGGCCGGCGGCTTTGCGCCGATCAAGGATTGCAGCAAGCTGCTGGTGTACCGGCTGGCGGCCTACTGCAACCGCAATACCGAGGTGATCCCGCAGCGGGTGATCGACCGGCCGCCCTCGGCCGAGCTGCGGCCGGATCAGAAGGACTCCGATTCGTTGCCACCCTATGAAGTGCTGGATGCAATTCTCGAGGCCTTCATCGAGGAGGATCTTTCGGTCGATCAGATCCAGGCCCGCGGCTTCGATCGGGCGACGATCGGTCGGGTGCTCGACCTGGTGAAGCGCAACGAGTACAAGCGCCGCCAGGCGCCCCCTGGCGTGCGGGTCAGCCGCCGTGCCTTCGGCCGCGACTGGCGCTATCCGATCACCAACGGCTATCGCCGCTGAGCCGGGCCGGGCTTCAGAAGATCTGCCACCAGTGGCGGTCTTTCTCGGCGCGCAGGCTCGGGGTACTGCCCTGGAAGTTGTCGGCGTAGACCTCCCGGGCCTGTTCGGCCTTGTCGGTGAGCCCAAGGCGCTCGTTCGCCGCGATCAGGATCCGCAGTGCCTCCTGGGTCTCGGGCGCGCCGTCGAACTGCTGGATGCATTCCGCCGCACGTTCGGCGGCACCCACGTAGGCGCCGCGCTGCATGTAGTACTGCGCCACGTGCACGTCATAATCGGCCAGGCGGTTACGCAGGAAGACCATCCGCTGCAATGAATCGTGGGCGTACGGGCTCTTCGGGAAAGTCTGCACGACGTGCCGGAATGACTCGAAGGACTTGCGCGCGTTCACCGGCGGCCGCTTGGTCAGATCCGCGCGGAACCACTTCTCGAACAGGTTCGGCTGGCGCTCGAAGTCGACCAGGCCCTTCACGTAGTAGGCGTAATCGACCCGGGGGTTGATCGGGTTCTCGCGGATGAAGGTGTCGGCGGCGTCAGTGGCCGATTCCTCCTCGCCATCCTTGTAATAGCAGTAGATCAGGTCGATGTGCGACTGTCGGGCCTGCTCGGTGAACGGGAACCGGGCGGTCAGGGCCTCCATCAGTTTGATCGCGGACTTGTAATCACCGCTCACCATCCGATCGTGCGCGACCTTGTAGATGGCCGCCGGATTGGAATTCAGCAACTTACGCTCACGACTGGACTCACAGCCGGTCAGGGCGACCAAAGTGATGCACAATGCGACGATAAGGCCACGAGCAAGGCCGTTAGCAGACATGTTGTAAAAGGCCCCCAATATTTGCTCAGGCCTGCTGGCCCTAGCCCGCCAGTATAGCCAATTCGCGAATAGCACTAGGACTGTTGCTTGACCGTCGAGTTCCGCAGCCATCAGATCGATATTTCGGAGGACCTGGTCGGACTGCGCCTGGACCAGGCGCTGGCGCGGCTGCTGCCCCAGTATTCGCGCCAGCGGCTGCAGGGCTGGATCGAGGCCGGCGCGGTGCTGGTGAACGGTACCGTTCCCAGGTCCAAGGACAAGGTCCTCGGCGGCGAGAAAGTCCGGGTCGAGGCGCAAATCGAGGCGGAAACCGCGGTCGCCGCCGAATCCCTGCCCGTTGACGTCGCATATGAGGACGAGGCGCTGCGGATCATCAACAAGCCGGCGGGGGTGGTCGTGCATCCCGGCGCCGGCAACTCTTCCCGGACCTTGCAGAATGCGCTGCTCGGCCTGGATCCCAGGCTCGCCCTGGTGCCCCGGGCGGGGCTGATTCACCGGCTCGACAAGGACACCAGTGGCCTGATGGTGGTGGCCCGGACCCTCGAGGCACACACGGCGCTGGTCGCGGCGCTGGCAGCGCGGGAGATCGAGCGCCGTTATGTGGCGGTCTGCGTGGGCGTCCTGACCGGCGGCCGCACCGTCGATGAGCCCATTGGCCGACATCGTTCGGCCCGCACCAAGATGGCGGTACGCGCCGATGGCCGCGATGCCGTGACCCATCTGCGGATCATCGAACGCTTCCGCGCCCACACCGAGGTAATGGCGCAGCTGGAAACGGGGCGTACCCATCAGATCCGGGTGCACCTGGCGCATATCGGCCATTGCGTCGTCGGGGATCCCGTCTACGGCGGCCGCCGGCGTTACCCGGCCGGTGCCACCGATGAGTTGCGGGCGGCGCTCGATGGTTTCGGCCGCCAGGCCCTGCACGCCGCGGAACTCAGGCTCGAGCATCCCGTGAGCGGCGAAACGCTGACCTTCACGGCACCCCTGCCGCTGGACATGCAGCTGCTGCTGGCCGCGCTGGCAGCCGATCAGCGTGCCCACGCCACCGCCAGCGCGGCCTCCCATGCCAGGACCGGACGTTAGCCCGGTCGCCGCGGGCCCTTCCTGGCTGCGGCCCGAGTGGCCGGTCCCCGCGGGCGTGCGTGCGGTGTTCACGCTGCGCACCGGCGGAGTCAGCGTCGGGCCTTTCGCCTCCCTGAACGTCGGCGCCCATGTCCAGGACGAGCCGGCGGCGGTGGCGGAGAACCGCCGGCGCATCACCGCGGCCTTCGAGCTGCCCACGGAGCCGGCCTGGCTCTCCCAGATCCATGGCACCCGGGTGGTCAGGCTCGACGCCGACGGGCTGCCGGCCCCCGGCGCGGACGCCGTGATCACGGCGCAGCCGGGCCGGGTCTGCGGGATCCAGGTGGCCGATTGTCTGCCGGTGCTGTTCGCGGCCCGCGACGGCTCGGTGGTGGCGGCTGCCCATGCCGGCTGGCGGGGGCTCGCGGCTGGGGTGCTGGAGAACACGGTGCAGGAGCTCGGGGTGGCCCCCGCGCAACTCCTGGCCTGGATCGGACCCGGCATCGGACCCAGGCATTTCGAAGTAGGTCCCGAGGTGCGCGAGGCCTTCGTGGGGGCTGCACAGGCCGGGGGTGCGCGGATCGAGGCGGCGTTCGTCCCGAATGCGCGCGGGCGCTACCTGTGCGATCTGGTCGCGCTCGCCCGGCTGCGCCTCACGGCGCTGGGATTACGGGACATCCACGGCGGCAGCTGGTGTACGTTTGCCGACTCCGAACATTTCTTTTCCTATCGCCGCGACGGGCGTACGGGGCGCATGGCGGCCTTGATCTGGCTCGCCCAGACCCCCACAAACGTGGGCAGATAACTTGAGTATTCGAGGGATGCCCGATGCGGATGGATAAGCTGACGAGCAAGTTTCAGGCGGCGCTGGCGGATGCCCAGTCGCTGGCGGTCGGCCGCGATCAGCAGCTGATCGAGCCGGCCCATGTGCTGCTCGCGTTGCTGGAGCAGGAGGGGGGCACCGTGCGCCCGCTGGTGCTCAAGGCGGGCGCCAACCTGACCAAGCTGCGCTCGGACCTGCAGGGCCTGGTCGAGAAGCTCCCGACCGTGCAGGGCGGGGCGGCCGGCGACGTGCACATCTCCAATGACCTGCAGCGGCTGCTCAACGTCACCGACAAGCTCGCTCAGCAGCGGCAGGACCAGTTCATCTCGAGTGAACTGTTCGTCCTCGCGGCGTTCGAGGACAAGGGCGCCCTGGCCCGCGCGCTCAAGGATGCGGGCGTGACCAAGGCAGCCGTCGAGAAAGCCATCCTGGACGTGCGCGGGGGCGAGAAGGTCAACGACGCGAATGCCGAGGAGCAGCGCGGCGCGCTCGACAAGTACACCGTGGATCTCACGGCCCGGGCCGAAGCGGGCAAGCTCGATCCCGTCATCGGTCGCGATGATGAGATCCGCCGTACCATCCAGGTCCTGCAGCGCCGCACGAAGAACAACCCGGTCCTGATCGGCGAGCCTGGCGTGGGCAAGACTGCCATTGCCGAAGGGCTCGCACAGCGCATCGTCAACGGCGAGGTCCCGGAGGGGCTGCGCAACCGGCGCATCCTGGCGCTCGATATGGGTTCGCTGATCGCCGGCGCGAAATTCCGGGGCGAATTCGAGGAGCGATTGAAGGGCGTTCTGAACGACCTGGCAAAGCAGGAAGGACAGGTCATCCTGTTCATCGACGAGCTGCACACCGTGGTGGGCGCGGGCCGCGCCGAAGGCTCGATGGACGCGGGCAACATGCTCAAACCGGCACTCGCGCGCGGTGAGCTGCATTGCATCGGCGCGACCACCCTCGACGAGTACCGCAAGTACATCGAGAAGGACGCGGCCCTGGAGCGGCGGTTCCAGCGCGTCATGGTCAACGAACCCTCGGTGGAAGACACCATCGCGATCCTGCGCGGCCTGCAGCAGCGCTACGAAGTGCACCATCGGGTCGACATCACCGATCCGGCGATAGTCGCGGCGGCGACGCTGTCGCACCGCTATATCGCCGACCGGCAGCTGCCGGACAAGGCGATCGACCTGATCGACGAGGCGGGCGCCCGCATCCGCATGGAGATCGACTCCAAGCCCGAGGTGCTGGACCGTCTCGAGCGGCGCCTGATCCAGCTGAAGATCGAGCGCGAAGCGCTGAAGAAGGAGACCGACGAGGCCTCCCGCAAGCGGCTGCGCACGCTCGATGAGACTCTCGAAGGTCTGTCGCGCGAACACGTGGACATGGAGGAGATCTGGAAGTCCGAGAAGGCCGCACTGCAGGGCGCTGCCCAGATCCGCGAGGAGATGGAGCACGTTCGCCTGGAGATGGAAGGTGCCCGCCGCGCCGGCGACCTCGGCAAGATGGCGGAGCTGCAGTACGGGAAGATGCCGGAACTCGAGAAGCGGTTGGCCCAGGCCATCGCCGCGGAAAACCAGGACACGCAGCTGGTGCGCAACAAGGTCACCGAGGAGGAGATCGCCGAGGTCGTCTCCAAGTGGACCGGTATTCCCGTGAGCAAGATGCTCGAAGGGGAGAAGGAGAAGCTGCTGCGCATGGAAGGCGAACTGGACAAGCGCGTGGTGGGTCAGGATGACGCCGTGCGCATCGTCTCGGATGCCATCCGTCGTTCGCGTGCGGGCCTCTCGGACCCGCGGCGGCCCAATGGCTCGTTCCTGTTCCTCGGGCCCACCGGCGTCGGCAAGACCGAGCTGTGCAAGGCGCTCGCTGATTTCCTGTTCGATACCGAGGAGTCGATGATCCGGATCGACATGTCCGAATTCATGGAGAAGCATTCGGTCGCGCGCCTGATCGGCGCGCCTCCCGGTTATGTCGGCTACGAGGAAGGCGGCTATCTGACCGAGGCGGTGCGGCGGCGCCCCTATGCGGTGATCCTGCTGGACGAGGTCGAGAAGGCTCATCCGGACGTGTTCAACGTCCTGCTGCAGGTGCTCGATGATGGCCGGCTCACCGATGGGCAGGGCCGCACGGTGGATTTCCGCAACACCGTGATCATCATGACCTCGAACCTCGGTTCGCAGGTCATCCAGGAGTTCTCCGGCGAAAAGAACTACTCGCGCATGCGCAGCGCTGTCATGGAGATCGTGCAGCAGTCGTTCCGGCCGGAGTTCATCAACCGGATCGATGACATCGTGGTGTTCCATCCGCTGGGGACCGAACAGATCCGCAAGATCGTCGACATCCAGCTGCTCTACCTGCGCAAGCGGCTGCAGGAGCGCAATCTGGACATCGTCCTGGATGAATCCGCCCGCGACCTCATGGGCGAGGCCGGATTTGATCCGGTCTATGGGGCACGGCCGCTGAAGCGTGCCATCCAGCAGCAGATCGAGAATCCGCTGGCGCAGCAGCTGCTGCGGGGCGAATTCGTGCCCGGCGACACGATCCGGGTCGGTGTCCACGATGGCCGGCTGACCTTCAGCCGGTCAATTGAGAAGGCTGCGTAGGCTGTATACTGCCGTCCATGCCTTTTTACGAATACGAATGCGCCAACTGCAAGTTCTACACCGAGGTCATGCAAAAGATCAGTGATGCGCCACTGATCAAATGCCCCTCCTGCGGAAAAAATAAGCTCAAGAAGCTCATTTCCGCACCAGTCTTTCGCCTCAAGGGCGGCGGCTGGTACGAGACCGACTTCAAGTCCGACAAGGAATCCAAGCGCAACCTGGCGGGCGACGGCAGCGACGGGTCGGACGCGAAGGCCGGTGAGCCGAAGGCCGGTGAGTCGAAGCCCGGCGAGTCGAAGCCGGCGGACGCGAAAAGCGCCGACGCCAAGTCTGAGTCCAAACCGGCCGCCGAAAAAAGCGCCCCCAGCGATTCCGGATCGGGCAGTTCCTCCAGCCGTTCCACCCGGTCGGGCAGCCGCTCCGCTGCGGTGAAGCCGGGCAAGCCGGCGGCGAAGGCGCCCGCGCGCAAAGCACCGGCGAAGACCAAAGCCAAAGCCAAGGCCGGCAAACGCCGTGGCCGATGAGCCGCGAGCCCTAAAGCCCGGCAAGCGCTCCTGGAGTCTGCGCCGGCTGCTGGTGGCCGGCACGCTGGTCTGGCTGCCGATCATCGCCACGATCTGGGTCGTCACCTTCTTCATGGATCTGATGGATCGCACGCTGGTGTGGCTGCCGGACCGGTTCCAGCCCCAGGCGTTGCTCGGCTTTCGCCTGCCAGGCCTTGGGATCATATTCGCGTTCGTCGTGGTGCTGCTGACCGGGCTCCTGGTGACCAACCTGATCGGCCGCCAGCTCGTCGGCTACTGGGAGGAGCTCATGCAGCGCATTCCCCTGGTGCGCTCGGTCTACGGCGGGGTGCGCAGCTTTACCGAAAGCGTCCTGTCCTCCAGCAACTCCTTCCGCCAGGTCGTCGCAGTCGAATATCCGCGGCCGGGGATCTGGAGCATCGGCTTCGTCACCGCGGAGAACGTGGCCGAGGTGAGCCAGCGCACCGGCCAGCACGTCGCCTGCGTGTTCGTGTCCACGGCCCCGAACCCGACTTCGGGCTTCATCATCCTGGTCCCCCGGGAGCAGCTGATTCCGCTCAGCATGTCGATCGACGCCGCCATGAAAATGATCGTCACCTGCGGGGTCGTGCTGCCCGAACCGCCGGTTGCTCATTTACCGGGGGGTCCGTAACATCCCGCGCCCTATGCGCACTCATTACTGCGGAAATGTCGATGAAAAGCTCACCTCCCAGGAGGTGACCGTCGCCGGCTGGGTCCATCGCCGCCGCGACCATGGCGGGGTGATTTTCGTCGATCTGCGGGACCGGGAAGGTCTGCTGCAGGTCGTGTTTGATCCGGATCTCGCCGCGGTTTTCAGCGAGGCCGAGCGCCTGCGCAGCGAGTTCGTGATCCAGGTGAAGGGCAAGGTCCGCGCCCGTCCCGCCGGCACCGTGAACGCCAATCTCAGGTCCGGTCAGGTCGAAGTGCTGGCACGCGAGCTCACCGTCCTCAACCGCTCCGAGCCGCTGCCGTTTCAGCTCGATGAGCATGTCAGCGAGGAAGTCCGGCTCAAGTACCGCTACCTGGATCTGCGGCGCGAGGTGATGACGAAGCGTCTGCGCCAGCGGCACCAGATCACGCGCGCGATGCGCGCCTACCTCGATGGCAACGGCTTCATCGATCTGGAAACCCCGGTGCTGGGCAAATCGACCCCCGAGGGCGCGCGCGATTACCTGGTGCCCAGTCGCACCCATGCGGGCAAGTTCTTTGCCCTGCCGCAGTCGCCGCAGATCTTCAAACAGCTGCTGATGATCGCGGGCTTCGATCGCTACTACCAGATCGTGCGCTGCTTCCGCGACGAGGACCTGCGCGCCGACCGGCAGCCGGAATTCACGCAGCTGGACATCGAGACCTCCTTCCTGAGCCAGGAAGACATCATGGTGTCGATGGAAGGCCTGCTGCGGCATCTCTTCACGGAAGTGATGGGGGTGGCGCTGCCCGATCCGCTGCCGCGCATCAGCTACGCGGAAGCCATGCGCCGCTATGCGTCCGACAAGCCGGATCTGCGCATTCCCCTGGAACTGGTGGACGTGGCGGACCTGGTCAAGGACTGCAGCTTCAAGGTCTTCGCCGGGCCCGCGAACGATCCGGCGGGCCGGGTCGCGGCGCTGCGCGTGCCGGGCGGTGGCGCCCTGACCCGCAAGGAGATCGACGAGTACACCGCCTTCGTGGCGCGCTACGCAGCGAAGGGCCTGGCCTATGTGAAGGTCAACGACGTGGCCAAGGGTCGCGAGGGCCTGCAATCGCCCATCGTCAAGTTCCTGGACGACGCGGCGGTCGCCGGCATCCTCGAGCGCACCGGGGCTGCCGACAACGACCTGATCTTCTTCGGCGCCGACTCGGCGAAGATCGTCAACGACTCGATCGGCGCATTGCGCATCAAGGTCGGTCAGGATCTGAAGCTGCTCGAACCGGGATGGCGTCCGCTGTGGGTCGTCGACTTCCCGATGTTTGAATGGGACGGCGATGCGAAGCGCTGGGTCGCCATGCATCACCCTTTCACCTCGCCGCACAACGAGGACCCGGTGGCACTCGCCGCGAATCCCGGTGCGGCACTCGCCAAGGCCTATGACATCGTTCTCAATGGTTCGGAGATCGGCGGCGGCTCGGTGCGTATCCATCGCCAGGAGCTGCAGTCGGCGGTGTTCGAACTGCTCGGCATCAACGCGGAAGCCGCGCAGCAGAAGTTCGGATTCCTGCTCGATGCGCTGAAGTTCGGCGCGCCGCCACATGGCGGCATCGCCTTCGGTCTGGATCGCCTGGCCATGCTGATGGCCGGTGCCGACAGCATCCGCGATGTGATCGCCTTTCCCAAGACCCAGACCGCGGCCGATCAGATGACGGACGCACCTTCGGAAGTGAACGAGCAGCAGCTGCGCGAACTGCACATCCGGGTGCGCACGCCGCCGCCGGCCTGAGCCACCGGCCGATCCGCTTACGTCTTCAGCAGGGCGCGCAACCGGTACAGCGCCTCGAGCGCCGCTTTCGGCGAAAGTTGATCGGGGTCGAGCGCGGACACCATGGCGAACAGCGCCCGGGCGGCCTCATCCTCGGGGGAGGGCACGGCCTCGGGTTCCGCGAGCAGCAGTTCGCGCTGCGGGCTCGGCGGGCGGCGGCGGTCGCGCTGGTTCTCGAGGCCCACCAGGAACTGCCGGGCGCGCCCGATGACTTCGCGTGGCACGCCGGCCAGCTGTGCCACCTGCAGCCCGTAGCTGCGATCCGCCGGACCCTCCTTCACCGCATGCAGGAAGATGATGCCATCGGCATGTTCGGTGGCATCCAGGTGCACGTTCACGCAGGCCTCCAGCTGCGTCGCCAGCGTCGTGAGCTCGAAGTAATGGGTCGCGAACAGCGTCATGGCACCGGTGCTGGTCGCGATGTGGCGCGCTATGGCCCATGCCAGTGACAGACCATCGAAGGTGCTCGTGCCGCGCCCGATCTCGTCCATCAGGATCAGGCTGCGCGCCGTGGCATTGTTCAGAATGTTTGCGGCCTCGGTCATCTCCACCATGAATGTGGAGCGGCCGCCGGCGAGATCATCCGCCGCGCCGATGCGCGTGAAGATGCGGTCCAGCGGGCCGATCACGGCTGCGTCCGCGGGTACGTAGCTGCCCATGTGGGCGAGAATCGCGATCAACGCCGTCTGGCGCATGTAGGTGGATTTGCCGCCCATGTTCGGGCCCGTGATCACCAGCATGCGACGGCGCTCGTCCAGATCGAGGTCATTGGGCACGAAGCTGCCGGCGGTCAGGAATCTCTCAACCACCGGATGGCGCCCGGCCTCGATGTGCAGCCGCGGCTGGGAGACCAGTTCCGGCCTGGTCCACTGCAGTGCGCAGGCACGCTCGGCGAGGCTCGCCAGCGCGTCCAGCTCCGCGACCGCCGCAGCGGTGGCCTGCAGCGCGCCCAGGCGTTCGATCAGCTGCGTCAGCACCGCATCATAGAGCTCGCGTTCACGCGCCAGGGCGCGTTCGCGGGCGCTCAGGACCTTGTCCTCGAAACTCTTGAGCTCGGTGGTGATGAAGCGCTCCGCGGATTTCACCGTCTGGCGGCGCACGTAATCGGTGGGCACGCGTTCGGCGTCCTTGCGCGAGACCTCGATGAAGAATCCCTGCACGCGGTTGAAGCCGAGCTTCAGGCCGGGAATGCCCGCACGCTCGCGCTCGCGCTGTTCGAGCTCCAGCAGGAAGGCATCGGTGTGGGACGCGATATGGCGCAGTTCATCGAGTTCGGCATCGTGGCCGGGTGCGATGACATCGCCTTCGCGCAGCAGCGCCGGCGGCTCCGGGGCGATGGCCCGGCTCAGCAGCGCCTGCACGTCCGCGTGCTGACCGGTGCCTGCGAGCAGCCCCTCGAGCAGCGGTGAATCGGCGGCCGGGGCGGCGGCGGCGGCGGCCAGTTGCGGCAGCAGCGTCACGGCGTTGCGCAGCTGCGCCAGATCGCGGGGCCGCGCCGAGCGCAGCGCGACCCGCGACAGGATGCGCTCCACATCGCCGATCCCCGCAAGCGGATCCCGCAGGCCCTCGAAGCGGCGCCGGTCGATGAGTGCCGCGATGGCCTGGTAGCGCTGCCGCAGATGGATCTGATCGGTCAGCGTACGGTTCAGCCAGCGGCGCAACTGACGCGAACCCATGGCCGTGACGCAGCGGTCGATGAGCGCGAACAGCGTCGCTTCGGGATTGCCCGACAGACTCGAATCGAGTTCCAGGTTGCGGCGCGTCGCCGCATCGAGCATCAGGGCATCGCCGCGCTGCTCGACGGTCAGGGAGCGGATGTGGGGCACCGCGGCTTTCTGGGTCTCGCCGACGTACTGCAGCAGGGCTCCCGCCGCAGACACGGCGAGCGACCGCGCCGCAAGGCCAAAGCCCGCGAGGTCGTGCGTGCCGAGTTGCTGATTGAGGGCGCGGGCGCAGGTCTCCATTTCGAAGTGCCAGGGTGGTCGGCTGCGCAGCGCCGTACCGGGACGCTCCAGGGCCTCGCGCACGGCATTCTCACTCAGCAGCAGTTCGGCCGGCCGCAGCCGCTCGAGTTCGGCCGCCAGTGCCTGCCGGCCCGCGGCTTCCAGGACCGTGAAGCGCCCCGCCGCGAGATCCAGCCAGGCGAGGCCGAAGTTCTCGCCATCGATGGCCACCGCGGCCAGCAGGGTCTCGCGCCGGTCATCCAGGAGCGCGGCGTCCGTGACCGTGCCCGGTGTCACGACCCGGACCACCTGGCGTTCGACCGGTCCCTTGGACAGCGACGGGTCGCCCATCTGCTCGCAGACGGCCACGCTTTCCCCCTTGCGCACCAGGCGGGCGAGGTAGCCGTCGGCGCTGTGGGCCGGTACCCCCGCCATCGGAATCGGCTGGCCGGCCGACTGGCCCCGGGTGGTCAGGGTGATGTCGAGCAGCGCGGCCGCACGGCGCGCGTCGTCGAAGAAGAGTTCGTAGAAATCCCCCATCCGGTAGAACAGCAGCACGTCCGGGTGCTGCGCCTTTAGGCGCAGGTACTGCTGCATCATCGGGGTATGGAGAGTCAGATCGTCTGGCATCGAAACCGTATCGTATGTGAGGGGATCCGCGGCGATCCTGCAGGGATCGGGCCACCCGGTAAGGTTATGTAAAGTGCGGTGGCGTGCGGCCTGAGCAAATTTTACCGCGAGCATGATCTCGGCGCGGCCGAAATCGCCATTTTTGCGTCGCAAGAGGCCGAGGTGTTGTACCTGCAACTGGCACTCGGCCGGTCTTCGAGCCGGTCGCGCCGCCATTCATCGATGTGCGTCGGCAGTTCGTGACTCTTTTCAGCACGTCAAAAATAGCTCGATATACTCTCTACAGTTAGGCGACGTCCCGCTTTGGCGGCTCGTGTCATGGGGGTTTTCGAGTGTTTGCAAAGCGCAGTCCATTGACCGCCGTCCTGGCCCTTACCCTGGCCGCCAGCGGTTTCTGCGCGGGCGCCGGTGCAGGCACCCCTGCGAACGATCCGTCGCACGGCAGCTGGAAGACCGTGCAGGCGTACTGCTTCGACTGCCACAACACCGAGGATTGGGCCGGTGGGGTCGCGTTCGATTCGATGTCGCCCGAGGCCATTCCGCAGGATGCGAAGATCTGGGAGCAGGCCGTGCGCAAACTGCGCGGCGGCATGATGCCCCCGCCGGGACACAAGCGCCCCGACAATGCCGATGTGAAAAGTCTCGTCTCGTATCTGGAGACGACCCTGGATGATGCGAGCACCCGGGCCAATCCGGGCCGCGTGCCGCTGCGGCGTCTGAACCGCCGCGAATACGCGAACGCGGTGCATGACCTGATCGGTCTCGATGTCGATGGCGCCGCGTGGCTGCCGCAGGATCCGTTGAAGGACGGCTTCGACACGAATGCCGAACTGCTGCAGGTGACGCCCAACTTCCTCGACCAGTCCGTGGCGGCCGCCCGCGCCCTGGCACTGGAGGCCGTCGGCGATCCGAAGGCCGCCCCGATCGACACGACCTACGGCAACATCGCCAACATGATCATTTCGCTGAACCCGCGACCCGCCGTGGGCACGGGCAACCAGGAGAAGTATCAGGACGGCATGCCCTTCGGCACCCGCGGCGGCATGGTCGCCGAGCACTGGTTCGCGGCTGACGGTGACTACTCACTGACCATCGGCGACATGGCCATGGCGCGCGAAGTGCCGAAGCTCGAGTTTGAGAATACGGTCATCGTGCTGCTCGACGGCAAGGAGATCTACCGCGTCAACGTCGGCGGCGAGAAGGACTACAAGGACGTCGATCAGAACCTGGATGCGGGCGTGTACCACATCAACAGCCGCCTGCGCGATATCCACTTCCACGCCACCGCCGGCCAGCACAAGGTCGCGGTGACGTTCCTGCGGCGCAGCTATGCCGAGAGCGACGAGCGCGTGCGCGTGAACGTCCTGGATGGCGGCCAGCTGCGCGTCAACGCCGTGCATGCGATGCAGATCAAGGGCCCGATCAAGATCACCGGCATGAGCGAAACGCCCAGCCGCGAGAAGATCTTCATCTGCACGCCCGCCAGCGAAGCCGATGAAGCGCCTTGTGCGCAGAAGATCATCTCGAACCTCGCCGAGCGCGCCTTCCGCCGCCCGGTGACGGACGAGGACATGCAGCCGCTAATGGCCTTCTACCAGAAGGGGCGCGCGGCAGGCACCTTTGATACGGGCATCCGCGATGCGCTCTCGGCAGTGCTCGCGAGCCCGAGCTTCCTGTATCGCGCCGAAGCGGCCGGCGACAGCGTGCGCACGCTGAGCGACCTGGAACTCGCCTCACGCATGTCGTTCTTCATGTGGAGCAGTCTGCCGGATCAGCAGCTGCTGGATCTTGCGATCAGGAACGAGCTGTCGAAGCCTGAGGTGCTGCAGGCCCAGGTGCATCGCATGCTGCAGGATCCGCGGGCGCTCTCACTGACCACCGACTTTGCCTTCGAGTGGCTGAACATCGCGAAGATGGACACGATCTCCCCGGCGCAGGCGCAGTTCAGCTATGCCAGCGGCGCCTACGATCCGCGGCCGCTGTTCAAGAAGGAGCTGACGCTGTTCATCGACAGCATCTTCCGTTCGGACCGCAGCGTCGTGGACCTGCTGACCGCCGACCATACCTATGTCAACGAACAGCTCGCGCTGATCTACGGCATGGAGGATGTGAAGGGCGGCGAGTTCCGTCGCATCACCCTCACCGACCCGACCCGTTTCGGCCTGCTCGGCAAGGGCGCGGTGCTGATGACCACGGCCAACCCGGATCGTACGGCCCCGGTGCTGCGCGGCGCATGGATCATGGAACGCATCCTCGGCACCCCGCAGACCAACCCGCCGCCAAACGTGCCGACGCTGACCGCGTTCGTCCCCGGCAAGCCGCTCACCGTGCGTGAGCGCACCGAAGTCCATCGGCGCAATCCGCCCTGCTCGGGTTGCCATGCGGTCATGGATCCGCTGGGCTTTGCCCTCGAGAACTTCAACACCGTCGGCGAGTTCCGCACCGTCGATCCGCAGACCCACACGCTGATCGACACGGCGGCGACCATGCCGGATGGGACCCACATGACGGGCCCTGCGGACCTGCACAAGGCGCTGGCCGCGCGTGGCCCGCAGCTCGCGCAGACCATCACCGAGAAGCTGATGACCTACGCGGTGGGCCGGCCCATGGATTTTTACGACATGCCCACCGTGCGCCAGATCACGCGCGCGGCGGCCAAAGACAACTATCGGTTCGAGTCGATCGTCCTGGGAGTCGTGCAGAGCGATGCGTTCCGCAAACGCGCCCCTGCCGCCCCGCTGCCCACGTCGCTGACGACGCAGGCGGCCAACCTGAATTCCGCACCTTCGCAAAGGTAAAGGCATAGTCATGTTTCTGACCAAGAAGCACCTGTCGCGTCGAACGGTCCTGAAGGGCGCAGGCGCCGTGATCGCGCTGCCACTGCTCGACGCCATGATTCCCGCCGGCACGGCGCTGGCGAACACGGCGGCCGCGATCAAGCCCCGCCTCGGTTACGTGTACTTTCCGCACGGCGCCGTGCAGAAATTCTGGACGCCGGAGGGCACCGGCAAGGACTTCAAGTTCTCGCCCATCCTGAAACCGCTCGAAGGCATGCGCGACTACGTCACCGTGGTGACCAACCTGCGCAACAAGCCCGGCGAGAGCACCGATCCGCACGGCATCATCGAAGCGACCTGGCTGACCTGTCTCGCGCCGACCGCGCGCGGCGAAGGGCCGAACGCCGGCATGTCGATCGACCAGGTGGCCGCGCATCAGCTGGGTCAGGAAACCCCGCTGCCCTCGATCGAGCTGTGCGGCGAACCCGGTGGCTCGTGCAATTTCCGCGGTCCCAACCAGGGGCTGCCGCTGGAAGGCAATCCGCGTCACGTATTCACGACCATGTTCGGTCCCGGCGACTCCAACGCGGAACGCAAGGGCCTGCTCCAGTCCACCGGCAGCCTGCTTGACTACGTACAGGAGTCGAGCAAGAGCCTGTCCCGCAACCTCGACAGCTCCGATCGGGTGCTGGTGAACGACTACCTCGAATCGGTCCGTGAAGTCGAAAAGCGGGTGCAGAAGCTGACGGCCAAGGCTGATTCGCTGGGTAACCTGCCCAATGCGCCGCTGGGCGCCCCGGACGACTTCAGCGAACTGCTCGACGTGCAGTTCGAAATGATCGCGCTCGCGTGGCAGACCGGCCAGACGCGCATCGCGACCATGCGCATGGTCAAGGAAGCCAGCATGCGCACCTATCCGATGGTCAATGTCGATGAGGCCTTTCATCCGCTCTCGCATCACGGCGAGGATCCGGAGAAGCACGCGCGGCTGGTGCGTATCCAGGCCTATCATGCTGACCGCGTCAACCGGTTTGCGAAGCGTCTGGCCAGCATCAAGGAAGGCGACGGCACGGTCCTCGACAACTCCATCATCCTGTTCGGCAGCAACATGGCCAACAGCGATCTGCACAACAACAACCCGCTGCCACAGCTGCTGTTGGGCAAGGGCGGTGGCATCAAGGGCGGGCAGCACCTGGCGATGCCGAAGGACACCCCGCACGCCAACATCCTCCTGACCATGGTGCAGCGCGCCGGAGTGAACCTCGAGAAATTCGGGGATTCCACCGGGCCCTTGGCTGACGTCTGATCATGCGTAAGGGGGGCATGGGGATCGCGGCCGTTGCAGTGGCCAGCATCCTGTTCGGATCGGCCGGCTTCGCCGCGGACACCGACGTGCACCCCGACGGCAGCACGCCGCTGCAATGGGCGGTCTTTCACGCCGACCTCACGACGGCCAAACACCTGGTGGCCGCCGGCGCCGACGTAAAGGCGGTCAACGAATACGGTGTCACGGCGATGCAGCTCGCCGCGGATGCGTCCAATACGGACATGATCGCACTGCTGCTGAAGGCGAAGGCGGATCCGAATTCGCCCAACCCGGATGGCGAAACCGCGCTGCATCTGGTCGCGCGGGCCGGCAATCTCGAGGCGGCGAAAATGCTGCTGAAGGCCGGCGCCCAGGTCGATCCGCGCGAAAGCTTCGGCGGCCAGACGCCGCTGATGTGGGCGGTCGCGCGCCGTCACCCCGAAATGGTCGAGCTGCTCGCCGCCAAGGGTGCCGACGTCAATGCCCGCTCGGCGATCCGCGACTACCAGCGGGTCGCAACCGCCGAGAGCCGTGCCAAGCAGCTGGACCGCGGTGGCTTCACGCCGCTCATGTACGCCGCGCGAGAGAACTGCAAGGCCTGCGTCGAGGTGCTGTTGAAGCACAAGGTCGATGTCGACCTGCCGGATCCGTCGGGCATGTCGCCGATGGTGATCGCGATGCTGAACAGCAACTGGGACATCGCCAAGCGCCTGATCGAGGCCGGTGCGGACGTCAACGCGTGGGATATGTTCGGGCAGGCGCCGCTGCACGTGGCCATCGCCAGCATGAACAGCCGCGGCAACAACAACCCCCTCGACCAGGATTCACCCAACAAGGCCACCGGTCGTGAGGTGGTGCAGTTGCTGGTGGACCACGGCGCCAATCCCAACCAGCAGACCTATTTCCGTCCGGCAGGCCGCGGCCTGGGCGCCGGGATCGGCTTCGGCGGCAGTACCGGCCGGGGGACGACCCCGTTTCTGGTGGCCTGTTCCGGCGGCAATCTTGATGTCGTGAAGCTGTTGCTGGCCCACGGCGCGAACATCAAACTTGCGACGGCGGATGGGCAGGGGCCGATCATCCTCGCGGTCGGATCCCGCAGCGGCGGCACCGGCAACCCCGGTCCGCAGCTCGCCACCGGTGAGCCTCCGGCCGCCGCGGCGACGCCGGGACAGGAGATCCCGCCGGCAGTCCGCGGTGGCACCCGCGCCCGCGGTGGCGGCGCCGGTGCGCCCGCCACGGCCGCGCCGCAATCGAGTGCGCCGGCGGCCACCCCTGGGGCGGGTCCCGCCGACAGGATGGTTGCGAGCGTCACCCCCACCGTCGAGCTGATCAACTACCTGGCCGCCAATGGGGCGGACATCAACCTCATGGCGAAGCGCCATTTCCTGCAACGCACCCGCGGCGGCTCGGCGCTGCACTACGCGGTGCGCGCGGGTAAC